>JACCDG010324234.1_pt1 | contig 168795 bp, 151 predicted proteins | sample 7442471 | NCBI WGS metagenome assembly JACCDG01 (sample SAMN15323444, study PRJNA562643) | freshwater metagenome | isolation source: river surface water | place: USA:Blue River Watershed | collected 2017-08-17 | reverse complement strand
TATATTATATTTTAGTTTTAACATATATTATATTTTAGTTTTAACATATATTATATTTTAGTTTTAACATATATTATATTTTAGTTTTAACATATATTATATTTTAGTTTTAACATATATTATTATCTAATCTTATACTAAATAATTTTATAAGTATATGTTGACATTTTTTATAATAAAAAAAATATTTATTTTAATCGGCTGTATAATTTAAATAAGATGATGCAACATAAATTATTTTTTCTATATGCTATTAATAAAAGCTAAATTATTTTTTTTTGTTATAATAAAGTATACTAATTAATATATAGACACATACGACATTGTCATATTGTTAATAATAAATTATATTCTATGAGTAAGACACAGAAATTTTGCAATTTACATACTTTTGTAAAAAGAGAGAACCCAGATTTATATAATCTGTTAGAGGACATGTGTGCGGTAGGTCTCTTTAGACCTAAATACCCGACTACGTTCATTAATCCAAGCAAAGAAGTAGTTTCTAAGTTAAAAGGTTTAGTAGAAAAGGGAGATAGCGATGTTGCTTTTGAACATTTACAAAAACATTTTATTTACGGCAAACACGCTACTCTTACTGGCGAATTAATTAATTATAACTCTAAAGTCGTTAAAACCGATTTATCTAAAAATACTAAGAAAGCTGACAAGCTAACTTTATGGAAGTCTAAAGAAGATAATGTTGCTGTATTTCATCAAACAAATGCTGATTTCTTAGAGGAGGGTGCTGAAAAACAGCGTCCTAAGCTAGAGAAAAAGTCTAAAAAGACCGGAAGCAACGAAAACGGAGAAGTCGGCGATATGCGAGTACTAGCTACCCAAAGACTTCTCAAAGAATCTACGGGTGGTAATATTATGCATGTGTTTGCTAAAAATCTAAATGGTCTTCTTACTGTTCTAGAGAAGAAAGATGAAAATAAACTTCAAGAAGTTGCTAATAAATTAGATTACAACCCAGTAGTATGCTGGTATATCATTGTAAAGCCGTGCAAAAATGACAATGCCGACTGCTGTCAATATATTTCTGACGAGGTGTTCGCTGAATGGTTTAACGGTCCTGTAAACAATATTAACAACAATAGCACTGCGCTTCTTCGTCGTCTTTTCGCTTCAACTCCGACGGATAAAGAAAAAGCCAAGGCTGCTAGAGATGCTCGCGTAGGCACTAATCTAGATGGTTTCAAAAACTCAGTAAAAAATGTAATAGAATCTTATAATGGCGATATTTGCAGTCTTCTGGAAGATGAATTACGCTTTAGATTTTCTGAGCTATCTGGCGAAGTTTTAGCCCCTAACTCTCCTGAAATTTCTGAGTTAAATAATCTAGACTGGCACGACCCTAAATCTTCTTTAGTCTTATTCAAAGAAGATGTATCTCTTCTATCTCCTCTTTTACATCGGGCTATGCAGGAGTTTGTAACAACTAACAGTTTTCATTATACCATGTTCAATGATTCTATCTTAGAAAAGTTAGAAAATAATATTGTTGGTGCTGGTAATGGCTCCCGTAAGGTAGTTAAGATTCTCGGCAAAGAAGGTCGCAAACTAATTAAAACTATGGAAGACGCTGATGAAGAAGAAGAGCTAGGTAAGTTTGTAGCATCTCTTACTGCTAAACAAGCTTCTTCGTTAAAAAAAATATTAAAATCTCTTTAAACTAGTTATTATAGTTAATATATTTAATGTAGATTAGGATTAGCAAATAATTGCTCATCAAATGTAGACACTGTTAGTAATATCTTTCGACAGCACCATCTATCTATTTTAAGAAATTCAAAAATATCTTTAACATCTACATCGATTATAGTATTAACTTCAATTTGACTAATAAAGTTAGTATTATCCGAAGGCATTATTTTTTTTAATTCTTCTTCATATTTATGATTTTTTAGAAGTTGGAATACTTCATGATATTCTCCCACGCTATTATTACAACTAGGACATCTAACAATTGGGTACATATTTTCTAGTTTAGAAAAGCAGTTTATTAGAGTTCTTTATACTATACATATATTTAATATTCAATTTTATTTATAGAATAATGAGTTAAAATGTCTTATATAGACTGTATGTTAAATATAGTATATATAAAAAAAATTGATTTTTAACAATAGCTATATACTATTAGTACCAATACAACCAAAACAGTCTTTCTAAACTAGAAATCAACATGAGCAACTCATACGCAGTAAGCCCTTCTGATATCATTAAAGCCTATGCTAAACATAAAGAAAACATGATTATTATTGATACTAAATTCCGCGAAAGTGGTAATAAAATGGTAAAGTACTTTGATATTAAGCTTAAAAAAGAAGATGGTAAATTATACCCTGTTCGTATTAAATTCTTTAACCAAGAAGTAAGCAACCGTATTAAAGAACCTAAAGACCGCGATTATGAACAATTAAAGATTTCATTTCAGTCTAAAGAAAATGACCAATTTAGCAAAGCTATGGAGTTAGTATGTGATTCATTCAGCAAAGTTATCAAAGATATGAAAAATAAAAAAATTATTGGAGATGACGACGATGAAGCAGATAAAGATACTATTATGGTACCTAACTGTAAGCCTAGTACGCCTATGCAAAAGTTTGCTAAAGATAAAGAAGGCAACCGTGTAGATTTTGACCATCCTTTATTCTGGTTCGTACCTGCTTATCGCCGATACAAAGATGAAGAAGTTGCAAAACTACCTAAGCTTAATTATAATTACAAAATGGACAATAAGAAATTCCTGATTAAAGATTTTGACATTAGTTTCTATGATTTAGATTCTTTAGACAAGTCAACAGGCATTCCTAGCGAAGCAATTATCAATGAATCTAAAATTAATAATTCTAATATTCATGAATTTGTAACAAAAGGAAGTCTTGCTAGTGGTATTTTACAAATGCAAGCGATTGCTTCTAAACAGTCTTTCTCGCTTAACACAAAGTTTACTAGTAAGTTATATGTAAAAACTAACCATAATCAGTCAGCTGGTGGTAATTACTTTGACGACGACGATTTTGCTACAATGCTTAAAGGAGCAGGAGCTGCTACTCTTTCTAAAAAAGTAGAAGAAGATAAATTTGAAGAAGACGAAAACACAAATACTTCAGAAAATAAAGATAAATACGAAAGTGATGAAGATGATGACGAACTTGATAAAATCAAGGGTCTTTCTCTATAATCTAAATACTTCTGAAAAAATATTTTCTAAATAAAACTATATGTTCATCATTAATTTTATTTTTTTTGAAAAAATCAATACTTTCTCCTCCCAGTCTTTTCCATATATAATATAATGCATATACCCCACAATTACTAGTAGAACTATTTTGATGTTGAATATCGCTAACCTTTATAAAATTACATGGTCTTACTTTTAAAGATATATCATTTGCTAAATTTATAAAGAACAATTTAAATTCTTTATTCTTAATGTCATACCCAGAAGAATTAAAATATTCGATGGTTATAGGGGTAGATTCAAAATCTATAAATATAGCAAACCAATGTATACCGCCACCAGAAGAAATATCTGTATTTACAACAACTCCGTATTTAGTCATTTTCCCGTTTTCATTGAACACACCTTCACCATTTAACTCTTTTATAAAATTAATATTATTTAATCCAGTAGGGTTAAAATCTATATACTCAGAGTTAGACGGGTTAAACATACCAAAGTCTATCATATGGATATTTGAATAGTAGTATCCTTTATAATTATTCATCAGCTGATATTGTACAGTATCTATCTCTGTATTGTTCAGCCAATGCGTATGTGAAAACGATTTAGTAGTTGGTTTAAAGTATTTAACAATTTCTTTATTTTTTTCTAACTTCTGCATAATACATAACTGCATTTCATTTTTGTCTCCAGAACAATTAAGTTCTTGCGCTTTCTCTTGTGTTGTGGTATCTTCTGTACCTAAAATTATATTTAAATCTTTTTCTTCTATACACGTTTTATTATCTAGAGCACAAATAGTAAAGTCTTTAAGGTTTTTATTAAGCATTATGAAAAATAATAATATTAGATTATACTAATATACATAGAAAATATTTCTCTAGAAATAGTATTGCATAGAATGAATAACACAAATTACCCTGATATACTTTATAATAATTTGTCTGAATTCAATAAAGAAGAATATAAAGAAATTGAAAGTAATAAATTGTTTGATTATCAAAAAAATGTATTTAATTTTATGACAAAAACTAACCAGAGAGGTATTTTACTATATCATTCTGTAGGAAGTGGCAAATGCATGGCATTCAATACTCCTGTCTTAATGTTTAATGGTAGTATAAAGAAAATACAGGATATTGTGTCAGGTGAATTAATTATGGGAGATGATAGTTCGTCTAGACAAATATTGAGTTTGGCTAGAGGAGTTGACGATATGTATAATGTCTGGTATGGCTCTAGCAAATATACAGTCAACAAAGAACATATACTATGTTTAAAATCTAACATATATCCGTTAGTTATAAATAATAAAGATAAATTAAGTGTACGATACCTTTTAAATGGAGTAATTCAAAATACAGATTTCTATTACGATACGTATAAAAATAAAGATATTGCTAAACGCGAATGTTTACAGTTTGTAAAAATGCTAAAAACTAACAGCGCACACAATATTGTACATATAAGAACAATTGATTATTTATCTTTAGACAAAGAAGAAAAGAAAAAGTATGTAGGATTCAGAAATAAAATATTTTTTAGCGAAAAAAAGATTCAAAGTTCTCCGTTATTAATTGGTTCTTTGTCTACTAAAAATTGTAGTTTACTTACAAATGAATATGTTGTAAATTCTATAGACGTTAGACAATATATTATAGCTGGAATTATAAGTTCTTTAGGTAGAATAGTAAAGTATAAAGGATTTGATGCATATGATATTGCTTTTACTAAAATTCATAGTAAGAATTATATTAATAAAATTATGTTTATTCTGAACTCTTTAACTGTCGGCTGTATTTTAAAGAAGAATAAAGATATTAAAGGGTATAAATTATCTATATACGGAAAAGAGTTAATAGATATACATAGTAAATCTTCTCACTCTGATTATGACTTTAAACCAGATTTATATACAGATACTTCGTTATATAAAATAAATGTAAAATATGCAGGTATAAATAATTATTATGGATTTTGTATATCAGGAAATAGAAGATATGTTTTAGGAGACTGTACAATTACTCATAACACAATGACTTCAGTATCAATAGCAGAATTTTTTAAAAGAACAAATAAAGATGTTATTGTTTTATCTTCTAAATCTCTTCAGATAAATTATAAAAAAGAAATAATTAACTTTAGAAAATTAAACGAAACTTATGAAAATTCAGATGAAGATTTAAAAAAATATAAATTTATTACGTCAAATGCTAAAAACATGATAGACAAAATTACTAATATTGACAGTAAATTAGAAAATAAAGAAGGAGTTAAAAATAGATTAGAAGAAGTACTGAGTCAAATAAATAAACAGTCTTTAGATAATAAAGTATTAATTGTAGACGAAGCGCATAATTTATTTAATTCTATTTCTAATGGTTCTGAAATAGCAAACCGCTTTTATGATATGGTTATGAATGCTAAAAATATAAAAATTATATTTATGACGGGCACTCCTATAATAAATGACCCTTACGAAATTGCAATTTGTTTTAATATGATAATGGGCAATATGAAATCTAACAAACATATATCAAAAAATACTAAAAAAAATGATTATATGACTTTATTTCCAGAGTATTATACAGATTTTTATAAATATTTTATAGCATCTGGGGGCGGAAGTGTTGCTAACGAAATGAAGTTTAAAAATAGAATATTTGGTTTGACTTCTTACTATGGAGACTTTTATAGCTCTGGTTCTGTATCTTCAATAAGTCAAGATTTGAAACAAACATCTATAAAAGAAAACTATCCAGATAGACTACCTGTTAAATTTGAAGTAGTGCCGATGTCTAACATACAGAGTACTTATTATCTAAAGGCGAGAGATACTGAAAAGCTAGAAACTGCTAATTCTTATATTAGAGGAAGTGGGATTAACTCATCTAATGAAGGTCAAAGTTCTTCTACTTCATACAGAATTAAATCTAGACAAGTATCTAATATTGTTATAGATAATAAGACATTTGCAATCGCGTCTGAAAAAAAAGATATATCGGATTATTCTACTAAAATAGCAAAAATCGTAGAAAATATAGAACATAATAAAGAAAGCATAGGAAATGTTTTAATTTATTCTACGTTTTTAGAATACGGAGTAGAAGCAGTTGCTAAATTTTTAGATATATTAGGATATTCATTATTTTCTAAAAACAAACAAAATGACGACAGTGCGCAATATAAATATGCTATCTTTTCGGGAAAACAAACAGAAGAAGAAAAAACTGATATTTTAAATATATTCAACAGTCAAGAAAACATAGAAGGAAAACACATTAAGATACTTATGATTACTAAATCGGGGACAGAAGGTTTAGATTTAAAAAATGTTAGATTTATACATATAATGGAGCCTTATTGGAATTTTTCTCTTATTCAACAAGTAATTGCTAGAGGAGTTCGCTATAAATCTCATATATCTTTAGATGAAAAATACAGAAATGTTCAAGTATATATGTATCTTTCTGATTATAATAAAGAAGATTTGAACGACATAAAGTCAAAACAGATTGCTCTTAATAAATCTACTAATTCTAAAAAACAAGAGAATATAGAAAAAACAACTGATATACATATGTTAACAAATGCTATAAAAAATCAAGAATTGATATATAAATTTCTAAAGGCTATTGCTTCTACTAGTATAGAATGTAAATTTTTTAATGAGAAAGAACTAAATTATTCTTGCTTTTCTTGTAAAAATACAAATGAGAGATTATATGTTGAAGATTTTTATACTGATATGAAAACTAAAAATAATTGCATACCTCAGAAAAAAGTAAAAGCTAGAGAAATAATAATAGAAGATAAAGTATATTATTATTCTGGAAATGATGATTTGTCTTTAAAAATATTTAAAAAGTTAGATATAGAATACGGAAATAATATAGTATATTTTTCTAAAGACGAATTTAACTATGATGACATAAAAAATACTATTTTAAAACATCTAGAGAATAAAGATATACATGCATTATAATTATATAATGAATCTGATTAACATAATTTTAGCATTGGATGAAAGTAATATATATGGAAATAATGGCGATATGCCGTGGGGAGAGCATGTAAGCAAAATAAGCGGAGACTTTTTGCATTTTACTAATATTACAAAAGTAAGAAACGACAATAAAAAAAATGTAATAATTATGGGAAAAAATACATGGGAAAGTATCAAGGCGCCTTTAATAAGTAGATATAATATTGTAATAACTAGTGATTTTAAAAGTATGGCTAAACTTAATAAATTATCAGATGTTTTGTTTTTAGACAGTTTGACTAACGCATTGGTATTTATAGAAAACAAAAAAAAAGACTTGGGGATTGGTGATATATATATAATTGGAGGTAAACAATTATGGGAAGAAGCTTTAAATAGAAAGTTAATTAGTAATGTATTTATTACAACTATTAAAAATAATAAATACTACAAATCTAAGCTAAATAATAATAGTAATGTATATAATATTTATAATAATAAAGGTTTTCGTAAATATTTTAACAAGTCTGCAGATTTTCAAGCTATTGAAAACGATTATTTAGTAATTAATAAATTCGAATACTCTAATAAAGAAGAGTTAATTTTTCTTAAGACTATAGAAAAAATAATAAAAAAAGGAATTTATAAAATGGATAGGAGCGGAGTTGGTACTTATTCTTTATTTGGTAAAAGTTTTACTTATGATATTTCAAATTATAGACTGCCGTTATTTACACATAGAAAAGTATTTATTAGAGGAATTATAGAAGAATTACTATTTTTTATTAGTGGAAAGACAAATACAAAACTGTTAGAAGAAAAGAATGTAAATATATGGAAAGGTCATACTAGTAAAGAATATTTACAAAAAGTAGGACTTGGGAATTATACGGAAGGAAGTTATGGGCCTGCATATGGATTTCAACTTAGACATTGGGGTGCTGAATTTAAAGGAGACGAAGTTGATTACGCAAATTGTGGAATAGACCAGTTAGCATATATAGTCTCTTTATTGAAAAACAAAGAGACTAGATGCTCTCGTCGTATATTGTTTTCTTATTGGAACCCGTCCGTTTTAGATAAAGTGCCTCTGCCAAGTTGTCATTTACTTTACAACTTTTTCGTAAATCCAAACACAGAAGAGCTTTCTGTTTCTTTCTATCAGCGTTCTAATGACTATGCGCTAGCCGGCGTGTTTAATATAGTATCTGCTAGTATATTGACATTTATGTTATGTAAAATTACCGGTCTTAAGCCGGCTAAATGTGTGCATAATATAGGAGATCTGCACTTATACTCAAATCAGCTAGAGGTAGTTAAAGAATTTATCCAAAATAAACCACATATAGCTTGGCCTTTTATGCATATTAATAATAAAAAAGAAAATAACACAGATTATACTTCTATGGACGATTTTAATATAAATGATTTTAATACTATTTTGTATAATAGTAGAAAAAAATATACAATACCTTTTAGTGTTTAGACTATGATTTGCTAGAATAAAAAGGATAATTCATGTAATTATATTTTTTTCTAACTCTTTTATATATTTTTATTTTTTTACTTTCTTTCAACCCTAAAGATGACATATTATCTTGATGCACTCCGTGTTTGTCTATATCTATATGACATAATTTTACACATTCTTTATTTCTTATACCTAAAATATATGCGTAATCTGGACTATAGAATTCATCATCTATGTCATAACTTTCTAATATATTATTTCTAGATACGTATTTATATCTTCTAATAAATAAAGAAATAAATGTTTTTATTTTCATTACAGCCTTTTTTATAATTATCTTCTTCAGAAAAAAGACCTCCTTTTTTTGACTCAGTCAGCACTACTTCTTTTTTGGTATTGATAGCAGGAAGTATATTAATATCTTTTTTTATTTTTACTCTAAACAGTCTAGAGAAAACATCATCTATATTCATATTGTATATTAATAAATATATAATGAGATAAAGAATTCATATTATATATATAAATAGATATATGATGAATAGCAGCCATTTAAATCGTAAAGAATACTTTCAATTTAAATTTAAAGAGATAAATAATGATATTGACTTAAATTCAAATAAAGAACGCAATGAAGTAGGAAATAATAGCTACGCCGTTATAGACAAGGAATTAGAAAAATATGGAAAATTAGTATTAAACGGATATCAAAATTTCATAACTAATTTTATGTCATATAATGAAAAAAATGATAGATTATTATTGATGCACTCTACTGGTGTAGGAAAGACCATATCTTCTCTTTCATCTGCTATAAATCAAATGAATACAATAGGAGGTAATATATTTATATTAGGATTCTCAAAGTCTGTATTCAGAAAAGAACTACTAAATAGACCAGAGTTTGGTTATGTGTCTAAAGAAGAAGTAGATTATATGAAGATTATAAAAGATAACATACTAAAATATAAAAAACAAGACGATAAAGATAAATTAAAAGAATTAAAGAGAAAGATAGTAATGAGACTTTCAAGAGGAAAAGAAAATAAAATTTATTTTATAGGATATAAAATGTTATCTTCAAAATTATTTATCAAATTATCTAAAAATGCAGATTTGGATTCTATAAAGTCTATAGAAGATATTGAATTTATGATTTCTAAAAAATGGATAAAATTAAATAAAGATTTTATAAATCAGATAAACGAATCATTCATAATATGCGACGAAATACATAATTTATATAATTCTAACTATATGAATTCATGGGGCACTAGTTTAAAATACGCGTTGGATAACATTAAAGCAAAAACACTATTTCTATCTGCGACCCCTGTAAACAATAGACCAGAGAAAATAGTAAGTGTTATTAATTTACTTTCAAAAAAAACATTTACAAAATCTGATATATTTAAAAATAATTCAATTACAGAAATGGGAAAAAATATTATAAAAAATGAAATTAATGGCAAAGTTTCATTTCTAATGGATAGGGATATAAAAAATTATCCAGCTAGTGTATTTAAAGGTAATGACATAGAAGGAGTACTCTATCTAAAATTTATAGAATGCAAAGCTAGTCAGTTACAAGAGAAAACAATTTCATATATTTATAAAGAGTCTACAGAAAATATAGAAGAGTTAATAGAATCTTTAAACAAAGAAGACGAGGATATTAAGCACATATATGAAGATTCTAAGAGAATCCCTTTAGAAGGTAAATATAGAATTTTGAATGATATGGTTTATCCTAATGTTCATGATAAATTTGGTATTTTTCTTAAAGAAGATATGCTAAATTTATACAGTAATATGAACGTAGAAACATCTAAGGTATTGGGAGTAGTATATAAAAATAGAGATAGAAATAATATTGAATGTGGGGGAGACGTAGATGGCGATTACTTGTCTAAAGAAAATATAGGAGATTATTCTGGTAAATATTTAAAGTTGCTAAATTTATTAGAAGATATTTTTTCTAAAGGCAAAGGAAAAACATTTATTTATCATAATTATGTACAAGGTTCTGGTACATGTACTATTAAAAATTTATTAAAAAGAAATGGTATTATAGAACACGGAGAGACTAGTAGTTCAAAGACTAGATGTTCTAAATGCTACAGATACAAGTCTGACCATGGAGCAGAATGTGAATTCAAACCACTGGCGTTTATATACGCAACTGGTTATGTTTCTAAAAGCGAGCTAGAATACAAACTAGATTTATTCAATTCTAACTCAAATAAAGAAGGCGAAAATATAGGAATAATAGTTGGTTCTCAAGCAATTAAAGAGTCGTATGATTTCAAAGCAGTTAGAAATGTCATAGTTGCTTATATGCCCGATAATATATCTACTCTTATTCAAGTACTAGGTAGAGCAGTTAGGAAAAATTCACACATATCTCTAGACAAAGAAAAAAGAAACGTTGACATATATATATTAATCACGACTTTACAAAATGAAAAATCTTTTGAAATAAACAAATATGCGTATAAAACAAAAATGTTTCAGGAAATTAAAAAAATTAATAAACTATTAATGGAAAATTCTATAGATTTTGATAATAACTATGACATAAATTTTCAAAATAATAATTCAGATAAAGAAAATATATACTCCCTGCCTGTAGTAGAAAGAAAATATCAAGAACCTAATATTTCAAAAAATAATTTTACTAGTTTTGACGCATACTATTTACAAGAAGAAGTAAAAATATGTCAATTTATAATAAAAAGAATAATATTAGAGAGCTACCCGATACCAGTCAGTTTTGACTTTATAAAACAAAAAATAATTAATGCGTCTAAAGATAATACAATTGGATCCCGATGGATTAACCGCGATACTTCATTTATAAATACCAATAGTATAATTTCTGCACTTTTTTATCTTACTAATCATAACAATAAAACATATTTATCTGAGAGTAATTCAGGCAATTATGTATTTGCTGAAAGTTTATTTAGCGGAAAATATATTATAATAAATGAAAATAAACATATATTAAAGGAAGATAGTGGTATGTTTTTTGCAACCCCAATAGATACACATAAAATTCAATCATTATATGATTTCTATAGACTAGATAATCAACAAAACAATATCATAAATGTTAATAATATTGTTAATAGTAAAAATAGTATTTTTATACAAAGAGATAGTTTCATAGAAGAATGCGAAGACACTCCGATAGAATTGATGGATAGATATATTCAATCAATAGAACCTGCTGTTCATAAGCACACTGTGGAATTTGTGATAGAGTATATACACAGTATGTGGCTGCATCCAAAAAGATGGAAAATGTCAGAATTTCATAGTTCTATTGTAAAATTATTATTCTTTTACAATAAATTTAATATTATAATTTTTGCTAATTATATAGATACTAATTTAGAGAATGAATATAAAAATTACTACAATAAAGGGATAATTAAAAAAAGTAAACTAAATTTAACTACGTCTACTGATAGTCATTATAAAAACTATAAAAATTTACAAAACACTATCAATGCTTCTGAAGACGAATTAAATAATATAATGAATGGATATTCTTTAAAATATCATAAATACTACAAATATAAAGACAAAATGATAATATCTAAGTCTACAGAAAGTGTAAAGGATTTTATGCTACCAATAGGTCATTATTTTGACACAAAAATTAAGATTATTTCTTCTGAAGGGGTATGGTCGGAGACTAGCAATTTTAACAAATTAACTGAATTTGTACGATTCAAAGATAATAAATACATAATAGGATTTTTAGAAAAAGACAAATCCGGATTTAGAATATCTTTCAAAATAAGAATTAATACAAATAACTCAGGAGCGTCGGAAGACAGTAGAAAAATAATAGTAGGTTCTGTATGCGAACATTATGACAAAGAACAGTTAATATCAATATGTCATAAATTAGGAATAAAGCTGAATACGAAAGAAGATAAGAAAAAATATTCAATGTGTGATAAAATTAAAATTAAATTAATACAGATGGAATTAGATGCTAGAAAAAATGATTCTAACATTAGATATTTTAAATTCTTTTGGGAATAAAAAATTGATTTTAATAATTGTTTAAATAAACTACATAGCTATAATCATATAAAGTAATCAGATGAATTTAATGTCAGAAGAAGATTTAGATAAATTATTAAACAGCCATCCTGAGAAAAATACAGATAATGATAATAAAGTAAAAAATGTAGATATATTATCTGAAGACTACATTAACTCATTTAAATCAATTATATTTACTGATGGTAGTTGTATAGGTAAACGAAAAGGAACCAAATTTGGAGGATCTGGTGTTTATATTCATAGCACAGACGAAATTTATAATAGTCTAAAGATATTTGAAAAAATGCAACAAGAAGAAGTAGTTGTCATAGAAGAAAGCACAAACAAAATAGTATTCTTAGGGTCTAAAGAAAATAAAACATATTTAAATTATTTATGTGAAGAAGAAGAGTGTTCTTCTATAGGATATTCTATAAATAAAACAAATAACTTAAAATTATGCTCTAGGCATAAAACAGAAGAATGCGTAAATATTTATAAATATGAAGTATTTTCTCCCACTAATATTAGAGCAGAAGGCAACGCAATTTTAATAGCACTTAATTATATTTTATATAATATTGCAAATAACGAAGGTAAATTATCTAAGAAAAAATTAAAAAAATATATTTTAGAACAATTAGAAAATAGTGATATTTATAATATTAATATTTTAGACTTGGATACATGGAAATACGAAGATAAGATATTTAAAGAAAATGAAAATAATAGTTTAAATAAATTTTTAATTGTTTCTGATTCTAAATTCTGGATAGATTTGGTAGAGACATGGTTGTCCGGTTGGGCAAAAAAAAGAACAATTACTGAAAAAAAGAATATAGATATTATATTTAAAATTTTAGATATTCTGTATAAATTAAGCAAGCTAAATTGCTATATTCAGTTTATGCATATTAATGGACATCAAGATAAAAAAAAAGAGTCAGATATTAATTTCTACCATAAGGGAAATATTTTAGCAGATAAATTAGCAACACATGCTTCTCAGACTAAAGACAATAAATTATATGTTTTATAATTCATGAATATGCTTCTATATTCTTTATAAAATTGATTTTTTTTTATTTATATTAAAAGAAGGCTGTAAATACTTCTTATACGTAAACATAACTATCATGTCAAATATAAAATCAAAACAAGATATTTTAGCAGAATTCTTATATAAATATAAGGACCTGCCGAAACAAGGGTCTGCTGAATGGCTAAATCAAAGAAAGTTTACAGTAGGCGGGTCTCAGATAGCAACTATTATGGGGATTAATAAATACGAAAATTTAAGAAGTTTTGTAAAAACAAAAATGCCTTTTTATAAATTTAAAAAAGAAGCGCCGCTATGGTTCGGGAACCTAATGGAGCCTTGTATTGAACAATTTGTAGAAATAGAGTATAATACAAAAACATACGAAACTGGTTCTCTGCCATGTGAGTTTAATGAATATCTATCATATTCTCCGGACGGACTTTGTATTATTTCTAAAGACAAATTAAAAAAAATGTTAAATAAATATAAAATAAACATAGAAGATCTTCCAGAAGGAAATGACAGTATTGTATTGTTAGAATTTAAAAGCCCATTTATGCGAAAAATAAAATATGGAGAAGTTCCGGAATACTATGTACCACAGCCTCTATTAGGTATGGAGATTATAAATATTTCTGAAATTTCTATATTTATTGAGTGTGTGTTTAGATTCTGCTCTTATTCTGATATATTTAATAATAAATATAGTTATTATCATTACGATAAAGAAAGATATACTAATGAAGCAATTATGTATAGTGCAATTTCTATATTTTATGAAGAAGAGTCTAACGAAAATATAATCAGTATTCTTTCTGGCATAGAAGAATTTAAAAGAAGTAGATTTGGAGGTAAATTTAAAGATGGTGATTTATCTAGCATTTCTGAAAGAAATATAATTAACAAAATTATGGAACTGTCTACAGATAAAGATTCTAATTTTCTACAACCTGTATATCATAGTATGTATTCTAATAGAGAACAGGATTATAAATGTAAAGATTCTTACACATTCAATATGTATAATAATGCCTTAAAATTTAACAACGAGTTATCTAATATAAAAAAAAAAAATAGTCATAAAAAATATTTAGGAACTTTATGTTATAAATTACTAGATACAAATCAGGTACCCATTAAAAAAACAAAAATTTTAACTGATGAATTAAATAAAAAAATAACAAAAACATTTGAATATGTTAAATATATTAATCAAATCATAGAAGATAAAAAAATAGATTCAGTTGACTCTTTTGAAAAAGAATGGAAAATAATTTCAAAAACAATACCGACTAAGTTATAAATGTTATAGATATTTCTTAACTTTTTTTTTAATAGAAGATAATAAATTATATAAATTCTTATTATTAGTTAAAACCATAGCTTCTTCTGCACTTAAGAATTTAATTTCTGAAGACTCTAATAAAGATGATTTTGTGATACTGATATCAATAAGAGGTTGGAATCTACAGTCTAACATTATAGCTGGATAATAGATATATCTGTATTCTACATTTTCGTCTACAAACTTAAACTCGAATTTGGGCACGTCCCAAAGTATTCTATATTTATTCTTACTAATATTAGTCTCTTCGTAAAATTCTCTAATTGCGGCATTGATATCAGATTCATTTTTATTTTTCATACCTTTAGGCATCTCCCAGATACAATTTACTGATTTACTAGATTTTAATAATTTCATTAATTTGACACCATTATCATAAAGAAACTTTTTTTCAAATTTAGATTTACAATTCTCATACTTAGATAATTCTTTAGGATTCATATATCTAGGAGATTTCAAATATGACATATACCAAATATTACTAAAGTTTAAAGACATGATACATACTTTTTCTTCTATAGACATATTATTGAATAATTTAATTACATCATGGTCATTATTTTTATTATAAATACCCTTTACAAATGTAATAAATGCGTATGTAGTTCTTTTTTTAATAAATAGAAATTCGTATTTATTACTATTAATTAAATTATTATTAGATTTTCGCATCAAAGCGATTCCGTATGAAGTGATTGTATGCATAGTTTTATAATAATTTAAAAACAAGTCTAATTAATTTATATAATTATTACATTGACACTATGTCAAAAATTGGTAGCGGTGCCTTTGCGAATGTATATAACTCTAAAGATGGAATGGTATTAAAAAAATATAACATAGATGACATTAAAGATGCGTCTAAAGAAATAGATATGCTTAACTTAATTAAAAGTAATAGAAATAAATTCAAAGCGTATTGTAACGATTGTCTGGGATATTATAACAAAAGCAGCATTATAACTATTAAGGATTGGAGTATGGAGGATGGCTGTATTTCTATTAAAATGAAAAAATACTCATGTAATTTAAATGACTTCTTAGTAAAATACTTTAATAATAGTAATAAAAAGCTAGATTTTGAAATATCTAAATTTATACATTACAAAATAATGCTCGGTCTTATGGAATTAAATTTCTCAGGAATTATACACGGAGATTTAAAACCGGAAAACATTATTATTTCTATAGACAAACAATCTAAAAAAAAAGTAAAAAAAAATACTGTTATGAATTTAGAAGAAATAGTAAACTTTATTTTAAAAGAAGAGTTAAAGGTAGATGGGATTGAAAATATTAAAAAAAGCATTAATGTGAAAATTATAGATTTCAATAAAAGTGTTTATGATAAAACGTCCTTAAAGCCTTTAGATATACAAACTATTTATTATACGCCTCCAGAAATTATAGCAGGTAATTACTATTATAACAATTCTGTAGACATATGGACAGCTAGCTGTATTTTATTTGAAATGCTAACTAATGTGCACTTATTTAACATTTACAATAAAAGTCAACTCTCGGAAAGCATAGAAAGTAGCACAAGTGTATCATCAAATTCTAAAGAGGAATCTGAGTGCTCTGATAACTATGGCTCTGTAGAAGATGAAAAATTTGACCACTTGGCTCTTTTACATATGTATAATTATTTATTGGGAAGTTATCCTCAGGAATTATTAGTTAACTGTAAATACAAAGATATTTATTTTACTAATGGGGCTTTAAATGGAAGCGCAGGATTTGGAAGCGATAATATTAAACATTTATTCAAATTTAATAATTTCTTTAATGAAATTTTGTTAAGAACTTTTAAATATGACCACAGAGAAAGATTAACTATTGAAGAATATTTTAATTTATACGTAAGAAATTGATAAAATGGATGAAAGATATGTAGTAGAAAGTATAAAAGATAAATGTTTAGATTTTTTAAAAAAGCAAAATTCTATAGATGAGGATGTTGAAATAGTTAACTTTTTAGAGAATAGCTTAAATATATTAAAAAATAAAATATCTGAAAAAATAGACAATAACGCAAAGATATTGAAAATAGAGCAAGCTGAATACAAAAAAATAATAAAATGCATAGAGAAAGAAGATGCGAATATTATTATGCCTTATTTCTTAAATGGGCATAAAGTAAATGCATATAATATGAATAATTCTGTCAGTGCTGATATACACAAGAATAAAGAAAATACAGAATATGAAGATAACGAAAGTATAACAAAATGGATAAATATAGCATTCGGCGAAATAAATTCAAAAAATATACCAAATAAATTACGAATGGAAGAGGTAGATTTAGGATTTAACAATATATATACAACATATTGTATTGATTCTATAGACGATACAAATATATATAAAATACCATTTGATACTCTTATTTTTGACAAATCTATAGAGCAGATAATAATTAAATTAGGAAATATTCATAAATATAAAATAGTAAATACTAGACTATGTAAAGTATATTCTTATAAAAATAATTCAGATAATTTCAGAAGTATTATATGTAATAATATTAGAAAAAAAACAAATCAGTCTCAAGAAATAATATGTAATTTAAAAAATTGCAAATATTATCATGATCCATTTTTAGGAAGTAAAAACAATTTTCACAAAATTAGACAGTATTCTTCTAACCCAGTTGTATTTATGAATAACACACCAATGTATGATTTTAAGTCAGGAGAATGCGTCGCAAAAAATACAGAGCAGGTACCGTGGGTAGATGCAATAACATTATATCAATCTTCTCTAGCTAATTTATTAATAGCTTGTATACACTCAAAAAAATAATAATTTATTTTTAGATTATAATATATTTTTTTTTAATTAATTTACCATAAAGCGCTGCTCAATGTTAGCAACATCGTTAGCCTTTTCATCAGTAAAAGATTCACGTTGAGGGACAAGGTCTCCGTTAGCATCTCGCGTCATTTCTACGTTAAAGTCAGAAAAGAAAACAGGGACATCGCGCGAACCAGTAAGAGTAGACTTTTGGTTTCGGTGGAGCTTGTCATCTAGACTGAAACCATCTTCAGCTACTACATAGCGACGGATGCTGTTAGGGCTATTAGTAAAACCAGATACTACACCAATAAATAGACCAAGACATAGAACAGTAAGAAGACCAATTACTACCGTAGCCTTTTTGTTAGAAACAGCCCATACTTTAAGTTCATCAAACGCACTCATTTTTATAATTTTATTTAGCTAAGCTTATCGTAGATATTATACCGTAGATATAACTATATATTCTAACACAGATTATTTCTGAGAAAAAAAAATAATTATTAATTTTAACTAAAATTTACACAATGATTATAAATATAGTTTAGTTAGCAGCATAAATAATATTAATGGCACAGTCAGATACTTCTTTAGACACTATAGTAATACAAAAAAATAATTATAAGAAATACTTTTTTTACTTTATAATTATTTGTAGTATAATTATACTTTTAGTATATTCTGGGTTAATTACTATAAATACATCATCTAACTATACAAATAATTCTATAGTTAAAAATAATAAAGAAGAAGACGAGCCTATAGAAAAATATATAAATATATTTATGCTAAAGCAAGACGAGGCAATATCTAATAAAGTTTAAATTAGATAGTATATTTATTAATAGCGATATATGAAGTTATATCAAATACACCATCATCTATAGACAAATTAAATACTAAATCATTGTCGACATCGGCATATACTTTAACAATATCAGCTAGTAGAGAATTAGATAAAGATTTTACATAATCAATTTGAACAGAAACGCTGAAAATGTCATCTTCATTTAAATTTGTCTCTAGCTTAATTTTTTTGTCATCTTTACAAATATTATAACCTCTAATAGTATTGTTTAGATTTTTATATACAAAGGAGAGAGGGGAATTATTTACCTTTTCGATAGTAAACACCTCACTGAAAACATACATATCGTTAATTAGCTTTTTAAAATATTTACTATTTAGTTCAAACTTTAACGGATAAGTCATATAATTAGAAGATTTATTCATAAAAGTTTCATAATTATGTTCACTTTCAATTAATCTAATAATGTGACTTTCGTCAATTGACATTTCTTTATTATTAAGAATAATAGTAAGACTATTTCTGTACGAATCTTTATTTAAAATAAAAGACATTAGCTCATAGTTTTTGTCAATTTTTTGAGTAATCTTATCTAAATTCTTAGTATCTAAAGTAATTGTCACAGGCTTTTCGCAAAAGTAATGATTTAGCTTGTTGGAATTTACCTTAATATGAATAATGTTCTTCTCTAAATGGTCTACTCCGAATAAAAGAACTCCGGTGCCAGTAAAATTAAAATTAATTTCTTTAACATTCATATTTTTAAGAAGATTAAATACTTTTTTAAACACAGAGACATTATCATAAGACATTTCTACCAAGTTAGCAGAGCTGCTAGCTTCGTATACAATACCATTTCTAGGCACTGGGTCTGGCTGAGGTGTACGTCGCGGACGGCCTACTGAACGCTTCACTGATTGAGACGACATAACTAACTATTTTAATTAATTACTTTTTCTTTAGAATAAAAAAAATAATTATTATATTTATATTATCAATACTTACTACTAATCATTTGATGAACTAAAATATCATGCATTAATTTTTTTTCAAAAATATAAAATTCATCTTCACTCATTATATTATCTTTAGACATAAAATTAGTAAGTTGTAATTTTGATTTACTAGGGGATATTGTCCCGCACATATTTCTATATAAAATAATATCTTTATGAATATATTTACATTTAGATTTACACCCTGTGTTTTTACATTTCTTATAAAATAAGTATTTGTCTTTAGATATATTATTATTAATATCGCATAAATTACCACTTATTATTCTGCCATTTAATATAATAGCAAACTCTTTTAATTCATCTATCCAGAATAAATTTACGTTATTATGGTTAAATCTTATATATTCTTTATCTTTAGTATTAATACAAAGTAAGTTTGAATTTATATTACACTTGCCATCAAGATTGCTGATTTTTTTATTAAATGGGTTTACTAAACATAAAGAACCTCTGTACATACTAATCTGATTGTCTATTGTAATTTTTTTTAATTTGTGTTTAGAAAAATTAATAATTTGTTTTAATAAAAGAGCCCGAGAATAAATCATATTTATTTTTTCTGTATTCTCTTTAATATTTTTATGTATAGAGTCTAAAGATAATATAAACTCTGTGTTATTTTTTAAGGTGCATAATTTTGATAAATTATTATCTAATGACATTATATCTTTATAAACAGACTCAATTAAATCAATTTCATTCATTTTTTAGATAAATTAGTTGCAACTGCGGTTATAGAAGCTGCCATATATTTAGAATTAGTGTATTCGTCTAATGCATTTTTAATTTTTGATTTCAACTCGTTTACATTTTTTTCATTTTTTTCTTTCAACTTAGAAATACCATTATCTAGAGTTTGTTGATAATCATACATAACAACGCCATTTGAATTCGTACTCCATGGTTTAATTTGTTTTAATTTAGGACGCACGCTTAATATTTCATTATTCGATAAAACTACTTTAAATTCATGTTCTGCTACTTCCATAATACCTGAAATATAGTTATCTTGAGTGCTAATAGCGTTAACATTTAAAGGTACTACTTTATCAACGGTGTTAACATTCGAGGGTGCTACTTTATTGCCTTTAGAAATAATATCATTTACGCTATTTTGCAAAGCTGTCTTGGTTGCGTATTCTACAATACTTTTATTATTTTTTTTAAATTCTTCTATTATAATTTTTTTATTTTTTTCATCAGCTTTGTTATATTTTTCTAATGTTTGTCTGTTGGCTTTTTTCTTAAACTCACTTTCTATAATAAAATCGACATCTTTATTAGTAAATCCGGAATCAGAAAATAGGTGTATTATTAATATAATCATGCCCCATATTAAAAGACCTATAAACAAAACAATTTGAATATATAGAGCTATCATGTATACTTGTACCATATTGATTTATTATATAATAGTATACTATCTGTTAGTTATATCATAAAAAATAAAATAAAATTGAATTATAAACTTCTATATATAACATAGCGTATTCATCTAAGCACACATTTATTACTAAAAATGCCCGTTTCTAAAGGAATCCAAATTAGAGCAAACGACCAAACTGTTATTTCTATATACAATAACATATGTAAAGAATTTATTAATTATAGAAAATTAATTTTAAAAGATGCTGTTTTAGAAAATAAAACTCTTTCAGAAGAAACATTTAAAAAAGGATATATTATTATACAGTGCGAAATCGATTCAGAAAAAAATATAAAAAAAAATGTATTTATGATTTTATACCACTTTATCACTAGCGATAATTTAAAAGCAATGGATATTAAAAAAATGATTCAAATAACTAATGGACTAAATAAGTCAGAAGAACCGTATGATATTATAATAATCACTCAAAATAGTGTAAGTACTCATATTACTAATTTTGTAAAAGAACACCACTCCAAAGAAAAAAATAAAAAGGTAGAAATTGACAAATGTTTATTTGAACACGAAGAGAGCAACTGTAATTGTCAAAGAAATAACATATATCTATACACATATTCAAATTTTATAATTACTATACCTAAACATATTTTAGTACCAGAATATAGATTACTTAATAAAGAAGAAAGAATTAATGTTGTCTCTGGACTAATTACAAAAAAATCAAAGCTACCTAAGATTAAAAAGGCAGACCCTTGCGTAATATGGTCAAATGCAACAACTGGAGATATTTTAGAATTTATCCGAAATGACGAAGTGACAGGAAAATCTGTATATTATAGATTAGTAGTATAAAAAAGTGGATTTTGCTAATATTATCATATAAAAAAAATTGATTTTTGTTTTTTGTTTATATACATCAAACAATTCATAATGTTTTCAGCATTCAGTAAGTTTATGAGTAATATTAAAGATACCATCAAAGCTAATCAAAATGAACAATCTAATGAATCAATTGTATTTAATCCTTTATCTAATATTAGTAGAAATTGCGTTATTTATATTAGAGTTTCTACTGTAGAACAAAACACAGAAGCTCAGCAAGATAAATGTGAAGATTTTTGCTTTAATCATAGACTATTCATTAAAGAAATTGTTATTGAAAAGTGTTCAGCTTATAAATGTCAATCTCAAAAAGGTTTACAAAAAATTATTGAAGAGAATAAAGATATTAACTTAGTGGTATACTCCATAGATAGATTCTCTAGAAATATTTTAAAGGCAAATGAACTTATTAACTCTATGTCAAAAAATAGAATTAATTTAATTTCAGTTAAAGAAAATATTAGTTTAAACACTGCGTTTGGAAAACACGAATTTAGAAAACTAGTAAGCGCTAGTCAACTAGAAGCAGAACTTATTTCTGAAAGAGTAAAGAATAGCGTTTCTTATAGACAGAAAAATGGATTTTATGTCGGACAAGCTCCTTATGGGTATACAGTGTTTAATAAGAAGTTAGCTAGAGATTCGGATGAACAATTAATTATTAAATTTATTCTTACGACTATTAAAAAAAAAACTACTTCTGAAAAATTAAGTAATAATATTATGAAATTATTAAAAAGTCTAAAGATGCAAAATGCTATTGATAATTTCTGCCCTTTGATTATTACTTTAGAAGATGATAATTATGAATATAGACAACTAAATAACAACGAAGTATTTGTACCAACATTTAAATCTTTGTCAGAAATTTTGAATGATTATGGAATTAAAAAAAGAAATAAATTATGGACTGTTTCTTCTCTTAACTATTTAGTCAAACAACAGCTAAAAAATAATCAAAGAGAAATTGAAAACATGAGAGTGTAAATAATTTATAATTATATGCGTATAATTAATATTTTTTTTAATATACAACATTACAAACAAAGATATCACAAATATGAAATCATCAATACTATTTATACTAAGAATTATATGGCTTATTTTATTTGGATTTAGCATCGCGGTGGTTGCTTATTTTCAAGATAAACTTTCATTGTCGGAAAAAATACTAATAATAAGTAGTATATGTATATTTTATATAACACTATTTTATATTTGTCTAAAGACGAGAGAAAAAACAAATGAGTGGGAAGAATCCGCGTTAACTCCTATAGACATAGAATTGATAAAAAATTGATTTTATAAAAGTTATAATACACTATAGACAATATAACTATGGATTCTATCGGGAATGTAAACACGGACTGTTTTGATATAATTACTTCATTTTTAAAAATTGGAGAATATAAACACATTAATAAACAATTTAATTCAAAGGCAAAACTCATAGCATCAAAAATAATATTTAAACAAGTAAGAAAACTACACAGGCAAAGAATATACACAGAAGATAGAATTGATAACATCTTATCTGAATATTTCTTACATAAAGATTTAGATAATATTATTCAAAATAACGGAATAAATATATTGTTATCATACTATAAACAATGTATACCAATTACTAAAAGAAGTATATATAATTGTAAAATTTTAATAAAAGAACAGACAAAATACGTATACGAATATATTAAAGAATATAATAATATTAGTTCTGTCAGGGTAGAATATGATATGTCAGAAGTGTATGAAAATAATTTAGAAATGATAGAACTGCAGATGAAACTGTCTAACTTAAAATTAGAATTCAAAAAAGAATGTTATTCACGCAAAGATAACTTAGAATATATATTTTGCGATAAAATGATAAACGAGAATTTTTCTATAGAGTCTGCCGTATTTTATATAGAAAATATACTTTACATAAATATCATAGATTTTCTAGCGAGTAAGAGAATAAGACTTAATCATTTTTGCGATGAATATATAGTATTCTCATGCATGAGAGATTTATTAGTAGAAATTAAACAAGCATATAGCGATAGATTAAATGTATATAAAAGAAATTTTAATAATTTAGTAAATTATATAGAACCAGAAGTTCTCATAGAAAATATACATATCTTTCAATAACTTCTATACAACATTGAATTAATATTTTTTTATATACATTTAATGCATTAAATATAAAGAATTGTTATTAAAATATTAATTAAAAAAATAAATGGAAGATTGGGCTATTGTTATATTTATAATAGCTTTTGTAATTGTCGTAGGTACACTAGTACTTAAAATGCTTTTTCTTAAACATAATGTAATAATGCCTTTAAACGAACTAGATAGGAAATCTTTATACGAACTAAAGAATTAAATACCACAATTAATCGTAATACAAAGTATATTTTTTTATTTTAATTCTTATAGAAATGAGTGTTAATATATTTTCTTTATACGATAAGTTATTAAATAAATATAAATGTGGGTTAACGTCTCAGCCCGATACTGCACAAAACCTAGTATTATTGAATATAAAAACAGGAAATATTATTTCGGAATACTTTTGCACTAACATAAAACAGTCTATAGAAAAAATAAATGAACATAGTTCAGGCCTGTCAAATAGTTTAGAAGATATGGAAATCTTTATATGTCTAATAATATTTTTAGACAAAGGAAATTATAGATTTAACTATCCAAATGGGAAGTTATATATATCTTTTTCTGGAGTAGAAATAGTGAACAAACCAGAGTTAGGAGACTACGATATAAACACAGGAAGCTACTATGTTTTTATAAATTTTAATAAAATAGCAAAAGATTTACTACAGTCAATAAATTATACATTTATGACACAAATAGACAAGACAGGTTCTTATTTTTCTATAGACTCTAAGTTGTTAAATTGTTCACATTTATCTGATTCTGAAAAAATAAATATAAATTATAAGCTATTGAAACAAGAATGTTCAGCGAACCCGACATCTACTACATGCATAGATTATTATAAAAATAAAATAAATTATAAACCTTCAGCTGAAAGAAATACATATTATGGAAATATGCCAAATAAACTTACAAACTATTTCTTTGGAAATTTAAATTATTTAGACTATTACTCCACAGAAAGACAAAAACAGTACCCATCTTATTCTAGCTGGATAGATTTTAATAACTGTCCTACTAAATGCGGAAAAGGAACTAGAGGGAGAACTAGAATAGAGACTAATATTCTACCTATGCAATTAGGAAAGTCAAATATATTAAGAAAAGAAGAAGTTAATTGCGACATAAATTGCGATAATAATACCTTGTGGGAACATGCATGGACGAAAGCAGCAGAATGCAAAATACAAACAGTGCCGGATTCGTTTAAAAAGGAATTTTCTAATATAAGCACAATAGGTGTAGATGGAACTGGTGGAGATAGTGATATAGAAACTTACAAAGCAAATTTGAACATGAGTAAGTGGACATTAGGTACAGATTCTAAAAGCGGGATAGAATGCTACGGAAGTACATTTGGTGCGAACTATTCTTTTAAAAAAAAAGTAAAATATTATTCAGCAAACGGAGATACATATATGTGGTATAGCGATAAAACATTTGAAATAGTTTATAATGGGGTAAAAGTATATACTACGTCTACTACCGGAACTTATACATCTATGACTTTCAATAATTCTACATGGACTACCGGAAATTCGGCAGGATATCCAAATTTAGCAAAATACCAGTTATTTTTATTGTCTTCAGATAATAAAACAGGAGAAGTTAATTTAACTAGCGAATATTTCAGAAATACTACTTTAACAATTCAGGAAGGAAGATTAGAATGTTCAGAAAGTTCAGTTATAATGTGGTATTTAGGTAGCCCGCTTATATGGAGAAATAATTTAAGAATAACAGCGCCGTTCATATACTCAAGTACATATTCTAAAGACGTATCAAATAATTGCAAAGTATATAATGCAGCAAAGACTAAATATATAAGAGTACATGTCAACGGCGATATTTCTATATATAACAGTAATAATTCAGTTATAACTACATATGCAGGGACTAACTATTCTAAAGTGTATACAGTGTCTACCCCTAAAGGGTCATATTCGGAACAATCTGTTAAAGATATTCTATTTTTAGATAACAAACTTTATATAAAACTAGCTTCGTCTACAAATACATCTGGAGCTAATAGAGATATCGGCGCTGTTAATTCTGCGTTTACTATATTCTTATCTGCTTCTGCATTTGAAAACAAATCAAAAGAGACTATTACTGATATTGTAATTAATTATATTAATTTTGTATTTTTAATAATCTTAATTACAATAGCAGTGATAATATCATACTTCATTTTTAAAAAAAATAAATATGTAAAAGAAAACATTATTAATAAATCTATTTAGTTTTTCTAATCATAAAATTTGTTAAATTATTATTTTTACAAAGAGGCTTTAACTGATATATAACGAACACAAAGAATGATATAAATAGTATAATTATAATTAGCTTAAATGTGAGTGTTGAATATAAAGATACACTTTCTTCTGCGTTATCAAATGAAGATTTTGTATTAATCTTGGTATTAGAAATCAAACTAGATGCTAGATTTTTAGATATATCATTATAATATTTTTTACAGTCTTCAGAAATAATATTATCTCCTTGAGCACAATAACCAGCAACCTTAGAGCCAAACGTACCTACGCTATTTAAATCAGTACTAGTAGCTAAAGTTTTACAATTATTTTTATTCTGCTCTATTGCTTCTTTAGTCTCCAACTCTGTCATAAGGTTAGAATCACTTAAACAATTTTTAGTACGCATAGAAGCTCTGCTTCTTACTATATTTGAATTATTGTCCCATCTACTATATACGCCCTTACATGATGAGTTAGTAAGGTATGGGTCCTTAGTTAAACAATAATCTAAAAATTTATCATTTATAATAGAATTCTCTAATCCTACTTCAGAGCCAGAATTGTTTTTTACATAGTCGTATAATTGATTATTTATATAATCTTCAGTTTTTAGTTTACCAGTAGAGTTCTCAATAGAGCTTAACTCATTGATAGCATAATCATTTTTATATTTTACTAATGATTTTAATAGATTACTATTTACTTCAACACCGCCATTGATATTTCTGTCTACTAACTCATTACAATATTTATCATCAATATTCCATTTTCCATTAGGAGAACATCTGTTAATTATTTCTGTATTCAATAAATCGTATCCAGATAATACCGGACTGCACCACTTAACATCAGTCTCATATCTTTTTTTCCCAGTGCCGTCATCTTTTTTACAGTAATTAGTCATTATTCTATCTTGACTTTCTCTTATCTTTGGATAATTTTGTACATTATCCATTCTATAAATTTTTCCACATATAGTATCATTATTCATATACATAGGAACGTCCCCGGCTTTTGGTTCGCAGAAAGAAACAATAGCAGTTTGTGTGCTTTCGTCAAATAATTTTTCAAAATTTCCATGCAAATCTCTAAGATTAACAAATAAACTATTTAGTTTACTAACATCGCTTACACTCGCAGAACCTAAAGAAGATATTTTATTTTTAAACCACTTCGTCACTTCGGAGTTTACAAACTCCATTAATTCTGAATTCACATCTGGTTTTTTCAAAATAGACAAGTTAATTAAACTTGAACATTTTTCATCGCCAACATACGAATTATTGACAAAACATTTAGCTTTTATTGAATTATTTAAAGTCAGCCCTTCTTTTATTAATTGCTTGCAGTACTCAGAAGTAGTGTAATTATCAGCATTGCAAAAATTAGCATCGGCAGATAACTTCTCAGAATTCAAATTAGATACAAAATTAATAGGTTTATCTGTATATAGAGTAATAGCAGACGCGGTCAAGGTCTGAGAATCTCCAAACTTTCTAATATAAGGAGAAAACATTTCCTCTGACGCCGTAGACTTACTGATATCAAAACTAACACATATAAAATAGTCTCCAGAAGTTAATGTCACGTAGGGAGTCCACCATCCGACAAAACCAGCGCCAGAAGCGGCGCTTTTATTCATAGGTATGCCGTTTACAAAAAATTCACAATCGCCGCTATTATTCATAGCCTCAAGTCTATACTTATCTGTAGTCTTAACAGTCATAATAAAGTACATAAAAATAGTCATCTTTTTACCTAAATCAGTATTAGAATAAGGGATTTGGGACTTATTATAAGTTGCATTGTTAGTATACTGAATGAACATAACTCTATCCTCGGATTTACCAATCACTAGAACTTTAGGATTCTTAGACTCCATAGTAGTTATTAATTTTAGCTGTCTTTCGCTATCTTCAGGCAGCATAGAGCTTAAACAATATGCGGGTACATAGTCTCCTTTAGCATTATCAATTTTCAGACAATTAGATGTGTCTTTTATATACAAAGACATTCCATCATTGTTTTCTGTTCTTTCTACTCCATATTTATTACATTGGTTTCCATTTTTTTCATTATATGCTAAGCACGACGGATCAGCTGCGCAAGAAACTTGAGAATTTAAAGAAGACTTAGCATCGCACTTGATATCAAAGCCTGGAAAGTCCGTGCCATTTTTTACAACAGAAAAAGACATGCTGAACTAAAGATAGAGTATATTTAAATATTTGCTATATAAAGAAAAATAAAAAATTGATTATTTTAATAGTAAGATACTAGATATAACTAAAGCACTATAAATATAATGAATGTAAATACTCTTAAAGATATCTCTAATAAAACTGTAGATATGATTATAGAAAATTCAGAAATTATTAAGGCCATTAATTCGTGTAATGTAGACATCAATAACAGACTAGCTCAACACAAAGAAATTATTACTAAGAATTCAGAAGAAATAGATAAACTTCATATTAAGATTGATTTTACTAATAAGCGGATTGACGACTTTAAGCAAGAAGTTAACAATAGATTTGACGAGACTAATAAGAGAATTGATGATACTAACAAGCGGATTGCCGACTTTAAGCAAGAAGTTAACAATAGATTTGACGAGACTAATAAGAGAATTGATGATACTAACAAGCGAATTGACGACTTTAAGCGAGAAGTTAATAACAGATTTGACGAGACTAACAAACGTATTGATGATACTAATAAAAGAATTGACGAAGTTAATAATAGATTAAACAGAATAGAGAGCAAGATGGACAGAATAGAGAGCAAGATGGACAAGATGTTTGAGATACTGTTAGAAATGTCTAAAAAGTGAATTATATAGCAAACCAGCACTTTGTTTATATTTTTTTAAAATTGATTTTAATATTTCTAGATACTAAAGACATATACAAAGCTATGCCTGCCGTTTGCTCTACGCTAGTTGAAGGTAAGAAATGCGGTAAGCGTGCTTATTTTAACGAAGTAGGAGAGAAAGCTAAATTCTGTGTAGACCATAAAGAAGAGTCTATGATTAACGTAACTAGAGTAACATGTACGTTTGAAACTAACGGAGCTATGTGCGGAAAAAGAGCTATGTTCAAGTCTAAAGAAAATAAATCAGTGTGTGGAGAACATAAGGACGCTGAGAGTGTTAACATTAATCATAAGAAGTGTCTCCACGTGGTAGAAGGTAAAAGAGTATGCGGGAATAGAGCTATCTTTGGGATAGCTTCTAGTAATAACCCTGAATACTGCGATGTTCATAAGATGAAGCACATGGTCAGCTCTAAGGTATGGACTAGCTAGTCTCTGATAAATATAATCATATGTAATAAAATTGTTTTTTTTTATTTATTTCATAAGTAGAAAGACACATTATATTATGCCCCGTATTTGCGCAGTTGTTGACTGTAATAAGCGCGCTGGTTATGGCTGTTTTGAGTCTACAATTTATTGCTTAGAGCACTCATTTGGAGTTATAGTAAATTTTGCTAACATGAACACTAATCTATTTAATCTAACGACTTATAGAATGTGTGAAAAAAGATATTGTAAAGAGTTTGCTGAATATAATTACGACGCAAATAATGCAACAGCTGCCTTCTGCAAGAGTCATATCAATCTAGACATTAGACTGTATAGAACGAAAGCTTTTAAAAAATGTAGTGTGTTGGATTGTAATAATAAATCAGAGTTCGGTCCGGTTGAATCTTCGGCTAGCTTATGCTCTGAATGTAATACAACTTTAGAGTCTAAAGAAAAAATAGAAATTGTTAAACTGGATAAAGTAGCTGAGTTTCAGATATGTGTAGAAAATAAATGTAAAGATGTGGGTACGTTCGGTACTCTAATATCTAAAACACCGTGTCTATGCGAAAAGCACTCTGCCGGTAGTATGTATGATATCAACAATAAGTCTAAGATATGTACTTATACTAATTCTTCTAACAACAAATGCAAAACTAGAGCTAGCTATGGATTTGACGGAGACGCTATGCTTTATTGTAAACAACACATGGAAGACGGAATGATAGATTTGAATGCTAGAAAATGTAGTGTAGACGGATGCAATATTCAACCAGTGTTCGGATTTGAAAACGAAAGAGCTGAACGGTGCTCTACTCATAAAGAAAAGAATATGATAGATGTTCGTAGTATGTTTTGCGAAGTAGATAGTTGTAAAACTCGCGCTTCATTTGGTTTCTATGGACAAGAAAGATGTGCTAAACATAAAGAAGAAGGTATGGCCTTGTCATTTAAAAGCTTAATATGTAGAGAAATTGATTGTAATAAAGTATGTTCTTATGGGTTCATTGGAGAGAGACCTGTTAAATGTATGGAACACAGAGAAGATAATATGATTAACGTTATTAGTTCTAGATGTTCAGAAGATAAATGTGATACAATTGCTTCTTTTGGCTATAAAGAAAATAGAACTAGAGAGAAATGTGCTAGACACAGTCTTGAAGATATGATCGATTTGACTTTAAGATTTTGCGAATTATGTAAATACACTAATCAAAATCAAAAATACAGACCTTATTGTTATACATGCTTTGCTGAATTAAATCCAGACCATGTAAAAGTTATTGAATATAAGACTAGAGAAAACGCTTTTACGTTGAAGTTAAAAGAAATGTACGCAACTGCTGTGTTGGATAAAAGAATTTCTGGCGGATGTAGATACAGACCTGATTTTCTATTAATTCTAGATACTCACGCAGTTATTGTAGAAGTAGATGAAAGACAGCATACCCGTGCTGATTTATATGCTAGAGAGTATGAAGAAATTAGAACACAAAGTATTCGTGAAGCTATTGGCAAACCACTTATTGTTATTAGAATTAACCCTGATAACTACAGAGTTGATGATAGATTAGTAAAAGGCTGTTTTGCTTACAATAGCAGTGGGAAGTTATATATTGTTGAAGAAGAGTATAGTATTAGATTGAATAAGCTATTTGAAACTGTAGACAAATATACAAATGCAGATTTACTAGATGTTGATATGGATTACTTTGAAGAGATATTTCTGTTTTACAATAATTAACTGAGTATTTTATCTTTAGGCTAAATAATTATTTTTTTTTTGTAAGAAAATCTACGCTAATATATAGACCAGTCGTTTATAGTAAATCTAACGTCTAACTAATATTAATAACTAAGCAAAAAATATGTCTAGTGGTGGAGTCTATAGCCTTCTCGCGAATGATGGCAAACAAGATCAAATGCTTATGGCTACTGAGGCTCTCTCTCGTCGTCTAGCTGCTATCCGTCTTGCTCGTAAAGACCTTCCTAACCCGAACCCGACTATTGCTGATATTGAGAAGACACACGTTATCTTCATGAATGCCCACTTCAAGCCTTTCGCTGCTATGGGTTTCGAGTACAACAAGGTTGTTGCTAACAACCCGACTCTTGGTTCAAAGGTTCAATTCTCGCTTCCTCAATTCGGTGATTTCTTCAATGATATGGTTGTCCACGTAAAGGTCAACTCGCCTACGGTTACGCACTCGGGTGCTGCTGTCAACAGTGATGCTGACTGTGCGCTTTTCCGCTGGTGCGACTTTCCTGGTGAGCGTCTCTTCCAAAAGGTTTCGTTCGATGTCAACGGCAACCCTCTCGATGAGTACTACCCTGACACTTACAATGTCCACCGTCAATTCTACGTAAACGAGTCGAAGAAGGTTGGATGGTTCAAAAACATGGGTCAGGAGCTTCCTGTAGATGCTATGTACAAGTATCACGATGATACCCAGAACCCTCTTCGCCCTAAGAATGCTCGTGCTTCGTTCCGTCATTACGATGGCCACCAAACGTACAAACAAACGCACGAAGACCTTGAAATGTTCATCCCTCTTCTTTTCTGGTTCAACACTGACCCTCGCCTCTCGATTCCTTCGGTCTGCATTCCTTACGGTCAGCGATTCATTAACATTGATTTAGCTACTCCTCAGCAGCTTCTTCGTGCTATTATCAACCCCGGTGCGCTTTCGACCTCGAACCTTACAGCTCCTGTTGTTACGACCCCTACTTTTGCTAACTTCGATCTTTACATTAACAACATTTTCGTTCAACCTGATATCCATGACATTTACATTGCTCGTGTTGGCTTCTCGCTTATCCGTGTTCACCGTCGTCAAGTCACGAATGTCAACAAGGCTTCGGACAACATCCATCTTCAATCGCTTAAGTGGCCTATCGAAACTCTTTACATCGGTATCCGCCCTACTGTCAACGTAACGTCGAACTCGGTTGTCACCTCGGTTAACAACCAGAACTCGGTTATTGACCCTAACATGAGCGACTGGCATAAATTCGGCCGTGTCACGGAGACTTCGGTATCGCAAGCTAATGGCGTAACTGGTGCTTCTGCAGGCTACCTTCTCAGCAAGCAAGTCGGACACGTATCGCGTATCAGCATTTCAGCTCAAGGTATCCCTCTATTTAATAACATGCCTAGCAAATTCTTCAACTCGTATGTACCTTTCACCTATGGCGGCTGGAACATCAAAACTCCCGAAGATAACGGACTTTACATGGTATCATTCAACCTTTACCCCGGAACGTACCAACCATCCGGTCATATCAACGTTTCTCGCGCTCGTGAGTTCTACTTCGAGTACACTTCGGACTACGTTCGTTCGGACCGTACCGCTGACCTCGTCGTTAACGCGGTTGCTATCAATTTCCTGCTCATAAGTGATGGCAGTGCCGCACTTCGCTATGCTACCTAAATGGGATGGTACTGCTGCCCAAATACTTATTACATAATGACTGTTCTGCCGTTAGCTTTACGCGACTTAAATGTTATTATTTTTTTGATGAAAAAAATTGAATTCAATATCGTATTTATTCATACTACGTAAATATTTGAAGATATGAGTAAGTTTACAAAAGAAGACGCTATTGAACGTTTAGATAAACTTAACTTTAAGATGGCTGATGATAGTTTATACTTTAATACTAACACTCGTATGCTTATTAAATGTGAGATTCATAATATTGAATGGGAGTCTACAGTTGGGGACGCGTATCGTAAAGCTAAGTATTGCGATGAATGTCGCAAAATAGATGGAGACTGGAAAGAAGTCGCTAGACAAAATAAGTATGATGTTTTAAGCGAAAACGGCAATAATGCTACGTCTCAATGCGAATTAAAGCATGCTTCTTGAACAACAAAAAAGGCAATATCAAATTTACGCTACCTAGGCGATTTACTATGTCACTGCTGCACAATTTACATATCACTTGATGACGTTTATGCAGTTAGCTATACGCGACATAGACTTTATTTTTTTTGCTTAATGATATCCGACAATCAATAAGAATTTTCTTAGTGGTGCCTATAAACAACTTAAATATTTTAAATTGGCTAAAACTCTTTTTAAGAAATCTATCACCCCCCCGGGGGGGTAATGAGAAATTCTATTTCCGATTATAAGGAAATAGAATTTTTGTATTAAAAACAAACAACTAATATTTCAATAGAAGACAACATGAATTCTTTCTTAACATTTCTCTCTGACAGCAGTTTAGATTTTAACAAAATATATGTAGATAAATTTTATCATAGTATTTGTGATAAAAAATGGATATTAGTTGATTTAGAAGTATTAAAATGGATTGGGTATGAATCTCTAAATAAAGAATATAAGAACAAGCAAAAATATTTAGACATGGTTTCTTCAAATTTTGATAAAGAAAAAGATTTTAAATTACTTAGTTCTGTTGAGTTTAACAATTTAGATACAGAAACAATCAATATTATTTTTAAAACAGACATATCTACAAATGGCAACAAAACGCAGTATTTAATTATTAGCCCTCGTTGCTTTAAAGAAAGTCTGCTGATGCTTAAGACTGATAAAGCTTCTGTTATTAGAAAATATTATCTAGACTTAGAAGAATATTTTAACAAATACGTAGAATATACCACAAACGTTACTATTGCCAAGTTGAAAGAAGAAAATGAAAAGCTAAAGAATCAATCGGTTTTGACTGTGAATTATCTCGAAAGCTATAAACCTGTTCAGCAAAATTCATATGTATATGTAATTTCTAGCAAACATTATATTGCTAACAACGTGTTTAAAATAGGACATACTAAATATTTAAATGACCGTGTAAAAAGTTATAAAACCGGCAGACATTCTGGTGATAACTTAGAGTTAATTTTCAGTATGAAAGTTGTAGATGGTAAAAGCGCTGAACAATATATATTTTCTAAAATTGAACAGTTTAGAGAAACAAATGAAATGTACTGTATCAATTATTATATGCTAATGGAAATTATGAATGAATTTAAGCGGGCGGAAGATGAGAACACAAATAGAATGAATTCTATTATTTCTAAATACGAGCCTAAAGAAATTAAAGAAATTGATATGTCTTCTTCATTTGAAGAAATTGTACAAAAAGCAAACGAAGATGCAGGACTCAAGTATGCAAAAAGTTACATACCTCCTGTTTCCACGCAATTCAAAAAAATTAATTCAGCTAAGCATTTAACTACAGAGTCAGTAAATGATTTGTTTGAATCTGTAAACTTATGTTTAGAAAAAGAATATACAGGTAGCGTTGATGAATCTCAGAACTGGCGATGCCTAAATGTGTTAGAACATACATTTACATGTAAGTATGAACATGCTAGACGTGAATATCTGTTAGAAGGTAAGGGCTGTCCGTTTTGCAGAAAACAACAAGTGCTAGATAAGATTAAATGGTTTACTTACAAAGATAAGTCACACGAGTATATTTGTTCTTACGACTCATTTGAAGAATTGAAAGAAAAGAATTATCACTTAAGTGAAAGCAACATCAAGATTATCAAAAATATTGTAAGAGAAGAAAGATGGCTAACTCCGGTTGAAGGTGTGGTTTATTCTATTTTGTCGCCAGAAAATAATACACTGGGCCTGAATAAACAGCTGACTGACAAAGAACAATTCATCATTCAGACGCTTGGTATTAATTATAAACTTATGAAACAACGCATTTTTAAGACTAAGTACAATTATGTGTTGGCTGTAGATGAAAAAAATAAGAAAGTGTATTTCGGTGAGTCTATGACTAAGTTAAGCACTGAGCTTACTTATGTCGGCGGTAGTCAGCGGCTAAATAGGAAAACAATTTCTAAATATGTAGATTCGAATTCGGAATACGCCGGCTATATATTTATGTCTGGAGACGATAACGTAATTGCTATCTACGTTGAAAAAAAGTATACTGTAAATCGTCTATAGAATATAAAATTGAAATTTATTAGCTATTATTATAAATAAAGGTCATCTAATAATGAGAAGCGAGATGGATGACGTAGCAGATAAGCGAAACGCTAAATATTTAGGAGAGACTAGTGACGGAAAGACAAAGTGGGTGATTGTAGTGTTTATAAGAAATTATAAAGACATATGAAAATCTGCTGAGTTCTTCTAAAGATTAGCATTAAACACGCTAATAACGTTTATATTATTGACTCAATCGGAGTGAATACTATAAAAGATTTATGTAAAGAAAATATCGAAGAGATGAAAAAGAAAGACAAAGAGATGAAAAAGAAAGATGAAACTATCAGAGTATTAATTCATAAGAATGAAATTAAAAATAATAAGATTAAAGAGTTAAAAAAACAAATTCAAAATTATGAACGTAAAGAATCTAATTATAATAAGTTTAATTTAATTAAAAAACCAAGCTCTCTTATCCAAAGAAAAAATGCGTCAAAATCTAAATAATCTTAATTGTTAGATTTATTTTTTTATTTGTAATATTTTATATTCAAAAAAAATATACTCCTGTCCGGGTACGATCCGGAAACCTTAGCGTCATAAGCACTACGCTCTGCCAATTGAGCTACAGGAGCATTATACTTATATATATAATAAACTTTAATACAAAATTAAATTATGTTGTATATTATCATATAATTCTACTAATCATAGCTATTTAATAGATGAAATCAACAATAATTTTTCAAATGTATTTATATCTACATATTTTGAGTTAACAATTAAGAAGGCATATTTTTAAACATGTATATCTTTTTTAGTATGCATAAGTTATTAATCATTTTATTATCTTTATAATATATAGGAATCTACAATAAAAGCCATAATAGAATTAATCAACAATAATTTTTCAAATGTATTTATATTTTCATAAATCAGTTTAATAATAAAGTAATATTAGTAAAATAAATAACATAACACCTAAAAAGTCGCCATTGGTATCTTTGATTTCTTCTATTATGGCTTTTATTGTAGATTCCTATATAGTATATAGAAAAATAATGAAGAGTGCTACAATTAAAAGTTATTAAACCAATTAATTCGTTAAATAATATTTTCTATAGACTATAATTTAAAAAAAATAGTTGATTTTGCATAATCTAATTACTCACAAATCAACAACTCAAGAAGAAGATGAACAAGCTTAACTACGACGTAAACAACTACATCCTTGACCTTGCTGACTACAACACGACCATCAAGAACTACTTTACCAAGCACGTACTTACTCAGATTGACAAGACGGCTGTGTTTTTGGTCAACCCGGAATGCAGCTGGTGCTTTCTTCGCGAGTGCCTTATGAAGGCCCAACAGAAGTTCTTGAAAAATGGAAGACAGGTGCTTTATTGCGCATGTTGTTTCTGTCCGGAGCCCACTGGAGAGCTTAGGTTGGTTAGCGCACATAGCGCATCCCAGCAGTGGCGGCGTTCATACATTGTGTTGAAGGAGCTAGGTTATGACGCTTGGATTGAATCAGTCTACTCTCCGAGACTGTGCAATCTTTCAAGCATGGATACCACAGGAATGAGATGCGCTGTTCTAGCTGCTTTCTACAACAGGTGGAATGAAGACCTGCACGAAAGAGCGCTCCCTTTGATGCGAAAGCTCATTAGGTCAGGCATTTGCTTGGATGTCGTAGAGCGGTCTACACAACTCCCAGACCTGTTCTTACATTAGTAAGAAAAACTGGAACTTCAGCAAAACGTATAATACGTTTAAGAAGTATAAAAAGCCATACGATGCTTATGTATGTAAAAATAGCAGTTCTTGAAAAATAAATATTAGATTTTGTCTATCATATCTTTTATTTATTTTTTTTTAATACGTGTAAAATAAATATGTATTGAAGACTATGTTATATCTAAGTATAATCTTCTGTAGCTCAGTTGGTTAGAGCACTAGGCTGTTAACCTAGGGGTCGTCAGTTCGAATCTGACCAGAAGAGTTTATTTTTTTTTTGAATTTAAATAGTTATTCAAGATTAAATCTAAAGATAAATTAAAAAAAAAAATAAATGCTGAAAGTTTTAAATATAAACCCATTTAGATAAAATCAACACACTGAGCATTGAATATTTTAAATCTAGATATATCATGTTTAATTTCTTTCCGCTTTATTTTTTTTTCTTTGGTTAGCATATTCTTAGCTCTTTTAGTCAAAACTTTAGCTGTAAACACGCAAGGTGCGGAACTGCGCATGGCAGTATCTGGGCATAAAGATAAGTTATCTGAGTATAACTTTTTAAAATTATGCATATCTCTAGTCATTATGTTTAATTTTTCGTATTTATTATTACCGTCAAATATAGAGTTAAACTCTTTTTCTTTAATATGTCTATAAGTCCTGCTAGATTTTGTAATTTGCTCCATTGTATATATATAAAAAATACAAAATCAATTTTTTTTTGTATACTAAGATATTTTAGTCTATAGAAAGATAAAATAAAATATATATCATATCATATATTCTAAGTATAACATAGTTAATAATGTCTACTTTAGATTATTCTACATGTAAGATTGCCACGGATAGCACAGTCGGCCCGTATGTAAAAGGCGATTGTATAACAAATACAGACTCCGTGAACGATTATGAAAAATCTAAACTTATAAAAACTTTAGAGCTAAACAACCCTAGGACACTTATAATTTCTAAAGACGGATTAACTGGTAAAATTATATATGTTTTATATTCTAAAGACACTCCTAGAAGTTCAGGTTATAGTTTACCATATGCTAAAACTAATCCGCATCAAATAATATATAAATATTTTATAGTATCTATAACGACTGAAGACATTTATAGATTTGAAGTATATGATATATATGACTCAAAAAATGCAACTTTCTATATAAATGGTATACCTCTAGAGTCTAAATTAACTTTAACCGGAGATGCAGCAAATAGAAGAATAGAAGCAAGTGCTAGATTAACCACCGGAGACTATTTTATATGTCTTGAGACAGTAAGTAAGGACGTTGCAAGTCAATCATCAGGTACTTTTACTATTCAGGATATGCGAAATGTAGCAAACAGAAGAGATGCTTTTATACCTGGAGTAGAAACTTATGTTACAAAACCTATAAATTTCTATACTCAAGCTAACAGTAAATATGCAGATACTCTTAGTACAGTATGTACTCCTGATAATTATTTAACTTCTGACTACTGTAAAGATTTGATTAAAACTGGAAATACGCTAAATGAAACCGTGCTAAGTAAATGTATGACTAATGTAAACGGAACTTTAGTTTTTAGCGGAAACGATACATGCTCTAATGTAATTGACAGTGTTCTAAATAAAAGCGCAGACATAAATACTAATCTGTCTACCGATATTTACAAAGCCGTGGAAAATTGGTTTACTGGGAAGATAAGTTCTTCTACAAATCTAGGTTCTATGTCTATAGAAGAATTAGCTAAGTTAAACTATTTATTTGATAAATTAAAATCATACAATGATTTTGTACCTAGCTTAGATAAACAGTCTACGAGAATAGAATTAGCTAAATACTGCGAATCTAAAGCTGGCGATGTGTTTAGTATAGCCGATGATAATTCTTTATGCGGAAAAATTTACAATGACACTTCTTTGGTAAACTATAATAATCCTAAGCTAACTAATAATACAGCACTTGCTACTGAAATTGGAAACTCTAAAGAAAAATTAAAATTAAACTACTGCTATAAACCCCAGTCAGACGGCACGTATAGATTTCAATCTGACCCTTTATGTGCAGAAGAAATAAAAACAAATAATTTCTTAAATGATAAAATCGTAGAAAGATGTACTTACGCAGGTGTTGCTCCTTTTGAAGAAAAATATTGTTATGATTTACTTAAACAAAATATAAATTCAGAAACTATTACTGGAGAAAAACCAGCTACCAACACTGACCTTAGACTAAAATTAAGAAAAGCAGCTAACGATTTCGCTATAAAAGAGACTAAAAATATATCGCCGACTACTCAAAGAAATGGTCAATTGCTAAATGGTAAATTAATTTCTGAAGACTATATAACAAACTGGTACACTAAACAGGCCGATAGAAATGAAACGGAATTATTAAATGATAATTATTTAGATTATTGTTTTAACAGCGACCCGAACCTAAACAAAACTTCATGCGGGCCATTATATAAAGCATTCAGCAATAATACAAAGGTTATTAGAAATAGAGCTAAAATGAGAAATAAAAATTGTATGAGTGAAGATAGATTAATTACAAATATAAGTACGCAAGAGTCTATAGATAAAAATGAAAATAATTGTTTTGAGTTAGCTAATGGTAATTTGCATAATCAATATACCTTTAAAGATGCTATGAATAATTTTTGTACCAAACCCGAAAACGTCGTTAAACCAGAATGCAACCAATATTATCAAACAGCTCCTGCTAAATTCTTAAAAAATTTAGCTAATAATACAGCTGTGTCTGCTTTTGGTAATAAAGAAGGATTTGAAGACGGGGTGGCCGAAGCACACTCTGAGATTGTATACGCGGAGCCGACTATTAATTTTGAATTTATTTTATATATTTTGCTGGCATTAGTAATAGTATGCGTTTTTGTATATTTTCTTTCGACTAAAATAAATAATAAATCAAAGCAATCAAATTTTATTAATAATCAGATTTAAAAAACTAACATAAAGCTATTAACTATGCATTTAATTATATTAATTTCTTATATAAAAAAAATAAGTTAGTCATACTTATTATAATTATTTATTTAAATTTATAGAATCTAACTTTTGGATATACTACACTAAATGTCGGTTTATACTGAATTCTTGCAAACCTAAATCTGAATACAAATTACTCATAGTCATACTTATATTGTCTTTAGAAAGTTTATGAAATAAAATACAAATAATGTGTCTGGCATAAGTTAGATTTTAATAAAATTAAATTCTTTTTAGAAACATAATAATATATATTTATAGACAACTTGCCCGAGGGGTCTAAGGGGCTAGTCTCAAGTACTAGTGTGTTCGCACGCGCGGGTTCAAATCCCGCAGTTGTCATTTTTTTTGACTAAAATATATCACCCAATCTAATTAATTATAAAAAATTGATTTTAACATTTACATATAAGTATAAAGATACATAAGAAAGTCATGTTTAAGCAGTTTACTCGTAAGTTTAGCTCTAATATTAAAACAACATATTCGCCTAAAGAATATATCAATTTATATATCAATAATTCTAAAGATTCATTAAACAGAGAACTAGATATGCAAAATAAAATAATTGTTAGCACAGCAACATTGTTATTTACAGGGCTCAGCGGATTATATTTATACACAGACAAAAGATTTGAACAAGTTGACAAAAGATTTGAACATTTAGAATCTGAAGTTAAAGATATTAAGAATACACTTAATGATATATTAATTGCTATTAGAAAAAAATAAAGATACTAAGATTACGATAAGTTGAATAATTTATCTAAAGACTAAGTAAATTACTTATATTAAAAATTGATTTTATTTTTTTTTAGTATAGAGATAACATGAGTAATCAGTCAAGTAGCGATGAATTATTTATTACTAGAAAAATTTATGCTATTAGATGCAATTTAGATAATATTATTTATTATATTGGAAGTACTAAGAATAGCTTACAAAGGAGAATGAATCGTCATTTAGTAGGATATAAAAGATATACTATAAAAGATGATAAAAGAATGTAATATTTGTAATTTTAACTCAGATGTCACAAAAGAGTATGATTTTCATGTATTGTCTAAAGAACATATAATAAAATCAGGAGAAGAATATAAACCAGCATTCAAATGCGATTTATGTAATTATTCTAACAACTTAGAAAAAATTATAAAAAGCATATTAAAACTGTTTCTCATTTAGCAAAAATGACAAAGACAGGTCTTACTATTGCTGAAAGCAAGATAGAATATAAATATACATGCGATGAATGTAAATTTAAATCTGACGATAGAACGCAGTATAATAAACACTTAATTTGCAAATCTCATTGCGATGTTTGCGATTGTGGATTTATTGACATATGAATAATAGTAGGAATAGTCGAGAGGTCTAGAAATCAAAAAAAAATACCCACGGTGGGATTCGAACCCACAAAGTCCACGCTCTTTAGAAGAGAGGCATGCATCCATTACACCGCGCGGGCATACTAATATATCAATCAATTCTCTAATATATTTTTCTAAACTACACATATCACTACTAGTTATATTTTTTTCTTCTCGTTTTTCTAAATACGTTTCACTAAAAAAGCAAAAACCACACACAACACCACTGTATGTATTTTTTCTTTTTTCTCACTTCTCTCTGACTCCCAGTTCAGCCCTTACTCTTCTTCCAGTCCAGCCCAGCTGAACACGTCCATTCGCTGCTTCCAGTTAGCCATGGCTTTTTCAAAGTCAGCCGGTTTGAAGCGTTGAAAATCCATGTAGTCCATGTCTCTGAACACCACGTGAATCCACGACTCACCTGAACTCTTCAGCTCTTGGTAGCTGCACTCCTTGACTTCCTTGTGGTAGTAGCAAATCTCCTCGTAAGCATAGCAGTTCGGGCAAGGACCGGCTGTGTCAAATCCGCACTCTCGCATACCCTTCTCGATGAAGACAAGCACCTCTCGCTGAAAATAGCGTCGGGTAGTCTCCTTCGGGCTAGACCAGACGATGTCAAAGTCCAGATAGCGGTTAGCAATTGCTGTGCGTACGTCGTAAACTCTCATCGGGTGACACATTGTTGGCTAAGATTTGAATGTCTTAACATTTATATATAAAAAAATCAACTATTTTATGAAGTTATTAGTATAAAGAAAATAAAATGTAGTGCATGTAATTATGGCACTGACATTAAATCTAATTTTGTAAAACATTCAAAGACATTAAAACATGAAGATAAAATATGCAAAAATTGTTTTAAATCTTTTGCGTGTAAAAGAAATACGAACAGACATATGAAAATTTGTAAAATAAATTATAATATAAAATCAATCTAAAAAATATTAAACATTAATCTGTATTTAATATAAACGTATTTTTTTTAACTTTTCTAGTGGTGGCGTATGTATGAAAATTATGAGACGACCAGCTAGCTTTTTTCTAGAAAATATACCCCCCCCCGACAGAAATACCTAAAAACAGGTAAAATATTAAAAAATGATTCTTATATTAATAAAACCATGATTTGTATACATTTGTATAATACTAGCTGCGGAATCTAATGGAATTTTCATACCTGATATGGAATTTAAGTAAAATTAAAGATATATTTATATTTATTAATTTTTAATTTTACGACGTCTATATTTATAATTTTTTAGAGATTATTTATATAATACCTGCATCGCACTCAAGTGCACCTAGTCTATACCTATAAATATAAATTGAATATATGATAATATTTTATATAAAATGTACGATTGTCAGAGCTGTGATTTTTCTAGTAAATATTTAAATGATTATCGTAGACATTTAAAGTCAAAGAAACATCTATCTAAATGCAATGATACTAAGACTTGTTATAAATGTCTAAAAAATTATTCTAACATTGGAAATCTTAATAAACATTTAAAATCATGTAACGTTGATTTATGCTCTAAAAAAATAAATATTAATTCAGAAAATAATAATGGCGTAGTTAGCATTGGAGATAACAATAACAACATTAACATCAACATTGATAACTTAAATATTAATATCCCAAATCTAGAAAATGTTAGCGAAGAATATAGAAAATATTATATGATGACTCTCCCAGAGCTTGTAGAAAAATCAATAAGTGATTTTGTGACTAAAGAGATGAATCGTCAGCTTTTATATGAAAAATGTGATTTTATGCAATTTGCTCATTACTTTACTTCTGATATTTTAGTTCAACATTGCATTAAATACGGCTCTAACTCTTGTGACAAATGCATTCGTAAAAACGGCACTCATGATAGAAAAGACCCTATTATTGAATATTGTAAAGAACACAAGTTAACTCATAAAGACGCTATTAGAGTTTTAATTCAAAATCTAACTAGAAATCATAAAAAAAATATTTGCATTACTAGTTTAAAACAGTACGATAATGATGATGGTAAAATTTTGATTAAGCATAAGGATTTATTATTTAGTCTTGGTATCTTAAACTCATTTCTAGAACAATGCACACATGCTAATTTAATTAATTTTGATAAAGATGTTGAAATTGACCAGCAAGATGTTTTAGATTTATATGAAGCATTTTTTAAGAATTTTGAAAAGAGTGTTATTGCTAATAAAAATAAGTTTAATAGGAGATAATTTATCTATAGACTAATTAAAAACGAATGGAGAAAAAATTGATTTTATTTTTTTGAATATATTAATAATCAATATGTACAAAGTAGTCAACGCTGATATTAAAGAAATTAACTTAAAAAATGCAGGCGGTATATATTCTAGAGACTTATTTATTTATACTATGAACTTACAAACGTTAACAGGTTCTATTATATTTGATAGTATGCGAATTGTTTATCTATTTGCTAAAAGTAGTAATCATGTTATATTTAGATTTATTAATATGAATAAATATTGTAGAAAAGACTTTCGTAAATATTCTGATAGTTATACACAAATTGATTTATACCCAAATATTAATATAATGAAAATTAGTATATTTGCATATTTTATAACTGGCGATGAGTCGTCTAAAGAAATAATTGAAGTGTTAGAGTTTGATATAACAAAATGCATAAATATTCAACGATTTCTACATTTTCTATATACTAAATACAAACCAGCTTTAGATACACCAATTGCTAGAATTTAAAATAATAATGACGACTGTGTGAGAAATAGAAAGTAAGAATTTCGTACTATTGAACATATTAAGCTTTATTTATTTAGATAAATGTGTTAATCAATTTTAAATCTATTTAGATATTATTGAACAATATAATGAATAGTCATATACAAGCAATTGAATATGTTAGTATCTCGTAATTTTATCAAAAGTTTAAACAAAAGCTTATATAATAATTTTAAATATCAAAGCGTCCGAAATTTATACTTCGGTGGAGAAGATGTTATTATTTCTAAAGACGATAATATAAATAATGATAATGTAAATAATGATAAATTAAATAATGATAATTCTGAAAATAATAAAGATAAAGAATCAGAAATTATTTATTTCTATGAAATTTAATTAAAATATTTATATGATATAATATTTTTTTTAATATACAGATTTCAGAAAATTATATAATCAATCATGACAACTTATAATAAAACTATCAAAAATAATCAATCAAATTTAAAAGGAATGTATGGCATAGCTTATAGTTGTTCGACTAGAGAAAACACATATTGCGACGATTGGTTTACTAATCGGTATTCTAACATATATAAGCACAATAATCAAAGAAATCTAAAATTAGTTAAGCAATTGGGTTTTAATCATATTAGAACTTATTATTTAAAACCAGAAGAAAACCATAATGAATTTCTACAACATTGTTCTGAGTTAAATTTATCTATAGAGATAGGTATATCTAACGATTTATTACAATCTAGAGATTTTAAATCTATTACTAAGATAGTAAACTCTACTAAATCGTTTAGCTGTGTAAAGATATATACAGTTGGAAATGAATATTTTGGCAATACTTCAGATATTATCTTTGGGCTAGATTTAATTTATTCTTTAGACAATAATAAATATTTAATGCATTCATCTATATTTGACGAGGGTTTCTATTCTGCTAAAAAAATAGTAAACGCATTATCTAAAAAATCAGGAATATTAGATAGATATATAGTTAGCGTAAATATGTATTTTTATAATAATAGAGCTGAATCTCATGGAGACATTGTGCAGAATGTAGTTAGAGATTTTTATAATGATAGTATCTTAAGAAATAACTATTTAATTATATCTGAATTCGGAAATAATAGTAGAAAAAATGGAGAGCAATATAATTCTTTATGGAATTTTTCATTTGGTAATTTAGAATGTTTAAAAAAATATGAAAAATATTTAGGATATTGTCTCTTTGGATTTGTAAATGAAAGTTGGAAAGGAACTGGACAAGGGGAAGATAATTACGGAATTTTAGAAGAAAATGGAGATAAAAAAAATGGATATTATGCTATAGAAAACTTTAAAAATATAGAAGAATTTAGAAAATATATTAGATAGAATTATCATTTTCTAAGTTTATAACTAAAGTTGTCTGGATTAATTACAATTCTTTGGTCAATTAAATTATTAAATATATTTTCTTCAGAGTTTTGTATAAAATTATTATTTTTTGTAATTATATCTTTTAACTCATTAATTCTTGTATTGATAATATTTATATCATTTGTCAAATTAACGACTTCGGAAGTATAACCTCTATAATCATTATAACTTTGGCTAGAGTTTCTAATACTTAATATAATATCTTTTCTAGAAGAAGTGAAATCTCCGACGTATACCGGTCTGAATAAATACGCACCTGCTTGTCTACCATTAAAGTAATCTCTAGTGTGGTTTTTTAAGTAATTAAGATTATTTAAATATTTTATCATAGTATAAAATTGACAGTTAGAACCTTCATAATGAGGAACTGCACATGCAAAAATAACAACTTTCATTTATTTCTTTAGACTGTCTTAGTATATAGAAATAATAAAAATCAATTTTTTTAATAGTTAACATATAAAATTACATTACATAATGCTATACTTATATGCGAGACAAAATGAAAATAATGTTTAGATGAATTGTTATATTTTTTTTGTAAAAAATATAATATAGATGCAAATAGCATTAAATAAAGAGCTAAACTATTATTAGTTTTTACAAATAATATTAAGTTATAAGCAAAGCAAATATACATAGTAAATCTATCTAAATACATTAGTATTGCATTTGTATTTGCATGATTTAATAATGAAGTTAATAATCCGATTGAGTATAAAATAATTAAAATATTTTTACTATTATTGTAATAAATAATAAAGAAAAATAAATGAATGCATAGACTAATATAAGTAGATTTTAGCAAAAAATAATATCATTTCTTAAAAGAGATGATAGCCTGTTTGAGTTACTATCAGGCTTTAAATAAAGGAATGTTTATAGAAGCGTATGTTTCTGTAGGTTTCAAGTAACGGTGGGAGTTGTTGAAGATGACATTAGTTTAAAAGACTTAGTTAAAATTACTAGTAAATATCTGAAAAGTTGGTTCTAAATATATAAATTAGTAATTTTCAGATTTATTTTTTTATTTAAAATTTTTATACTATAATTATTTAATGATTGGTCAAGAAGAAAGAATTATCAATAATATTTTGTCTACTTCGGAAGACGAATATAAAATTCATATTGACTATGCTACAATAACTAATTTAGATTCTGGTGAGACAAATATTCTAATATTGGAACGAACAGGAGTTAGCATAGATGGCAGATTTAGAGCATTTAGAGAATATGTTTTCTTTATTCAAAATAATTTAATTCAGCATTCAGGTTCATGTGTTTCTACGTATAATTTAGTTATAAATAGTAATCATGTTAGGTTAGAAAAAAACGGCGTTATAAAGCACGCTGTCATATTAGACAATGTTTTGACTGAATTAACTGAAGAAGAAGCCGCTGTAAATATAAATCGTAATGATATACCTTTGTTTGAAAACACACCTCGTAGGCCAGATGTTGATCAAACTAGTTTATCTTCTCTATCTAAAGATAGTCAAAACGTACATGATAGCACTATTGTTAGCAAATTTAAATTTGTGTATGCTAAAATTATTGAACTGATTAAAAGAAATACCCCGATTAGCAATCTGTTTGATATTTCTTTAGACTACTGTAAAACTCTGTTAAAAGATAAATATAGAAATAAAAAATCTGAGTCTAAAGAAAAATTAAATAGAGTTTTACAATATATTATTCAACAAAATGGTTATATCTATAATCTACAAAGCAACGAAACTCAAATATTAAGAAATATTGTTTTATATATATTACAATGTGTTAACTCTGAAAATCAAGACGATGTATTTGTATTGTTATGTGATAATTTGGTGGATTGTATAGAATACGATAATATAGTCTGTTTAACAGGAAGAGTAAGTAGAATATTAAATTCTGTTGAATATTTAATTGATATTCATTTAAGTATGACTGAAAAATATCCTTTTGTTGAAGATGCTAAAGAAGATATGTTAAAGATTGCTATGAAAATGTTTAATAATGAGAAGAAATTAGAAGAAATTTATAAAAAAATAATAGAAGAATTTAAGCATTTAGATAAAGATAAAATAACAGCAGAGATAGATAGCTGGGGCTTGGATACTTTATATTAATTATAATTTCTATAGACATGTTAAAATAATATATAAAATTAGTAAAAGAAAAAATTGATTTTTTTTTGTTATAGATATATTCAAAGTATTTAGAAAGTCATGAAATGTTCTAGCTGTTCTGACAAAAAAGCTTATTATAATTTCAAAGGTATGAAAGCTGAGTTTTGCGGAATTTGCAGAAAGAAAGATATGATTAATACTTATTCTAAAAAATGCGTTAAATGTTTAGACAAACTACCTTCGTACAACTATAACAGCTTAAGACCTAAATATTGTTCAGACTGCAAAGATTTAGACATGATTAATGTAGTTAATAAACTTTGTAATATCTGTAATATACGCAGAGCTTCGTTTTCTAAGAATTCTAAGTCTCCTGAAATATGCAAACAGTGCTGTATTAATAAATATAAAGACAAAGAAATAATTTCTAAATTTTCTAATAGAGTGGCTAAGAAATGTATTGAATGTAATATTAATTTAGCTAGATATAATGTACCAAATGAAAAAAATAAAGCATTATATTGCAAAAAATGCACACATACTAAAGAAAATAAAAAAGAATTTATAGAAGTTAGAAAAATAGTAAATATGTGTATTCTATGCAATAACACTAAAGCAACGAGAGGAGAATTTGGTATTATTAAATATTGCAAACAGTGTGCTGATATTGTTAACCCCGAACTTAAAGATATTAGAAATAAAAAATGTAATTTATGCAATATTAGAAGAGCTAACCAGAAATACAATAGTTCGTGCGCTACTTGTTTTCATCTAAATGCTTAAAATATTAAAAAATTGATTTATTTTTTTGATTATATCTAATAGATAGAATGAATAACGCTAAACTAGCATCTAACTCAAAATCTAATAATATATTGAAAGAATTAAATGAAAAATATATGATTATTTCATTGTCATATAATATTAGATTTAATAAAGAAAGTCTTAGAAAAAATGTATTAGAATTGTTTAAAACAATTAATGAAGGAAATGATATTGAAAATATTAAATATTTTAGATTAAATTTAGTTAATATATTTAATTTCTATGTTAGAGAAAATGAAAATGAATTTAGATTAGATAGCATGTCAGAATATGTAGTAGATAACTATGTTTTAAAAAAGTATCAAACAATATACGAAAATGCATGTAAAAGCTAATAACTATGAAGAATTATATACTTATATCTTTATTCTATCAAGTATGATTATAATGATAATCTTTGGCTAGACTTATTTATATATTAAAATTGATTTCTTTTTTTTTATTATAAAAAAGATGACCCAAATAACAAAGACAGATGCATATTTTTGCTTTAATAATATAACAAACTCTTTAATTAATACAAAATGTAAGATTATTGGGTTTGATTTAGATTATACGCTTATAAAGCCGGCTTCTGGTAAAAAGTTCTCTAAAGATGAAAATGACTGGGAATTTATGTTTAAGCAGTCTGGTGTAGTTATAAATAAATTACAAAATATTGCAAATATTAAAGATGACGATTTTAACTATATTATCTTTATTCTAACAAATCAAAATGTTAAAGATATTTCTAAATCTTTTAATAAATGTAAAAATGTATATTTAGAACTTTTACAGAAAATAAAAAATATAAATCTAGTAATGTTTGGTGCTGTATTGGATGACTATAACAGGAAGCCTCGTTTAGGCAGTTTGGAATATTTAAAACAATTAGTAAAATTCGACAAATCAGAAATGTTATACGTCGGAGATGCATGTGGGCGAAAAGAAGATTTCAGCGATACTGACTTAAAGTTTGCGATAAATGCCGGCTGTGAGTTTAAGACACCGGAAGACTTCTTTTTAGAGAATAAAGAAAAATTAATTATGCCTGAGTGTATATTTAAACATAGGAATGTTGAAGATATTAATGACTTATGTGATAATATCTTTAGACTATTTAAAACAAAAGTAAAAGTAATTGTATTTATTGGAGCGCCTGCTAGCGGCAAAACTTATTTATCAAAAAAACTTATAGAGAAAAATTTAAACTCTGGAATTATAATTAGTCAAGATAATTTAAAAACTTTTGCTAAATGTGAAAAAGAGTTTCATAAAAATATTCATACTAATAATCTTATTATAATTGATAACACTAATAGAGATAAGAGTACTAGAAATAAATGGGTAAAAATATTTGATAAATACAATTACAACTCAATATGTTTAGAATTTAAATTTATTTATCTAAAGACTAATAAAGAAAAAAGTTTACACTGTCTGGCATATAGAAATTATAAAAGAGCTTTAATAGATAAGGCAACTATGAGTAAAATGGCCGTTAATATGTTTTACTCTAAATTTGAAACCCCTAATATTAATGAGTTTGGTAGAGATAATCTAGTAATTATAGATAATCTAGTAATTATAGATAAATTTATAGAAAGATTTAGACCAAATATGAACGATTCGGATTATAAAGAATTCTGTTTACATTGGACATAAAATAAAAAAAATGATTTTATTTTTTTCTATAATAGAAGAGACTAAACGAATGATTTGCATACTTCGCTTCAGCTATTATTTGTTAGAAGATAATAAAGTTCATTTAACTAAAAAAAGTAAACTAACAGTGGTTTCTTCAATTCATATATTTCTATATTCTAATTCAAATGATATTATTAAGTATTTAGAAAATATATATAATAAATCAAGTTCTTTTTATTTTAAGTCAAGCTATGAGATATTATCTATAGTCAGAGGAAATCAAGTAGTTGCTTCTATGATATTTAATAACTTAAAATCTAGACGAGTAGTCAAATTTAATAAAGAAGTAGTTTGTTTTAAGAACATCGGAATTATTGAGTATAAAGAAAGTATTGAATTTGATTATCTTATAACAAAAAATAATTTATCTGACTTGAATAATATTTTGTTAAAAAAATTAACTCAGTTAAATAATTATGTAAATATGATAAATGCTAAACTAATGGCAGCATATAGTGTTCATATAAATAGAACTAAAAAAATAGAAGAATCTATAACTAAAGAAATCTTGACTGCTGATTTATATGAGATTATAAATAATTTTGAGTATCAACTAATTGAGTCTAAAGACTTAATATTGACATATACTTTATAAATATTTAAAATTATTGTTATTTATATTTTTTTTAATATAAAATGGAAAATATTGTTAGAAGAAATGCAATTACTTCTTCTAGTCCGGCCGGAGTAGATGCATCTGCTGTGGCTGAAGTTAACATAAATGCATCCGCAAATACACGTAAAACGGCTATATCTAATCTATATTGTACGCTACCAGACCATAGTTTAAAAAATAGTAATTGTTCTTGGTTTGGTTTATTTTCGTCTAAAGAAAATAATAATCTATGGCATAGATTTAAACGTTGGAAAGATGAAGATTACTTTATTTCTGAAGTATCTATTTGGTATAAGCTTATAACAATTTTAAATGTATTGTTGCTTATATGTGTAATGGTTTTAGCATTTAGATTGTGGACTAACGATTGCGAATTAGCCGTAGTTGCTAAAAAAGATAAAGTAGTTTCTGAAGAAAAAATTAACAGTCTAAAGACATTTAAAATAGTAGTTAACGATTGGATAAATCCTGCTATTTCTGGTTTGGTATTTTTATATTCGACATATAGAGTATTAAAACGCACAACTGTACCTTGTGTAAATAAACAAGATAATTATAGAGTAGCTGCGGATGTCTAGATTATAAAGATTTAGTCTTTTTTAAATTATCTTTTTGAATCTTATGTTCATAATTGTCGCAGTATTTTCTCTTATTGTCTTTAGATAATTTAATTAAAATATTTTTAATGTACGCGATTTCTTGTTTTAATTCATTAAAATTATTCTCAATTTTAATTTCAAAGTTTTCAGTAATAACTGATTTATATTTATTTTTGTTTCTAAAAGTTTCAATATAATCTTTTTCTAGTTCTGTAAATTTATTATTGCTATTATCTATTTTTTTAGAAGTAAAAAATGATTTAATTTTGTTAACAAATCTACATACACTATTTTTAGCTTTATGTAAAATGTTTTCTTTTTTACTATTTGGTTTATAAACTTTCATTATATTTTATATCAATTTATATATAATAGTTATACTTGAATATTGAATATAATTTATCTTTAGACTGATATGCCTGAGTACATACAAATAGACGGTAGTTCTGGATTTCAGTGGAATTCTAACAATAATTTTAAAACTTCTATAAATACTCGTGGTTTAGATAATGTTATAGATATTGTGTTTATAGACAGAAAAGGGCGCGCTGTGAGTGTTGATTTGCAAAAGTTTAAAGACAAAATAAATAACACTTCAATAGACTCAACCGATGTATCTTTTGTACCTAGGTGTAATGACGATGCTAAAGAGCCTGTATCAATCAGAGAAACTGGAAGAGATAATTTTAAAAATAATTTTACTCTAACTAGCGGAAGTTGGCACGCAAATGACGACGGTGAAAACGACGAAGTTAGTAATTGGGATCATGAATTTAGAAATAATTTTCAATTTGAAGCTCTAAAACAAGCAGACCCTAATTGGAAAGATACTGACGGTAAGTGCACTGAGTTTAGTCTTTTATATCATAGATTAGATATTATACAGCAGATGTTTCATAGAGGATATAGATTTTTTGATATGAATAATTTAAACAGTTGGAAGAATTGGATTGGCTACCCTTCGTCCGGAGGCACATATTATGTATATACAATGATTATGTGTCTGACTGCTGAAGACTACGCTAAAGTATTAGGTTGTTTTAATGGACAGAGAAATGATATGGAGACTACTGTTCATAGATTATTTACAGCAAATGGCCTTACTAATAGAGATAACATGAAAAATATGGGAAATGCGTTCTGCTCAAACCCTATACCCGACTATAGCTATTTGGGTACAGGTTCTTACAAAATGGGAACTACTATTTGGTCTCCGAATACTAAATATAAATTATTTGTACAGCCTGACGGCAATATGGTATTGTATAAACAACAGAATGCTAATACCGATTATCCTTCTGCGTGTCACTCTTACTGGAGTACTGATTCTAGTAAGTTTTACGGAAACGAAATTTCAGTAAGGCCTATATTGGCAGTACAAGCTGATGGTAATATAGTTTTATATAAGCAAAAAAGTACAGAAGCTAGAAAATTAACACTAGGTGGTAGTATATGGAAAACTAATACTAGAGGGTCCGGTGTTAAATTAGGTCTTGCTAATAATGGACATTTGTTTGCTTTTACTGGACACCCTCAGACAAACAATTTGAATGTAATATGGAGCACTCAGAAAACAGAAGAAGTACATAATGAAATAGTAAAAAACTTCTACGCATTTAATGGTAAATGCACAGATACAAATTATACTAGCTCTACAGTAAATAATCTAAAATATAGATATGAATATTGTTCTCAAGGAGATAAACCATATTCTGATAGTAATTGTAAAAATCTATTCGCAGGTTATACTATTTCTGGAGACTCTAATGACACATATAAAAAAAAAATGGACGACACTGTCGTAGATTTATGTAAAGGGGTGTCGTCTTCTAGCTCTCAAGCGTACAAAGATTTTTGCTCATGTGTTAATCCGCTAGGGGACGCTAAAACTATATACGAAACTGGTAAATTTCATCCTAAATGCTGGGAAAACAAATGTATAAATAGTGGATATAAACTAAATAGTTATGCTACTAACACATGCCCTTCTAAAATTTGTATACAAGATATTAAGCTGACTAACGTAATACAAGAAGCTGGTTCTAAGGTAGAAATGAAATGCGAAATAGATGGTGATAAAACAGTGAAAAGAGATGTTGTAAATACACCGAATACTCTTTGTGGTAGTCTAAAGATAAGAGGGAAATGCTTAAACACCAATACTTCTAATAATGTAAATATTCATGATTGTTTAGATAATATGCATGTGAATAGCAAATATCAAAAATTTCAATACAATCCGGCTAAAATGCAATTAAAGACTGCTTGGAGTAATGCTAGCCCTAAATGTTTGACTATTAAGGGAGGGGTAATTTCAAATAATACCGATATACATTTAGCTAACTGCGATAATAGCGAATCTCAACAATTCTTATATGATAAAAATAGAAATCAAATAGTTTCTAACAAAGACCAAACTAAGTGTGTGGATTTGAAAGCCGGAGACTATACAAGCGGTACTGGATTTCAACTAAGAACTTGCGAAGATGGCATTGAAGGGCAAATTTTTAGTTCTACAGAATGCAGCGAAACCGCACTTCAAGATTTATTATATTCTACTAATCTTACTATAGAAGATAGAAATTTATGCGGAAATGCGACTTTGAACACAGACACTAACAAATGTATTAATTTTTCTAAAGACGGGATATATGTAGAGGACTGTCCTATAACTACTAATTTTAAAAATAATACAAAAGTATTTAGTCTAAATGCGGTAGATAGTAGCATACGAGATTATCATACAGGAGAGAATTGCTTAGAGGACGGTGGTGATGGTAAAGTTTATATGCGACAATGTGAAGATGTTAGACAAATATATGCTACCGGAACTGCAGGTACTCTACCGGCTAGGCAGAAATTTTTATATAACACAACTACTAAACAATTACATTCTGGTTCTAATAATAAAAAATGTGTAGAATCTAAATTAAATAACGGGGTGTACTCTTTAGTAATTTCTGACTGTTCTGATAGTAATGGTTCTCAAAAGTTTAATCTTGGTGCTTTTTGTAATGACCAACAAAAAAATACTATAGCAACTAGCGAAACTACACGATTACGATTATTAGAAAATGCTAGATTAGCAGAAGCGAATAGGCTAGCGCAAGAAGCAGAAGCAAAAAGACTAGCAGAACAACAGAGATTGAAAGCTATATCAGATGAAGCCGAAAGATTAAGATTAATAGAAGAACAGAGATTAAAAGCAATAGCAGACGAAGAAGCAAGATTATTAGCTGTTGAAAAAGAAAGAGTTAGACTTTTGAAAGAAAAAGAATTAGCTGAGTTAGCTGAAAAAATAAGATTAGAAGAGCTAGCGGAACAAGCAAGATTAGAAGAAGCTGAAAGACAACGTATTGAACAAGAACAGCAACTAGCATTAGTACTAGCTCAAGACGCAGAAAGAAAAAGATTAATAGAAGAAGCGGAGTTAGCTAAACAAGCAGCGCTGGAAGCTGAACAAAAAATTATAGAAGAAGAAAACCAAAGAACAAATATCATAATTTTTGTTATTTTATTTGTATGCATTATTATAACTATAGTTGTCTCTAGACTAAATAATACTAAAAAAGGATACGGTGAAAAATGGGACCTTCTCAGAGTAAAACAAAAACAGTAAATGATATAGCTAACGAGTTTGTATCTAATTCTGTTATGAAAGCTACTAATAGAAATGCTACTACTACAGTTGGAAGTCAAAGTATTAAAGCCTCGTGCTCAGATGCAGTTGCTATAGAAGCTGCTAAGTTATGCGCAGAAGATAAAAAGTTTTTTAACACATTATTGCTTTCAGACCCATTAACACCTATGGCAGATAAAATAAATATGATGAAAGAATATAAACCAGAAGTATGCGATACTTGTAAAATTTCTGATATTTCTCAAGACTTAGGCATTACTATAACCATGGATGATATTCAGAATAATACGGTAGCTACCGAAATTCAATCTCAAATTATGAGTGATTTAGAAAAAAGACTAAAGAATGCTAACACGGGCACCGTAGCTGGTAAATCTCAGGTAGATGCTATTACTAAAATTAAAAATTTAACTGTTATGAACTTTGATGTTGATATAGTAAACGAAACTTTAAAGAATTTTGATTTTGACCAGAATATAGATTTAAAAAATGTAAAGGCTGGTAATATTTCTCAAAAAATGCTCGTAAAATCTATAAGCAGTAGTCTAATTTCTAATACAATGAAAAACAGTGCTGAATTATCAAACGCCGTGAAAGATTTAATAGATGCCGATAACAAAGCGTCCGGTGTTGTTCAGGGAGTTGCTGACGCGGCTGCTGGCGTTGCTAACAATGCTATAACAGCTGCTGGAAATACAGCCAACAATGCTATAACAGCTGCTGGAAATACAGCCAACAATGCTATAGATACAGCCGGTGAAGTGGCTAATAACGGAATAGACACTGCTGGTGATGTCGCTAACAATGCTATAGATACAGCCGGTGAAGTGGCTAACAATGGTATAGATACTGCTGGAGATGTTATGACTACGTGGATTTATGGTATGATAGTTCTAGCTATATTTGGCGTGTTTATGGTAGTATACTTTAAACTATACTGCTATGTGCCTTTTTTAATGCCATTTTGCGCTGCTCAGAAAGTAGTTTCTTAAAATAAAAATTGATTTATTATTTTCTTTATACTAAACAAATATGACTAGTCTACCAATTACTTCTATTGATAATATTGTAAGCTATCTTAAACCTAAAGAACAAATGGTTATTTCTGATAAATATAAATTTATTGCTATTATGAAGTCTAAAGTAAAAATCAGAAAGGTTGTCGCTCAATGGGTTATAGGGTATTCTATTTCTATGAATATTGATTATTACGAAATACCTAAAATTGTTTATAAAAAATATTATCCTATGAAATATAGACAATCATTTATTGAAACGGCGTTAGATTTATTAGTTTCGCAAGATAAAGAAAGATATAATTTAATTGCTGATTATATGTCAGATGAAAATTTATCTCAAGTGCAGTCTTTTAATAATTCTGTAGACTTATTAACTGAAAGAGAGTTGTTCTTCATTGGCTGGTAAAAAAAAATTGATTTTATTTTTTATAAAGTAATAGCGACAACTAATATCAAACAAATTAATATGTTTTTAATGTTATTTGCTAAATTATGCAAAAATATTAAAAAAAATAAAACACTCAGTTGGTCAATTTTAATATATATTAAACTAGTAGATAACTCTAGTATAAGAAAAGAATTATTTAATTTCTATAGTAAAGAATCTAGATTATATAAAAATGATAATATTAAAGAAATAAGAACATTTATGTTAGCACCAATGGTTATATGTTATGTATATAAGTCAGATAAATCTAATTATTATAATAATGTAGAATTAATCTTAAACAATATAAATACAAAATTTAGCAACTTATATAGAAATACGAAGATAATGTACAATAGTTTAGAAAAAAATATTAAAATAAAAAGTAGAATAGCATCTAAATCAGATAATATAAAAGAATATAGAAATAATATTATAACTACTGCTGTATGTATATCAGCAAACGTATTAAAATCACTATCTACAGTAGTTGTTATTTCTAAAGACTCTATAAAGAATATTAAAATTGCAGACAGGTATATTTCTAGATATTTAGAATGTGCAGTAAATCAATATTCTCTAAATAAAGAAGAATTAGAATATAAACACTTTTATAAGTGGAAAAAAATAAGCATATGTAAGTTGTTAGATAATATCAATAATAAAAACAAAGATTACATATTAGTTAATGAATATTATAGCTTAGTCTAGACTTATCAATATAAAAAAAAGTTGATTTTTTTATTCATAAATACCAGACAACTAGAATGCTTAAGACTTTTTCTCTCTCCCAGATTTTCATGCTTATCTCTCAGGAGAAATGGCACCACATCGTGGAAGAAAACCTTGCTAAGATAAGCAATGAGCAATGGCTGGCTGTCCGCAAAAACGAAGAAGCGGAAATGTTCTACTGGGAGTTGGTCGGACGTGGTCTTCTTGACGAAGAAGTCATCTACTGGGTGGAGTCTGAAGTCATGGCTGAGGAAGAAGATTAAGGCACTCTGAAGTGTTTTTTCTTTTTTATTTTATTTATAAATATAAAAACAATAATTACCACAAATACTAATACTAATATCAAAATTGAATAATTACTACACGTTAGTGATTTTAATGTGTCGTTAGAAATAGAATTATCGCATATACTATTACATATGGATTTAGATTCTTCTGTGTTTTCTTTACATACTCCTAATATATTATTTTGAAGAGTTGTATTATTATTTGCGGCTTGTACACACTCATCTTTAGTCATAAATTTTTTATTTTTGCATATAGATATTGTTTGACTTAGACCATTATCTTCTTTTAATTTTTTATTAAGCTGTATAGTAAAATCATTCAAGGGTATTGATTTATTATAAAATTCTACACAGTCTTTAGAAAAAATATTACTGTCTCTGCTGCAATAATCTATAAAAGACTTATCCATATTATCTATAGTCTCCCCGTAGTAACCACAAGAATTTAAGTTATTTTCATCGCACATAGAGCTCATATTTTAAGACAATTATATATGTTTATAATATTATCTATAAAAAAATAACATTCGTTAAATACAATCATATAAGTTAACTATAAATATACACTACCAATATAAGGTACTTTTGAAAATTTTACTTTTTCAATACTATTTGGTAAATTAAATACTCTGAAGTTATCTCCTTGATAGCCATAGATTTCTTTACTAGCATCTAATCTGACTAAATCAATTACACCAATATTAAATGGAAACAATCCCTTACATTTAAAGCAGTTAGAAAAAGTAGTATTATTACTAATCTTAGAATAACAACACGCTTTCATATAAAAGCTATAATATATACCACTATTTCTTTCTACTGACGCGTATAAATTATAATAACCATCTCTATTCAAACAGCATTTTTCTTTTTTTGCTAGAATATCAATTTCTACATAGTCTTTAGATAGATTATCATTATTAATTGTATTGCATTTATTACTATGTTCGCCATTCTCTAAACAAGGAGAATGTTTATCTAGATTATTAATATCACTATTACTCTGAATACCACCCATTATTTTATCTGTTTATTATATTAGATATTGTATTTTACTTTAAATTAAAAAATGAGACATATTGTGTATTGATGAGATTGTTTATAAATCTAATATAATATTGTAATATTTATAATATAAACAAACGAGAATATTAAAAATGGTTTGCAGTAGTAAAGTACAGTTAAAATTAACTATAATAATAGTTTTATGTTTTTTTATATTACTTACGATTGTATATATCAAATATGACAATAAAGAACTGGTTGATATTTGCATGCTAGACACGATTAGTGAAAAAGAGCACACAGCCCCGATTACAGTTCATACTAAAAAAGAAAATATTAAAATAAAAGAAGCAGACTTAGCAGATTTAGAATTATTAATTTTATCTATAGACTATGAAAATAAAATACCTAAAGAAAAGTCTAAAGATAAGATTAGTAATAATTTAAAAAAAAATATAGATAAATTAGTAGATATTGGTATGTATATAAAAAATACTGACAAATCTAATATTAAAGATATTATTTCTTTTAATAAAAAAATAGATGAATATAAATTACTATACTCCGTTTTTTTAAATATATTAAATAGTTATCACATAACAAATCCTCATCTAATCAGTATAAAGATAAATAATACAAATTAACTAAATATTATTATAATTATTCTGACTTAGGTTCTTCTGCCTTTGTATAGATAGAAGTTTGTTTAACTTCTTGAGTAGCCGCGTTAACACTCGTCACCTTAATTTCAAGCGCGTCTTCTGGGACTCCATCAGAGTCTACTTTGCCTCCAGTTTCTGAAACTTCAACTTCGCTTTCTACGATAATTTCATCTTCATTTTCAGTAATTTTTGTAATAGTAGTATCATAAACACCATCTAGATTCTGTTTCTTATATTTAATAAAATTAGGATGGTCTTTTCCGTATCGCTTAACATTCTTTGTCTTCATTTTCTTGACTCGTTTAGATAGAAGCTCTTTTCCTGTTTTTGCATCTTCTTCTTGTTGTTTAATAATATTTTCTAGAATTACTGTATTTTTGTTGTAGAAGTTTAATTTATCTCTATTCTCTTTAAAAGAACCCATAAGATTCCATTTTGAGTTGGTTAGTGTATAAATGTTAGTAATTACTTTATTCTTATTTTTTTCTACAAATTCTTGGCATTCTTCTAGAGAGTCAAAAGAATCATAAACATTTACAGCAACTTCAATATCTGGCTTATCTGTATATAGATACATAACCGCTTCTCGTAGTTTTTCGTAATTAACATCATAATACATCTGAAACCGGTTAAATGTATCATTAGGGACTTCGTTAAAAATTTCAGATCCGTCTGGTTGAATACAGTTTCGCTCAGGGTCGGCATTTTTCTTTAGGCTAGAGAAAGAATTAACTGCGTGTACATTTGGGTTAAACTTAAATAATTTATCTAGAAATCTAGAAATTACTTTCTTTTCTTTTTCTGTTTGTTCATAACATAACTTTTCTTGAGCAAGAGACATATTGTGATAATCTACTACTTTTTCATCTTTAAAAATATTGTTTACATATTCGTCAGCATAGTCAGATGCTTGTTGCTTTAGTGCTTCATCGATATTTCCTGAATCTTTGCTTTCTTCAGAGACATCGTCTGATTCTTTATTCTCAAAGATAAAACGATTGTATGCTTGTTGACGCACCTTATCCACAACTTCTTTATTGTTTTTATCTGGATGTTCTTTTACAATTGTAAAATCATTAATATCTAGCTGTACATCAGTCTCATTGTCTTCGACAGAATGTTCATCCTTCATCTGGTAAGTAAATCCAATAAGAGCCGTGGTTAGTAGTTTAGTCATATATTTCTCTCGTAAATTAGTGAAAGAAAGGCATGTATACTTTTCGTCTCCGTAGATTGTAGACCCGTAAGGGTTTAGTTTTTTTTCTAGCTCTTCTACCTGTTCAGCAGTCATATTATTTACTACATCTGGGTTATTTTCTAGCTCTTTAATAAATTCATCAATATCAGAAAACATTGTACTCATTTTATCTAACTTCTTTTTTGAGAACTTTACAATAAATTTGCTATGCTTGTTTATATAATTAATTTAAATTTATATTTAATATGATTATAGCTCTGTATATTTTTTATTAGTAATACTGTAGTTAATTTCTACATTTCTTGTTTATACACAATGACGACTTTAGAAAATATACATGATGTGATTGATAATAAAATAAAAATATCTAATAGTTTGATTTCTTTATTAGAAGAAAATATTAGCAACTATAACGAGGATGACAGCAAGGATTATATTTTTAAAAAAAATTACATAAATTTAATGGAGAATAAAGAAACAATTAGTAATTGTATAGAAGAGTATGAAATTAATTCTGCTTACTTTATATTTACATACAATAAATTAATTTTGTTAGAAGAGTTAGAAAATAATCCTGAAATTGAAAGACATTTAGATTATTACTCCACTTATTTAAATAGTATAGAAGATTCATTCTTAAAAGTATGTTCGTTAGAATTAATTAATATTTTTAAAAGTAATTCATATGAATACAAATCTAGCAAAACCGTCGGAAATAAATTGTTTTTATACAAGTATAAAAATAATAAAAATAGATTAAGAGTTATATATGACGAGTATAAAACATTTGTAATTAAGTCAAATATTTCTGACAAATTAGATAGATTTGTGAATCTTATACATAATTTTTATAGAGTATATAAATTAAATAGAATATCAACCAGTGAATATGATTATAATGATACTTTGTTTTTAGATTTGGTGAATAAATATAATAAAATTTATTTTTCTTTAGGCAAAGAAGAATGCGAAGTAGTGTACGATATATGCGATTGCGGCAATAAAATGCTAATACAATCTAATACTAGTGAACTTTTATGTATAAGATGCGGATACACCGTGTATTTAATAGGCAGTGTGACAGAAGAAAACCAGTTGTTTGCGCAAGAAGGCAACCGAGTGTCTCATGGTTCTTACGACCCCGCGCGCCATTGTAAGTTCTGGATAGAGCGAATACAAGCTAAAGAGAGCACTATTATTCCTGATGAGTATATAGAAAAAATAAGAAAGAGTATTAAAAAAGATAGAATAGATAATCTCAAAAGTATTTCAGTAAAACAATTTAGAGCATATTTAAAGCAAAATAATTTATCTAAATTAAATGACCACATACCATTAATTAAAAAAATAATTACAGGGTATATCCCTCCGCAGTTAACTTATAATGAACACCAGTTGCTATTTATTTATTTTGACAAAGCAACTAAAACATATGAAAGAATAAAACCTTCTAATAAAAAGAATTCTTTATATTATCCATTTCTTATTTATAAAATTCTAGATATAATAATAAAAGACGAATGTAAAAAGAAGAATTTATTGTCTTGTATACATTTACAGTCTTATGATACTTTAATAGACAATGATAGAATCTGGAATCTAATTTGCCAACAAAATACTTGCTTTGAATACAAAGCCACCGACAAAATACATTTTTCTTAAACAATTTCAACTGTTATAGCCGATTGGTTATTATTATTTATGCATTTATATATTTTTTTAAAAAATATACATATAATTTTTACTATTTTTCTAATAATATACAAAATCATTAAAAATGATATCATACACGCTATAAACACAAATATAGTACTGTTCATAGATTTACAATTATGTTATGTTATTTATAGTATGTAAATTATTATCTATTTTTACAATATTTTTTTCTGATTTCTCTAATATTGCTATCATTTCTGATTTTGCAGAATCATAATCTTTCATAATATTATATCTATCCATAATATCTTTTCTTAGTTTAAATACCATCCTGCTTATAGAGGTATAAAAAGTCATATAAAACTCATCTCCTAATTTTTTATCTTTAGACATTTTATTTAATATTTCATCATAAATAGAACTAAATATAATATTAATTAGTATATTGGTATTTTCTATTTTATCTTGAATTCTTACATATTTTTTTAAAGATTCTAGCATTCTATGTCGTATATTGCCTATCTTAACAGGTACGAATATTGACAAATCATTTGATTTCTTTTCGGAGTATAAACTAGGTGTCATTTTAGATAAGTTATTAACATAGTTTATGTTTTTATTTACGGTATAATTATTGTCTATAGAAATAATATCAGGGTTGAATAATTGTATATTATTATACACTTTGAACATTTTAAATACTTGATATCCATATAGTTTCTTTACTACTACTAGAACATCCCCTGATGCTTTTTCTGCACTATTTTCAAATGTGTCAATATAGTTATAGCAAGTAAATGAATTTTTATTTAACGAAAGTACAGAGATATAGTTTTCTCTAAGTTCTTCGTTTGAAAATCTAGAAATTGTTTTTGTTTTTTCTATATACTGTTTATTTATACCCGATAGAGAATCTACGACAACACCACTAGATAAATTTTCTATATTATATATAAACTCATTTTTATCACATATCCCTTCCGTCTCATACTCGCCATAGAATATATGCAAATCGTTAGAATAATTCATACGCCAGCTTTTGCATAGAGATGAAAATAGTTTATGCGTTTCGCTTGACTCAGTTGTAATATTTTGTTCTACTTTTCCTATGTTTAACATTTCTACTAACTCTGACAATTTAGATATTATTTTATCATTTTCTAATATATTAAAATTTATAAAAAGCGGATATTCTATTTTTTTAATAAATTCATTCTTAGAAATAGAATCAGGTCTAAAATCAAAAAGTAATTTATTATTCATTTTTTGTAATTTTATGTTGGATTGCATAATGAATATTAAATCTTTATTATCAGTATTAGCGCTAATATTACTATTATAAATATTATTAGCTATATAAGAACTTACGAATGATTGTTTATGTTCTTTTTTTAATAGTTCATTAAAAGATATAATTTTGTCGTTTATATTTTTAGATTTGAAATCTTCAGCAAATTCAAAGGCTAGCTTTTTTTCATAATCATATAAAAATTGTTCAGAATCCACCAGACACTTATTTATTTTTTCTTTAGACTCTTCAACAAATTCATTAAACTTATTTTTCATAGACTCGCTGACTCTAGATTTATAATCGCTACCTTTAGAAGAAAATATAGAAGTTTTTACATATTCTATATAGTTATATATATCGTATAAAGAATCGCTGACATTTTCAAACTGAATTATAATTTCAGCATCAGCGCCATTAACTGCCGACGAAATAGAGTTAAAATTATGCACAATATCTATACATGTATTCAATAAATTATCCATATCTATATAAATGCTATAAATAGAAATTAAAGAATATAGCGTATATACTAGTATTATTATATTCTTAAATAAATTAAAATGAAGAAAGCAGTAGATGATATGTTTATTCCTGTAATGCCGAGGATTTTAGACCCTTCTTTAAAATTTGACGAAGAATCCATTATTTCTAGTTTAGAAAAAAGTAAGATTGATTTTCAGAAATCTAAAAATGTAAATACTGATGTTGTCATAGATATTCCTAAAGAGAGTAGTGATGTTGATAACTCAAATAAAAAATCATTTATTACTATAATTGCTAAATATAAAATTCATATTTTAGTTATCCTAGGCGTTATTCTACTTTGCGGACTAATCTATTATTTCTATAAACAATATAAAAAAAATAATAAAAAAGATAAGTCTTTAGAAAATAAAACATCCGAAACCGTTTCTAGCGAGGCAGCTATTGCAAGTACTAATCCAGTAGACGCAGATATAGAAACTAAGGAAACTAAGGAAAATTCAGTAAGTGCGATTTCAAATTATTTATCTAACTATATTGATGTTGCTTCAGAAAGCGATTCTTCTTCAGTTATAGAAAACGTAGAAATTGAAGAGCTAGACTCTATAGTACCGCCTACTTTAATACCCATTGACGAAGAGACTAACAGTATTATGTCTTCTGAAGACAATGTTAGATTTGAAAATTTAGATTTTGAATCAGATAGTGAAGATAAATTAGAAGAAGAAACAGAAAAAGTTAATATTATCTACAAAGACGAGGAAAAAGAAGAAGCTAGTGTTGAAGATACATTATTACAAGAGGCACATGACCCAGTGGACATTTTTAATAAGTATAATAAATAATATAATCTATATTGCTTAATAAGTTAGCAATATAAATATTTTTTTCATATAAAATTATGTCATCTATACTCTTTATCTAATTATAAATATAATATTTTAGCTTTATAAATCGTTATTGAAAAAGTAATTAGACACAAGGATATATATATACAATAGATACTATCTAAAAGTTGTCATAAATAAGACAAAGCAGCAAACCAAACAAACAATTTAATTAAAATGAGCACTCAAGTAAAGAAAGTTCTTAAGAAGAAAGTAGTAAATTCATCTACCCCAGTAGTAGAAGCGACACAGCCAGTAGATGTACCTGTAGAAGCCGTACCTGCCGATACAGTAGATATTCTAACTGAGTCATTTATTCCTAGTTCTCGTATCCATAATTATATTAGCTGCGTTAAGCTAAATAAAGAATATGATGAGCTAATTACTAATATTAAGCTAAACGGATTTCAATCAGTAAGCAGTTCTTTTACTGAAGATGAAGTTAAGTCTATTAATGATCGAGTAGCTGCTGCTAGTTCTGAAAACGATGCGACTAATGCTCTACTTACTCGTATTAATGCTGGAGAAGAGCTTAGTTCTGTCCTAAGCCCTGACGATCAGAAAAAGGTAGGTGAACTTATTTCTGCTGTAGAGCAAAAGAACCAAAAGCTACCTGATGGTGAAAAGCAAGGAATTGACATTAAAGAAATTTCGGTATCTCTTCTTTCTAAGCGTCTTGTAACCCAAGAAGTTGGTGCAGTTGAACTCGTTAGTAAGAAGCGTGCTAAGTTCAGCAAGGAGTCGTTTGATGTTCTAGCCACATTCAGTGATATGGTAGTTCAGGAAATTTCTAAGTTTGCTCTAGATCGTCTAACAGAAGTTGGAAACAGTACGGTTGAACCAAAGTACGTATTTTCGTCTGAGAATAAATTAGGAGACCTTTATGGATACTACAGTAATCTACCTTCTTATAAGAAAGCGGAACAAGCAGCGAAGGAAGCTGAGCTTCTTAAAGAGGCGCAGAAGAAGGCCAAGAAAAACAAGAAAGAAGATACTGATGACACCGGAGGGGCTGTCGATTATGTAGCTGAAATTACTGATGAAGGAACAGACGCATCTGATGATGACAAAAAAATTAACTTTAAGTTCTATATTAAGTCTATTGTCTATAAGATGAAAGAAACTAACGAAAAGTATTCTAACGCTAAAGTGAGCGATCGGTTTCAAACTCTTTGCAGTGATATTGTTCTAGATATTCTCGATGACGCCGTAGACCTTTCACAAATTATTCTAAATGTCATGAGCACGAAGACTATTAGTACTAAGCTATTCAAGTCATGCATTTATACTAAGATTTATAACCTACCTAGCTATGAAAGTGTAAAGCAAAAGCTAGATTCTAAGTTTGCTTAGATATATAATCATTATAAAAATAAAAATTGATTTATTTTTTTTTGAGTAAACGATGAGCTGTCAAGGTAAATGCCGTACTACGTTCATATGTGAATGTAAATGTTTCAGAGAATGCGATTGCGATTATGATAATGAATGTACCTGTGAACATCTAGATAATTGTTTATATATATCAGACCCGAAACATAAAGAATGTATAGTGTATTGTAAATACCAGCCGGCTTGTTGCGAATTAACAAAATGCAATAATTACTTTATGTGTAGTAATGAAATACCTGAGTATGTATATAAAAGAAATAATAATTTATGTGATGGATGTTATATACAATTTGGAAAACTTGAGAATATAGAAAAAATAGAAGAATGTTGCGTTTGCTTGAACAAAAAATATATGATTAAACTAGAATGCAATCATTCTATTTGTTCTGAATGCTTAGAAAAATGGTTTTGTATAAATGATTGCAGAACATGTCCACTTTGTAGACATGAGAATTAGATAATTGTATTTAATTTTTTTTATTTTGTATATATACTTAAATAATTCTCTATTTAGTAGAAAAGATGACTAACGTTTTCTTTAAATGTAATGACTTAGAATTAATAAAAAGAATTTATTCAAAAAAGAATAAAGAAATAATATGTGAGTACGGCGATAAAAGACTTATGTCAATATGTAAAAAGTATAATTCTTCTATAGACTGGGGTAAAATGTTAGATATTTCTATTAATGGAAATATAGATAAAAATAGTTTTTTGAAAAATAGTAAATACTCATTCAGACAAAATTTAAAATGTTTAATAATGTTAAATTTAGAACATTCTATAACAAAAGTACATTGTGATATTTCTGGTATACTTTCTGATAATTCAATTATCTCTCAAACAATAGTATTATATTCTGATAATCTATGTTCTTCTTATATAAATAAACTATTAAGGTTGTTTATTTCAGCATTTAAAAATAAGAGAACATATGATTTATATATAATATTAAAACCAATTAACTTATGTATATCAATTTCAACGCAGGATTTATTTTTGTCAAATGAGATAATAAAAAAAGTAGATGCTATTGAATATTTAAATAAAGAATTTTCTAACATTAGTAAAACAATATCTAACTCTATAAATTTTAAGAAATATTTTTTAGACAACATGTCGAATTATTTACAAGTAGTGCCCTATAGCGATTATATAAGTTCATACAACGAGTCATATAGATTTGTATCTATGATTGTGTTTGACAATAAAATATTAAATAAATGGCTAACTATTTCATTGATAAATACAAATGCTCATATGCCTAGCTCTAAATTAAAGATAAGTAATATATCAGACAAAGAAATAATATTTACTAATTCTTTAGACAAATATATAAAAAATGGTTTTTGTTCTATAGATTTTTCAGAAATTTCTAGTATTTCTAAATGCAATAATTTAATAAAATTGTTATTGAAGTCTATAGAAAATATATATTCTGAGTTTTCGTCCGAGGTTAAGTTTTTTAAAGGAAATGGTAAAATAAATACTAATTCTAAAAATAAAAAAGTAAGGTTTAGCTCTAAGTTATATACAGATTCTAATAAAAATTCTAATCCTTCTTTTAATATAAAAAAATATAAAAATGGAAAGCCCGTGGGTATATTAAAAAAAAAATCTTCATATAAATAAATATTATAATTTTTACGTATTTATACTTTTATTGATTAATAGTTTATACAATTGTTCTCTTAATTTGATTATATCTGAGTTGACTGTTTGATGAAATACTATTAAATTTATATATTGATTATCTATTATATGATTATGCTTTAATATTGACTCCAGAGTTTGATGTCTTTGTATATTTATATTATGTTCTATATTATTTAATTCTGATAAAAGGTCTAATATTTCTTTTTGTTGAATATTGTATTGATTATTAGTTATTGTTTTTTTTTGAAAAAATGTGATGTCTTTATATGATGATTGATTAGTCCCGAGAGTACTGTCAGTATATTCTATCATATATATGTTATGAAAAAATAATTAATTAATTAGATAGGTTTTTTTATCTAGTTTAATTTTATAAACAGAATAAATATATGCCTGTGATTATTATTTCAGTAAATCCTATTATATATTTAATATCTTATCTGTGTGCCTGTGTCAGGTATTTAGAAATTAATAATATAATCAATGACAGTGTGTATTATTACAGTTATTCTATAAATAATTACGACAAAGAAAAATCTTTATTTAAATATTTCTCATTCGTAGAAGATATAGGAATTAGTTTTTTTAAAAAAGATAATACCATATCTTATCTATTTGAGCAGAATAATATAACAAAAGGACATTCAGTTATAAACAATTATAATTTGTCTATAGACACATATAAGTTAGTATTTAAACATAAATGGCCGGACCCTATAATATCCAGTTTCTTTCATAGTATAAGAGTATATTCTAATGGCGTTATTATTCATAACAATAGACTATTTAAGTTTATTTATAGAATAGATGATAATGGCAATTTAACTAGAAGAGAGCTATAAAATTGAATTTTGAATTTGTTTGATACTATATTGATATACGATTACGGCTTTGTAGACAGAATATGGAGCATACTAATACAAAATACGAGTCTATTAAATTTAGAGACCATGTTAGATTGCGCCCTAGCGTTTATATCGGCAGTAAGAACTGCACAGAGAATACGCAATGGATAGTATCTGATAATTGTACTAAATTAGTAAAAAATACATTATCATATCCGTTATCATTATATAACATATGCGACGAAATAATCTTAAATGCTATAGACCACTGTTTAAGAACAAAGAAACTAAAAGGTAAAGGAAAATGCGATTCTATTAAATTGTCTTTAGACAAAGTTAAAGGAGAAATAATTTGTTTTAATAATGGAGAAGGTATTGTTGCTGAAAAAAATGACGATGGACAGTATTATGCCGAAATGATTTTTACTAAAGAGATGAGCGGTTCTAATTTTTCTAACGACAATGAAGAGAAAATCGGAGCAAATGGTATCGGTTCTAAAGCAACTAATATTCTATCAAAAGAATTTGAGATTACTACTTTAGACGCTAAAAATAAATTATTGTATAATCAAATAATTACAGATGGTAATTTAAATATTAATGAGCCAGTGCTTAAAAAATGCAAAGCATCAGAAGCGCCATTTACTTCTATACGTTTTATACCAGACTATGAATATTTCTTTGGACAAAATTATGAGATTAGTAATATTACAGAAACTCTAGATATTATATTAAAAACAAGAATGGTATATGTTTCTGCTTATCTCGGAAGTTCTTATAAAATTTACTACAATGATATTAAAATAGATATCTGTTCTTTAGAGGATTTAGCAGTTATGGCTGTAGGTAGTGAGAATACAGAAAATATAGTAAAGTGCAATATTAAAGGAAAGGATAAATCATATGAGGTAATCGTATGTCTATGGGATTGCGAGAATTCAACAGAACATATTTCATTTATAAATGGACTTTATCTAAGCGAAGGTGGTACCCATATCAAATATATAGTCAAACATATTCTAGATTCTACTAAATCAAAGTTAGAAAAAAAACTAAAAGATAAAATTAAAATTACTAGTAAAGTAATTAGTAATCTTATGTTTATTCTCTTTAAAGGAGATATGAATAATTTAGAATATAAAAATCAATCTAAGAATGAATTAAGTATTTCAGAGACTAGATTTAAAGAATTTTCTATGAATAAAAAAAGTATAGATTCTATTTGGCAGCTTTTAGAAAATAAAATTGACCAGTTATATCTAAATAAAATTACTAAAGAAATTACAACCAAAAGAGTAAATAATCTATCAGGAATTAAAAAATATACATCTGCGCATTACGCGGGTACTTCTAAAAGTTCTAAATGTACATTATTTATACCAGAAGGAGATAGTGCTGAATCTTGTGTTCGTAATGGTCTGTCAGGAAATAAAGAACTAGGATTTCAATATAATGGTCTATTTAATATTCAAGGAGTGCCTATGAATGCTAGAAAAGAGGTAGATATCAGAGAAATTAAGAAAACAGTTGATGGTGAATCAGTTGTTGAAAAAATTATAGACAGAAAGAAAAAACTGAATGAAAACGAACGGTTAACCTCTTTAGTAAAAGTCCTTAATCTGAACTGGCATTATAAATATTCTGACGACGAGGAAGGAAATAAAGAATTTTCTACCCTTAGATATGGAAAGGTTGTCATTGCTGTTGATTATGATACGGATGGCATTGGCAATATTTGTGGATTATTATTAAGTTTCTTTAACTTATTTTATCCAGAATTGATTAAACGAAAATATGTAAGTATTCTAAATACGCCATTAATCAGAGCATATCCTGTAAAGAAAACCCATATGGGAAATAAATTATTTATCGAAGAGTTTTATAATTCTCAAGAATTTGAAGAGTGGATGTCTACTAACGACATAAAAATGTATAAGATTAATTATATTAAAGGATTAGCCACGCATTCAAATGCAGAAATAAAAAATATGTTTAAAGATATGTATTCTAGAATAAATCCGTTTATTCACGACAAAGATACAGATAGCGCATTTGAAACTTACTTTGGTAATGATTCAGATAAAAGAAAAGATGTATTGTCTAAAGAAGTTAAATTAATTAATGAACATGGACAAGAAGTAGATTTATCTTACTATAAAAAAATAGGAGAAATACCTTGTTCTGCTCAGTTAAATAAAAATACTAGAGATTATCAATTAGAAAATGTACAAAGAAAGATGCCCCATGTCATTGACGGACTAAATCCGGCGCGTCGCAAAGTTTTATGTGGTTCTATATACAAATTTAGACAGTCTAATAATAAAATTAAAGTATTTCAACTTGGTGGTTATATTGCTGAAAAAATGCTTTATCATCATGGTTCTGATAGCTTAAATAGTACAATTATTAATATGGCCCAGTCATTTATCGGAGCTAGGAATATACCTGTCTTACTACCAATCGGACAGTTTGGTACTCACTATAAAGGAGGTAAAGACGCGGGTTCTCCTCGTTATATTGATACAAAATTAAATAAAGAAGTCGTTGAGCTTCTATACCCTTATAAAGATTTAGATATCTTAGAATGGACAGATATTGACGGAGAAATCGGAGAGCCCAAATATTTCGTACCTATTATACCTACATCTATTATGGAAGATATTTTACTACCGGCAACTGGCTGGAAGATTGAAATATGGGCCAGAGATTTTGATACAATCATTGATAATGTCTATAGACTAATTGAAAATGAAAGCTCTGATTTAAAATTTATGCCTTATTTTAAAGGAAGATTCAAAGGCACTGAGGTAATGTGTAAGGCTGAATATAATAAATTACCAGAGAGTTTCTTGATAGGGTCTTATTTATTAAAAGAAAAGTCGGACAATGTTATCATTAATATTACTAGTCTCCCCCCTAGAGTATGGATTGATTCGTATATAGAAAATATTAAAGAGATTGACGGCATTGTTAAAGTAAGAGATAATTCTACTATTAATAACGTTGACATTGAATTGACACTTACTAAAGATTTAGTAAATAAAATGAAAACTAGCTATTCTAACTATTTATCTTCTAAAGAAGGAAAAAGGCTAGAAGATGTAAAAAGCAAAATAGACTATGTGCATTATGGTTTAAAGCTATATATTAAATTAAACCACTGTATTAATATGTATTCTGAACATGATACGGTACTAGAATATAATAATTATGAAGATATTTTAAGAAAATGGTTTTCTGTAAGAAAGCAATGTTATTTAGATAGAGTACTGAGAGAGTGTATTATTCTAAAATCTAAAATAATAATGTGCGAAAATTATATTAAATTTATTGAAAATCATGATTCTTACGGACTTTCAAAACTTTCAGAAAAAGAAGCAATCAAATTATTAGAAAATAAACAGTTTGTAAAATTAAATAAAAATATCATAGATAGCGCTGGTAAAATTAAAAACAGTGAGCTAGAACATAATATAATTTCTGTAGACTCTAACTATAACTATTTACTAAATTTATCATATAGACAAATGAATTCTGATTGTCTTGAAAAACTTGTAAAAAAATTAAAAAGTCTAAAGAAAGAATTAAAAGAGTTTTCTAAAGAAAATTCATATAAACAAATATGGATTGATGAAATTAAACAATTATACCCGTTAATTACTAAAGGAATTGAAGAAGGGTTCTATAAAGAAGATGAAACATTATTTAAATAATTAGATAATATTAATTACTCATTTATATTTTGATTTTTTTTAAACTATTTATATATTTAGAGTACTCGCTGTTATCTATTTGTTTTTTTTTAATGATTGGAGTTTTCGTAATTGCGTTTTCGTAGTTATTAGATTCTGACGACTGTGTAGGTATGTAAATTTCTTCTACTACTGTTATATATTCAGTTCTGACTTCTGGTTTAACTAGTCTAGGTGAATTCTTTGTATGTATAGATATTTTAGATAACTTATTAATAATAGAATTAACTTCCACTGCCATTAATTTATTTTTAATAGTTTGCCGTGTCAGCAAATCATTAATGTTTTTATCAATAAAGTTATATAAGTTATCATAATTATTTTTATTTAACTTTCCAATAGCTTCTATTTGTTTCATAATAATATTTTTTCTAGAGACTATAGAAATAATACTATCTGTTCTAAATGCTAATTGGTTAATAGCTCTAGACGCAGAATATATAGTATCTATAGATTTCAATGCTGTCCTTTTTAGCGATTCTACTGTTGATAAAGTTTTTTCTACCATAAGTCCATGTTCTAATATTTTATTATTTAGTTGAGATAGCGCTATTGCTGTTTCTCTCAACTGCGAAAACTTAAGATTTTGCTCGGAGGCCTTTTCTAGTTCTGCTCTAGTAGAATCTAACATTTCGGATACCGCATTGAAATCTTTTATAGCTTTTTCTTTTTCTTTTAATTCTATAGATAAATTATTTTCTAAATCTGATACTTTTTTAAGCGAGTTTATGTATTTTTCTTTCAAATCGTTAGAAAGGTTTATTATGTTATTCATTGATATCTCCATAGAGACAATATCATTTGCATAATTTGAAGATACTTTTTTTATATAAGACACTGTTTCTATAGAAAGGTTTACAGAGGTTAATATATTAGAATTTATTTCTAGACTTTTTTTGTGTTTAATTAAAGTTTGCATAATGGATTCTTCATACTTATTTAATGTATCTTTAGCAATCTGCAGTCTCTGGTTTAAAAGCTCAATGGTATTATCATTCATAAGAGTTTTTATAGATTCTTCTGTAGTTTGTATAATGTAATCCAGTTGCTTTTGGTAGCCATCTATCTTACTATTTAGACTGAGTATAGTGTCTCTGTTCTTATTATTGTTTTGTTTAACTAGAATATTTATCATATTTGATATGTTTGTATATAATTCGTCTACAGAGTATTTATCTTTTATTAATTGAGCCTTTGCGATATTAGAATTATTTTTGATTTCTTCTAAGTTTATATTTATATTTTCTACATTGTACATATTGTCTTTTACCTTTTCATTAATCGCGTTTATTACATTCCGTAAGTAATCTAATTCTTCTTTGTTTTCTTTATTATCTTTAGAAATTAATTCTTTTTCTTTTTTTAGAGAGTTAATAGTATTTTCTAAATATTCTTTATCCATCATTAAACTTTCTGATTTTTGCTTTAATTCTTCTACCATTGCTTCTTTTGATACCCCACTGTTAGTGATATCATTTAAATCTTTTTCGTATTTTGAACATAAAGAAATAATATCATTTATTGAGTTAACTAATCCTTTATTACCAGATATAATACTTTGCATATAATCCCATTTAGTTTGGATATTATTAAACATTTTTATTATTTCTAAAGACAAATCTTTCTTAGCTGTAATATAATCTATTACATTACCAGAATCAACCTTTTCTATATTATTTGTTAACTGTTTAATTATTTCAATATCTCCTCGCTTGCGGTTGTCTATAGAAAATGTATTCATGAATAATTTTATTGCATTTATTTCATCTTCTAATAATTGTTTATTTGATAACATATCATTTACGTTTTTAGTTCTTTCTTCTTCTAACTGTTTTGATAAATCAAGGACTTGTTTTTCTAACATTTTATTTTGTTCAGCAAAATGTTTATTTGATATTAATTGTTTATTCCACATGTTTGAAATTGTAGTTATCATAGAATCAATATTTGTTATATCGGAGCTCCATAAAGAAAAATAATTATTTGTTTTATCTATAATTGAAATATAATCATCATATGATTTTTTAGTTTTAAACTTATTGTTTTCGTGCAACAATGATACTTTTTCTACTATATCTAATATTTCTTTATTCCTAGAAGATATTTTGGCAGCCAGTTGGTTTACTACTTGTGATTGATTTTCTATAGCATTCTGAAGTCTATGTTTTTCTCTCATTTGAATATCGTATCTGGTTTTTATAATGTTCAAAGAAATTAAGTGTTTCTCTAGTTCTAATTCCATCTGTTTTGATTCTATATTCATTTCATCTATTTTAGAGACTATAGAAATAATATTATTTGTTGATAGTGTTAGCTCTGACTGTATTTTATTATAAATGGCTGTCATTTCTTTTATGTTTTTGGTGAGTTTTTCTTTTTCAGAAATATATTTATTTACTTCTATTTTTTTAGATTCTATAACTTTTGTTTCATATTCTTTTTTTGCAAATTGTTCCATAATTAATTCTATTTTATTAATTTCTGATATTTTAGAAAGGTTATTATTAATCGGCTTTATATCTAAGATATTTATTTCATCTAAATCTTTTAGATAGTCGTATAATATTTTATTGCTAGAAATTATATCATTCCATTGGTTTATAAACATTTCTATTTCAGCTTTTGGCAAAACTTCTTTGTTCTTTTTAACGGAAATATCTTTAGACTTTAGAAATAATACAAATTCGTTTATATCTGAATTTATTATATCTTTCTCTTTATTCAGCAATTCTATTTCTATCCTTAACTGCTCGCACTCATCTAACGATTCAAATACTCTATTTTTTATTTTACTTACTGTATTCAATATTTCTGTGTTTTTTATTTCTTTTAAAACATTATCTATCATATTATAAAATTCTTGAGGTATCTTATTTTTAGACTTTAGAATTTGAGATATATTGTTTATCTGTAAATCTAATTCATCTATTCTTTCTTTTGATTGATTGATATTTGAATAGTATTGTTCTTTTTTGTTTGTGCTTTCATTTAAAGATAAAATCAATCTATTTTTATCTGATTGTAATCGTTCTAAGTTTTCATACACACTACTAACTTTTTTCTTTGAGTTTACAATTAAACTATTAGCATTTTTCAATTCAGAAGTTAATTTTTCTATTTTTTCATTTTTTAAACTAAGTTCTAATTTCATACTATCATTGTCTTTAGACGTTATGCCATATTTACTTACTAATTCTTTAGATTTTTCTATAGCAGCATCTATTTGATTTGATATTTCTGAGATTAAAATATTATTGCTCGAAATACTATCTTTAACCTTTACAATATTAGATAACATAAAAGCAATGTCGTCTTTCATTTTAAAACTAGATTCTCTTAATTCAGTGCCGGATTTCATATTTTTTTCGTTTACATTTATGTAATTTACAAGCTCGTTAGTAATTATTTCCATAGATATTTCTATATCTCTGGGTTGATTCCCGCGCTTATACATCATTTGATACTTTCTAGAATTTTTATATTCTTCTAACTTATTTTTAAAACTAGTAGATATTTTATTTTCAAGTGTTTTTATATCTTTTTCTAGGTTAGCCTTAATTCTGTTAACTCTTTTAATTGCTATTTGTGTTTCGTCTATTTTTTTCTGATTTTTACTATATGTAAACGTATTTAATTTATCACTTAGCGTGTCATATTCTTTTGTTTTTTCTATTAAATCACTATTTAGTCTTTTAAGTCTATCTTTTTCTTCAGAAGAAAGATATATACTACTCTTAAGGTCTGTAATATGAGTACCTATAGAAAATGTAATATTAGAAAATATAGAAGGTATTTTATCACTTATTATTCTTTCTATAGACGTAATTTCTTTTTCTAAGTTGTCTAAAGATTTATATGTGCTTATTATTTTTTCTTTTTCTTCTAAATAATATTTTGTATTTTTTATAGTATTGAATGTGACACCATCTACCCAATCTCCATCTATGTTTGATTTATCTAATAGTAATCCCCATAGTTCATCAGATTTAAATATAATATTATCCTCAGAGTTAAAATAAATATCTATAAATTTCATCATATAATCATAATCATACTTTATAATATGCGTTAGTCTGACTTTTTCATCTAAAATACTTCTAACTAATTTACCATTAATAGCTCCAGTATCTTTATGAATATTTATTCTGTCTATATCTTTGTCTATAGAATGTATTATACAGTCAATTATGAACTCTTTGCTATTCAATATACTACCCGACTCTATTTGTTTAAACTTATTTTTTAACTTTGTGTTGAAAGCATCAGAATTATGATTAATCATACCCAGTTTATCCATAAAAAATACAAACACCACCTCGTCATCTAAATTAGATATATTTACTATAGATTCTGTACTATATAAATCTTTTAAATCTAAACCTTTTTTTAGAAAAAATGTATCACGATAATCTATAATTCCGTCGTTTTCGTAATCGATATCATTATTTTCTATATTCTGTTTAACTTCAATTTCGTCGCCAGACTCTATAAAATCGTCTTCTTCTTCAGCGGCTCCGGACTGAGAACTTTTATTTCTTTCGTTAAAAATATTATTTGTATAAGATATTATTTCCGGAAGAAGTACAGATTCGTCAAAGTCTACGTAATCATTTCCATATTCAAATAGACTCAAAAACGAATCAATTCCTTTTTCAGAAAGTATGTTTTTATTATTTTTAATAAAAACACTTTTCATAATATCAACAAGTTCATTTCCATTCATATTAAATATTTGTTCCCTTAACACTTGTTTGCCTTCCTCTGAGAATAAAGAATTTATAATATTGTGTATAAATAATCGTTTTAATCCTTTGCTAGAAATACTTTTCAATAAATTAATAATGATAGTATCTTTATTCTCAGATAACGGATTAGACATATGTATATACGCATTTTGCATAGTTCCAATTATACGGTTAATTTCACTATTATCTGATTTACTTGAATTTATCAATGGTGTATTTTCTAATTTTGATATCATAGATTTTATTTCTTCCGACTGCTTTTTGTTTATTTCTTCTAGTTCGTTTACTTTAATTTTCATATTTTCATTTTCTTTAGAAATTTCTTCTGTGTACGTAGATACTATTTTTTTCTTTGTACTGTCTAAAGAATCTAACATGACATTTCCGCTTTGTATGCCTTCCTTTAATTCTTGTATTATAGAATCTTTTTGTCTGATTGTTTCTAAAGAATTATTATGTTCTTTCTTTAATTCTTCTAGCTCAAACTCTGCTTCTTCCCGCACACTGTCTATTTTTAGTAGTTCTCTGATTTTGCTAATTATAAACAATTGTTTTTTCTTTATATTTCCAAAGTCAACATTCTCATAATCCCAGTCTTTATTATCAGAACCTAATAATTTTACAATTTCATCTAATTCATTATGATACTCTTTTCTTTGTTCGTCTATAGACAACTGTATATTTTCTATATTCTTTTTCTTTAAATCTTCTACCTCCTCTAATAGTTTCAAAATTTGAGTATCTTTATCTTTGTTTTCTTTTATAAGTTCTTGAGTGTTTATTTCCACTTCTTTCATCTGTATGATAGAACTTTTATTTTGATTATAATAAGAATCTAAGTCATCTTTGAGTCTAGTTATTTCTTCAGATAATGTTTTTATAATATCACCAGCATCTTTATTTTTATCATTTACATTAAATTCTAAGTTTTTTCTCTGTAGCTTTATTTCATTTAATTGACTTTCTATAACCTTATTCTTTGCCAGTAATGTCGTATTTAACTCTTTTAGCTTATTATGTTCGAATATATAATTAGTATAATCACCTATTAATCTTTTATATTCTGAAATAAATTGGTCTGGTGCCGTATTTATATTAATATCTATGTCTTCGGCAGCATTTGATTTTTTCAAATTAGTGAACATAATGTCGACAAATCGATTAAATCTAGATACTATTTTTGTTTGATGGTATAGTTCTCTGTCTATTTCAAACAGTCTCTGCTGTGTCTTGATTCTATTATGTATTTTATTATTTTTAGATAAATCTGTGTCTTTATTCTCTTCGTCATAGTTAAACTGTTTAACATTTCCGTATGTGATATTTTTTACTAAATCAACTAAGTCATCATCCTCTAAAGACTTGATTAATTGTTTTTTCTCAAACTGAAGTTTATTTATATGCTCCTTTAGATATCTGAAGCCTCCTCCGTTAGATACAAAAAACGGCATGAGTTCTTTTTTAGTATCGTTAAATCTCTTTTTTAATCTAAATACTTCTGCTTTGAATAATTTCATTTTTTCCGAAGAATAATTTTGTATACTTTGTGTTTTTTTCATTAATATGTCCGCAAAAGTATCTAATTGTTCCGAAGAACTATTAATAAAACCCACAGACTCTTCTATTTTGTCTATAGAATTATTAATTCTTTGGATATCTAGTTTTCTTCTTTTATTTCTGGCATTATTTGATTTTTTACTTTTTAAAATTAATTCATTGATAAAATCAATTAATTGTGTAATATGCATATCGTTATCTCTTTCAGAAAATATAATTTTATTTGATCTTTGAATGGCCCGTTCCATCTCTGATTCTTTTAATTTATACAAATTCAATTGTATCGAAATATCTTCGATGGTATCTTTATGCTTTACAATATCAGATTTAAGATTTTTTATTTCTACATCTAATTCATCAATCTGTTTTTCTTTTCTTGATTTCATTTCTCTAACTGCTTCTATATCAGAATATATAGTACCTAGCTTAGTAGCCATTTCTAAATTTTTTCTATTAGTTTCTTTATGTTTTTCTTTTTCTTCTGCTAATAATCTTTCCGCATTATCTAAATTATGTTTTAACGTAGAAACAGCGGCGCCGCCAGATTCGGTTTGACTGTCTCTAAGATTTTCATATTTTTCCTCTAGCTGTCTTAACTTAACCTCTGCTTCTGTCTTTTGACTTAATAATAATTTAGAGCTTTCTTTTATTTTATGCAATATTTCAATATCTTTAGAAGAATCCCTGAGATCTAATATTTCAGATTCTAAGGCCTTTACCTTTTCTCCTACTTTACTGACTATGGACATACAGGAGTCATTTATAGAATTCAATTCGTCTAATCTATCTAAGTTAGTTTTGTAATGAACTAATAACCTTAAATGGATATCATTTAAACCTTCCATTAAATTTTTATATTCTAATCTATAATATTCTTCATATTTGTTAGCTTTTATAGCGTCTATAAAAGCATTAGTATTTGCGTCTTCTTTTCCAGTAATAATAGGCAGTAGGGATATTTTCGGAGTTCGCAGTGCAAAGTTTCTACTATTATAAATTTTAGAAATATCTATCTGTTCTTCTTCTGCATCCTGTACTAACTGGGCTACGTTCTCGTTTTTGTTTTCAAAAGTACCACTAGGAGCTAGTGTTTTTTTAGACTTTACACCGGTCAGCTGTGTTTCGTGCGTATCTTCTGTTATAAATCTTTTTCGCCCGAGACTTGACGCCAATTCTCTTTCTTCAAGAGTTAAGTTTTTAATAGATGATTTATTTACGTATTTCTCTTGTGTACTCATAAGATTTTCTATTAAATCATCATTTGATTTAACAATTTCTTGTTTTCTATATTTTTTATTATAATTGTTTATTTCTAATATTATAAGCTTTTTAGTATCTACTTTGCCTTCTGAGAAGTCATCTGAAATTAATAATTCATATAAAGCATATACATCGTTAATAGTTAATTCTGAATTTTTAAAGTCAAATAATGAATCAGTATCCTTTTTAGCTTCAGATATTAGTCTTTTCATTTGATTATCGTTTATTTTATCAAAAAATGCTTTCGCCGGTTCTAATGATACATTATATTGTTTATTAATATAGTCTATAGAAATATCAAAATGGTTTGTATATCTATATATCTTAAACAAAATAAGGTCTTTATAGAAATCTACAGCTATGTCTATTAAACTAATAAGAGTTCCAATACTAGTATGAATATATCTAAACACTGAATCTATATTTTCAGATACCTCTTTTTCTAAATCAACATTATACATATTTATAAAATCATCATTAGTAAGTTTTTTTATATTTATAAATGTCATTAAATTTAAATAATGATAGTATTTAGTAGCATATGTATCTTTTTTGTTAATTTCATTCATACTCTTCACAACAAATTTTCTTTCTTCCATATTTAAAGTTTTTTCTATAAGAGCTGCTCTTTTTTTTCTTTTATCTTTTTCTTCTTGAATTTTTTTATTTTGTTCTAATTCATTTAATTGAAATCTATATTCTTCATATTTTTCTTTTTTAGTTAGCAGTGTTTGTAATTTCTTTTTCTCCTCAGCGCTTAATCTTTTTTTAGATTGTAAAGTTTTAAGCATATCATCTTCTGCCTGTGTGGTTTTTTGCGGGTCTGCGCTACCTGTTCTTTCTACATGACATTCTACTGTTTTCATAACTGGTTTAACATAAGCAGTCTGGTCTCCGAATTTTGCCTCTTCTGCTTCAAATGATAACTTAAAACATTTTTCAAAATAATCAATAATTAATCTATGATTGTCCCGTATAGTGGTTAAATTTGCACTAGATGACTGTTTTGGAAGTAGCTCAGAGACATAGTCATCCGTACACATAGTAGAAGTTTTTTTATTCTGCTCGTGCGGTAGAATGCTGTAAAGTAGTTTTAGTACTTGTCTATCTATAGGAGAGTTAATAAAATTTTGCTTATCTAAATCATTTATAGCAGTTCTTACGTCTGTCGGTGTTGTGGTATTTAGAATATAATTACTATTTAGAAGTCTTAGTTTCTTCTTAAATATTTCTTTCATGTCTACTTTATTCCTAACGTTTTGTACAAAATCTAGGCTAAATACTTTACTGTTTGGGGTCCAGTTCCCTCTAGTCTGAATTGCTGTTATTACTGATTTATTGCCAGATAAATAATCATTTATTTTTTCTATATAATAAACTCTGAATTTATATGGAGAAAATGTAGTTTTAGATACAGCTAGTAAGTCATTTATCTCGTTTTTTAATTCATCCTTTGAAAACTTTGATAATGGTTTTTTTACATTCTCGAACCCATCCCATTTATCTAATATTTCTTGTATAGCTAGATTTTCTGCTAACAATAATATCTTTTCACTTTCTATATCTTGCTTACTGTATTTAAATATTTCTTTATGCTCTACGAAACCTCCTGATTTTTCTTTTATTTCTACTTGTCTATAGATAATATATGAAACTGCCGTTGTTGCGATGCCTGCAAAAATATGAATTATGTCTGTGTCAAACGCGATTACGATAATAGAAATAATCAATATACAAAAACATATCTGCATGCATTTATTTTTAATATTTTCTTTATTGTTAGACATATTAAACACTTTATTACTTGTTATTCAAATACTCTATTATAAGTTTTTTGCTAGTGTTAATTATACTAAGATATATAAACAATTTAAATTTCTATGTAATATAGAAATAGTACCACTCTTATTTTAATCATGTCAAACTGGAATTCTATGTTTGTTTCTTTTAATAGGAGTTTAATAAATGATGAAATATTTTATTCTATTAAAGACTATATTAAGCAGTTTAAAGCTAAATTTAATAACGATATAGATATCGGAATGATGGACGACTACTATATGAGTTCTATAGATTATGATAAATTTATAGTAAATGAAGAATCTATAAGCGAAACTATTGATATTAAAAAAATTATTAAAAAATATGATTTTCAATTAGGTATTGATTATATTTTAGTACAAAAACCAAAAACATTTTCTAATGTGATAAGTCCATTTAAATCTAGTAATTCTGTAAAGATGACGCCTCTTTGTTTTAAGAAAATATTAATATTATCTGGTAATAATATTTACATAAATTATTTTATATTTCTAGAGACTGTAATGCAAAATTATGAAGAATATCAAAAAATGTTTAACAGAAAGACATTATTAGATGCTCAAAAAAAAATAAAATTATTAGAGCGCAAAATTCAGAAAAAAAATATTAATAAATGTCTTACTGGTAGTTCTGTAAATTTTAACGAAGATGAGTTTAGCTTTTTTTCAGATAGTAGTTAATATATGCAAAAATTTGCATGAATGAGTCAGCTGCATCATCTAAGTTTTTTTTTTTAATATGTTTAATACTATCAATATTTGAAAAAGATTCTATGAAATATACAAAATTAGCTCTGGTATGAGCTTTATTAGCAGAATATGATTTTGCATATTTTGATGAAAAGTTTTTATACTCTAAGTCTTTAGAAAAATAAATTCTGTTTTTATAACATGGTGAAATAATTATAGGCTCGTATTCTGAGAAATGATAGAATATTTGATTAAACACTACATTTGCTTGGTAGTTAGCTGACATTTGATATTCTAGCAGAACCTTTACTTCTTCTTCTGAATTGTAAGAAAATTCATTCAATATAAATGTTAGAGTATTTAATACTTCTTTAAGTTTTTTAGTTTTGTCTAATAATGAAATTTCATTATTTCGCTTACCTTGGTTTAGGTCTACAATATCGACAATTCTTAACTGTATGTTATTGTTAATGTATTCTAGTATATTTAAAAAGTTTGATATATTATTTTCTTCTAAAGTCAGTTTGCTCATGTTTTCTAAAAAATCTACATTATATTTCATAATAGTAAAAGCTAGAGACCTGCTAGCAATATCAAAACTTAAGAAAATCATATTTAAATTTAATTAAAATATATGCTAACTTTTCAATATATAATAACAAATATGTCAGACGTTGATGATATTTCTGAATTTGATTTTGATGTTAGTTCTATGCTAGGTATGTCTAGTGTACTCAATAGAGATGAAACGGATGCGGGTTTAAATTTAAAAGCTATGGAGAAAACTCTTTTTAAAGAGGTAGACGAAGATTCTGGTTATAAGTCTAGAGATAATAAAATAATAAATGGATGCGCAGATGATATATCTATGGAATACGACCCTTTGGAAGAGTATAATAACTTAATTTCTAAATTAGGAGGTGAAGGCGCGGAAGAAGACTCTATGGTTATTCAAGACTATAGTATAAATAATTTTGAAAAAACGGACGATGCTGATTATTCATATAGTTTAGATACAGAAGAACAAGAGTCTCAAAAAACAATAAATTCTTATTTTTCTGAAGACTTAGAAAATAATAATAAAACCCAGACTGTTAATAATAAAGTAAACTGGGATTATTCGAACATATTAGAAGAAGAAAACAGAGATGACATGAAATTGAGGCTTTTAGAAAAAATAGACAATCTTAAAGAAGAATTAGAAGATGACGGAATAAATCTAAATAAAATACCGTCTGTTGATTTTTCATCTAAGTTAGAAGATATAGAGAACACTGCCAAACTTTTAATGCTAAAAGCAACCAGAAATAGATATAGCAATATGGGAGAAGAATTTATATTAGCAATCAGCAATGGGTTAGAAATATTGTGCAATGGACAAAGAGAGTTTTTCGGAGTCAAACCAGATTTAACTAATTGTACAGACATTGTTAAAGTAAAACTACGTAGAGTAAAAAACGAAACAAGTCAAATAGTAGCAGATGTTGTGGAAAAATACGAGATACCTCCTTTATTTACAGTTTTAATTGAATTAGTACCCGCCTTGTTTTTACACAGTCAGAGACGAAGCAGACAAAAAACTTTATGTGTTGATTTGTCTGACGACATTAACGAAATTAGAAAGTACGATTAGAGAAAATAGCATATTGAACGTTAATTATATTTTTTTTATACATAAGTATATAAAATGAAGACATCTATTATAAAACCATCTTCTTCTTTTAAGAGGAATTGTGTCAAAAAAAACGCAATCGCTACTTCGGTTGACTCTTTTTTATACCAAACTAACACTGCTATTGAAATTGCGAATAAAGAAAATAAAAATAGGATAGCTCTAAGGCTACCGTCTTCTTTTAGTGTGCCGGACGGTATTAATCATCATAATTTTCAGATAGAGGTATATTACAATATTGTAAATGTTCTAGAGACTAAAGGGTATAAGGTCAAAATAAAGTCTGATAACTTTTCAATTGGTAGTATAAATTTAAAATCAAGCTATGCAAGTACTTCTGCCTACGGAGACAATAATATTATATATATCTCTTGGGAGACGGAAGATGATTTTGATAGAAATGAAATGTTAAAAAAATTAAAAAAAATAACAATATAAGTTTATAATCTAATATAAAGTATACTAGATTTTATAAAATAAATTATGGCCAGTGCTTCAGCGTACAACTTATTGATTATAGATGACGTGGAGCAAGATAAATTATTATATAATACATCTAAATTAAAAGAGACAATAGCTATTGCTAAACACAATAATAGAAAAAAAATACAAAATGAGATTACTGAAATTAAATCACAGTTATCTTTTTTAGCTGAAAGAATAAATGAATCTGTTGATGATAACGACATAGAAGACTATAGAGTATTATATGCTAAATTAAGCAGTATAATGGAAAATAAATTAAGTACGATAGACAACATGTCTAATCCATCTGTAGGCGATATAAAAAAAACACATGAAATCTTTCTAAATTCTCAGTTTAAACCTTGGGTAGAATCTACATTTGAATATTCAAAAACTAGTGTAAATTCAAAACCTCAATTTGGAGAAAGTGTAGAATTTACTGTGCCTTCATATGGTAATTTTTTATCAGATATGTTATTTCATATAAAAATAGGAGAATTAATTCCAGAGTCTATAGAAGATAAAGTAAGATATGCTAATATGCTAGGTCATAGGTTAATAAAAAAAGTAAAATTATTTATAAACAATAATCTAATTGATGAATACAGCGGAGAGTTTTATAATGCATACTACGAGACATTTGTTTCTGAAGACAAAAAAATAGCTTGGCTAAAATGCATAGGACAAGAAATAGGGATAGAGGGAGAAATGGTAGCTGACCCTGTTAATAGCAATATACGCGAAACTAAGTTAATCTATAATGGACTTCAAACTCTTAAAGAAAAACAAGAAGAGATAGAACTATTTATACCTTTACTATTTTGGTTTAATTTAGATAAGAAGAATGCTATTCTTAACAATTATATATCCGGCACTGTAAAAATAGTTGTTGAGTTAGAAAAAGACAATAACTTGATAACTTGTCTAGATACTATATCTGAATTATATAATGAAAAATATATAAAGCCTAGTATTCTAGAAGCAGAATTATATACTAATCATATATTTGTTAGCGAAGAAATACAAGATATATTTACGTCAAGAGTAGGATTCAATTTAATAAGGGTACATAAATGCGCAGAAATATCTTTAGACAAAAATAGAGATAATATATCACTTCTGCAGTATCTAAAATATCCAACAGAAGAAATTATACTTTATGCAAGACCAGAAGAAAATGAAAAGGGTATAGACAGTTTAAATATATGGAATAAAAATTCAGTAATGGATGTCAAATATATAAAAGACTGTGTTGTATTTAGAGAGAATCAAGGGGATTATACTATAGGTATTAATAATTTTAAATATTATGAGTCTAAAGAAATATTTGACAGTTTAGAATTAACCTTTGACGGTACTACATCATATGGTCAAGATTCTCCGGTATTTTTTAGCGGATATTTGCCCTTAATAAGCAATAAAGTATTTTCTAAGAATAATAACATGTACTATTTTCCATATAATATGATTACTAGAAATTATAATCCTAGTGGCTATGCTAATTTATCTAAAAGCAAAAAAATTAATTTTTATTACGAAAGTAAATATATAGAACAAAAAAAAGACGTTAAGTTATATATACATAGCATATGTATTAACTTTTTAATATTTAATAATATTTCAGCTATGCTAAATTTTAGTATAAGCTAATGCATATTAATATAATTAATTTTCTCTAACTCCTCTCTATATTTTTCTATAGACATATTACCTCCATAAAATTTTAGATTAAAAATATCAGGAGATTCGATAATATTTAATTTTTTCTTATTAGTCATTAATGTATAAAGACTGTAAATATTATGATAAACATCAAAGTGTTCTCTTCTAGAATATGTTTTTTTTACAAATCCCATTAAACATCCACAAGAACAAAAGTTTCCTTCGATATTATACACTTTTCCTTCGGATGTTTGATTTATACTTTTAATAATAAACCAAGGTACCGATTTAAACCTTAGAGTACAGAACCAACATCTAATATTAGTTTGTTTATTCCAATTATCTATAGTTGTGAATGTTAATGGTATTTTATCCCACAGTACTTCTTCTTTTTTAGAAAATTCTGTATCTGTCTCAGTATCTGCTTCTATAATTTCTTTACTAAAAATATCTTCTATAGAAATAATATCATTAAGACTAACTCCTTTTAGAAATAATATATAAGGTTCTACGAAATTAGAAATATTCATTGCAAATATATATACTTATATATAAAATGAGTTCTAGCTACGGATATGACGCCTTCGTCTTAGACGAAAATTATTATACTGATAGTTTCTATAATGATATGGTTAATAGTATTCAAATAAAAAATACGTTATCCAACTCCCCTATAGTAAAAAAAACAGAAGGGTTTATTGATAAAACCGTATGTAAATGTAGTTCGTTTGCTAGACAAATTAATAACTGTCAAAAAGTAATATACGAAAAAACGAAAGAATTAACTGAGCTTAAAAACAGTATTTTTATTTTCTATATACTACTAATAGCATCCGTATTTATAATAGTAAGTCAACGAATGACCATAAATACACTAAACAATTTTATATATATTATGAAATTGCAACCTACTAGTCAAATATCAGGTAGTAATGATTTAATAAACAAATTATTTAACTAAAAGAATATAGAAGATTCTATAAAATCACAACTATTTCTCATTTTATCATCAATTTCTAACCTTTCTAACCTTCTGTTGATATCTTCTACACTCACAGACAATGCCTTGATAGAATCTATTAAATATCCGATTAAATCTTTATTAGACACAGTGTATTCATCAGAAACATTAACTGCCGAAGGTATTACCGAATGCAACTCTTGAGCCATTACGCCTTTGTGTACTATTTTTTTTTCATCGTTAGTATAATAAAAGTCATATGTGTTCACACTATTAATCTTACTTAGAGATGTGTTAATGTCAGAATTATTAACAATCACTTTTTTTCTCATATCTGATAATTCTAAGAGAGTATTGCAAATAATATAGCCATCGTTTCTAATTGTAACAGTATTACGCAATTCACCATCTTTCATATTATTAAATTTAATAATAGAATTCTCCATATTATTGTCATTATTTATAATTATTGTTTCTATAGACGACATATTTCTCTTAATATTTGAATTATTATAAATATTAAATTTAATTCCTACTCCTGAATTGACAGAGCTGTTATCAGATGTTAGCTGTAATGGATACATAATTGAACCTCCGGTGCGAGAGTCTCCAGATATATCAATACAGCCTATATTATTGAAAACAATCAAATCCCCTTCATCATTCAGTGTAAATTCACATTGTATGTCATCATTAAACAGCTTTAGGCATTTTCCTGTGCTATTTTTAATATTTAGAGAAAATCTATCACTATTCATATCCATTGTTAATGATTTATTGATAATTAAGTTGTCTACAGATAATACATTCATACCATAATATGATTTGTCGCTATCCAGTACGACACATTTATTTCTCTCTGCTGTTCCTAGCTCTGAAATATTCGTATAATTTAACTTAACTGCTGGAGACAATAATTCTTGATTATTTATATACATTTTTCCAAATAATTTGATTCCGGATAGTTGTCTATCTTCAACATCTAAATACATATCACCATCTATATTTTTTAAATAAGAAGGTTTATTTTCTCTATTCCACATTTTCACACAATCGCCAACAGGGTCATTTATCTCTAATCTATAACTAAGCTCAGAATCTACGTTAATTCCAAGTCTTCTGAATTTATCAATTACCATAGCATTATTTCCGTTAATCTTAAATAACATAGATGCTAAATCTCCATTGTCATTTATATACAAACCACTGTCTCCAGATATAACATTGCTGGGTATACCAGAACCTCCACCACCGCCCCCATTAATTGCTACCCTTTGGGGTTTTTGGGGTAAAATTGAGGACATAGTTTATAATATTAATTTAGTTCTATTTTAAAAATAAGTAGATATTATTTCAAAAAATCTAAATTAAATGATATGATATTAATGCTTAAGCTTATACTTCTATATGTCAATTTACTTTAATTCTTATTTCTTCTAATCTAAAACTATTTAAAAAAATAGAATAAATATTATTATAATATCTACAAATATTAATCTGATAACAAAATATATTAGAAAACATGAGCACTCCAGTTTCTCTAAACAAACAACTAGTACAGTCAGTAATTGAGCTAATTGATTTTTATTCTAAGAAGGGAGTTTTCCGTGTAAACGAGTATAAAGATATTGCAGACATTGATGAGCGACTAAAGCAAATTCTAAGTGCTATCGAAAGTAATAAGAAATACGAAGACCTCACTGCTCAAGAATACGGATTTGTTGTTCTTATCTTTAAGGAAGGTAGTCAGCGCATTCCGACATCGGTAGATAGTTTTGGTCAACTGTACAGTATTTATCAAAGCTATCAGCACCTTCTAGAGCAAAAGGTTAAGGAAGCAGAAGTACCTTCCGTAGAAGAGCTTAACGAATCTAGTTAATAATGATTAATTTTTATTAATATTGTTAATAATTGAAGTTATTTTAGAGATTATTTTATAGAAATTATTAATTTCTTCAAACATACACATATGGATAGAATATACGTTGTCTATAGATTTAATAATATTATTAATAGATATTAGACCATTGATAGATTCGTCTAGTACTATTTTTTTTATTTTATCTTTTTCTATACAATTATTATCAAATCTACTTTTATGTACTGCGGATATTAAATTATCTAAATATTTTTTATATTCATCAGTCATATTTGTATTTTTCGTTTTTTTAATAATTTCATATATATTATATAAATCGTCAAAAAGATTAGTAGAATCTAACGCATTTTTTTTCATAAATAAGTCTATAGAATCATATAAATGTTTGCTTAAATTAAATCTCTCTAAGAAAAATTTTATATGTTTATCAGAAGAATACGATGAATTTAAAATATTTAAAAGCCCATATAACTCTTTTTTATTTTGACATTTAAATGCTTTAACTAGATTACTTACAATAAAATTATATTTACTTTCATCAACTACAATACCCTTTACTATTTCTTTATACTTTGTTTTAATTGATTCAACTTCTAAGTATATAGAATCATATATTTCTGAAATTTTACTATCAAGATTGCAGTTTACTATCTCCCCGCCTCCAGATATAATACTAGTATAGTCAGCCATATTAGTTATAGTTTAGCTCGTTAGATTGAATATATTACATATATATAAATAAAATTGAATTTTAAATTAGATTAAATACCGAAGAGTATAAGTATATTATAAGAGACAATATGGAATTTACTGACTCTATACTGTTTACTACTACTTGCGAAGGTAAGATTTCAAATATATCATATAAGAAAGAATCAAGACTAATTATGAATATATTATTATCTATAGACGTAAATATTGAATCATACGATATAACACCCAAAGAATTAGGAGATACACAAATGGATATTATTAATTTTAAATGTAATAATGGATTTATTAAAATACCGAATATTTCAGATAAAAGTAATGAAGAATATGCAAATCAATTTGAAAAGATGTTTATTTCTTCTAAAAAAAATAAACTAGTAGATAGTGATATATTATGTATAGGGTGTAATTATGGTGAATACATGTCTAAAGATTATATTAAAATTACGACTCCCATTAAAAAATCTAACAGAGGAAGAAAAAAGAAATCTAAGAAGAAATCTACTAGAAAAAGAATTGGAAATGGAAATTATTTCAATAGCCAAATTACTTTAACTTTAAAAGACCCAGTAATGCTAGATTTAATTGAAGAATACTCTAAAGAAGAAAATATAGTAGATAATATGATTTTTACAAAACTGAAATCATGTATGTATCATATCAAAATTTATACCAATGGAAAATTTCAAGTACCATTCGTAAGAGATGAAGATATTAACACAGTAGTACCCACGGTAAAAAAAGCAATTGATATTGTATCTATATACGAAAATGTAAAAGAAGATGACACAGCCGAATGTGAATTAGAATACATAAAATCTATTATGAAAAATTATAGATTTAATATAGTCAAAGATACTACATTAATAGATATTAAAAAACTTAGAAAAATAGTTTCTTTATTCAAATCGTATTCAGAAAATAATAAAACTTTAGACGAATATGAAGAGCTTCTAATTAATTCTATGCTTTATAATAAAATGTCTAAAGAAGAATATAATGATATACTGTCAGAGTTTGAATTAAAATACGAAATTCTAAGTAAAAGAAAAATAACATTAGTAAAATATAATAATGATAATTATACTGGTTTTGTAATTAAATTTCTGACGCCTTCCGTAGATAACCTAAATAAAGAAACAACGGTTGCTATTTTTGATAGTAATAAAATTAATTTATATGGATGTAGTAGCAGAGATGAATCTATAGTTTTAAAACAAATACTATTTTCTATCTTAAGTATTAACGATAGCTGCTGTTTGTATGAAAAGTAGGTTATATGATGTTTGAAGACGCAAGCAAGTCTACTATTATATAAAATAAAGAAAGCATCATTGCTGATATTATTATACCTCTTCCTGTAATTTTGTCTGAAGACATATCATAATTTTTTTTACTTATTTTACTAAGTATACTTTCTGCAAAAATGTCAGTATTCATAAGAATATATGCAATAAATATCATAAATGCAATCTTTATTTTTGAAGCGTCGTACAGAGCACCTCCCACATGAAATAAGTCCCCAGAGACAAAATTTCTGTTATTTTTTTCTAAATCAATATATAGTTCTTCTATTCCGTCTTCACAGCTCATAAATTTCTACTATACTGTTATTATGTTTTTCTATATATATATCAGTATTATAATGCGATGACTGAATCTCGTTATACTTTAAAATATATTTTTTTTTATAATCATTTGTTAAATCATTTAATAAAATATTTACTATATCGTCATATATTTCTCTAGAAACTATAACTTTACCTTCTTTACAATAATATGAATTTTTATTAGAACATACACCTAAATTCATATCAAACTTTAGGTCCGTATTTGTATTATTTTCAATAATTATAATATCGCTAACAAATTCGCGAACATCGTTTACAGTTAATATATTATCTATATTCTTATCAAAATAATATCTATTAGTATCTAAAAAGTCTAGAGATAATAGTATTTTATTTGTCAAGTTAAACCCTTTTTTAGAAATATTAGAATTAAATGTATTCACAAAACCATATACTATTCTATGTGTGTCGTTTTCTTCTATTAATTTGTTTAACTCAACAAAGCATAAAGTTATTTCTTCCTGTGTTATAAAATTAGACTTAATATTATTAATAAATATATCCTTTACTTTAACTCTTATGTCAGTATTTATCTTTTTAGATAATTTATTATTTATATGGCTTAATAGGATATTATATATGTTTGTATGATATAATGCTTTATTGATATTGTCTAAAGAAAAATCAGAAGGATAAAGGTTTGAGTAATCTAAAGATATATTATCTGTGTATATAATTTTAGAGTGCGTTATGATATTAGTTTTACTGTTATTATCATTTATATAAAATATGTATAAGTTATTTAAGATTCCTCCTAAGTATTTATTATCTTTATTTATAAAAGAATGAGTAATGCCAATCCCTTGTTTTACTAAAATATTAATATTTTCTAAAGACAAATCATAGTTTTTTATATAATTTATGACAGATGAATTATTTTTTATGTTTTTTATTGTAAAATACTTTTTAGCGTCTATGACATTAATATATTCAGTGTGAAAGCATATAAATTTGTTTTTATACTCTAGAAGAATACAGAAAATATAATTCATGCTATTTGTAAAAACAGCATCTATTTTAAATTTTTTCTCCAGTAGCGTTAATATAAATTGAATATTTATTAAGTGTGAACTTTTATTATAATTCTGTTTAATATCCAAGTTTATTATTTTACTTAAAGAAGTAATAATATTTGAATTTTGATTAAAAGAAAATCTTGAAATATTGCCCTCTGAATAAAATTCTGATATTTGCACACTCACAATCGGATAAATACATATATCTTTGTTAATATTTCTGTTTACTAAAATAATAATATTTTCTGAATTGTCATTTAATATACTATTCTTATTTATTTCGATGGTAGAATCATTTACGGATTCATTGTCTGTTTCATTTAATTGAATAAATTTATAATTATTTATAGAAAAAATATCCATAAATACATTATCCCAGTTAATCCATTCAATCCATTCATTATCTAAATATTTTGCACCAGAATGTTTTATAATATTATCAGAACTAATTGTATCATATAAAAAATCTATAAATTCTAAACTATTAGAAAACACAGATACTATATTGCCATTGTCTAAAGAAAATATAATGTCTTGATTGTTGTGGACTATATCTATAGCCATTAATATGACATCTACAGAAGAATCATAATTATTAAATATACATCTAGATAGTATTTTTATAATATAAGATTTAAATGTATTATTAAACGGACTTATTCCTAATATAAACAGCTCTAAGTTTTCTTTTTCTTCTTTTTTATAAGTATTGAATAATTTATTCATAGTATTTGATATTTTCATTAGTCTATTTTCTTCTATCTCTAGTCTGCATGAGTATAGAGATATATAACGATTATTCGTATTTATGCTTTCTTTTTTGTTATATGTATACGTGCTTAAACAAGACATATGTTTTTCTTTATAAGAAGAAATACTATCTTCCGAATTATCAACTAGTTTTTTTTTACAACAAGGCAGGCAGTAACCGCTCGGATGATTTCCTGTTATAAATTTTAAGTGCGGGTATTCTTTAGAATCGCATGTATAATATTCTTCTCTACCTTTTGTAAAATTCCAAAATTTTACTGATTTATTTTTATATTTGTTGGATTTAGATAACTCTTTAGAAATAATCAAAGGTTGCTGTTTAGATTGGCATAATCTAGAATATTGGCTATCTTTTTCAGAATTTTCAGAGTTAAATAACAAAGGGTCAGATTGTTTTAATATCTTTATTCTCTTAGATGAATAGTTTATTATTTCGTTATTTATTTTTTTACTTAATGATTTTCTATATATTTCTAAAAGTACATTGCACAAATATATATATGACGTATAATCATCTATATGAATATTATTATAAGTAATAGACAAATCGTTAATTCTTGGGGATATTATTATGTTTTCTTTAGAATGGAAGTTATTATTATTATCTAATTTATTGTCTAGATATTCATGAAATTCATTATCGTATACTTTAAAGGAAGTTTTATCTCTTTTGGACAAAAATAAATGTATAGATTCTTTTAAAGAATCTGATTGAGATACTCTATAGTCTTCTAGTAGCTCAAACTCAAATAATATAGATTTTAATTCTGAATAAGTATTAATAGTTGGTTTAATATCTATATTCTGATGAAATGACAAATTTTGACAAGTAGCATATTCTTGAGTTTCTGTAAGGGATATATATAAATCTGCATCTTTATCTACATAACTACGAACATAGTTATATATATTTGGGAGTCTCAAATTGATAAATTCTTTAAAAATGTAATTGTATGTATTATTATTATTATTAAATACAACAGCCTCAATACTTTTATCTGAAAAAATTGTAAACTCATCTAAATTATTATTTTTTTTATTTGATATAAAAAAAGTTATATAGCTCATACCCTTCGATAATATTTTTTTTCTTTGTATCTCAGATAATTTTAATTTTTTTGAATCAATATTTAAACTTTTATTATTTTTTACTTTTTCTAAAAACATGTTTTTGTGTTTTATATATGCATTTATTTTGACAACATCATCTCTTAAGTCTAAAGAATTAAATAATTTTAATATATGTATATTATCTGCAAAATTATTTAAAATTGAAGGAGTATAGACTATTCTTATATTTTTTATTTCTATTTTTTTTTCTATTTTTTTATCTATTTTTTTTACTTGATTAGATATAAATTCTACAATATTTATTTTTCTATATACGGATGACAGTTGATTTTCTGATAAAAAATTATATATATGATAAATATTGGATTTTCTGACAGAACTTTCTAGATTATTTATAGATATATAGGGAAAGTATTTTTCTACAAATCCATAGTAAGCTAAATTTAAATTATCTATGTCTTTAGAAATATAATTTATAAAATTACTAACACCACATATGCTATCAATTATATCTAGCATGTTATATACGTAGATAGTATTGACGCTTTTATCTATAATATTCTTTATCTTCTGTTTTATCATTTTTACAATAAATAGATTTCTTGAATAATACAGCTCCTTATCTATATTAATGTTTAAAATGGTATCATCATCATCTACTATTTCTTTCAACTCACTTATTTTTACTTTTTTTTGTATATTTTGTAAACTTCTATCTGTGTATTTATAATAATGAGAAAGTGCACTTTCGCTCCCATACTCATCTATAGCCTCTAGATACATAAATTCAACCGGAATATTAAACAAGTTTTTAAATATCAAATGTTTTAAGTCTGCTACATTATTAGTGTCAAATATATAATCTACTCTTTTATCATTTGAGTGTTTATATGAGATATCTAATGAATTAATTTTTGGTAATATATTTTCTTCATTCTCAGTTAGCTCATCAAATATGTCACCTCCATACTTTTCTTTTATAAAAAAAGAAGAACTTTTTATTTCTAATGTTTTTTTTTCACTATCTTCAAAATTAATAGCATTATTATCCACAATACATCTTCTATATACTAACGTAAATTTATTAGAATATGTCATTTTATATTTAGATAATGATAATTATACTATTAAAAAAAATATAATTTTAATATTTATTATCTATTTATACAGAATGTCCGCTAGGGTCATTTTTAGAGTTGGTTTCATCAATACCTAACCATTTTAAACCTCTTTCTGTAGAACATGCCACAGATTTGGTATTATGGTCAACTGTCTTTACGCAGCTGTCATGTTTAAATAATTTTTTAAATATTTTATAATAAAGTAAACCTTCTTTGGTATTGGGTGTATTAATTGGGTATAGAGAAGCCCTGTCATTAAATTCTTCATCGCTAATTTCTTTTTCTGCGTATAATTTGAGTGTATCAATTACGTTCTCTTTCTCAGAGCTAACTCCGTCACTAAATTGTTCTTTTTTACGCCATAGAATATCGTCTGGAAGCCATCCTTCAAATGCTTTTCTTAGAATATATTTTTCTATTTTTTTTGTATCAATCTCTCCGTCTACAGAAAATCCATACATTTTGCAATCCGGATGTAAATTCATAACATAATCAACGAAAAGTTTATCTCCGAAAGGTACTCGCAATTCAATAGTATTGCAAATCGTAGCCTTATGTGCTCGTAAACAATCATATCTTTGAAGCATTTTTACTTTATCTTTAGTCTCTAAAAACAATTCTGCGCTTGATGGTGCATATTTAAAGTAAGAATATCCTGCAAAAATTTCATCAGAAACTTCACCAGATAATATTACTTTAATGTCAGTATCTTCTTTAATCCAAGTAGAAAGAAGATATAGAGGGATTGATGCTCTGATTGTTGTTATATCATACGTTTCAGTCGCATAAATAACATCTTCTAGAACAGTAATTGCGTCTTCTGGGTCAAAATTGTAAGCAGTATGGTCAGAGTTAATATATTTTGCTACTTTATCAGCTGCCAGAATATCTACAGAGTTTTCTACTCCTATAGTAAATGTTTTAATATTTTTTAAATTATTAACTCTGTTTTCTTTTTTAAGATAACTAACGACAGACGCAACTAAAGAACTATCCAGCCCTCCAGATAACAAAATTCCGACAGACACGTCTGACTTTAAATGAGATTCTACAGTATTGATAAATTTATTTCTTAATTCTTCTAAAATTATATTGATATTACTGTTGTCTACTTTTTTTAAGGTATTCATAATGCTTATAGTATCATCGCCACTTCTCCATTTATCTAAATCCATATAATTATATATACCAGAGCCTTCTGTGCTTTTGCTATTAATATAGATATGCCCAGCATCTAAATTTTTAATATTATCACAAAGTCCCACCAGAGGTTTCATATCTGAACAGATATAAATATTATTCGCATCTTCTCCTATGTACATACTTGTCATTCCGATATGGTCTCTACCGGCGAGAACTAAACCTTTTTTACTATCGTAAATAACAAATGAAAACATACCTCTTAAATTTTTTACAAATTGCGTACCAAATTTCATATACATAGGTATTAAAATTTCACAGTCAGATTTACCTTTGAATCTGTATTTGACATCATTTAAAATTCCGGAGTTCATAATTTCGTCATAGTTATAAATTTCTCCATTGACTATAGAAAAAATACCATTTGTGCTTTTAAATGGTTGATTTCCATTACTGCTAGTATCGTTAATAGCAAGTCTACGATGATATAGAAGTACCTTATTATCAATTACTAATTGACTGCTAGTTTCTCCCCTATAGTCCATCATATGTTTACTTGTGTCCACATTATTAAAAAATTGTTTAGTGTTGCTGCCTAGAGAAAATGATTTATTGTTTATAACAGCAAAAATACCACACATAGTTTTACTTACTTAATTAATTAATTATATTGTTTCTAGGGACTTAAATTTAATTCAAATAAATAAATAAATACAATTATATAAAATATTATCAATAAACATGAAAGAACTTAAACAATGCAGAAAGACTATGTTTATAATAACATTTACTTATTTATTCTTTCTTTATTGTCTTTACTGCTACATAACAAAATCTGGTTTTTTTGATAAAACAGAGTCTATAGAATATAATAATAAATTATTTTCTGTAATAAAGGATATGCCAGATAAAGAAAATGCAGCCAAAATATTGCATGATGTAGATATCAGTATCGATAAATTAAAAAAATTTATATACGATAAATTTACTAATGGGTATATATTAGAAGAAGAAAGAAAGTTTAAGGGTAAAGGAGAAATATTACATAAAATAAAAAAAAGATTAAATACATATTCTAGAGACAGTTTAAAAGAGAACTACCCTAGAGTAAGAAAATCAGACGTTAGCTATAATTTAAATAAAGGTTCTACCATAGCACTTTGCTTAAGAAATTATGACGAAATAAACCAGTTTCATGAATTTAATGAAATATTATTTGTATCCATACACGAACTAGCACATTCTCTTAACTGCAATGAAACTGCGGTTATGTGCGGAAACTCGTATGGTCATGACAATACTTTTTGGTACATATTTAGAATTTTACTCGAAAACGCAGTAGAAGCTGGTATATATAAAAAAAAAGACTATAGAATAAATCCAGTTAATTATTGCTCTATGGAAATAACTTATAGCCCAATGTTTGATATTTCTTTAGACGACGATAAATTTAAGCCTTAATTGTGTTTACTTATTTACAGAATATAGAAGATATTTGCAGTGTTCGCTTAATAGTCGTTTAACAATTTTCATTACTACTTTTTTTTCAAGTTCTGAAAACTCAACCCATTTGCATCTAAGGCTTTGAAGCAGCATTTCTGCACAGTTAACTTCTGAAGAATTTGTAGCTTTGCTTTTTTTGTCAATTTCTTTCTGGTCATCTTCTAAGATATATTTTTCTGTATTCATAATAAAATCAGTAAAATCCCCACTCGTAATCACATCTCTATATTTATATAGATAAGAGCCAGCGGAATCTAACATAAAAACTGGATCTGTGTTAATAACAATATTTACTTTTCGCTTAGCTGTTTCAAACAACGCAACTGTTTCTGACTTATTTTTCATAGTATCTGAATTAATAATATCTTCAATAATAGATACTAATTTTTTTAAATTTTTGTTGAATGTTTCGGTCAATTCTTCTAATTTATACATTTTTTCAAATAGAGTATTTCTGCTAGAATATTATATTAAATACAACTATCTATATTCAATATAATATTCATCTTAAGAACCGCAATAAGTAAAGCAATTTATTAGAAATGGGAAAAGGCGGCGCTAGAATTAAAACGATTAAATCTAAGAATTTATTAGGAGATGAAGAGAAAGACCTATCTTCTATCTTTGGTCAACTTTTCGGAGAGGCCAGTAATATGGACTTTGAAGTAGCTATGGATAAGCTGAGCAAACTGCGTTCTAATGTATCTAGAGTATCTAAATTTTTAGAATCTTTTAATAAAACTATTTACGGTAAAATTCTACCTAACTTAAATGGTTATACTGATGTTAGTATTAACTTATACAAAAAAAATATTAACGGATTTGTAGAAGATTGTAAGATTATCAGCGAGTGGTCTGAATTTGGCAAAACGCCAACAGAAGTTATTAATTTTTATAGACAGTCTAAAGAAAATAAAGTAGTTAAGGATTGTATCTCTATGTGCAGGCAGCTTATTAAATACAAAAAAAATATTGAAAAGGGAGATAGCGATTTTGATATTTCTGGAGACTTTTTGAAATCTTCAAAGATTAAAGATTTACAGCTATTTACTTTTTGCGATTTTGATATCAAGTATTTATATGTCTATGGCGGAATTGATGAGTCTACTAAAAAATATATCATTTTATTTCTTAGTATGATGCTTAAGTCTACTAAAGAAATCTTTGAAGTAATTACAAGTCCGGATATTGATATTGATAAAGTATCTCATATTGTAGTTAGCGTTATTTCTAAAACTAAGAAAATGCTACCTCGTTGTAGTAAGGCCTTCTCAAAACTAGAAAGTTCTATGGACTTACTAAAGAAGAATTTTTCAGAATATTATAAAGATTTTGTGTCAACTAAAGACCAGAGTACTATTATCTCTTCATTTATTTCTGACTGCATGAAAGAAGAAGTAGACAAAGCAGAGACGACTTCTGGAAAAATGGATTTAGAATTAACTAGACAGTTTATGGAAATTACAAACTTTTTCAGAAAGCAACATGCTGGTAAGATTAAGGACCCAGCAATTAATAATATTCTAGACTTTTTAGATAAACAATTTAAGTCTTTAGAAGATTTAGAAACTGAAGATGATAAATCTTCTACTGAGTTGGATAACTAACTTATATAAAAATAGAAATAAAGTTAATATTTTTTTAAGACGATTAATATATACATATAAGATATAAGCTTACTTATCAACGGGCTGAACAAATGAATGACTTTATTATATTCATATTTATTTTTGCGGTTTTTTACTTTATTCTAAATTCTGCCGGTATTATAGAAACAAATGTTTTTAGCGCAGGTATGAGCTGTTTTAGAACAAGACATGACTCTGAGTTAGATAAATTGAATAAATGGGAAAACAACGGCAGACAGCTACCTAAAATACCATCTTTATACTTAGAAGGCATGGAAAACTCTAATAATATACATGTAAATACAAATGTGTCGCCTTTAGAAAGAATAGTAAAGGGAGGGACTGAAGAATTGGATAACTATGGAGATGAGCCACTTACTGATAGATTAAACCCGTTTAATATTTCGGGTGCAAGAAATTCAATAAGTTCTAATTATTCTGACGACGACCTATTAAAATTAAACTTATCCAGAAACGAAACTTCTAAGGAAGAAAATGAGATAGACCATATGGAATTGCAAATGTTAAAAGAAAATGAATATCTGCTAGATGGTATAGATATAAATAATAGAATAGCAAGAAAATTAAAAAAGAATAATCAAATGTCTAAAAAAAATATGAATAGTAAAATTTCGTTATCAGCAATAAGAGATGATATGGAACTAGATTATGTAAACTACGAAGACGAAGAACCTTGGTGGGCAGACAATAAGCTATCAGAGCATGTAGAAGACCAGATAGATTATTCTACTTGGATGTAAAGATACGATGAGCTTTTAAAGTTTCGCTAATTTTTTTCTTAGTCTCTTCTGAATGCTTGCGACCTTTAGTATAAAAGCTAGCAGAACACGCTGAACCGCAAAATGACTTTTTAGCTTTTCTAATTTCTTTTACTTCTCTAGCTACTTTTTTTTTACACAAGAAACAAGTTATTTCACTCATTTTATATCTATTAAGAGGCACACCCGCAGTAGTCAACAAATTAGTCCAACTCCCGAATAAATCAATTACTCTTTTTTTGCTAAATGGTAGATGTGGCAGATGCTTCCAGCCTGGCGGCGTTCCGGTTAGAATATAGAAATTATATACTAGCTTTGTCATGTCGCGCTTGCTTGGTTTATCTTTCTTGACAGCAGGGGCAGGCATTATTACTTTATCTTTATACTAATAAATTATTTTTTCAATTTTATTTTAAAACATATTAGACTGAATAATAGGCTCAATTGGTACATTACAATTAGTTATATTAGTAATTCCATTAACAAAAGAAGGTTCGTACGCACCTGTTATATTTTTTCTTACTATAATATTATCATATAATATTGTTTGTCCTTCTTCTGCAATAAATGTATAGTACTTAACTATCAATCCATTACTTAGACATTTAAATGTATTTGTTCCTATGCAGACAGCCATATTTAATTTATACGAAGAATATAATATTTTTTTAATATTAGAAACTTTTTCTTTAAATTCTGACACAAACAATTTCAATAATTCAGTGTTATTATCTTCTTTTGCTTTTTTAATCTTTACTGATATAGAAAATAAGTTTTCAAAATCATCATTTACATCTCCAAAATTTATTCCAGTAGTCGCATGAATATCTAAAATAATGTCATACCTAAATTCTATAAAATTAACCATAGAATCTAAAGACAAGCCAATTTTATCACAGAATTCAGTGGCTTGTTGAACATCTCCTTTGCAATCTTTTATTATTTTTTTAAATTCTTGAAATATTAATAAAAATTCTAACCATTCGCATTTTAAATATTTTTTGATATCTCTAGTTAAATATTCGCTAGAGAAAAGTTTAAACTTCTTAGTGGTGATACCTTGTTTTCCTATAGTAAGATAAGATGCTAAAGTTATCATATCTAAAGTATTAACATCAGTCTCTTTCTTAAGAATCAATAGTATATTTTCTATAGACAACATTCTTATTTTATTTACTATTTTCCCTAAATCTGTCGGGTATAATTTATTATTAATTAGACCATAGCTATATAAATAATACAGACATTTAGATATAGTTATATTAGGTATTTTCTCCATAGTATCTATTTTTTTTTTGAATATATCAATCCCATTTTTGTCTTTAGAAACATTAGAGCAGCATATATTTAAAATCGGTATTACCATATTACTAGTAATCATTTCCGGATATTGTATATCTTGTAGAGAATCATAAGTATCTTTAGAATATAAAGCATAAAACGTACCTTCTTGAATTCTACCGACCCGTCCTCTTCTCTGCTTAGACATTGCTTGTGTAACAGGTCGTACTATTAAAATATCAATACCCAAAACAGGGTTGTATTCTAAGCTATTTACTAATCCTGTGTCTACACAATACGATATGGTTTCTAAAGTAATGCCTGTTTCTATAGAATTAGTACCCATGATAAGTTTTCTTTTTAAATTTTCTACAGGTATAGTGTCTATGTCATCAAATACATAACTATATTCTTTACCTACTGATTTGAACACTGAGCTGTCTAGACCTATAGGCAGTAGTATAGAATTTTTAAAATATTCGTCTTTTTCATTTAATTCATTTACTAACTTTTTTAATTTAGTTATGATACCATTAGTAGGGCTGAATAATACTATATCGCTTTTATGGCGGTCTCCTTCCTCATTATGAATTTTCTTTAGTCTGTCTACAGAAGATATTAAAATGTTATCTGTATCATATTCTAACCAATTATCTTGTATGGGGTATGAATCGCCTACAACTGAAAATGCTGTATTTGTATTAAAATACTTTTTATACAGTTCTATATTCATAGTTCCACTAGTAAGTATGACAAAAGGCATATCTTTTAATTTAACAACATCTAATAATTTTTTTAAATAAAAGAATACTAAATCCAACTGAGTACTTCTGTCATGTGCTTCATCTAAAATAACAAAGCTATATTTATTGCAAAATTCTAAAGGTTCCATGATTTTTAGAAACTGAAGTAATATCCCAACTGTAGAAAATAATATTCCTTTTTCTATAGGTTTTTTTTGAAAGTCTCCAGTCTGAAATCCTATATTTTTACCTAATTTTAACTTAGATTTATATACTGGTACGTTTACTATAGTTTTTGGTATATCTACTGTTGTAGCTACTCTCGGCTGAGTCACAATAATATTTTTAATTTTGTCTTGAAACTTCAAATAAAGCTCTGTCGGCATAACTGTAGATTTACCAGAACCAGTCTGAGATTCTACGACTACAAATCTATCACTATTGTCTTTAGGCTCTTTTCCTATTTTTGTATCAAACCAATTTAAAATATATTCTATACCAGTAAACGTATCTAAGAAATCTTTACTCTCACCCATAGCGGGTATAAGATTACCTTTTTTAAGAAGTGTAGGCAGCCCCATAATATACGTCTTATTATATTAATTCATTAAATTTTGTATTTGATTTTATTTATTCTAACTACATTCTAAGTAAAATTAATTTTAATAGATACCGTATCTATAGATATTATATCTATAAATATAGAAATGAAAAACTTTAAGCTTTTTATTAAAAAAAATATAACAAACGGAGATAAATTCAATAAAAATCTTTTGAATTTTCTTATTAATAATGTTAATGAATTAGTAAATTGTGGTATCTTTATACGAATAGTTTTAGTAAATGAAAGAAATATACAAGCGATTCATAGTTTAAACATTAAATCAACACCAGCTCTTTATATGTCGGACGAAGAAGATACAATAACAAAAGTCGGTGTTAATAATATTATACAACTTCTTATAGATTTTTGCGAAAATGATAAAGGTATTAAAAGTAAAAATAATAAAAAAAAAGAAAAAGATTTATACGTGCAAGAGTCTACAGATATTAAAGATATGTTGGCAGAGATTATTAATGAAGATGATGATAGCGACGATGAGCTAAACAACGACGAAATTAGAAGAAAAATGAACGAAAGATTAAATGGTTCTAATACCGAAAACTTTATTCATAAAAAAAACTCTAATGATTTCTCTAGACTAAAGAAAGACAATGATATTCAAATTGATAGTATAGATATGAACGTAAATACGGGAGACTCAGCAGACGATGACGCTATGGCTAAATACTGGGCTAACTTAGAAGAAACTGATTTATAAAAGAAAATTGAAAATATATACAAGCTATTATATATTAAAAGTGTCTAGCTTATACTATAGTAGTTAGTTCAATAATCAAATAATATGAAGGTTTCTAACATTGAATACGACGTAGAAACTATTGATAAGAAAAACAAATATTATTCTATTATTGAAAAGTCTGATTTAAAGAATAATTTATGGCATAAAAATAAAAATATTGTAAAATTTGATTTGATTGATTCTAACGAAGCATTTGCTAATGGTATACGTAGAGTATTTAACGATGAATTAGAAATAGGTGTTATGTTTGTACATCCTTCAGAATTAGATACCGACGATAAATTTATTCTACCAGATAATATTATTGAAAGAATAAATCTAATACCGTTTTGTCAGCTTCAATTAGAAGAAAATAAAGAATTGTCATTATCTTTAAAGGTATCTAATGATAGCGGAGATATAATTACTATTTATTCTAAAGACATTAAAATTAATTCAAAACAAGGAGGGAAGTCTACAGAAAATTTATTCAATCAAAACTTTATTATATGTACATTACGACCAAGTAAATATCTATATATTAATAATATCACTATAAAAAAAAGAGAAGGGTTTATTAATAACGTACATACCTTAGGAACTCACAGATATGAATGTATTAACGCAGACTTTGCTAAATCTTCTCTAGACACAAATTTAAAAGATTTTCGTATAGAATTAAAAGATAATGGAAATTCAAGCTATAAACAGATTATTCAATTAGTTAGAAATAATCTATTTAAGCGAATTACAAAAGTAAAAAACTTAATAGCTGAATATGAAATGCCGGACGATACCATTTCTCAGACGCAGAATTTAACTGTGTTAGACAATAGTAGTAATGATATTTATATTATCAAAAATACAAAAATTATAGATTTGCATTCTATATTAGAAGAAAATAGTAAAAAAAATGAAAGTATGAATATTTATGAAATTCATATCAAGGGAGAATACCATACCGTAGGAAATATTTTAACTAAATACGTATATCTAGAAGACAAAAACATTGAGATTATAAATTATAAATTAGAACATATTTTAAAAAATAAGATAATTGTCACAATTAAACATTCTGAATATAAAAAAATTATTGATAACGCACTGACCTCTTTTCTTAAAGATTTAGATACTTGGTATAAATCTTTTAAATAATTTTAATTTGGTTTTGATATAATTTCGTTTACTAACATTTTATTTTTTTTATTACACTCTTTACTAAATCCGCAAGCAAAGTCTTTAGATAAATATCCTATAATATAAACTATAAATATTTTATAAGAATATTTGAAATAACCAGTAAAAAATGCTATAGCTATAACTATCAACAATATAGGGGTTAATATATTTAATAATTTTATAATAGAATCTACGCTGGATACATTCATAATTGTGCAATTAGTATATATATCTTAATTGAATATATATATTATAATATTTATTAAAAGAACTCATAACTTGACAAACAATTAATATGAAGTATAATAAAAATCAAGAAAATCTAGCGTTTTTTGATAAATGCTCTCAGGAAAGCTACTATGTTTCTGGGTGGCTTAATTATTTTCGTAAAGGAACTCACTTTAATGTTAAGACTAGTTTAGGTAATATTGAGGTAGTTGACTATATTAAAAATAATATCTTCAGCTCAACTAAGCAAAAAATTAACATTAAAGATAAAAACGTTTCTTTTAATTTTGTTTCAAAAAATATTGAATTACATTGCAAACATTCAACAGAATATATATCTTCTTTAGTCTCTGGAAAAAATATTAATAATATTGTTATCAATTATTATAAAGGATGGATCGAAGCTTCTTCAATTGCTCTTCAAAATGATACATTGCTTATTGATACTAAGGTAGCGCAAATTAAACAAATGCTAGATAATCTAAAAGTTGCTTACTCTTCTTCTTCTTCTAATGAATTTATAATTATTAATACTGAAAGTACTTTTGATATTTTAAGCAAACTTTATGATTATAACACAAATAGCGAATATAGGTTTAAATCTTTTCTATATAATTATTTTATTAGTCTAAAGAAAAAATATTACGATGAATTAAAAGTAGAATATACTATTGTAGATTCTGAAAACAAACTAGAAAAAAAGTATATTACAGACGCAGGTGTAGACATTACTGCTGTTTCTGTAGACAAAGTAATTGATAATGTCATTATGCTAAATACTAATACTTATATGAAAATCCCTGTTGGGTATTGGGGAATGCTATGTCCGCGGTCATCTATTGTAAAGTCTGGATTTATGATGGCTAACAGTTTTGGAGTAATTGATTCGTCTTACAGGGGAGAACTAAAAGTGTCTCTTACATATATCGGAGATATTAACGATGGATTAATTAAGCTAAAAGATTTACTACCATTTAAATGCTCTCAGATTATTTTTATTAAGCAGACACTGCCTTATATGCTGAATACTTTAAATGTCGGCAATGACAGTAATATTACTTCTAGGGACAGCGGAGGTCACGGAAGTACAGATTTTAAATAATCGAGCAATGCGATATATTTGTAAAATTGAATTATTTTTTTGATTATATAAGTTCAGGTAAATATGGAGTTCAAATGGTCAAATATCAACACATTCAAAGATTTATTTAATATTGTTTTATCTATAGGCAATCAAGAGGCATTTACACAATTATTAAATTTGAAGTCAGAAGGTAAGGATATTTTAGAATCTATGCTCAGATTATTTGCTTATACTAACTGCTTATCTAGAGATTTAGACTGGAAAGCATGCTCTGGTAATTTTAACTTAGGAACTATTCAAAGAGAAAACAATATTTTTAATCTTTTCTATGAAATCAAAAATAATAATATTAGTCTAAAGAAAATTAAAGACTCTGGTGATAGTAGCGACTTGACTATTATGAATAGCAACGGAAATATTATTGCATTTACTTCTAAAAACTTAAATAAGAGAAATATGAAATTCAATAATATGGACATTGATAAACTACTTATGTATGCTAATGAATATAATGTAAAAGTTAAGCTAGGAGTTTGCTGTAGAAATGAAAATGAATGGAAAAATATGCTTAGCAAATGTAAAAATACTACATTAACACCTGCTATTAAAAAAATAGTAGAAAAAGCTATTATTGTTGATAGAGCTAAACTAATAAATTGCTGGAAGACATTTAAAGAAATTTATTCAGATACTAATTTTGAAAAGTTAATAAATGATAATGTAAAGTTAGAAAGAAACAAAATTTGTTTTAGACCGCATCAAGAATATGCTATAAATAAAACTTTACATATTATTAGAAAATATCAAAATGATAAACAATATGTTAATATTTTATGGGGTCATATTGCTAGAAGCGGAAAAAGCTATATGATGTTTTGGAGTTATTGAAGAAATATTTAAAAATAGTTTAGAAAGAGGAAGAACAAATTTAAATATTTGTATTATCACAACAGCACCTAACGAAACTATTAAACAGTATTTAGAAATTATGAAAAGTTTAGTAAGCAAAGATTACGGTTTTGTTAATATTATTACTGATTTAAATCAAGTTCAATCAGGAAATTCATTTAAACTTTTCATATTATCTAAACAATTATTGACTCATAAAGAAAATAAAGATAAAGTTATTAAATTATTTAATTCAAAAGAATGTAAAATTTCGTTATTAATTGGAGATGAAATACACCACGGAGGATCTACTATTCTTTCTAAAGACTTATTAAACAAATGTTTTAAAAAATGTAGCAAGATTTTCGTAACAGCTACTTATAATAAAGTAAAGTATAGCTTTGATATTCAAGAAACTATTAAATGGTCTTTAGAAGATATTAATATTATGAAACAAGATAATGATTTAAGATTAATCTATAGTGATGCTGGGCGATTTATAAAAGATAATAATTTTCAATCAAATGATTATAAGCTATACCCTAAGTTAAGCGTAATTGGTGTAGATAAATTTAATCATGTTCTAGAAAATGGTATAAAATCAATATTTGATAATTTAGCCGAAAACAGAGATGAACTAAAACAAATGATGAATTATGTAATGCATTATCTTATCTTTAAGCTAAATGAAGAAAATATTAAAATTCATCAAAGAGCTATATTAGGGAATAAATTTAATAAAGTACCTGTTATCATAATATTTCTACCAAGCTTAAACATTAGTAAAACTTCTAAAATATTAACTGAGGTAATACTAGAGCTCAACCAAACTGTTGAAGTTTGTTGTTGTAATACTACAGATTCAAATAATTCGTTTAAAGAAAATATAGTTAACTCTCAAAGAATAGCTATGAATCTAGGACGTTCTTATGTAATTTCTTTAACTGGAACTCAAGGACATCTAGGTGTTTCTATTGAAGATTGTGATTTAGTAATTTTAATGAATGATTCAAATAGTTTAGATTTTGTCTTTCAATCAATGTTTAGATGTATGACTGAAAGCAAGATTGGTAATAAACAAATCGGATATGTTATAGATTTTAACCTTAAAAGAAGTATATTCTCAATGTTAGAATATAGTAATTCAAATAACAATTCATTAAATGATATTAAATCATTGAAAAATATAATTAAAAATGACGTTATTGACTTTAGGTTTTCTACAGATTTAGAAATGAAATTAGTTGATAGACAATATATGTTTAATCAAATTCAAGAATATTATAACTCTATAAAAATGAGTAGAATTGATTATTATATAAATAAAATTAATAACATTGATTTAGAACTAGTTAATATTATTTCTAAAGACATGTTGATAAAAATTAAAAAGTTAAGAACAAATATTCAAGTAGATAATAAAAAAAGTAAAGATTTAGTGTTTAAAGATAATGAAATAACTTTAGAAAAAGGTAATTCAAATAGTTTAACTAATTTAAGCTCTGGTAATTCAAATGGGTTTGAAATCAAAGCTAACGATATTACTTACTTTATTTCATCTATAAAATATTTAACGCCTCTTTGTTGTATTTTAACTTTAAACGAAGAAGGCAAAACAAAATTGAATTTAAATGATATGTTAATATATATTCAACAAGATTTAAACTTAAAAGAAGTTCTTTTAGAACAATTTTCAACTTGGTGTGGAAATAAAGTATTATCTATGGATATTGACAATCTAATTCAAACTATTGAAGAACTTAGTTTAGAAAATAGTTCATTTAAGCAACAAGTTGAAGATGTTTCTTCTACTATTAAATTAATTTTAATAGAAGCTAAAGGAGATATGAAAGAAATGTCAAAGTTAGTTGAAAAACATTTAACCCCTTCAACATTGGAAAAGAAGAAAAACGCAGAAGTTTCAACACCAGATAAGCTATGTAAAGAAATGCTAGAACCTCTAGCTAAAGAGATTAAAGAAAAGTTTAAAGAAAGTAATGGTTTGATTAATAAACCTTTCAAAATATTTGAACCGTGCTGTGGAAAGGGCATATTCTTAATTAATATTTACTTATTTCTTAAAGAAAATTCAACTTTGAGTGATAAACAAATTTTAGAAGAATGTATTTACTTTGCAGATATAAGCCCGTTGAATATATTTATCTGCAGGCTATTATTAAATCAGATAGTAGATAAAAACGGGAAAGAGTATAAGTTGAACTATAGTTTAGGAAATACTTTAGAATTAGATATAAATAAGAAATGGAATTTAGAAGGATTTGACGCTGTTGTCGGAAATCCGCCTTATAATTCAAGCGGGACTATAAATTCTGGTAATACGATTTGGCAGGAATTTGTTAAAAAATCTATAAAAAAATGGATTAAATCATACGGCTATTTACTTTACGTACATCCATGCGGATGGCGGAAACCAGAAGAAATTAATTCAAAAAGCAAAACAAAAGGTTTATTTAATCTAATGACTAAAGAAAATACAATAATTAACTTAAAGATTAGAAATACTAAACATGGGATGGAAATATTTAAATGCGGGACTCGTTATGATTGGTATTTGTTAAAAAAAGAATATAATAAAAATATTTCAACTACTGTTGTTGATGAAGAGAATATTAAATGGAATTTAAAATTATATGAAAAGCATTGGTTAGCTAATATGAAATTTGATTTAATAGAAAAAATATTTACTAATGATAAAGACAATAGAGTTGGCGTTTTATATAATAGGTCAAATTATGGCTCTGATAAAAAACACACATCTTATGTAAAGACTAAAGAATTTAAATACCCTTTAGTTCATTCGACGCCTAAATCCGGAGTTAGATATATGTATAGCTCTATAAATGATAAAGGACATTTTGGAGTAAGTAAGGTAATATTTGGAGATAGTGGTATTTATGATGTTGTAATTGATAATGACGGTATTTTTGGAATGACAGAACATGCTATGTCTATTATTCTACACAATACTAATATATCTGAATTATATAAAGCAGGGTTACTGTCAAAAGATTTTAAAAATGTGTTAAATTCATGTAGTTGGAGTAATTATCAGATACAATGGAAATTATTTACATATCTTAAAAAAGATTTCTACTTGCATTTAGAAGAATAATTATAAGTATTTTATAAATATAGTTTATATTTTTTTAATAATGGATATTGACAATCTAATTCAAACTATTGAAGAACTTAGTTTAGAAAATAGTTTATTTAAGCAACAAGTAGAAGATGTTTCTTCTACTATCAAATTAATTTTAATGGAAGCTAAAGGAGATATGAAAGAAATGTCAAAGTTAGTTGAAAAACATTTAACACCTTCAACATTGGAAAAGAAGAAAAACGCAGAAGTTTCAACACCAGATAAACTATGTAAGGAAATGCTAAGTAGTTTAAAGAAGGAAATAAAGGTATTGTTTAAAGAAAGTAATGGTTTGATTAATAAACCTTTCAAAATATTTGAACCGTGCTGCGGAAAGGGCATATTCTTAATTAATATTTACTTATTTCTTAAAGAAAATTCAACTTTGAGTGATAAACAAATTTTAGAAGAATGTATTTACTTTGCAGATATAAGCCCGTTGAATATATTTATCTGTAGGCTATTATTAAATCAGATAGTAGATAAAAACGGGAAAGAGTATAAGTTGAACTATAGTTTAGGAAATACTTTAGAATTAGATATAAATAAGAAATGGAATTTAGAAGGATTTGACGCAGTTGTAGGAAACCCGCCTTATAATTCTAATGGGATTGGAAAGGGAGGTGTTAACATGTGGCAAGAATTTGTAAAACAATCTATAAATAAATGGATTAACACTTTTGGGTATTTATTATATGTCCATCCGTGTGGTTGGAGAAAACCAGAAGGTTTAAAATCATATACTAGTGGATTATTTAATCTAATGACTAAAGAAAATACAATGATTAAATTAAAGATTAGAAATACTAAACATGGAATGAAAACGTTTAAATGCGGAACTCGTTATGACTGGTATTTGTTAAAAAAAGAAGTTAATAATAATTTAGAAACTATTGTTATTGATGAAGAAAATATTGAATGGAAGTTAAAATTATATGAAATGAGCTGGTTAGCTAATATGAAGTTTAATGAAATTAAAAAAGTATTTACAAACGATGAAAACAATAAGATAACTATAATATCTAACAGTTCTTATCATGCAACTAGATACTATATAAACAATCTCAAAACAGAAAAGTTCAAATACCCTCTTATTCATTCAACTCCTAAATCCGGAGTTAGATATATGTATAGCTCTATAAATGATAAAGGACATTTTGGAGTAAGTAAGGTAATATTTGGAGAAAGTGGTATATATGATGTTATTATTGATAAAAAAGGAGAATTTGGAATGACACAAGGAGCGTTTGCAATTATTTGTAATAATAACTTTGAAGAATATAAAAATGTATTACTAAACAGTAAATTTCAAAATATATTAAAATGTTGTATGTTTGGGAATTTTAGAATTGAGTGGAAATTATTTACATATCTTAAAAAAGATTTCTACTTGCATTTAGAAGAATAATTATTAATAAATAAATTTATATTTTTTAACAATAAATCATATAGAATATTACTTTGATTCAAATTGGTTATATAATCTATCTAAATCTTTTTTAAAGAAATATTTAGCATCAATTTTATAAGTAGAAATCCATACGTTAATATATTTAATACAATCAGAACTATAATCTATACCAATATATGTCTTTTTTACATCTGTAAATGATATATATTCTTTTTTTGAACATATATTACAGATATGTACGTTTTCTCCGGCTTCATCTACTTGGAACGGACACGTTCGCTTAGTTTTTTTCTCTTTACAAAAGAAACATACATTAGATACTAAACTATCTTTAGACTCAAGGCAAATCATTATATACTAACTATTGTTATTTACTATTAAATTAAAGATATATCAAATATATAATTATAATACAAGTATGAGTTCTATAATCAATAACGAAGATGTTTTCTCCTATTTACTCTCGTTTCTATCTACCCAAGATAAAGTAAATATAGTTAATGCACAAATCGGATATTCTGACTCTAATCATAAATTAAATTCAGAGTTAGTAAAAGTATGTTGCCGTAATTGTTCTTTTGATAATATCGCAGTACAATTTGGAATATGTACATATTGTATAACGTCTATAGACAAATATAATTCTTTTGAGTATATCTCTTATGAAGACGCTAACAGACTATATAAGTTTTCTAACAAAAAATTAGATATAGAAATTCTAAACAGTCAGGTACAGACTAAGACTGTGTTTGAATTAAGCTTAGTATTATATAACAGATTAGATATTCAAAGATATGTTGATAGTAATTTTATTTCAAATAAAGAAAGATTACTAACTCTTTATAAAAAAAGAATTGCTAAAGAAAAGAGAGATATTGTAAACAGTAGAAAAAAAGAAAAAGAAAAAGAAGAAGAGCTTAAGCGTAAAGAGAAAGAAAAAAAAGAAAAAGAGCAATACGATTTACGAAAAATAGAAATTAAAGAATATCTAAAAGCTAATTTTGATAATAAATTTATAAATTATGTAGATAAAGGATATATATATGATTCATACGCTAGAAATAAATTAAATAAAAACGGAATTGATGCTATTTTTGATAGATATACTAACGTAATCAATAAATTAGAATCTAAAAATCTAACATTACGTTCTGATTCAAAAATTGCAAGAGAATATATCAATCGTAATAAAGATATTCTTAAATTTGATGGAATTGTAGAAGATAACACAATTAATGAAATTGAAGAAATGAATTATTTATACAACAAATGCAATTATAGACAAAATCTTCAAAATAACTTAGACTATATTAATTCTTTTAAAGAATATTATATATTACATGAACAAATATCTATTACGAAAGCTGAGATATTTTCAGATAAATGTTCAATGTCTATTTTATCAAACGACATACCCGTTAAATGGAAAATTATTTTATATAATTTTAATAAAAATAATATTAGTAATTTGTCTTTAGAAGACAAACAATCGTACTTATATAAAAAGTATATGAAATATATAAAAGTAGATATTGAAGATAGTGACGAAGAATTCTAAACAATCGTTTTATATTTCATAAAAGAAAGAAATAAATATTTATCTTCTTTACTTAAAGTTTCTGTGTGGTCAAATATATCTTTATACAAAAAATTAAGAAGTAGGCGTATAGGGTCTATAAAGTCAAAGTTATTTTTTTCAAAAACTAGCTTATAACACATCAAATCGCTTTCTTCGTTTATAGAATATAAATCAGAATTGTCATTTAATTGCATATGAATACCATTCATAATATTTGTATGATTAGTCGACAGATAATTATAAATAAATAATAAATAATGATAATGGTTATCGTAAAGAACCAGATATCGTTTACTATCTGAAGACAAAATAGTATTTATATTAGTGCTAAATAAACTCATATCATTTATATAATAACCTCTAAAATAAGAACTTAATATATGCGGACTCAATGTTAAAAGTCTTAAATTGCATTTACTAAAATATTTAGGAAAATCTACATGTTCGTTTATAAACTTATAAAGTATCATATTTTCAAATCCAGTTATTCTAAAAAATACAGACCATATATTGTCTGTGTTGAATAGTTCATTTTTCTTAAACTCTTCATATACTATAGAATAAATTGTACAGAATTCTCTACCTATCTGAAATGCGCAATCTTTATTTTTTTTTATATATGAAGTGGTTTTCTTCACAGCTATATAAGTTTTTAAGTTCGTTACAAATTTTCTCATATTAAAAAAGATACAATTTTTATATATATATTAGTATTTAGAAAAGAAAAGAATAAAACTATATAAATTAAGCATTGTACGGTTATAATCGCCATATTAGTTATTTCTACTATAATCTTATATTATGGTTAAATACATCAAACCCAACATTACAAAAAACGGAATTGAACTAAAAGTTCAGGATTTGAAAGATAAATTCGGAGAAAAGGGATATAAAAGCTTACTTAGAAAGTTTACTATTAGGTTTAAATCTCCGATAGGTACTTATTATATAGAAAAAAAAATATATAAATTCAATAAGTCTAAAGAATTATTATTTCTGCCGAGATTTTCTACAAATGCTTTAATCTCTTCTGGTATAATAGCAGAACCAATAAATAAAATTCAGTCGGGAGAAGAGCTATTACATGAATTTATAGGAGAACCTACACATAATCAATCAGTAGTTGCTAAACATATACTGAATAATATATTTTCTATAGACAATAAAAATAAAGGAACTGCGGGATGCACGGTATGTATGTTAGCTGGTGGTGGTAAAACTTTCTTAGCTATGTATATTATCTCTATGCTAAAAAAAAAGACACTTATTATAGTACCAAATACTTATTTATTACAACAATGGAGAGAGCTTTTAACAGAATTTATACCATCTGCAAAAATAGGAGTTTATTATGGTAAAGAAAAGAAAGACGGCGATATAGTAGTTGGTATTGTTAATAGTTTGTCTAAAGAAAAAATAGTAAGTCCGTTTAACAAAAAAGAAGAATTAAATACTTCTAATTATTGTAATAAGTTTGGATTTGTAGTGTTAGACGAAAGCCATATATACTGCACTGATTCTTTTAGTAGTATATATAAAAATATTCAGAGCGAATATATGCTAGGTCTGTCAGCAACTCCGTGCGAGAGAGAAGACGGTACAGATAAAATAAGTCATCTAAATATAGGAAATGTTATTTATTGTAAAGATATAGATGGTTATATTTCTGAAGATAATAAGTTTGAATCTGACGTTAAAATAATTAAGTATTCGGGGCCGCCAGAATATTCAGAAAATAAAATGCTAGATAGTAATGGTATGATTTCTGTACCATTAATGTTAGAAGATTTAACTAATGACCCTTATAGAAACAGACTTATATTAAATAATATTTTAGAACTTTTAGAAGAAAATGAGATGAATTTATTTGTATTCAGCGATAGAAGAGCTCATTGTGAATTATTAGAAAATATGTTAATAGAAGAAATACATAACATAGGAAACGGCAAAGTAGATGATATTATTTCTGACGACGAAAAAATAGAAATAGCCTGTACTATGTATGGAGGATGTAAAGAAGATATTATTAATAAAGCAAAACACTCAGCAAGTATCATATTTACAACATATGCGTATTCTTCTACAGGTGTAAGTATAGATAAATTAAATGGATTAGTTTTAGCAACACCTAGAAAAAGTAAAGCAAGACAAATTTTAGGACGAGTATTTAGAAATAAAAAAGAGTACTTGAGTAAAAAAAGAAAAATAGTTGACATTTGTGATATCAATTCTTGCTTAAAGCAACAACTCTACGACAGACTACCTGCTTATAAAGAAAGAAATTCAAATATATTTTATGAAAATATAAAGTTTGAAGACATAGAAATCAAAAAAAAATAAATTATGTATTTATAACGCAAAAACATTTTAATGAAAACATATATTTATTAACTATGACAATAGTGCTAAATCATCTAACGACGACCAGCTTTCTTGCTCTTCTTACTTTTCTTACTCTTTTTGCTTTTCTTAGCCGCCTTAGGAGCCTTAACTACCTTAGGAGCTTTTTTAGAAACTTTCGAACGCTTACTTTTACCACCACGAATCGCCATTTTTAATGTTAGTTAAATACTACTCTATGTGTGTATATCTATAACTATAAAAAAAATAAATAAAAAAAATAATTAAATTAATCTATACATTAGCAAGTCTTGCTATTTCATCCAGCTGATTTTCTTTTTCTATATTTAATTTGTCTTCTGTTTCTTTATATATTTTTTTTAATTCGTAAGATAATTCAGAAAGATTTATTGATATTTTATTTTGCATATCAATAACAGAGCTATATATTTTTTGTATATCTTCTTTAGATATTTCTTTATTCATAAATTTATTAAGTAGCTTAGTCTGCAAGTTTAATTTTTTTATATTATAATCGTCTTCAGAATAAGTAAGAATGGGACTTATTCTTATATATTTAATAAAATATTCATCAGTATCTAATTCCTCCCATGGTCTGCACTCCATTGTATCTATATACAAACAAATTATTTAATCAATTTTATTCTCAATTTCTACTTTTTTTTTCAATTGTTTTATAATATCAGCCTTCCGTTTATCTAGGTTATCCTCTTCCATCTTTTCAGTTTCTGCCTTAGCTTTTTCATACGTTTCAAAAAATGAATCTGTCTCTTTATTTAGCTGTTCATATGTAGAGATATATACGTTATTAATATCTCTTAATCCAGAACGAGGGTTTTTTTCAGTATATAAATATTTCATATACACAGCATATATGTACTTATTTTTAAATTTTTCTTGTTCTCGTTGGTTTCCTGCTAATTTATTTCTGAGATCATCAGAAGGCCTTACCTTTGCTTTCCATTCCATATATTTAATAAATGCTTTTGTAGAAAATAGACCATACGCAATAATATATTTACTAACCATAGGGTATTCCATACAATAAGATTTAAAATCTTCCATTTTTTGTACTTTCTTTACTCGTTCGGGTATAGATAATTTAATATAATTATCATCATTAAGTAGTTTATCCCTGTTAAATGTTAATAATTCTAAAGACTTTTTTACTCTATTTTTATTATATTCGTTAATTTTTTTTTGTTCGTCTTCAGAATAAGTATATTCCAGTAGCTTATATTCAGATTTATCCATGCTTATTATTTTAAATTGTCTAACTACTATTTAATTTGTTTTGTATATCTTCTAACAATTTTTTCATAAAAGATATTTCTTCTTTTAGCATTTTATTTTCTTCAAATAAATTTTTAACGTTTCTAGAAAGAATAGGCACCACTGCTTCGTAATTTACAGTAAATACTTGACCTTCTGGGTTTACAAATCCATCTTCTTCCACTAGTTCTTCTACATCATCAATAGAAAATCCAATAAGTTCATCAAACCCTGCCTTTATTAAATCCTGAGCTACATACCCTATGTTTACCTTTTCACTAATATCTTTTTTGTAAACATATGACTTAGAGTCTACTTTATATACAAAGTCTTTGCAGTATCCATCGCTGATTGATTTTATATTTTTCTTTAGACGTTTATCAGAAAGAACATTTATCTCAGCACCCGCTACTATTCTTCCAGAAGTTCTAAGAGAACACCCAAAGCTACCACTAGATCCGTTAGACCCTACAGAACCACTAGATGTAAGGTATCCATAACTAGAAACAGAAGTAGTAGTAGTTCCATTAATAAATACAAATGAGTTAGAAGGGTCAGAGTTAGTGCCTCCTATAATAGCACCACCTGCCACATACAATCTACTACTTGTTGTAACCCCTAAGTCTATATATGTAGAAGACCCGCCATTATAATCTAATCTAAGACATGTATTTGTACTTTCTTGATTAATATGAACATTATTCAAAGGTGTAGCTACCTTACAACCTAACCAGCCACTTCCGTTAATTGATAGTCTACCGCCAGAATGCAAACCTAAGTCAAGACAGTTTTGAATAGAACTAGACGATACATACCTAAATCTAATTTCTGCTTGATTTCCAGTACTATTTGATCTACCGAGAGAAATATAATAATCGTCTGCAGATGTCATACTGGGGTTTAAGGCAGAAATAGCCCTTGCTGGGTTATTATCTGTACTACTACCTATTAATAGCTGACTTACTCTTGCAGTTCCTATTAAATCCATAGAGTAAGAAGGCGTGGTTGTACCTATGCCTATTAAACCACTTTCCGTAATTCTCATTCTTTCTGACGACATAGAATTTGCTGAATTATTTCTGGTGGAGAAAGACAAATAACCATATCCGAAGTTAGAAGAAGCAGCAACGTACCCACATGTTATTCTAGCCAAATCATAATTAGTGTTTGAATTGCTATATCCATTAAATTTGATATGAGTTCCGCTGTTAGAAGTAGTATTCATATTATCTAATTGTATACCAATAGTACTAGTTGATGTACCTTCTATATGCAATAAATCCTGAGCCGCATTTGCACTAATTCCTAATTTTACAGACCCTGTTGTTGTTAATGAAGAAAGAGTACCCACAGATGTTATATTTGTTTGAGATGACGTTTGTAATGTACCTGTCAGAGTGCTAGCGCTTATGCTATTGAATCCAGACATATTAGACCCCGCAGAATTAAAGTTTCCTACTAAATACATACCTCCTGTGAACTGAGCCACATTAGTACTTACATTAAGACCTATCAAAGTACCAACAGAAGTAATATTAGGCTGAGACGCAGTTTGCAACGTACCAGTTAAACTAGTAGCAGATAAAGAATTAATATTTCCTATAGAATTAGAGCTATCCGTGACCAAAGCATTATTCATACTAGCAACTCCAGAAGATATGCCAGCTAGTCTATTTAACTCCCATGCTGTCGCAGCTATAAGATTTCCACCTATCCTATATTCTGTTGCATTTAAAGAACCATCAATATCCATCGTGTACAAAGGCACGCTTTTTCCTATGCCTATAGAACCATTTTCAGTAATTCTCATTCTTTCAGTAGCCGTTAAACTATTAGAATTATTTCTAGTAGAAAAAGACAAATAACCATACCCAAAGTTAGCATTTGCAGATACATAACCGCAAGAAATATTTGCTAAATCGTAATTGTCATTAGACGCATTATAACCAGAAAATCTAATATATGAAAGAGAATTTGAAGTAGTGTTTCTATTTTCTATCTGCAATCCTAGCCCATTTGAACTATTACCTTCTATATGTATCATATCAGAAGCCGAACTATTTACAGTTCCTACTTTTATATTTCCAACAGTAGAAACATTATTTAGCACGCCAACCTGAGTAATATTAGTTTGAGTAGCTGTTTGAATAGTACCCGTTAAAGTATTTGCAGATATATTATTAGCTCCTGATAGATTCCCGCTTAAAGATATATTTACAGCTCCTGTCAAATCCCCGGCTAAATTTAAAGAAGACAGAGTACCGACTTGTGTAATTCCAGTCTGAATACCAGTATTTATAGTGCCTGATATACTCCCAGTTAACTGTATATTTCTAATATTTGTAATATCTCTGTTTGAGTCTACAACTAAAACTTTTCCTGAATTTGCTGTTCCTGCTGAGACTCCAGATAATAAATTTAATTCATTAGCCGTTGAATTTACTTGCGTTCCATTTATAAATATTGAAGTAGAATTTAAGCTTCCTATAATATTTAATTTATGGTTTGCAGTATTAGTATTACCACCAATAGTTATATTTCCAGAAGAATCCATAATTAATCGGGTATTAGAAGTATCCACAATGTATAAACAATTAGTATTAGTTCCGGCCGTACTTCCACGTAAACCAATTTCTATATTTCTTATATCATTCTGAAATCTTAACGCAGCAGCTGCTGTAGATGTAGAATTTTTTATAAACACACTGACTCCGGTAGAATTAAATTTTAATTCATTTAGCTCGCCTATTTGTGTAATATTTGGTTGATAAGAAGTATTCAAAGTTCCTAATATATTATCAGAATTTAAAGAACTGCATGTTATACTATTTAAGTTTGCTATATTTCTAGTAGAGTCAACCACAATAGCTTTACTAGCTACGACAGACCCACTAGAAACACCAGACAAAAGATTTAATTCTCCGGCCGTTGCATTTACCTGTATGTTGTTTAAGAATAAAGAAGAAGTATTAGTAGACCCGACAATATTTAATTTGTAAGCTGACGTTGCAGTAGTGCCGATACTGACATTTCCATTATTTTCTATAGACAATATATTATTCCCGTTAGTTATAAATCTAATATTATGATTAGAGGTAGTACCAAATCTGACAGCGCTATTATCCATTTCTATTCTAGCTGATACAGGCACAGTAGTATTATTAGTCCAAATATTACAAGCAGAAAAATTACTACTGTTGTTTAATATTCTAAACAACGGAGGGGAGCTTACTTCTAAAGAAGTCAATATACCGACCTGTGTAATATTAGTTTGAGAAGAAGTAATTAACGGACCATTAATTCCTGTAGATGTCAATCCGGCACAAGTTAAGTTATTAATATTATTTATGTCTCTAGAAGAATTAACTACTAATGCTTTATCTGCAGAAGCAATGCCATTTACCACAGTGCTTAACTTATTTAAATCAGACGCTGACGCATCCAATACCGTAGAACCCAAAGTAAGTGTTCCTATTGTAGCAGTTGCTGTAGTTGTTCTACCTAAAACATTTAAAGAAGATAGTGTGCCAATTGAAGTTATATTTGGTTGGGATTGTGTCTGTAATATCCCCGTTAAATTAGTACATGTTATATTTCCACCACTAGTAATATTACCAGAAATAGTTATGTTAACTGCATTAGTTATAGAACCAGATAAATTTAAAGAAGTCAAGGTACCTATAGAAGTTATATTTGGCTGTAGTGCAGTTTGTAATGTACCCGTTAAAGAAGTAGATATCACGTTAGCAGAACTAATGGACACTATTCCTGTAATTTCTTTAGACGAATTTAGTACTAAGGCTTTGCTAGCGTCTGCCGACCCCTCAGTGACATCTACATAATTTAATTTAGAACCAGTTGATGTAATTACTGAACCTTTATAAGATAAATTATTAGATACTATTAAGTCGTTAGAAGTTAACGAATTTATATTTGTAATATTTCTAGAAGAATTGACTACTAGTGCTTTACTAGCAGAGGCAACTCCTAAAGAAATACCAGATAAATAATTTATTTCTGTTGCGTTTGCTAATACTAGAGAACCATTTAGCTGCAGACCAACATTACTACCGTTATGCCCCTGAATATTCAAATTACCACTAACATTTAAAGATGTTAATAATCCTATAGATGTTATATTTGGCTGAGAAGAAGTTTGTATAGTTCCTGTTATGATAGAAGATGTCAAAGATGTCGCAGATAATGCATTTATTCCAGATATATTTTTATTAGAGTCTACTATTAAAGCTTTATTTTCTAGACATACTCCTTGTGTAACTCCAGATGTATAATTAAGTTGTGTAGATGTACCTGTGTAGTTAATACCAGATAACTTAAATGAAATTATTTGGTTTGCTATAGTCATTTTTTATATTGTAATGTATATAATAAAGTGATATAGAAATGTCATTAAGACAAAATATTTTGATTAGTAATGCTAATAAATCAGTACTTTATGATTTGAATAATGATGTACAGTTGTCATTCCCTTCTAGTTTATTCTTTAAAGCTCCTAACTCTATAGAATTAGTTAACTTTGATATGCTTGGAGAAATTAATTTATTTGGTAATAGCAATAATATGATAGCAATATCCTATACTTTATCTAACGGTGAAGAAATAAGATATGATATAATGATTCCGTTTACAGAAAATATAAAAACTGATTATGATTTGTGTCAGGCTATAAAGTCAGCATTAAATTCTGAAACTTATGAAGAAAAAAATAATATAGTATTTGACGTGACAGAAAGTTCAATTACAAACGTTGTGACAAATCCAAAAATAGAAGTTGATGCGTCAACAACTTCTTATTCTATCAAATGTAATGAAGTAGTAAATGTATTATTTGACCATAAAGATTCTATAGGAGCACTAATAGGGTTTGGCTCTGGTAAGTATAATAATGTAAAAGAAATTTCAGGCACTTCTACTCAAAGCATTACGGCTTATAATTTCATAGAATCATTTAACGAATCTTCTGATTTAAAGCAATATCCTAATTATAATGATTTTAATTGCAAAATGTGTTTATACGATAGCAATGCTAATTATATACAAAATAGTTTAGACCCTTTAGATGCAACTATCTCTATTAATAGTTCTGTAGGCTTAGTTAGATACGAATCTTTAGGTAAGTTATTAATGGATATAGAAAATGAAATGAATAAATATTCAAACTTATTTACGCCGGCTGCTGATTTTAGTGTGTCATATAATTACACAACAAAAAAAGTAAATATTAAGAATACCACCGGTCAAAGATTTGGTATAGGATTTAATATATCTAAAGAAACAAACCATATTACGTCAGGGTCCTTGCATAGTGTTCTCGGATTTGAACAAAAAACATACTTAAACAATGTAGAATTTGAATCTCCGCATATAAGTAAAACTTTTGAAAATAACTTTCCGGATGATTATTTATTAATATGTAGTAATTTAGGAAATAGAAGTGCAGATATGAATATTTTGGGTATTGGTAATTTAAATAATGTGAAAGCTAATGACATTTTGTTTGCTATACCAATTTCTTTAACTAGAAACTTTATGCCCGTCGATACGTCTTTATATAAAGCAAATATAGCAAATTCTAGTTTTTCTTTAGGGTATAAAGAAAGAAAAACAAATGGAGATTCTCTGTATGTAAATTTTTATATTAGATGTTTATCAGGTAGACACGTAAGTTCTAATATTCAATGGAGCGCGTTGTTTAGTTTTGTGTTTTAAAAAAATAATATTATGTATTTAGAAAATATAATATGTTATAAATTATTTTAATTTGCATACTTTATTAATTTTAAAACCAGAAACTGGGGTTTGTTTTTCAGGTACCGTACTCGGTGTGTTTACTGGTGTAGTATCCGATATTGGTGTATTTGTGTTATAATCAATAGAAGGTACCGCAGTTAGTACATTATTAGAAGAAGCACTGGTGCTTCTTATTTCTTTATTCTTATAATAACCATTATTCCATAATATTTTAAACCATTCTAAATCTAGAGCACCTGCTCCTTTATCTGACTGGTAGCTTTCTGAATTACCATAACAGTTTCCATCCAGCTCTATTGCAGGTTTTATCCAAACGTAGTGATCTACCACAGAAGATTTCTTACTTAAAACATCTGGGTCGTTTTCGCTTATGCCAATTCCTGCGTTTTTGTAATTGCACCAAGTGCCTGTCGCGCTTGGCCCATTGTTATTTCTACTAGTATCTATAATACATTTATAATCTCTACCGCTAGCAGAAATTATATCTTTGCATGCTGCCTCCATTTCTTCCGTTTTTCTATAATTAGATAAATTCAGACTAAATCCTTTTATTTTTTTTTCAGAGTCTATAGATAATACAAAATCTGTTAATTTTTTTATTTTATCCATACCGTATATAACTATCCAATGTCCGATATCCAGATATATATTTTTTCCAGATAGCTCTTCTATAGCTAGTTTTAAATTATCTTTATAACCTTTATTAGAACCACACATAGATCCATCTATAGTAAGAGCAGCTGCATCTGGTTCTAATATAATAATTGAGTTATCTGGTGCTATTATTTTTAAATTAGTTATAAATTGTTTGTAAGAGGATGTGTCTGAGTTAAATCCGCTAGAAGATTCGCCAGCATCGCAGTCTTTATTAGGCATACCATATACGACAATAACAGGAGAATCGCCGCCACAGCCATTTACAAATGTTTGTAGATTATTTTTAGCACTATTCATATCAGAGTCTCTGTCCGTATACCAGTATGCTAACGATTGCTCTGACATAAACTCTAATGGTTTTTTATATTCACCGGCATTCGAATACACAGACGGGCTCATATATTTTTCTTTAGACGACACAGTGCATAGCTTAGCATTTAATACTTTTAATTTTGTAAATAAGAATAAAGATAATAATAATTTGATTGGTTGGGTAAATTTCATTTTTGTTGATTAATATTATAAGTATATAATAATTAATATTTTTTTTGCTAACAATAAATATCAATAGTTCTTTTAAATTTTTTAAAAATTATTAATAAAGAATCTGAAGCATTTGGTATTGGACTAATACATTTGGAAGGCTGTAAAATACAGTTAGACCGTTTTGGTTTATCTTTATTTTTATTTTCTAAATAGTCTAAAGAAACAATATTGAATGTATGATTTGGGTTGACATATTTTTTATATAATTTACAAATAAATGCATTTGTAATAGCGCCTTCGTTTACTAGGTTAACTACTCCGGTCTTTTTAAGCTTTAGAATGTTTGGTATTTTTTTAATACAGTCGTCCAGTATTGTTATAGAATTAGGCACATTTGTGATATTAGGATAATTTATTAATTTATTAATAAGTGATTTATTATGCATAAAAGAAGATACCGGCATTCTTATTCTTACTATACAGATATTGTCATAAATAGATAGCAGTTCTTCAGTTAAAACTCTGTTCTTACTATAAAGACTTTCTTGAAAATTGGGTTTGCTTTTTTCGTTAAAAGTTTTAACATATTTCATGACACGCGGATAACGCAAAGGATGTGTGCATTTATAAGAATCATATATACACCCAGACATTATCGCAACATAGTGTATTCTTAATTTATTGCATATATCGGCTAGAATTATATTACCAGCAGTATTAGTGAGAATCAGATTTGATTTATTTTCTGTATTCTCTTCGTAAAAATCAATATTACTAGGAGTCGGGTATCCTGTTGCATTTATTACAGATGTTGGTTTATATAATTTAAGTTCTTCATATATATTATCATAATTCCAGATTCTAGTCTTGCTACACATAAAACTAGAATTGTGTTCTGATTCATTACATAATTCTTTAACTATGTGACTACCTATAAATCCACCAGAACCGTATATTACAATCATAATTTGTAATGTATAATAATAGTGTCTCTTAATTCAAATATTATTTAAAAAAATGATTAAAATATTTATGATATAGAGGTTAAACTCAAAAGCTTTGATAGTACGTAAGTAAAGCAAGGTATATTATGATTGTTGAGATTAGACAGCACTGTATACTAACCATTGATGATTTTTCTATAATCAGAAGTAAGAATATTGAGAATGCTATATTTAATATACTAGTTAATAAATTTAAAGGTATTTGTTATAAAAAAACGTATATTATTGATATTGTAAAAATATTAAAAATGTCTGATTTTGAATTTAACCAAAATGATATTTCAAACTGTTCTTTTAATCTAGAGGTTTTATTTGTATGTAAGTGTGAATATTTCTTACCTGACGAACCTGTTATGGATATGAAAATTTTAAATATCAAACAAAATTCTATAACTCTAGGAAGCAATAATAAAATTGCTATTTTAAAAGATTTTAACTCTAGAGAAGTGATGGGGTTAAAGGTAGGAGATATTCTACCAGTCAGAGCTATTAAATGTATTTATGAACCCTGTGCTAACAAAATTAAGATGGGGTGTTTACTATTAACTGTAGAATCTAAAGTAAATATAATTAACGAAGAACATAAAAATACAAACTTTGCTATTAATACTAAAAATAATAATATTGGTCATTTATTAGGGATATCGTCATATAATGAAAAATTATATAAAGAAGATGTATTCAACGAGTTATCTAATGAACGACGCGCAAAGAATACATTAATTTCTATAGACGAATTATTAAATAATTTTATTATTCAAAATGATAAAGAATGGATTATATTTAAGATTAACAATACATATTGCAATAATATTGAAATTATAAAAGAGACAGACGGCAATATCTCTGATGAATGTGTAGAAATTGACGATGGTTTCTTGTGTGGAGTTCTCAGTCGACAGTATGTATTAAGAAATACTATAAATGAATTATCTAAAGACAAAATCGTATTACAAAAATATTATAATATGTATAACAACAAATAGTTAGTCTATAGAAGCTACGATCAACAGCTACGCTGTGTTGGAATTAATAATGCCTGAATTAGTTATCAAAACAATTTCTGAAAAAAAAAGATATATATGCGATTCTTGTATAAATATGTCTAAAGAAGATTTAGTATCTGTGTTAAATTTTTTGATTAGGGAGCATATTAAAAAAGAAAAGTTTTCTCAAAATCTAGACGGGCTAAAACTAAATCTTAATTCGGTAGACGACTCTATTGTAGAAAGACTTTATAATTTCATACACTATAAAGTAAATAATTAACTTATATATTTTAATTTGATTTTGTCAAAAACATTCATATATTTTATACACAAAATAGTTCTGTTAAATCTTTTTTGATATAATATATAGTGTTTATGATTTATTTTTGTATACTTGGAATAGTCTCTATCAAGTATATTACTAGAATTAGTTAAGTTTGAACTAGAAGAATAACTACTGCCTAACATAGGTATATTTTCTTTTTCAAATAAATATTCATCTTCTGATAAATAATCGTTTTTTATAGATAAACTATCCTCCCAGCTAATGAGTTCATTTGATATTCTATCTAATTGTTCTTCGTTATGTTTATAACTCATGTATGAATACTATAAAAAAACCTTTTTTTTTAATTCAACTCTATTGTATATAATATAAACGATAGTAAAAGCATTTCATATAATCGCCTGTTAAATATATGAAAATGAGCAGTGGTGATTTTATAAGTAATAAAAGAATCTCAACAAAATACGAGCTAACTCCGGTGTTAGAAGATGATGAATATATGGAAGATTATTTTAGAAAAACATTATCTGATTATACACCAGAGCCGGCTTCTAGAGAAGACGAGTACAAATCTAAACGGTCTTCAGAAACTTCTGGAGTTATGGACAGAAGATATGGAAGAGACAGTGATTCTTCTTTATACAAACCAGATTTATTTTTGGCGGATATGTCAAAGGACCCTCGTTCTCTTATGGATAGTGCAGATTTAAACGGATTTAGAAAATTCATGGAACATAGGAAAGATGCTTTAAAAATAAATTTATTAAATGATGACGATAAATCTATCCATTCTAAGACTATGACTCATAATGAGAGTAGAAAAAAAAAAGATGAAGTTTTTTATAGAGTAAAGAAAAATTATACTAACTTTGAAGAACAGGTTATAAACACAAAACCTTCTAAAATGTTAAGTCAAAAAAAAATAGAAAAAAATAAAAAGTCATTAACCGAGTATATTATAAATAGCGATAAAAAAAATTATGCTAACTTTCAAGATTCTAATAAACATAGTTCATTTCAAAATAAAAATAATGGAGACAGAAAAAGTTTACAAAATTCTGATTATAGTATAAATAAAAAAGCTAAAGATTTTTCTAAAATAAAAGATAGAAAAAATAATGGAATGAATCTTAATAAAATAAATAGCAATATAAGAAAAGGTCAATCTGATATCGTTGATTCTATAGACAAGCAAATATTAAATTATGGTTCTAAACAAAGCATGAAAATAGCTTCTAAAAAAGCTATTTCTATATCAAAGTCTATAGAAAATAATAAAATGTTTAAAAGCAATGAGCAGATAGCGGGTAAAAAAATGGCTTCTTCTATACAATTAAACTCTTCTAATTTTAACAATACTGGTAAACAATCCGGAGTAAATGAATTTAGACTGGATAATGATTTTCTTAAAGAGTCTAAATCTAATAAAGAAACATTCGGAGTAGAAAGACTAATAGAATCTAGAATTAATAGAAATAAGCAAATAGCTCCAGTTATTAACGATTCGAGATTAAACGCAGAGTCTATATCTAATAAAGATAAAGAGAATTATTCGAAACTAAATAATACAACTATGTCCGCAACTATAGCATCTAAAAATAGTAGTAATCTGATTAGCTCTATAAAACAATCGCTAAGAATATCTAATTTTTCTGGAGACAAAAATAAAATAAAAGAGTCTAAAGAAAATAAAAATAAAAGAATTTCAACTACACATATACCATTTTCTAAAAAGAGTATAATAAATAATTATGAAACTTTTAAAGATACTCGTAAAAGTCAGTTGGGTAATAATAAAGAGCAAATATCAATATATAATTACAAAACAAAAAAACCTGTTTTCTTTGAGAAAGCAGCGTTGGTAAACTCTGGAGAAATAGAAATTCAAAGAAATCATCATAAGTCTAAAGACAATGTAGAACAGGGTATGCGTCGTTCTGCTAATAAATACAAACAAATAGGAATGCAAAATAGCAAAGAAGCTGGCGATATGTCTTTCAACACCGGTATAACAGCGGACAGAATAACAGTAAAACCTGCAGGATCGACAGGTGTTATTGGCAATAAATTTATAAGGCATAAGATTGAAACAGATGAAGATGAAAGTAGCAAAATGGGCGAAATGACTAGTTTTAGAAAAACGTATTAAAGTAAAGAATACTTGTTAGTATAAGCAAAAAGCAGTATCAATCGTAAATATTGAAAGTTAGCCTCTAGTTATAATTAAGTATGCCTGTGTCTAACCTTTCTAACTTTATTAACGGAAAAGTAGAAAAATTAATTCATACTCATTCTGAGTCAGATGTAATTAATCAGATTCGTTCTTTTCTGTTTAAAAATTATATCAAAACAGTTGTTGAGCAAGTTGATTCAACTGCTGATGGATTTCGTATGATGTTTATTGCTAATCGGTTTAAGAGTAAATTTGATAATCCAATTACCAAAGAGTGCAATGGCTCTGTATTTTATTATAGCAGAAGCGATAACCGGTTTTATCCGTTAGTAATTCCAACTCATATGTTTAATTCTCAAAAGTTAGTAAAATCAAATATTCATAACATTTATAAAAATGGAGGATATGATGTGTACCCTGTCCTAGACGGAACTGTAGTTAACCTCTATAATTATAAAGGAGAATGGCGTATTTCTACTAATAAAGCTTACGACGCTACTAACTTAGTGATGTATGACGATAAAACATATATGGATGTTTTTAATGAAAGTTTAAGCTATAATAATAATATTGCGGTTAAAACATATTTAGAGTCTTTAGATAAAAATACTGGGTTCCATTCTATTTCTATGTGTGTAAAAAATAGTGGATTTCATATTTTTCAAGAAAACTTTACTACTTTCGGAGAGCATTTAAATAATAGAATTACTATTATTCATCATTATTTTTCAAATATTGTAAACAATTTATATAAATCAGAGAAAGTAGTTATGGATTCTAATTCTGTAGTATATTCTTTTACTAGTGAAAGTATGAAAAAAAATAGTAATGAATTTATGTCATGGAAAGAGCTAAATAATAATATTACTTCTTCTATTCAATCATTTAAAAAATATAATAATCAAATCGGTTTTGTACCATTCTTAGGAGTTATTTTACGCAGTAAGTCAGAAAATGGAGAATACAATAATATTCTTATGGAAAGCAATTTAATGTCAAAGGTGCGAAATTTTATTTATAACTTTGGGTTTTCTAAGAATCTAACTTATAAGAATATCTTATCTAATAATTATTCTACAGGTGGGGAAGAAATGGTTAAGTCTTACTATAATATGTCTTGTCTTAACCGGCTATACATTTTCTTAAACCGAAAAGACGTAAGCTTATTTCTTTCTCTATTCCCTCATTTTAAAAAAGAGTTTGCTGAATTTAATCAATTCTTTTCTTTTCTAACTACATTTATTATGAAGAATTCTTCTACTTTAGAAAAAAATTTAATTAATGTAGATAATATTTTAAGCGGGAGTGTAAATATTTCTTTAAACAAATTACCTGAGCATCAAGATAATGATACAATGAATCATATTTATAAACCATCTTTATCTAAATTATGCATGGTTATTATTGCAGAACTCGCGTTAAAACAAATTAATATTAATTCTAACCATGAAGGCTGGTGCATGTTAAATGATTTTATTATTAATTCTAAATTCTTAGATTATTATTATGCTTTCATGTATAAATGTTAAATTTTAGGTTTTGACATATTATTAGGATTCCAATATTCATACATATTATTACCGATATGTCTTTTGACTAATAAAGGGCATCTATTATCATATATTTCTTTTTTTGCCATAGAAATAGGGTCTCTAAGCCCAGAGACATCAGTAAACGGCATATCGCCTTTGCTAATTTGAGTAGACCGAATACTAATTAATTCAACTATTTCGTATTTACTAAGAACATCACTAGTAATTCTATCTTCTTCTTTTACTATAATTTCTTCTTTATCTCCAGCATCTTCTTCTGGGTAGTACTCATCTTCATCTCCGTTTTCTTCTCCTTCGCTATCTTCATCCCCATCGCTATCTCCATCTTTATCATTATCATTATCTTCTTCAGCATCACTTTCTTCAGCATCTTCTTTTTCTTCGATATCTGCATTACTATTATTATCATCATCTTCTTTTTCTTCTTTTTCAGAATCTTGCTTAGATTTTTTAACTGCTTTACCCCCTGCTTTAATTTCTTCTTCATCCCATACAGATTCAGAGTCAGAGTTATAATCTTCTTCGTCGCTAAAATGAATGTCCATATCCATGTTTAAGAGCTGTTATATAATGTTAACTAAATATATAAATCAATTTTAATATATTAATATAATTAATAATAAAAGTTTAGTATGGTGAGTATCGTATATAGAAATATTAATATTGTAGATGTTGTTAACTTCGTAAGAAGTATTTTTACTTTTTATGTAATTTTACTAATCAAATTTTTATTGAGTAATATACCAGACCACGCATTTGAATTTTTATCTTCTAAACTGTTAGTATGCGAAATTGACACTGTCAGTGATAGTGATAGTGATATTGACAGTTTAGAAGAAAACGAGGAGAAAAAAAAAGAAATCGTGGAGAAAAAATTACTATCATTTTTGATAGAAAGTAATATAGATAAAACAAATAAATATAAAACTCCAAATGGCACAGGATTATATAAAATCAATACAGCCGCTGCATTTAAGTCTAAAGACAATAAAATCCATGAATTGATACGTATAACTAATAAACTATTATTGTGGTGTCGTTTATTTCCTAATAAATTATACTGTAATGATATTATAACTCTTGCAAATTTGAATAATTATGTATACGAAAACAAAAATGCAAATATTTATTTATTTTTAGTAGTAGAAGAGTACGAAACCGGATATACATATAAATATATCGCTAACCTGACTACTAAAAAAATAATTCCCAGTTATAGAGATATTATGTTTTCTAAAATTCAAATTCAAAGCTAATATATTTACTCTACTATGCTAGCAAACATCATGTTTTTACGCCCTACCATAGTTTCTTTAGACGGCTTACCAGTGTTAAATAAACGATTATTTGGCACAGATTTACCAAACTCGTTATCCGGCAGAGATGAGTATTTTAGCTTCATTTTTTTTGACATTTCGCCGACCTCGTCTACATATTTAGCCTTTTGTCTCATTTGCATATTTTTTTCATCAAAATCTTTCTTATTTATTTTATAATTATATAAATCCATAGTATTAACTTTTTAGCTTACTTAGTGTATGATATAATATATAATATTTATTTCTATAGACAAAATATTATAATTTTTTTAATTCGTCTAGACTTTTAATATTATGAAGATGCTTAATTAATTTAATTATTTTTTTACTTGACTCTTCTTCGTTTTTGATTCTTTCTTCCAGTTTATCTATCTTTGTCTTTAGATAATCTAATTCTTTTTCTAATTTTGCTTTTATTAGCTTATATTCTATAATAGAATCTTGACTAACTCTTTTATATATATCAGATAGAGAACTTAATTTTACTTTATATTCGGAATAATATTTATCATTATTGAATTTCTGCAATTTATTAGAACATAACATATATTTTTCTTCATTTTTTTCATAAAAAATTTTGATATAACTTTTTTTTACAAATTTACCATCTAGTCTTACATAACTTATTTCTGAGTTTTCAGGGATAGAATCCCATTTTTGTTTAGGTATCTTTATACTCCCCTTTAAATAATTTAGATTAGCTGGACTAATATTAATCGTATTAGTTGACCCTAGACTTGTATTACTACTAATACTACTTGGCATTATTTCTATTATTTGTAATGTCTTTTTATAATAATTTGTATACAGATATATAAACTTATTAAAGTAAAATTAAAATGCAAAATGAAACAGTAGAATCTAGATTGTCTAGATATTCAGCAGTTAGGAATTTTAATGTACATAATAAAATTGTAGATTGTATAACTTATGATATTTCTGACATAGATAATTCTGGAATAGAAGAAGATGTCATTTTTGCTTATGTATATTCTAATCAGTATACAGAAGAAGTAGAATATGTGTGTTTAGGTAATAATAATATTTCTAAAGACGGAAGTTATATGTCTGGTTTTATTAAATATAAATACAATAGTTCTGTTTTTAATGATAGTATTTTAAATAAAGTAATAAAAAGATTAGAAATAAAAGACAAATATTTTATGAAAAAAATAATTTATAAAAGATTGTACCGACCAGATGTCATTAAAAATGATATAAATAAATTAGAAATTCTGGAGACTGGTATGTTTTGTGTAAGATTATTAGCCATATATCTATGTACGACTTTTGTGTTAAAGAAAAATAGCAGAATTTTTAATAAAAACTATATAGACTATTTGTTTGATTTTGATATAAATAAAGAATTAAGAAAAGATGGAATAGATGCGGGTATAATAAATTCTACATTTAATATGACTGGTCAAAAATTAGTACCTAAAGGATATTATTACGGAGATGATAAACATATAAAAGTAAGAGAATACAAAAATGAAAGTGTTTTGTTATATAAATTAAGTAAAGAAGTTTTTAGAAAAACTACACCTTCGTTTCCTATAATAATAAATTCTATAGACTTACAAGGCGTTAATATAAATGTATGGGATAATAGTTCGCTTATAGAAAAAATAAAAAATAGTAAAATGATTTCATCAAATAAAAAGTATAATCTTAAAGATGTATTCTCCGGAAGACTAACTATGTTTATAATGGAAGACTGCGGAGAAACATTATCAAAATACATAACAAATGGAGGTCGGCTTCTGGGAGATATAATTTCTAATACAGAAGCATTACAAAGTGTATTATTTCAAATTCTACACTCTATTTATATACTAAATAAGCTAGGATTTATACACGGAGACACGCATTTAGCTAACATAACTGTAAGAGAAACAGTTAAGTGGTTTAACCGACTAAAAAATGATATAATAGTAAAAAAAAATAATAATTCGTATTCTTTATTTATCGTAGATAATAATAAATATAAAGTAAACTTTTATGGAGCATACATAACTTTAATAGATTTAGGCAGGTCAATTAATATAGAGAATATAGAAAATAATAAAAAGGAACTAGTCCTACTTTTGAAGAAATCACTTAATAATTTATCTATAGACAATCAAATAAATATCAAAAATATATCTAATAGTAATATTTTAATCTTATATAATCTTTGCGATATTTATAAAATAATTCAAGGAATAAGTACATTTATGAGAACTTCTACTTCTTTCGACTCTGGAGGTACAGGTAAATTTCTCAAAATCACTGAAGATATTATTATAAAAAAAATAAAATTATTATTATCTGACGAAAATACAAATAATGATATATCCCTGCACTTACATACAGGAGAATTAATAAAGCAAACTTTTCATTCTATGCATGTAAATGAAGATTATACTAAAATTTCTAGTTCAGAAATATTTATTGATGAATTTAAATAAATCTATGTTCGCATTTTGGACAAATAAATATTGACTCTCCGGAACTCATGACATTAATATCTCTCACATATTTACTATCACAACTAACGCAATCTTTTTCAATAAGAGGAGCTACGATATCTTTAGCCGCTATATTTAAATAAATGTCGTTTTTATATAAACTCTCTTCTTCTTTTAAAGAAACATTTAGCATTAAGGTATCTTCTGGTTTGCTAGCTTCTTCATAAAAACAAGTTTTGCATTTAAATAAAAGAGTTTCATTGTTAGTGTGTTTACTAAGTCTATTATTGCAAGCAGGGCAGAATTTCATTTTAACTTTCAAATATATCAGTTATGTTTACTAATTTGCTGGCTTATATATTACAAGTTTTTTTTTCAATTTTATCTATAAACTTACTATATATTTAACTATGATTAATATATTATGTCTAATTAACTTTACATAAAAAGGCATAAATGTCATATTCTAACTTATCAATTTTTCAAAATTGAAAAAGTAATTATAAATATATCTACTAGTATAGTAAATAAGGCTTAACCTGACTATTCATATCTGCCTAATGTCTTCTGAAAGTAGCCATTCTGATAAAACTGTTGAATTTAAAGCTATTCGTAGTTATAAGAAGAATGTTAATATTCTAAATAAGCTAGGGTATGAAAATACTACAGAATTTAGAGATTTAAACACCTTTCTTAAATGTCATAAGCTTGATAAGTTAGATAAGACAGTTAAAGCTAATATTACTAGTCCGTTCGGAAGATATTTAATTTCTGACGACCACACCGCCGCATCTTTCTTTAATTTACTAAGTAAATGTAATGATAAGCAAATTGCTCTTCATTTTAGAGAAATGCAAACATCTGATATTGATAATGATATTGGAAGTGGAATCATGATTGATTTTGATATCTATCAAGAAAGTAATAAAAATCCTCTAGATACTAAAAATTGTCAGGAATTATGCAAAGCTATCTTAAGATGCTTAACAAATCTTATTGATACTGCGGAAAGCGACTCTGTTGAGACAAAAATAGGTGTTATTGTAAAGCCTAGACTTATTCATAACAAAGAAAAAAATATGTACAAAAATGGTATTCATATATTAATCCCAGAAATTTGGATTGCTAGAGAACAAAAGAAATTATTTTTACAAAATATTTTATCTGACTCTGATTGTCAAAAAGAATTCAAAGATATTTTTGAAGTACCTTTGTCATCTGCTTTAGATTTAATGTGTGCATCTGTACCGGTATATCTATTACATAACTGTAAAGAAGATTCGCTAGAACCTTATATTCTCAAAGAGTTATATTTATATAAAGCAGTAAAGAAGAATTATGGATTAGAAACTAGTATTTCTATGGATAATATGCAATCTCCGTTTCTTAATATGGAACTATCTTTAACTTTTAAAGGAAGCTCAGATAAAAAGAAATTCTATAAATTTAAAAAAGAGTTCTCTAAAAGATTACAATCTGCTAGTAAAAAAGAAAAACAATTTACAAAAGAGCAAGAAAACTCATTAGAAATATTTAATCATTTTAATTCTTACGTTGATGAGAATTTAGAATATTATAGAACTTTAGTAATGGAAGTGCTTGACGAAAAGAGAGCATATGATAGAAAAATGTGGAGAGATGTTGTATTCGCTATTGCTAATATCAACAAAGGATTTAGACAACCTCTAAAAGAAATTGCTAGACAATTTTCTATGAGATGCCAAGAAAAATATGAATCTGATGCATTTGAAAATTTATGGAATCAGGCAATTAACGCAGAGACAAATAGCGGCCTTACATTTAACTCTATTGTCTACTGGTGTAAAGAAGATAATGCTAAAAAGTTTAATGATATTTTAGATAGAGATATTACAACTATTATTGAGATGGATTCATTTTCGAGAGCTAATCATGTTATGACGGGCTCGTTATTTCAATATCATTTTGCATATTATATCTTTCATTTATTTAAACAAAAATTTGCATACGATGTAGATGGTAAAAATGGAAGATGGTATGAATTTGTGTTAGATAATGACGAGCATAAATTAGGAGAGGTATATAAATGGAGACATGAAATTAAACCAGATAATCTCATTGTTTATATTTCTAATAAATTACCAGAAATTGTTTCTAAAGTTTTAGAAAAAGCAGAATTAAGAAAAAAAACAGTATCTGACGAAGAAATTGTAAAATATATTGACGATAGATACCACAAGTTAAGAAAATCCGGAGAAAACTTATATAAAACTGATTTTAAAAATGGTATTATCAAAGAAGCAGAGAGTCTATTTAGACGCAGAGGGTTTATTCAGTCTTTAGACGAAAGTGAAAATGTAATGGGAGTTGCTAATGGAGTCTTAGTATTTAGCGATACTGTAGAATTTGTCAGTGGTTATCATGAACATTTAGTAAGTATGTATAGCGAAGTTGCTTACCATCCGTTTAATATTAACTCTAAAGAAACTAACATTCTACTTAAAGTAATCATGGGTATGTTTCCGGATGATGAGATGGATATGTTCCACTATTTAATGTATTATCTTGCGACGTCTTTAGATAATAAACCAAAAGATAGTATTTTCTTAATTTTACAGGGGGTCGGTTCTAACGGCAAATCCAGCCTGCTAGAGTTAGCAAAGACAGTTTTAGGCATGTATGGTGCAAAAGTCAGCATGTCAGTTCTGACAGAGCAGCGCGGTAATTCTGGTTCAGCAAATGAGCAAATGATGGCATATAAGAAAGCACATTTAGCGTTCTATTCTGAAACTAATAAGCAAGAAGAAATTAATACTGCGGTAGTAAAGGAACTAACTAGTCAAGAATCTATTTCTAGTCGCGGTATTTATCAAAGTCAAAGTGTGTTCAGACCAAAGTGTAATCATGTAATTACAACGAATTACTTTCCGGTTGTGAAGACAACTGACTATGGTATCTGGAGACGTATGAAATTATATAGACATAAAATTCAATTTAAGCCTAAAAGCAAGATTGATTTAACTAATAAATATGAAAAATTAGCTGACGAAAATATCGCTAGAGAGTTTTCATATAATAAAAAAATCAAAGAAGCCTTTTTAGCGCTTCTTGTTGAATATTATAAAGATTTATATAAAAATCATGGAGGTAAAATTTCTAATATTGTATGCGATACATTAGAAAAGGATAGCTTAGAATACAGAAATAGTATGGACACTCTCAACAGATTCATTTGTCAGAATGTTGTTGTTTCTAAAGGCAGTAAAATAAATATTAATGAAGTAGTCGAGGCATATAGTAGTTATCTTATTGAAGAATTTGGTAAAAATACACAAATTTACAAAAATGAATTAAAACAATTAGTAGAAAATAGTGAATTAAGAAACTTTTTCAAAACATCCGGCTCTGGTAAAATTGAGTACGACGGGATTAGATTAATTGATACAAGTGACGAAGATGAAAGATTAATCGAAGGAGAATACTTTCTCAAAAGTAAAAAAAATAATAACTCTAACTCTGAAGGGTCTGAAGGCGAAGACATGAGTAAATTTGACCCTCTAGGGCTGAATGAGTGGTTTAAACTAAATTGTTAGTAGAATTTATTAAATTTGAATATTATATAGTTTGTATTTTAATTTTTTTCTATAATCATATTTTTATTCATATACAATATGACTTTAAGTAAAAACGACATAGCTTTAAATTTTTCAGAATATACTGAAAAAAAAATATTTAAAAGTATTTTTTCTAACATTTTATTTTCTTCTGCAATATTATTATTAGTTTTATTATTTGTCTTCAGAGTAAATAAATCTCACATGGTATCTACATTTGTGTATGGATACTTAATTACTCTAGGATTTAACTTAATTAGTGCCAATTATATAAAAAAAGAATATTGCAATAAAGAGAAATCTGGGCTTAATGAAGATTTTAGACAATTAATGTTTAATGCAACAGAAAACCCAATTATATTAAAGCCTAAAATAGGTTCCGGTATTGTATCTGACCATTTTGACGAAAATAGTAATTACAATGATTTAAACGAGTTAGACGAGTTGGATAGTTTTTTAGACAATAATTAATAGTAGTCATCCCCAGTGTCATATAGTAAAGATTCGCCATTAACATCTTCATTACTTTCTAAAGACTTACTTACTTTTTTTTCTATTTTATATACTTCTGGTTCTTCCTTTGAACCTTTCTTTGAACTACTATTTGAATTAATTGATATGTCCGAGTCGTTAGAAATACTATAATTGCTGTTATTTCTACTAATTAAATTGGTATGTATAAGTAAACTGTTATTTTCTTTTTTATACTCTTCATCTAGTATATTATTAGTCTTTACCAAATTGTTTATTTCTGCTTCTTTTGACATCTTTTGTATTTGTTTTTGTAGTTGTTTTATAATCTCAGATGACTTTTCATTTACTTTTTTAAGACACTGCATTAATGATTCTTTTTTATTCAATTCTTTATCTTTTTGGTTTAAAATATTTAATAATTCGGTTATTTTTTTTTTATGAATTTCAATCGGTATGCTGTTGCTAGATTTTGGTGCTATAAATTTGCCATAAATTTTATCTTTTTCTATGCAGATTATATCTAAAAATTCATTTTGCAAAATAGTAGAAGACTCAGGGGAGTGTCTATTATCAATAACTAATTTTATATATCTAGAGACAATTTTTGATATAAAAAGTTTTACAGTTGTTTTTATAGAATCATGAAATATTTTTGCCTTTTGATTTTCTCTTAGATTGTTAAAGATATTTTCAGGAATAAATTCCTTAACAATAAAATCAATACATTCTTTATGTGTCATATCAATTTGATTAGTATTGGAGATTACATAAGCATGGATTCCGTTAACTGCTTGCTTGAAGAACTCTTCTCTTTCAGTAAAATCAGAATATGAGCTTAATAGTTCTACGTAAATATCTGTAGTGCTTTTATCTAGCCTTTGCTGCTTAATATTATTTGATTTTTTATAAAACTCATTATAAAAAAGATTAACAAAAAAGCTACCGACTATATCGAATCTAGTAATAGTGTTATTACCGTACTTAGATAAGTGTCTATTCATTTTATATAGATTAGAAATGTTTACTGTATATAGAAATTATATTTTATATTTAAAAGTTAATCAGCAAAATTAAATATCAATTTATTCTATCTTCAATTATAAATTAGTAATAATTGATATCAATACAACTAAAGTTAACTTTTTATGTTGATTCAGAGTTAGAGTTTTTATTTATAATATTATATAGAAACGATTAGAAAATTAAAATTGTTTAATACAAATATTTTATAATATGTCAATAAATTATTTATACGGAGGTAGCGACAATCAGTTTGCCATATTAGATATAACTATAGATGACATAGAATATTCTGAAAATAAAACTTCTACAAATGAAGATAGAGAAATATTTTTATTAGATGCCGGTATACAAGCCAGAGACATAGAATATTTTTCACATATAGATGAAATAATAGATTATAAACAAAGTAGATTTAGTGGATATTATAAGCAGAGAGATTTGTTAAAATTATGTGCTGAATTTATGACAGTGGGTATTAATTTAGATGATATGCATAGTGTTTATGTAAAAAAAAGCAAAGACTATTATAGAGATAGTTTAAAAGACATAAAACTAAATAATGCAAAATATATTATAAATAAAAATACTAAACAGCAGTCTATAGAAATAATAACAGTTCCATTTATTTCTAAAGTCTATGTTAATAATTTAAAGAAAACGTTATTGTATCCAGCAAATAAAAAAATAAAAGTTCAAGGATGTAAAGGCTCTATTATACATGGGAGAGATAATACAAATTATTTTCATATAGAATTAAACAAAGTATTAAACTCAGACTGTGTTTTATCTGAAAAATTTAAATATCAAATAAAAGGAGAAACTTTGCAAGATTCCATAACTAGAATTATGAACTATTATAAAAATAAAAGTCTATACAATCAGATTTATGAAGATAGTGTATATGTATATGGATTTGAAACAGAAAAGTACAAAGATATAGACGATAGATTATTATTTCTAAAGTCAAAACCTATAAAAAATGGAGATATGATAGAAAACCTGTACTATTGCTTTGACATAGACAATAAACTAAATCTTTTAGAAAAGATTATTCATAAAGGTATGGAGCATAAAGAAAATAACTATATTTTACAAACTTTACAAACTCAGAATATTTATGCGGCAAAATACGAAAAAGAATTAGATATACTGATTAAACAAAACGCAAAAAATTCTAGATTAGAACAAATATGTAAAAAAAGATATCCTAATTTTTTCAACCCAGCAAGTAAAGATTTTATATTTTCTAAACATTCTAGTTTCAACGTCAGCCATCTGCCTGTACATGTCCAAAAATCTTTAAATACGGAGTATAATGTAGTTAAAGAAATAGAAGAAAAAATGTCAGAAAACAAATGTTTGCATAAAAGAGATATTCAACATTTGAGAAATTCTGGTATGGATAAATCAATATGGTATAATTTTAAAGATACTTATATTTCTAAAGACAATAAAAATAGCCATGAATTCTGTAGTTGTTCTTCGTGTTCATACCCTTTAATATGCCCTCATGAGATAGATTATTATGATTTATACTTTAATATGTATAAAGAAGATTCAGTCAATTATATAAATAAAATTAATCAGATACTTACTACTAAATATAGCCCTAAGAATGAAAAAAAAGGAAATCAGAATTATTCTTTTTGTAAAATATGTGGTATGGAAATAGTAAAAATATTGGATACCGAAGGAATGAATTATACAGAATCCGAAGCAATGTACAAAGGAGAATCTTCTAACAATAGATTTGGAGATTCTGATGAAAAAAGAATAATAATGTCTGTTATAAACAGAAATTTGTCATTTAGTAAGCCAGTAAGCAGGACAGTATTAAACGGAGTAGTAAATGGAATTTATGAATCTATAATGCCAATTACGTTTGTATTAAATAAAAAAAAGAAAAAAGAATCATCTGTTAATGAAGAACAATATAGACTAATAGAGTTAAACTTAACCATCATGACTATTGTAAGTATCATGACTTTAAGCATGAAATATGATTTTATAGAATTTAAAAAAATATTAAGTAAACGACCAAATAATGCAAATATTATAATAAAAAAAAACAATGGTAAATTAAACATAGGTGATAAATTTAGAGAAGCATGGGATATTTTTTATGATAGATATAAAAATCTTTTACGGCTAAATACTGGTAAAAACAATATAGAATCTTTTAAAAAAGTTTTTATTAAGTGCTATGACTTACTGAAAGAAACAATAGGTGAGAATATATATATTTCTGATGGTAATATATCTGCACATACGAGTCCGTCTGCCATTTCTGAATATTCTATAAATTTATGGAAAAAGTCTAAAAAAAATGACAAGGAGTTAGAATATAAAAAATTATCAGATGGACAATTTATATTTGCTTTAGAAAATAATTTATTTTCTGTATTCTTAACTGATAGAAATGAAAATGATAGTTATTGGAAAAAGTTTTATATAGAAAATTCGGAATTAATTAAAATAGAAAAAATATTAATACAAAAAAATATTCAAAGAATATTATACCCGTACTGGAAACTACCGTATAGTTATGAACGATATTACAAAAAAGATTTAAGCATATGGTCAAAAGATATGTCATTATATGCATGTCCGTCAACTGGTAAAAGACATAATTGGAATATATATAAATTTAAATCTAAAAAAGGAGATTTATATTCTTATAAAATAAAAGATATATCTAAAAATGATTCTGACCTAGACGTTATAAAGGAAGGAAAACTATTATCTTTACAATGCTCTGACTGTTCAATGGATACCGTAGATTTATTATCTAAATTCGGAAATGATGATTATTATAAGACTATAGAAAAACAAGTAAATTTTATAAATGATATACAAAGTTTTTACTCTACTTATAAATACAGATGTTTAAATGCCTCGTTTCATAGCTTTAAACAAGTAATAGAAAATAACCAAAATACTTATATATGTTCTGAATGCGGAATTAAATTCAGCTATATTTTAAATTTAGATAAAGATTTTTATATAAAAAATAGTAAAAAATATATCAGCTTCATAAATAGTTTAGAAGAAAGAAAGAACAAAGAGATTGAATCTCATAAATTAGAAAATGAAAAAACAAATAATATTAATTTACAGTCCGGAAGATATGGAGTTAAAGAAGATAAACAATTAATTAATATTTCATTAGACAAGAGGATAAATAATATTAAACAAATATCTTCTGATAAAAAAGTTAAACAATGTATACATAATTTAGGAAAAACAGAGTTGGCTGACGAAGAAATATATTATAGTTCTGATATAAATTTAAATGGTATAAATGATATGTTTTCTAAGACTATAGACAGATTGAGACAAATTATAATATATATAGGCATATTTATCAAAAACCCATATAAGCATAAGTTTTATAAAAGAGATGATTTTATAGAAGCGTTAGATTTTGTAGATACAAACAAAGAAGCTAAAGGGGCGCTGAATATTATACATGAATATTTGTCTAAAGATAAAATACTGGACTCTGTATATTCTTATAGTGTGTCGCACCCCGACGGCAAACTGGGTTCTATACATTATACAAAATCTATTATTTTATATGTTATGGAAAAAATCAGCAAATATGATAAAATATTTAAATTTTTCATTAATAATATAATAGACAGTGATTTATTATACACAAATTATAATTATGCCGAGCTAAAGAAAACATATAATATGAATAAATTAGCAGAAGATAGTATAAATTCTATAGACGAATTAGATGCTGATGAAAACAATGATTCTATGAATTTAAATATATCTAAAGACAAAACAGAAGGATTTGAATTATTTGAAATGTCAGATTTATCTATGAATAATTTTGAAGATGATGATATTGAATAAAAAAATATAAGTAATGTATAATTTGTGAAAAATATAAAATTTTAATATTTTTGCTTTTTTTTAAGAGGTCCGATAATTTCAATATTATAATTAATTTCTTTAAGTTTTCTTTTTTTATTGTTATTAACCAAAGAACAGGAAATAATAGTACTGTCGACTGATAATTCATTAATTCTATCTTCTATGCTAGAAGAGACAAATATAACATATTCTCCGCACTCGCTACAGGTATGCATTGTTATACGTTTAAATAGCTTCGGATATATATACGTTGCATACAAAATCAATTTTAAAATTGAATATTATATTAGTGTTTATACCAATAATAAGAAGAATACAATATGGCTATTAGTATAGTCGACGGAGAATATAAATTACCTACTCTTTATAATTCTAATAGAATATGGACAATATATATTAAGTCCAGCATCTGCCTAAGAAACCAAGATGATGAATTTATTGATAATAAAAATAATAATTTTAAAGTATATATTTATTCGGTTTATGGAGTAGAAAATGGAAAAATGATAACCTCAGCACATACCGATATAGTAAGTAAAAATAAAGGAAGAAAAAACGAAACTACTAATTTAAGACAAGCTATCATGCAGGCCGAAAGTATGTTTAATAAAAAAAAACAAGCAGGGTATAAAGAAAATAATGATAATGAAGATAATTCAGAAGATTTATTATATTATCCAATGGCATTAGATTTATATTCAAAACACATGAAAAAATTACTATACCCAGTTTTACTACAACCAAAGTTAGATGGAGTTAGAACTCTAATGGTAAATAAAAATGGTAAAATTTCTTTATTCTCTAGAAGACTCCATTATATTCAAGGGTTTAATATTGTAAAAAATCAATGCGAAGAATTAATTAAACATAGTAAAGAGTTAGACAATATCATATTTTTAGATGGAGAGTTTTATATCCACGGAAAACCTCTTCAGGAAATCAGCGGTATTGTTAGAAAAGAAGTCAAAGAAGATAAATATAAAGAAATTATTATTCAGTCTAAAGACGATTTAGAATATCATATATTTGACATATGTTTAAAAAATGACAGTGGGTTTGTTGACAGGTTTAAAATATTAGAAAATATGTTTGCAGAATTAACTGAAATATTTGTAGGGGAGTTAAAAATTAAATTAGTAGACACAACAGTAATAAAAGATAAAATGTCTGGTGATATTGCGTTTGAACAATATATTAATAATGGATACGAAGGGGTTGTGTACAAATCAAATACAAAGTATGAATATTCTTCAGAAAGAGAAAAAAGAAGTAATTTGTATCTTAAAAGAAAAAAACAATTAGATGCTGAATTTGAAATAGTAGATTTCAGAGAAGGGAAAGGCAAATTTAAAGGAATGGTAATATTTACTCTAAAGACTCAAGAAGGAAATGAGTTTAACTGTGTACCAATGGGAACCTCGGAATATAGAAAAAATATATATAATGATTGTTTAGATAATTTTAATAATTTTAAAGGTAAGTATGCTAAAGTAAAATTTGACGATTATTCAAAAATTATGACACCTGTTAGAGGAGTCATTGTTCAAATTGGTAGAGACTTAACATTTGATTAACTGCTAGCTTAACCGCATCTTCGCTATTAGAATTAATTATATACAAAAATGTATTAATTCTATTTATATTTTTTTTATTCTTATTTAGTTTAAATGTTTCTAGAATGTTAACTAATTTATTATTTGATATCATATATTTTTTATCATTATATGGTCTGTCTCTAGAATATATTAATTTAGAATGATTCTTGTTTACAATATTTTTAATCATTGTGTATATATTATTTACTGAAACCCCTGACTGATTATTATAAGACACGTTGTAGAATATATTATTAGTATTAGAATGCCATAAGTTTGAATTACATAGAAATATAAATATAGCATCACATACATGTTCTGTAGATATAAAACACCTAGTCTGCTCACCGCTACCATGAATTATAATTTCTTTATTCTGAATAATATTTTTATAAAACAAAGGTATGATTTTATCTGGGTATTGAAATAAACCTGCTAAATTATTTGGACGTAGTACGATTATATCTCGCCACATATTATAAGAATAACAATAAGAATTTATAATCATATCTCCACTTGCTTTACTAGAACTATATGGATTTGTAGGAGAAAGTAAATCATTTTCTGTTCTAGAAGAATTATAATAGTCTCCGTATACCTCGTCGGTAGATAGATGTAGTAATTTAATATTATAGTTTATCTCTTTAAGGCATTTCATAGTTTTCATCAGTTTAACAACTAATTCTATATTGTCTTTAGAAAAATTAGAAAAGTTCTCATAGCTTTTATCTACATGGGTACTTGCTGCTGTATTTAATATATGAGTAATGGAATTTAAAACAATTATGTTCTCTAAGTCTAATCTAGTAGCATCTGCTCTAATGAATTTGTATAGACAATTAGAATCTCTTATACAATTTAATATAATTTCTGTAGACTGAGAACAATAACTAATGCTATCAATTGCTATTATTTTATTACATAGGTTAGCATATTTTAGTATAAAATTAGTAGAAAGATGAGATAGAGAACCTAGTATTAATATGTTCATATTTCAATATCAAATTACTTTGACTTATATACGCTTAACTATAGAGTCTTTATACTAATAAAAAAGTTGATTTTTTAAATTGTTAATACCTTCAAACAGCAATCAACCGTCTTCTCAAAAGTCAATTGAACTCAACTTCGTTAAAGATGAACAGCAACCTCTACGCCGCGATTAACACGATGCTTTCTGCCTCGGGTTCGTCCATCGAAGAGCTTCTTGATTATCACTTTAAGAACACAGAGAACAAGACCAAGGAAGTAAAGGTTGAAGATAAGTCCATGATGCCATCGTGGAAGCCTATTAAGGAAGGGACCAAGTGGGGAGACCTCAGCGAGGATGAAGACGAAGAAGACGAAGAGTACCCTCGCATCGGAGCCGTTGTGCAGTCAGAGCAGCCAAAAGCAAGAAACTACCTCACGGTGGTATCTAGCTCGACAGTTCGCGTTGAAAGCAACGTCAAGGCCACTGAGGAAGAGCTCAAGGGTTTCTTCACAAAGGCGCCAGCCCGCAAACAAGGTCTACCTGTGGTGTACTCTGTTTCGGAGTTTATCGAGGAGATTAAGCAAGGGAACGCTCCAGGAAAAGACTTCGTCATTGACGAGTCTGCCCACTGCGAACACACTTTCAAAGGCTCTCTCTGCGAAAATGTACGCCGATGTGGTAAAATCCACGTGCAGCGGTGCGTCCGCGGGTCTGAGTGCAAGGCCAAGCACTGCAGCTACCTTCATGAGTGGGACATGGAGGACGAAGAAGCTGAACGTATCTTTCGCAGAACCATGCGTAAGTACAACATGCTCAAGGCCAGCAAGCAAGTTAAGTAGAAATACTTAAATGCAACTCAAGATTAGCGAGTATAAACAATCATTCTGATGCTGAAAGAATTAAAAATAGCAGAAAAAAAGAAAAAAAATAAAAGATGAGATAGCGTAAGCTATTAATTCTTTTTTTTTAATTTATTTAAAATTGAATATTACATTATCTTATATAAGTATTACTGTTATAGCATATAGAATAAGATAAAATGGAAAGAATCATTCAAAATGAGAATAAATTAAAGCTAACGGTGCCATATGATATATATAATAATTCTAAATACTCTAAAGAAAGAAGAGAGATTATTATTATGTTTGCTGGTATATTTGACAATTACAATAAGTTTAAAGAGATTAAATACGATAAACAAATAGATATTTTAATAAGAGTAGAAAAATCTTGCTTTGATAAAGCAGTATCTAAAGCAGGAGAAGATGCTATTTATGTAGATTGGTCTAACGAAAGATTTAAATATCTATATTCTCTAATATGTTCTAGAGTAAGTAAAAATTTAGATTGCGATAGCGAAGTAAAGGATACTTATTTATTAGATAATATTGTTAACGAAAACATAGACATAGATGTATTAGGGGGTATGTCTAGCGATGACATTAGCACTAAAAATAATGAGTTAAAAGAACAGTTAAATAGCAGAAGAAATCAGAAAATTAAGCAAAAAACTACTAATATGTATACTTGTAGAAACTGTAAAGGCAGAGAGTGTACTATCAGAATGCAACAAATGAGAAGTTTAGATGAGGGTACTACTTTAATTCTAAACTGTGTTAACTGTGGGTTTAGATTTATGATTGGTAGTTAAATTTTTACTACTTTTGTTGAAGATACTTTCTTCAAAACAATCTTATCTTTTTTAAAATCATATGTGCAATTATGAGTCTTATCGTTAAGACAGACAATGCATAAACAATCAACTCCGCATTTGCATTTAAATTGCATACCTGATATTATTTTTTTTAAACAAATTTTACACCTCATAAGTATATAAAATAAATATGAATTCTATACTAGATGAATTATTTTTAGATGAAGGAAATATTTTTGAATTAAGAAATACAAGCAGACACATACATAATTTTTCTGTAGACGAAAATGACATAAGTATTTCAAATATAAAAAAATTTACAAACAATACAGAATATATGACAATTTCAACATCAGTAAATGAATTTAATGTGTTATATATTCTAGATTTAGTTAATAAAAAGTTTTTAGAAAGCATAAAGAAAAATATTAATATTGTAAAAAATAATAATAATAATAAATTACTTTCTAATTACTATAATCCATATAGGGGATTTATAGATACTAACCTTACTATAAATGACGAAATTTCTACAACTGAGTTTGATAATAGAGAATTCTTAGATAGAAATAAAAAAAATAAAACAGTACTAGCAAAATGCATGAATAGTAGACTAACTGACAAATTAGAAAATGACGATAACTCAATTTTAGAAAATAGTTATTATTTCTCAAAAAGACTTAAAGTTAATATCAATTAGTTAAAGAAGTTTATAAATCTTAATACTTCTTCTGTAAAGTTAAATATATCTCCATTGCAAGTTTGTAAAAGATAATTACTTCTAGCGACTCCTTTTATAAATTTTTCTTTTTTTTTAATTACATTCTGAATTGAAAAGTCTGTATTTGAATGAATAAGTTCTTTTAATTTTTGCATAAATTCATGATTAATTATATACATATATAACCACATACAGCTTTCTAAGTCGGAAAATTTATTACATGCTTTCATATTTAAAGAGTCTAGAGAAGATGTGATAATATTTTGAGAAAATATATTACTTTGTAGATTATCTGTTTTTTCTCCATAATAATTACAATGCTCTGTATTAGAATAAAATGACGTAAATACTATTTCTCCTTTATGTATATATATTGAATCAGGGTCTAAATCTCCTAAAATTATGGCTTTGTTGTGGAATTTGTCTACTGCCTTAGATATTTTTATAAATGTCTCATGTATTTTATCTTTAGGCAAGTATCTAACATATTCTTTTAAAGGTACAGAAATATTCTTATATATAGCAATATAGAATTTATTTGTGTCATATACGCCATAGTTTATAAGTTCTGGAATATATTTATGAATACTTTTTTTAGAAGTGCTGTCTTTAATATTTCTAAACCCAGCCATATCTAACTTTCTAAATATTTTTAATTTATCATCATTATATGTTTTTATTAGAAAGTTATTATATGTATATGTTTTAATGCCGTAGCTTACACTTTGTAGTTGTAGCTGTATTATATTTTTTTTCTCTATGCTATCCACTGGTTTATTTATTTTTGTATATAGAAAATATAAAATCTTTTTCTTTTCTTCGATTAATTCAATCCAATTTATAGAATTCATATAAATATAATCATTTTTAAACAATTTAGCCATATATACTTGGTAGTGCACATAACACAGGCATTTACTAGATATAAAATAATCTGCTATGTTTACACATCTTATTCCGCTAAATTTTGCAGAACATGACATATATTCTTCTAAAGGAATCTCTTTCAGCTCCGATATGTTCATTATTCAATACTATATAATGAGTTAAGTTATTCAATTTTTTTAAATACTATTGTGTCGGCCAAATCTTTTATTTTTTGATAAAATTAAACTATTATGTCTTTTTCTATGCATGATTATATCTATTTCTGATATATAATTAATACAAATATTACATAATTCACAATATAATGTTTTTCTATTATCATGACAGTCATCGCATCTAGCACAATGTCTTATATAGTTAGTTTTGCTTATTACACATTTACAACATATACTTTCGTCATAATTATACTCTATATCTAAATCATCTACTTTATTAATACTAACATCTCTATTTCTTTTTGATTTATCAATATTATTAGTATTAGATTTATCATTTATAATAGTAATACTACCTAACACATTGAAGTATATATTTTTTAGTTTTGTAAGAAATAATAACATTGTTTTAAAATGGATATATTATATGATTCTTTTATACAATTGTCTATAGAAAATTATATGAAAAATGGTAATAAAATGAGTATACGTAGTTTACTGAATGAGTTTGCTGGTAGTAGACAATTAATAGCAAAAATAATGAATAGCATATCTGATATAACAAATTATCAATATTTTTCAAAGAAAGAAGATTTGCATCTATTTGGAAAAAAAAGAAAAGAGGAGCTAATTACTCCTCTAGGCGGAAGATATAAACAGTCATTTCTTAATTTATGTTATAATATAGATAATGTAGAAAATGATTTTTTTATAAAAGTTATACATGATAACGATAAATCATTTAGCAAAATTCATTATCAAATAAATGATGAAAAATGGAAAAACGGAAATAACATTTTAACTACTAGATGTATTTATCATACAAATACTAAAGAATTTGATTATATAGCTGACAGTATTCAATCCAGACTAGATATCATTGAAAATTTTGATTATAAACAATCTATCACACAGGATTCAATCCTATATATTTTTGATTTAATTTCAGAGATATATTGGTATTTATCGCAAGCTACTTATTTTAAAAGAGGCTCTGCTTCTATAACGGAAATGATAATAAAATATGTAATATTATATGTAAATAACAGACTAAATATGTGCTATAAAAAAGATGATATTTATTTCTATAGACTATATGATTTAAAAGGGGTTGATTTGCTTGCTATATATAATGATTTAAAAGAGTTTAAAGAAAAAATAAAGAATATGATATCTTCTGATATCTTTTTACTAAAAAAAATACAATCTGTCGATTGTACCCGCATGTCTTTAGAAAATATATATAATTTAATATTGACATCCTCTAAAATATTATTAAAACAAAACATAAATAGTATATGTCATAAAGGAGAACTAGATAGTTTCTGCGATAAGTTAGTAAATTGTAAAAAAAATAATACTGACAAAAATACACATATTAAAATAATTAATGATATTACAAATAATTTAAATAATATTTTTATATAATGATTTCATTTAAAATAATCAACGATATTGATAACTGTTTAACAAATAATGGGATAAAATCAATTTATCTATATTCAAATAAAATAGGTTTATATTCTGTATATATAAATAATATATCTGAAAAAATAAAAAAAAATATTATTCGGCTGTGTGAAAAACAAATATGTATTTCTATGAAAGATTATAATGAATTATCTTTAGATAAAAAACAGCGTTTGATGAAGTATAATGAACATTATTCAGATGTAGAAAAATTAAATTCAGAGAAGGCGTATAATGAAGGTTTCTCTTTTGAATTTAACTGTAGAATTATAGGCAATTTAGATATTGGTATAGATAAGTCTTCTGTATATTATCAATATTTCATAGCGGGATTTTTAGATTCTAACAAAAGTTATACAATATTTAATGACTATGCTAATCCGGATTATAAATATTTTATTATTAATATTTTAGATTTATTTTCGTTCAAATACGACATAATAAATATCGACAAAGATGAATTTATTGTATTGAAAGATTCTAATATTTTATGTAGATATCTAAAATAACAAATCGTATTATTAATGTTTCTTTTTTTGTATATTAAAATTGATATAAATATTACTTTATATAGCACACACTGCACCTTACGGCATAATGAATAGTTCGCCCGCAGTTAATACTGTTATTTCTAAATATAATGAAAAATTATTAAGCTTAAATGTCAATGATAAAGATTCTTTAGAGTTAGAAATAGGTATTAGATTTTCAGCAGACAGTGCACAACCTCTGGCTATGAAGTATATATATTCTAAGACTTTAGATAAATTAAAAAGTATTTCAAGCAGTATCGAAATTATACAAAACTTAGATATATTCTATTCGGATAATGTCAGGAAAACAATGATATTTTCTGAAGGCGTTAATCAAAAAAAAGATGTAATTATTAAAAAACAATCTTTAGCAAAGCCTTTTGTTATTAGTAGGGATATTAAAAATATCAAAGATATTAAATTAAAGTTAAGCTATGAAGAAAAACTTACAGAAAACGATATTAAAGGAAATGTTGAATTTATGAAATTTAAACTTAGATTACGATTTATTTTGTCTAAAGATAAAAATTATATGGCGGAATTAGATTTAGTAAAAGTTGTAAAACAAGAATCTGATTTAAAAAATATAAAAAATGCTATATTTAAAAAATATAACATTGATAGTATTACAAATGCATTAGAATTTTCTTTATTCGATGAATGTAGATTAGAATATGAGTTTATAAATAATAAAGAACTAAGTATAGAGAAAGTATTTGAACCTATAAATGAGATAGCAGTATTTAATAATAGTGGAGTAGAGGTCGGAAACTATCAAAAATATATTTTTAGTTTAGCTAGACAAATTATTTCAAATAATAAAAACTATTTAGAAACTTTTAGATTTAAATCTGGTCTAAAGAAATTATTAAATAATGTAATAGAGATGGATTCAAATTTATACTATAAACAAATACAGCCTAAAATTACATCAGATGAAGGTTTTTATATTACTGATAAAATAGATGGAAAAAGAAGTATCCTTATGATAAAGTATATGAAATCTGATTTGTCTAATTGTAATGTAGTAATATTAAACAACAATCTTACTTTATTAAAAGAAATTAAGCTTCATAAAAACAAAGCAAATAACGTTTTAGATTATATTACTCTGGATTGTGAACTACTAGAAGAAAACAATAAAAAAGAATTATTTGTGTTTGACGTAATTACTTTTAACTCTTCTAAATACACTAGTAAACCATTTAATGAGCGATTAGCAGTAATGAAAGAAGCTGTAGACAGAACTATAGAAATATTAAACTTGTCTAATATTAATGTCAATATTCGTACAAAAGAGTTTGTATTATTAACTTCTAAATGGAAAGAAGAGTTAACTAATTTTTATCAAAAGGCAAGTAATCAAAAATATGAAATTGATGGAATTATTTTTACGCCTAATGATAAATCAGATTATTCAAAAATGGTTGGATATAAGTGGAAACCAGCAGAACATTCTACTATAGATTTTTATATGAAAAAAGTACCAGATGAAATATTAAATACAAGTCCTGAGTTATTTAAAAGAGAAAAGAAAAATACAAAGAATAAAGACGATGATTGTATTTATTATATATTATTTAGCGGAATAAGCAGAAAAGACTTAGAATCATTTAATATAAAAACTATGACACATTACGATACTATTGTAGGAAAATTAAAAGATGGAGGGCTAATGCCCATTCAATTTGAAACCAGCGACAAACCATATAATTATATCTTTAGACAATGTAAAGAAAACAGCATTGATTTAAATAATAAGATAGGAGAATTTGGATGGGATGGTAAACAGTGGGTTCTGAAAAGAATTAGAACTGATAGAGACGTTGAGTTAGCTAGAGGAGAATATTATGGTAATTATTATAAAGTAGCAGAGAATATATGGTATTCTATAAATAACCCTTTGACATTTGATGACTTGTTGAAAGAAAATAATGGGATGTACTTTATGGCTGACAATGTAGATGTTTATAAAGAGCAAAGAAATTTTAACTCTTACGTTAAGACAGTTGCTATTCAATCTATCATAGAACAAGTTAAGCTGGAAGGTAATTCTTCTCCGCTTCTTATAGATTTAGCTGCTGGTAAGGGACAAGACCTCGCAAGAATAGCTAACTTAGGAGTTAAAGACTCTATATTTGTAGACAACGATAAAAGTGCTATACAAGAATTAATTAGAAGAAAACACTCTATTAGAAATTTTAATATGAAAGTATCTACTGTTCATAGTGATTTAAACTCTGATTACAAAGAAGTAATTAATAATATTGAAAGCTCTTATGGTAAAAAATTAAATAATTCTGTAGATATTATTATATGTAATTTTGCAATTCATTATATAGCAAATAACGTAGATAAGTTAAAAAATGTTATACAATTAATTTCTTATCTTCTAAAGACTAATGGTATATTTATGTTTACTTGCTTTGATGGAACAAAAGTAAAAAAAATATGTAATGAAAATGGATGGGATGCTAAAATAGAAGACTCTGAAGTTTTAAAATATTCTATCAGAAAATTAAATAATTCTAGAATTAGTTTAATTCTGCCGTTTTCTAACGGGAAATATTATGAAGAAGATTTACTAGATATTCAGCTACTGCAGCAAATTTTTAACGATAACGGGTTTTCTACAGAATCTTTAGGCTCATTTAGTAATATGATATATTCTTACAAAAATAAAGAAAATTTAAGTAATGATGATAAAATATTTTCTGGTCTATATTCTTATAACGTATATAGAAAAAATACAGAAAGCGGGTCTTCGATTATTGTAAAAAAAAATCCATATTCAATTATATCAAAAAATCTAACAAGTGATATTAAAGAAGGTGGGTTTGATGTTGAAGAAGAAATTAATAATTTATCTTCTCTAGATAACGTGCCTCTAAATAATATTATAGTATTTATTAATACAATGATTGGAAGCTCAGAAAATATTAATTCTGTAGCAATCAAAGATATTAAATCTAAGTTAGAAAGTTATGGATATAGAGATTTACAAACTAATTCTAAACTTAGAAAAAAAATATATATGATTCATGAAGATAACGACAAACTATATAAATTCTTAGAACAAAAAACGAAAAAAAATATAGTATCAGTTATCATATGGGAAAGAGATTTCTTGAATATTTATGAAGAATACTTTAAGTATTTAATAAAACTACCGGTAAATAATATTAATATTATGAATAAATGCTTAATTTTAAATTCTATAGACTTCATTAAATATAAAAAAGAATTCGGAAATATAACGATTAATATATTTAAACAATTCAATAATGATAATTCTATATGCTATAATATTTAGAAATTTTCATCAATAAACGAATAAATAAAATCTTTATCTAAAGGATATGTATTTGTAAAATATTCATTAATAAGTTTAGGCAAATTGTGGTTATCAATTATTTTTTTTGCAGTTTGGATATATAATTTTTTATTATTAATTATATTTTCTATGGAAGTAAATGCACTTCTAATTTCAAATTCTATCTTTTGCAATATTTCGTATTTATAATATTTATTTTCATTTAAGTAGAAAGAACAATTAATTAATTTATCTGAAATAGAATTACGTATATGTTTAATAACCACAGCTATGTCTTCGCAATCTTTAATATAATCAGATGGTGAAGATTTATATAGATATAGATTTATAATTCTTACTAACGTAGAAAGCTTTTTAATAATATTTCTAGAGCATATTATACCTATTTTTTTATTATTAGAATCATATACTTTGTTAAATATATCTATCATTAAATCTAACAATATAGATAATTCTATAGAAACAATACTATGTTTAGAACAGGACTTGATTAAAATATTTAAAGAAGTATTATAAATTTTTGGCTTTGTTACTGGTGGCATTTATACTCTGTGCTTATATATCTTATTTAAAAATCAATTTTATAAAATAATATAACTAACATTTTTGTATAATTGATTTTACACTGAAATGGAAACTTCTATATTCAGCAAAGAAGGAAGAGAGATACCTATATTTGATAAAGATATAGATTACTTTTTAAACAGATCTGTTATATTATATGGAGCTAGTAATTCAGGCAAATCTACTATTATAAAAGATATATTATTTACATTAAGAAAGTCAATACCGAACGTATGTGTGATATGCCCAACTAACAAACTAAACGGTTCTTACGATAATTTAATACCAAAACCTCTTATACATTCTGATGTAAAAGAAAATTTATTAAATGATATATTAAAGAGACAATCTCTAAATGTTAAGATTTATAATCTAGTCAATGATTTTGATAAATTAAAATTTATGTACAATAAAATGATAGATAAACAAGAAGATAAACTAAGCTTATTACAAAAAGCATATAACATAGTAAAAAATAAACTTTCAGATAAAGAGTCCATAGAAAAATTAAAAAAAGAGCACGATGACAAAATAGTTGAATTTTATAAAGATACAATCTCAAACAATATCAAAAATATTAATTCTATAGACTTAAATGATAATGATAAAATGCTAATGAAACATATGAATATAAATCCTAACTTTCTCATAATAATAGACGACGCTGCTGTCAGTGCTAATACTTGGTGTAAATATGAATCTGTAAAAGAGCTATTCTTTAATGGAAGACACCATAAGGTGACATTTATGATTGCATTTCAAGACGATAAACTATTGGACTCTAGTTTGAGAAAAAATGCATTTATTAATATTTTTACTACAGAAAAAGTATGCAATACTTATTTTAATAGACCTGCAAATAATTTTAGTAGTCAAGAGAAAAAATTAATGCTAGATATTGCTGATGGTGTATTTAATAGAAATACACAAAAAGGAAAAAAAAACTATAAAAAATTAGTATATCTAAGAGAGTCTACCCCTCCATGTAGATGGATGCAAGCTGATATGGTAAGGGATTTTATATTTGGTTCTTCATTTTTAGTAAAATATTGTGAACAAGTTTCTAAAGATGATAAAGAGATAAACTTTTCAGAATTTGAAGATTTCTTTTAAATTTGAAGACAATAATGATTTATAAAATGTATTTTTTATAGTCTTTCTTTATTTATATAAACTTATATATAACTATATTTCTGCAAGAAGTTAAATAATAATCTTTAATATAGAAGAAGGTTAAAGTCTTTAGATACATTAGAAAAATTAATGGTTGTAATTAATAAATTTTCAAGCGCTCAAATTTCTGGGCTGTCAAACGTACAAGCTAGAGTGGTATACGATAATACTCTAAATGTTTTAAGATTTAATAATTCTACAACTTATGCAAACGTTCTAGTTGCTAAAGATTTGTCAAATAATTTAACAAATATTAATAATGTAAACACTACGGGCTATTTAGGTATTAATACTTCTGTAGTCTCAAAACAATTAGACATTAACTCAGCCACAGGAGACTGTCTTAGACTTATATATAATGATTCTGATGGGTCCGCAGTAAATTACGTAGACTTTTTAGTCTCTTCTGTGGGCGATTTGAATCTAACCTCTTCTGGAGGCAATGTAAATATAACTACACATAACGGTTCTACTACCGGTTTGAAATTAAATGGAACTTTGATTACGTCAACTGCAGAAGAATTAAACTATGTAGATATTGCTAATAAAGGAGTAGCAGAAGCTAATAAAGCACTTGTTGTGGACGCCGATAGAAATATAATTAATATCAATTATATGGAAGTATCTGATCTATCCCTCATAAAACAAGCCATTGATAATAATTCAGTGGTTAATGGGTTAACTATGATTGTCGCCCCCGCAACTACCGCAGAAAGCGGGCTTGGTATAGGCTTAGAATTTGATATAGTAAATGCTTCTGGTGATGTCGTACCCGCTGGTTTAATTAACTGTGTATCTAGCGATTTAGTAGCGGACACAGAAAATGCTTTCTTAGAATTTAAATTGATTAATGACGGTACTATAAACACAGTTATGACAGTTTCGCCAACTGGTGTTTTAACAGCTACTACTTTAGCAGAAACATCTGATGTCAGAATGAAAGAAAATATATTAGATGTAGAACCATATTATTCTTTAGACAAAGTATTACAAATAGATGTCAAAGAGTATAATTATATTTTTGATAAAGAAAAGAGACATACAGGCGTTCTTGCTCAAAGTATAAAAGAAATTCTACCAGAGGTAGTGCAAATAGAACAAGCACATGGATTAAAAGATTTTCATAGTGTACATTATACAGGTTTAGTACCTCATTTAATTAATTGTATTAAAGAGTTGACTAAAGAGATTAATGATATCAAAGATTCTTTAGACAAATTAAGCAATTAATATAATGAATACCACTAATTTAGAAAAAGTTAAAAAAAAGAGAAGATTTACTAAAAAAAAATATAAAAAATTAAATAAACAAGAAGTATCAGAAAGAAGAATAATAGAAACTAAAGGAATAAATCTAAATGAAAACAAATCAGAATATAATATTTCAAAAGCCGGAAACGAAGGGAGTTTACACATACACACAAAATTAAAAAAAGCAAAAGAATTATATGAAAAATATAAAGATAGAATTATATACGAAGAAGACGGAGTGTGGTTTGAGTACCCAATTATTTCAGATGTAGAAAATTTAACTAAGTATAATAAAAGTAAATTGAATTATTTATTATCTTTATACGAGCCTATAGAAATAATAAATTCTTATGTGAAAAATTTACATAATATATTTAATAGTAATCTTAAATCTAAATTAAGAGGTAGAAAATTTTTAAAAACTCTAAATATAAAAAAAATAGTAGATATAGCAGTTGTTGTAAATAAAAAAATTATATATATTGCAGAAGTAGTAGTTAGCAATAAGTTAACTTCGCCACAGCAACATTTTTTGAAAGAAATTTCAATGAATGGAGGGTTTGAATTTGAAATCATTTAAACATATTACAAAATTCTTGATATCTTTTTTTTAAATCAATAGAAGGTTCTACTTTTAATAATTCTTTATCTGTGTAGTCTTTATACTCAGGAAGCCATTTTCTTACATAATTATAAGCATTGTATTTTTTTATAATTTTATTATCAATTGAGATTACTCTACCAGTAAGCGGGCTTTCTCCTTTCTTACTAAATCTTCTACCTCCTATATCTAAAGAACTTATAATCCATTCAAAATTCATTTTATTTTGACTAGTACTACAATCAACTAAATGTCTAGAATATAAATTAACGGCTCCGTATACTTTATCAAAAGGATTTGACATCATATATTTAACCGCAAAAGTAGCCCATAAAAGTCTAGCTCTGTTATTCATAAATCCGGTTTCTTTTAATTCTTTCATAGAAGCGTCAATTAGTAGTATACCAGTACGACAGTTCAAAAAGTTGTCCCATTCTAGTTTAAACTTGTCATCGACTTTTCTCCATTTTAATTTATTATATCTATCGTCTAGCCAAATATATTTTTTAGCTTTCTTAGAAAATCTAAGTATGCATAAATAAAAATCTCGCCATGCCATCTGTTTAAATAAAGATTCTCCATTTGAATTAAATGATATTTTCATAATATCTATAAACTCTCTTATAGAAATACAACCAAAATTAAGATAAGCGCTAATTTTTAACCCATTTTCTTTTTCTAGGTTATCTCTATCTTCAAAATTTATCAAAGTATTATTTTTATTTTTTTTAGAAGAAAGAAATAATAATCTATTGGTTGCTTTCTTTCTGCCGCCTTGTATAATATCAAATTTATTATTTATTAAATCATTTTTATTTATACCGAGTTTTGAACACACATCATATAAAATGTTTATATTATTTTTTTCGACATGTATAATTCTATCTTTGATAAAACTAGTGTCAACTGAGAATTCCTTTTTTTTATATATTTTTTTTAATTTATTATAAAAATGACTAAAAGTGATATAATACATGTGTTCTGAATTTGCAGAATCATCCTTTAAGTAATCTTCCATATGACAAATAGTTTGGTCATCGTATCCTTTTATCATTTTGATGTTAAGTTCTTTACAAACATTATATATTTCATTGTCTTTATAAACAGCATAATCGCTATAATCTAAGTTTTTGCTTAGATACATAACATTATATTTTTTCTTTAGACTAACTATTTCTTTTTTTAATGTATCTAAGTCTCCAGAAATAAATAATAATCTATCTTGCAATATATCATTTAGTTCCATCAGGGACTGAAACATAAAAATAATCGCATTTATACTTCTATGAAATGCTTTTTCTTTGTCTAATAATTGACTATCGTCTAAATGAAACAGAAATATAATTTTAGAATTGTCTAAATTCTTTAATTTATCTACTAATAAACTCAAAGCTTCATTGTCAACAACTCTTAAATCTTTGCTGAATATATGAATTCCGGACATATTTTATATATTTAGAGCTATAAAATCAATTTTATAATTATTGTATTTAGAAATATAACATATATGTATATTAAAGAGACATTACTTTTGCTTTAAAATTGATATTTTCTTTTGCTATATAGAATATAGTAGTAAAGTCAACTATGTCTAAAGTTTCGGCTGAGTTTGTGCCAACTAGTGAGCTATCTAAAGTGCAGTTTTATGCATTAGGAGATGAAGAAAACCAGTTAGATGCTTGTGTTGACATTACTAATAAAGAATTATTCCGTAATAATCTACCATTTAACAATGGTGTTTATGATAGCAGAATGGGCACCACAGATAATTCTTATATATGTCAGACTTGTTTTATGAATAAAACTAGCTGCTCTGGTCATTTTGGTAAGATTCAATCTCCGTATCCGTTTATTTCTCCTATGTTTAAAAAAGAAGTTATTAAATGGCTAAAGGTAATTTGTTTTAAGTGCGGAGAGTGTATTGTTAATATTAAGAAAAAGAATATCGATAGAACTCAATTGCTAAATGAAGCCGTTAAGTTAAGTAGGTCTTCTACGCAAAAGAATTTAAAATGTCCTTTGTGTGAAGAAATCCACCCAATTGTAGAAAAAGACCCTAAAGACCATTTAAAAATTATCATTAGAATGGGCGAAAACTCTAGACGTCTACTAAATACAGAAGCAGAAGATATTTTATCTAAAGTCTCTGATGAAACAGTTATTAAACTAGGTAAACTATTAGATTCTCATCCTAAAAAATTTGTCTTAAGAACATTAAGAGTGCCTCCGGTTACAATCCGTCCAGACATTAAAAAGATTAAAGGCGGTCGCTCGAATAATAATGACTTAACTACTATTTTAAAAAATATGGTTAGTCTTATTGAGAAACTACCTTCTGTTATGGATGAGGAACTCATTAAAAAGTATATCATGACTTTAGATAACATTGAAATGCATTATTATAATTTAATCAGAGATATCCCGTCTGGAAACACTAACAGACTAGCAACTAACACAGGGAGCAGCTTATCTTCTATTTCTAGCAGATTTGCTAAGAAGACTGGTCGTATCAGAAAGAATATCTTAGGTAAGCGAACTACATTTATGGCCCGTAGTGTTATTTCTGTAGACAATATTAAACCTTATCAAGTGGGAGTGCCTAAAAGCGTTGCTGAAAAAATAGTAATCCCAGAAGTTGTACAATGGTATAATAAAGAAAAATTATCTATTAACTTTTACAACAAGGACAAACAATACCCCGGTTGTCTTAAGGTAGTTAAAAAAACAGGAAAAGAATATTATGTCGGGGCTATTAATGACTCTTTTATTCTAGAAGAAGGAGACACTATTTATAGACATTTAATGAACGGAGATGTAATCTTTATGAACAGAGCCCCTACCTTACAGTCTAGTTCTATTAGTGGGCATATTGTATATGTTGTAGATAAAGGAGATACTTTTAGATTATCTCCCAATATTACTGATAGTTTCTATGGTGGTGATTTTGACGGAGACGCAATGATGGCTATTATACCACATTCAGAAGCTTCAAAAAATGAGGCTTGGCATTTAGCAGGAATCCCTAATTGGTGCATGTCTCTAAAAGACGGTACTCCTTCTGTAGGCGTATACCATGACGGATTAATCGGTATCTTTGAGTTTACAAAAGCAAACACTAAGTTTACAAAATACAACTCTATGAGACTTCTATCTACTAATGACTTTGTATATAAACAATTTGCTTTAGGAGAAGACAAAGACTATAGTGCTCATGAATTAGTAAGTAAACTTCTACCACCTATTAATTATTCTAGAAAAGCAGGATTCTTCAAACCTGAATATACCGCTTATATTGACTACGACAAAGAAGATATTAAAGTAGACATCAATAGAGGAAAACTATTAAAAGGAAGACTAGATAAAAAAACTATTGGTCAGGGAGTTAGCGGCTCTATATTTCATGTTCTGTATAACGAATATGGAAGCGAAATCGCGCTAAATACTATCTTTAACATGCAACAGATGACTAACATTTTCTTAATGCATAAAGGATTAACTCTAACATATGATGATATTACAATTAGTAAACAAGCTATGGAAAAAGTACATAAGCAGACTCAGGTAATTTTATCAGAAGCTAACCAAGTAATTAATAACTATAAAAAAGGTAAAATTATACCACCACTCGGAATGAGTGTTAAACAATTCTTCGAACAGCAGCAATTAAGTATCTTAAACCTAGGAGATGACTTTTTGAGACCTGTGTTTGAAGATATTAAGTCCGAAGAAAATAATTTATTTAAATTAATTGTAAGTGGTTCTAAAGGGAAACTAACAAATTTACTACAAATCTCTTCTTCTATCGGCCAAGCCTCTATTGGGGGAGAACGAATGGCTAAATTATTTGATTATGAAAGAACATGCCCTTACTATCCTCGATTTGACGAAAGCCCACAAAACAGAGGGTTTGTTACAGAATCTTACACAAGTGGTGTAGATATGGTATCTTTCATCTTTCAGTCTATGGAAGCAAGATATTCTATTATTAATAAAGCTTTATCTACGTCTATTACAGGCGAACAAAACAGAAAAAGTGTTAAAAATTTAGAATCTCTAATAGCAGATAACCATAGAAAAGTAGCGACGGAAAACACTATTATTCAATTCTTATTTGGAGGTGATGGTGTAGACGTTAGAAATAATGAATCTGTGTCATACCCGACAGTTTCTATCTCAGACTCTGAGTTTGAAAAGGGATGGAAATGTTCAATGGAAGACGTGGCTAAGGTATTTAATAATAAAACCACAGAAAAGGCATTAGAACAAGAATGGAATTTATTATCTAAAGACAGACAAGAATATAGAGAAATTATGCTCTGCGTTGAAAAACAAAACGTTAAAAATAAAATGTTTAGCGACGTCAGAAATTTATCCGTAAACACAGAAAGAATATTTAAAGATGTGTTCTACACGCATATGCAAGAAAGTGTTACGGAAACGCATGAAGAGATAAACCCTATCGATATTGTAGAAAGAATTAATAATTTATGTAATGATATTAAGTATTCTCATTTCAATCAAATGCAAATGAAAAAGAAAATGATTATACCGAAACATGTATTAATGTCATTTAAGCTTCTAGAAATCAACATCAGAAGTCATCTATATTGTAAAAAATTATTAAAATCAAAGATTTCATTAAAAGTGTTAGATATCTGTATCAACAGAATTATGTATACGTTTAAAAAATCTCTTATTAACTACGGAATGCCAGTAGGAATCATTTCTGCGCAATCTATTTCAGAACCGATGACACAGTACGTGCTAGATAGTCATCATCGTACAGGCTCCAGTGGGACAAAAACTGATTTCTTAGGAAGAATGAAAGAAATTCTAGGAGCAAAAATTACAGAAAAAATGAAAGCGCCTTCTATGGTGATTCATTTAAAAGAAAACTATGATGATTTCCAAGTACAATCTATCGCAAACCATATTGAAATGATGAAGTTAAAGCAATTTGTAAATAATTATCAAGTATTCTTTGAATCATTTATGAATATTGTTCATCCAGATTATAAACATGAAAACGAAATGATTAAAAGTTTTATCAAACATAATCCTCTATTAAAAGTACCTAATGACTTAATTAACTGGTCTTTGAGACTAGAAATTGATAGAGAAAAACTTATTGAAAAAAATATGAAGTTAGAAACTATTTGTTATCGTTTATTCGAACTTAACCCTAACTTATATATTGTAAATAATGCAGAAAACACATCAAAACCTAACAATATTATTATCAGAATATATATTAGAGCCTCGCAGTTTAAGAAAACACAAGAAGTAGATATTAATGTTCTAGATACTTTTATCAAAACTAGAATTTTACATTCTATTATTAGAGGAGTTGACGGAATCCATTCGACAGATGTAAGTGCTAAACTAGCCAGAACTGATATTAAAGAAGATGGAAGTATGCATAAAATTAATAAAAATGTAATTATGACAGATGGTACTAATATGGCTACCATCCTATGCAATGAATTTGTAGACCCATACCAGACACAAAGTGATAGTATTGTTGAAATTAGCCAATTATTAGGAATTGAAGCGGCTAACAATGCGATTGTAATTAATTTATCAAGTATGATGCCCAGTGCAGACCCTAAGTACTATAGAGTATACTCCGATACTATGACCTCCACAGGAGTTGTCACAAGTATTGATAGACAAGGAATTCAGAATAGAGAAAAAAATAATTCTCTTCTATTATTATCTAATAGTCACCCGCTACAAGAATTAGAGAATATTGCAATTAATGGAAGCACTGCCGACTGCACAAGAGCGAGCTCTCAGAGTTTAATGGTAGGTTCTACGCCTAAGCAATGCTCTAACTATAATAAAATTATTGTAAACAGACAATTTATTCAAGATAATGTTAAAGATTTAAGCAGTCAATTAGATGACCTGTAAATCGTATTCATAAATTAAAAAAATAGAAAAATTATTAGTATATTTTTTTTAAAACTCTTCTTTTTCTTCTTCGTCTAAAGAGACAGTATTATCGTTCTTAATATTTTCTTTATACTCTTCGTAAATTTTATTAAGCTCTGCTAGCTTTGTACTATCTTTAGTAATTTTTTTATATAAAAGTTCTCCAATCTTAGATACTTTATGTTCTTCTTTAGACTTCTTTTTGATTTCTTCTAGATTATACAGTTCATCAATTTCTGACTGCACATATAGATTATTAATATATACATTTTTATTTTTTTTAAATTCATCCTTGAAAAATACAGATTTCGCTTTTACTTTTTTATCAGAAGCAGAAGCTTTATGCGCAATAGCAATATTTTCTGCATTACTTAGAATATCAATCTTTAACTCAATATTATTAGCAATTCTACTTACGATAGCATTGTTAGCTAAAACCATCTCTTCAATCTTAGCTTCAAGCTCATTAAGTTTAGATAGAACTAGTTTACAGTCGCAAGAAGACATTATTGGTATACTCGTATAGATACTTTATAAATATAGTTTTCAATTTTTAAAATTGAAATATAAATTTGTATTATACTATTCATGTCTTTATTTAGCAATATGCACAATAGTTATGTTAACTCTGACTGCGAAAATAATATAATGTCATTTTTATCAAATCAGGATTTTGTTAAAAGTATGTTTAACGTCAATAAATATCATAGAAAACTATGTATTGATATTAAAAACAATGCTTCAAATATTATAAAAAGATTTATTAAAAAAGTTATAAATGAAAAAAAAGCTATCAAATATATATTAAATCCTAATAATATAAATGTAAATATCGTATCTAAAAATATTATTCATAAATATATTATTAAATGCTATCCGAATAAATTTAAACACAAAGCGTTGATATATTTTGTAAGTAATATAAGAAGAGACGATAGAATATCTATTAATGTATCTGAAGACTCTGAAAAAATGCTTATATTTACAACTTTTATGTTAGATGTCGATATACAAACCAGAATTATTAATGTATTTCATATATTAGAATTAGAAAACAATAATTCTATTCATATGCTTTATAATTATTATGTTAGATATATTATTCTTACTAGATAAGTTATCTTTTTATTTACATCTTTTTATTTTTTTAATTTTATAGAATATAGATAATAAATAGCGTGTATAATGAATGGTTTTTCTAACTACTTTAAAAAAATAGATGTGTGTGGAGATTTCAAAGAAGCTAAACTAAAAGCAAAATACAGCGATAATGATTATAAATCCCCGTGCGACGGCGGAGATAAAGGTGTTTTTGCTTTTATTAAAAGAATACCTTGTAAACTTAGAGAATTTGGCTGTTTTCTTAGTCATTCATTTAGTAAAAGTTGGAAACTTAGATTTATTACAATATTTATTATATTATTATTTTGTCTAAATGCTTACTTGATTTCAGCAAAACATTATAATGTAAAGGATACCGGAGAAAGCGTAGCAATGGATTCTATTTATCTAACAACTACACAGGTAACGACTATCGGGTATGGAGATATTATCCCGCAAACGTATACAGCAAAAATGGTATCTAGTATTGTACATATAGTAGTAATGTTCTTGGCGTATAGTTTAGCAGAAGAATTTGGTTATGTCACAGTAGCAAGGTCTAAGCAGACAGAAGAAATAAAAGAAAATGTAAAAAAAGATTTAGCCCCTATCAAAGTAGAGCTCACACCTGAAATTAAAGAATCGATAAGAAATAATATGATTCAGAGAATGTCTGCTCCTGAAAATAAGATAACATTTGGAGAGACTGCTAAAATGGAACAATCAATTAAAAATACTGAAAACAATGTATCAGACGCAGCTGGTAAATTCTTAAACCTAAGAAAAAACGCAAGAGCTAATAATAATTATTCGGAAAGAAGAGTGTACCCTGACAGAGATGCAGTATCTGAATAAATGCATTAGCTTTTGTTAACTAAGTTGATTCTTTTTCTTTCTGGGTAGTTTACTGGGCATTTCAATACCATATAATTCGCATAACGTTTTAATTTCTTCTATATTCTTGTTTTTATTGATGTCAGAGTAAAAAGATTTAAACGTAGAAATAGATATACTAAACTCTTTAGAGATGTAGTCTGCCGATAAATCTGGAGTGTTTTCTAATCTACCAGAGCTAAATTTATGGTCTGTTATTTTTTTAGTAGAAATTATAACTATAAATAAAATAGCAGAAACTTTTGTAGATAATCTTGCATTGTGGTTACCTATTTTTTTGTCTTCTATTATTTCTAACATCTCTTCCATAAAATATTTATAATTTAAGTCAACACCTGCTCTTTTTAAATACGATTCGATATATTTTAGATTATTATTTTCATAAATAGGAAGTTGAATTATTTTTTTTTCTTCTAAAACTCTAACTATTTTATCTCCTTTGCTTAAATCGTTTTCAGTAATGCCATACCAATCACTTATTTCTTTATGCTTTCTAATAATACCTGCCGTTAGACATTCATAATATATTAATGACCCAATAATACCATTGAATATATCACCTCTATGTATTTTATCTGTTTCTCTTATTAATTTATATTGAGAGATGACTTTTTCTATAATATTTTTAGGTATGAAAATAGTCGTAGATTTGAAATTTAATTTTTCTAGTTTTCTTCTAAGATTTGATTCTTGGACTATAGAATATTGAGAAGTTGAGTTTCTTAACTGTTTTTGATATTGGAATGCATTATTGCCAATACATTTGATAGGTATATGAAAATTACTATTAGTATTATATCCATTCATACTGGGCTCATATTCGTTATTTTCTGTAGTTATATTCTTTATAAAACCGCATACTCTACATGTCAAAGTGTTATTTATATCACTATCCATTAAAATATTGCAATCTTCACAAAATTTGTAATCAGAAATTTCTAATTTTTCTTTATCACCATCAACACCTTCTAATTCTTCTATAGACTGATTTAAAATATCATTAAGTTCGTCAAAGTCAAATTCAAAGTCCATACTTCTATATTTGTATTTGAAAATATCAATTTTTTTAAGAAATGCAATAATTAGTTAGAACGATACGAAAATACTGTATATAGATATCTTCAATATGAATATAACATTGTTTTAAATCTAAAATAAAATATAAAATATAACTAGAATATAGACATGAAAAGAATTAAAATTAATTCTGATATAGATTCAGATTTTATAACTTTTAATTTAGATTATAATGCTATAAACATACAAAAATGCTTAGATGTCGTTAGAAAATATATTATAGATAAACAATTGATGATAGTAGGCGGTATGAGTATAGATTTTGCTTTAAAATTAAAAGGAGATAATTTATACTCTAACTATCAAATACCTGACTATGATGTTATAGACCCAGATAATATCAATCATGCAAATAACATTTCTACACTATTATGCGAGATAGGTATGAAAAATATATCAATAGTGCCAGCAGTACATAAGACAACTATTAGAGTACAAATAATGGGTTATACGGTATTTGACTCTACATTCGTACCTGAATATTTATACAAGAAAATACCATATATGAGATATGAAAATTATAAATTTATAGACCCTGTGTATCAAAAAATAGACCAGTATACGTCTCTATCTTTATTATGGAACATAACGGGTCCTGCTTTTAATATTATCAATAGACTAGAAAAAGATTTAAAAAGAAAAGAAATGTTATCAAAATATTATAACTTTTCTGAAGAGCATTTAGATAAGAATATTAATATAAAAACAAAAAATATAAAGCTAAACTCTGTATCTTTTAATAAAATAAATAAAGTTATTCAGTCAGATAATAATATTTTTTCTATAGACTTAGACTTTATATTTCATGGAAAATTAGCATATTGTTTTATATATGAAGAATATGCAGAAATATGCAAAAAATATAATATACAAAATAATGCATTGCTAAAATATAAAATACATAAAAATACAAACAATATTATGCAGTTTGAATATTCGGGAAAGAATATAGAAATAATAAATTACGGAAATGGATTTCGTGATAACAAAACGTTTAATATTATGATGTCTGAATATGATATATCTAAGTTTATTCAAACTAATCAAGGGTTTATAAGCACATCGATGCCAGCACTGACTAGTTTCGAATCAAACGATTACGATATTAAATTAAATTCTATAGATATGACAGGTAATATGTTATCTATAAATAAAATCAAATCAGCTAAATTAAAAGATACATTCTATATAAGCAATTATAATTATATATTAGCACTTTTCTTATTTTCTTTCTACTTTGAAGATGATATTGAAGAAAAAAATATCTACGCGGCTTATTATTTATCTTTACTACGTATAGTAGAAAATGTACAGTCTATAGATGAATATATGAATAAATTAGAAGATAATTGTTTTTATTTAAGTTTAAATAATTTAGGCATTGAATATTGGAAAGACGAAAACTTATTATTCTATATGCAAAACTATAATAATATAAAGGAAACAAGAAGAGGATTAAATACTATACCTCCAAAAAATTATATATCAAATCCAGACTGTGAAATAAAAAAAAAATTCTCTAATGAAGATAGAAATAATTCTACGTTTTACGTAGATATTATACAATCTGTTAAAGAAACAAATTTCTTAAAAGAACTAAATGAAATTATATAAATTATTTACGTTTAACATATTTTCTTTTTTTAGGAATAGTAGTTTCGGTATTTGTTTCATCAACTACTGGCTCAGATACTGGTTCAACTACTGGTTCAGCTACCTGTTCAGCTACCTGTTCAACTACTAGCTCAGATACTGGTTCAACTACTGGTTCAGCTACCTGTTCAGCTACCTGTTCAACTACTGGCTCAGATACTGGTTCAACTACTGGTTCAGCTACCTGTTCAGCTACCTGTTCAACTACTGGCTCAGATACTGGTTCAACTACTGGTTCAGCTACCTGTTCAGCTACC
>JACCDG010490899.1_pt1 | contig 168929 bp, 145 predicted proteins | sample 7442471 | NCBI WGS metagenome assembly JACCDG01 (sample SAMN15323444, study PRJNA562643) | freshwater metagenome | isolation source: river surface water | place: USA:Blue River Watershed | collected 2017-08-17 | reverse complement strand
GCAAACAGCTTCCCGACAAGAAGCGCCATTACTATAAGTGTAAGATAGATGTTTCGACGGCTACTCACGTATATTCTCCTTATTTAAGTGTAACTAATACCAACACAAACCCCTTTTGACCTTTTTTCAAGGCTGTCATCGCTTTTCCGATATAAGCACCTTCAGCAAGATTTCTATCCATAACCTTCATGGCATGTCCTGGGGTTGATGAGGTTGTCAGCATGTCTCCAGGTTTAACCTCGTTGTCAGTGGCATCCACCATTACCCACACACGTCCGGCAAGAGCAATTGGAAGACTTTTGTTTGTATCATTACCAGGTTTTTGAAGAAGAATACCAGGGTTAATACCATTTGCTCCTGACACAATACCTGCAACCAGTGAATCATAAGCTTTTGAGGCCAGAACCAGATGCCCTGGATGTTCAGGATCTATACTCATCACCATACCAGGTTTAATATTGGGATCTTTGGTATCAAAATATTCGGCCACGTCCGTACCACCTGTTACCGAGTAGGCATTAGCTGTTACCCTGCCGGAAGCCACCATGGACACCGCAGTAATAGCACCTGCTCCGTTAACCTGGAACTGACTGGTTGAACCTACAGATAATGTAGAGGCTGGTGATGTTGTTCCAATTCCCACGTTTCCTTGTTGAGTAGTTACAACAACAACTCCGCTACTATTTTCTAATTGTAAAATAGGTCCTGTAGACGATGCATGTTGTTGAATTACTCTAAATGCTGGGTTTGCGTCTCCAATATTTCTTGTAAAAGACCATCCGCTTGATCCAGGTGAAGCAAACGCTGAGTTATAGTTGCCTATATTTGATATTGAATTAGGTCTTAAAATATTCGAAACAACAGTGTTGTAAAAAGTGGTTGAAGCCGTTGTTTTTACAGATTGATCAAACCAGTCGGCAAGTGTTGGATCTCCATTTAACGTTATAGTTCTTGATGCATCTCCAGTTGTTAATGTAAGTGTCTGATCAGCTGTTAAATTAGAACCTGGAACGATTGTAAGACCGTTGCTGGCATCCGTGTCTTTTATTTTTAATCCTGTGTTATTTACATAAACTGAAGTGATATCCGTATTGGCTCCGCTTTTTGCAACACCTAACATTGTTCTAGCGTTAGCTGTTGTGGTTGAACCGGTACCACCGTTTGCTACTGCCAATGTTCCACTGGTGATGTTTGACGCACTTAAACTGGTTAAGTTAGCGCCTGAGCCTGAAAAACTGCCACTGATTGTTCCCGCACTTGTGATATTTCCACTTACGTTTAACAAACCTGATATACCCGCGGCTCCAGCCACACGCACCGCATAAGCAGTACCTGGGGCACTGGTTCCAATTCCCACAACACCTTGAATAATCGTACCATTTGATGGAGCAGCCGTACCCGCATAACCGCTACCTATTGAAGCTCCACCAGCAACACTTATAGTACTCCCTGGGGTTGTTGTGCCTATACCCAATCTATCGTTAGTCGTATCAAAAAACAAACCGGTGTTATCCTGAGTATACACACCACTGGCGCCGGCAAATACCACCGAACCTTGGGTAAAGGCCGTACCTGTACCTGTACCGCCTCTCGCTAGAGCTAATGTACCACTACTTATATTGGATGCGCTTAAACTTGTTAAGTTGGCACCAGAACCTGAAAAAGTTCCACTGATGGTTCCGGCAGTAGTAATATTACCGCTGACATTTAATAAACCTGTTATCCCAGCAGCACCTGATACAAGTAGTTTATATGCAGAAAGAGGTGTTGTTGTTCCTATTCCCATGTTGCCGTTGGTATCTATTCTCACACTTTCAGCCCAGGTTTGTGTGCCTGTCCGTCTTCCTATTACAAAGTTTGCAGGGCCATTTGTAGATCCAGCAACAGCACCTAAGAAGATGTTACTTGCACCGTTGGATGAGTTATACGCATTAAAATCAATTAAAGCACCGCCAGCGACACTGTTGCCTTGTGCGCTAATAGAAATCACGGTACCTCTTGGCACATAGGAATCGTAAGATGAATAAGTTGAAACACTATAGGCTTCTGCCGTAGAGTCAAATCTACCGGCTATGTTTGCACCACCACCCACATGTAATTTTGCATTAGTAGGCGTTGTTGTACCAATCCCTACAACACCTTGAACAATCGCACCATCAGATGGAGCTGCAGTTGAATAATACGTGCTACCCACAGATAAATTCCCTTTAGACGATACCGTACTTCCAGGATTCGTCGCACCAATACCTATACCGGATGTTCCGTTTCCTCTAAGACTAAAAATATCGCCCACAGAATGGATATTAAACCCTATTTTTTCCAACCCGGCTGTTGCACTTGGGTAAAAAATAAGGAAACCAGATTTCCGTGACGAATCCACTTTACCAAATTGAATATTACCAGCCATTCCACTGTCATCTACCGTATTTGGGGTTAAGCCTGAAATCGTACGGGCTCCAGATGTTGTACTTGTGTTAATAGCCGCGATAATGGATGGCCCTTGAGAACCACCAGATGTTGAAGTTACTTCTAACATATACCCTGGCGTACTTGTTCCAATTCCAACACTTCCAGCATTGTTGCTATAAATATTGGCCCCGTTGCTTGTCCAATAGCCAGCACCTGCCGTTGAAGCAGTTGTTTGGGTAGTTCCATCAGGAAATTTAAACCCTCCGGTTGTGGATTCGATGGTTCCAGCTACACTTAATTTTTGGCCTGGGGTTGATGTTCCAATACCGACCCTCCCAGTAGAGGCTTGGAAACGAATTTTTTCTCCAACAGTGTCATTAAACACTAGATCATCTGAACTTGGATTTTTAATAATATGCCAAAGAGACGTACCATCAATAAAAGAGAGTACTTTAGCTCGATTATAATCATTTGAAATACGAACATAGTTATCTACTCCTCGCCCTATTTGACTCACTTCTAAGGTAGTCCCTGGCGTTGTAGTACCAATACCCACATTACCCGATACAATCAATCCATTAAGTGGTGGAATGGTTGTTCCATAGCCTAGTGAAAGTCCTTTATTTCTGATGTTTGCAATAACAGTTCCGCTAATACCATTAAAGTAAAACTCGCCAGTGTTTGGGTTAGCAAGGGTAAATCCACCATTTGTCGTATCTAATTGAGCCATAATCGTACCAGAACGTTGTATAGCAAAATTACGCACAGTGTTTGATGGTTCTTTAATTAAAATATTACCAGAGCTTACAACCAATTTTTCTGTAGCATTGGTGATTCCAATACCCACATTTCCATTACCTCTTAAAGTCATAACATTTGTAAGCGTACCGTCAGCAGTAAAATCAGAACCGCTATCCGGTCTCACCGTGAAATCCATTCTCGCACCCAATCCAAATGTAGCATCAACAGGAACTTCTATTTGAGCTTGTCTAATGTCACTACTACCATCTAGGAAATCAAATCGAAGTCTTGGATAATAGCTATTATTTCCACCGGTATTTGGGTTTTCTTGTCCACCGCTTATACGTAATGCCGGTGTAATACCTACAGAACGAACATGTAGAGGCGCCAACGGAGTGGATGTTCCAATACCCACGTTACCTGATGGAAGAATCCGTACCCGTTCTGTTCCATTGATTTTAAAGAAAATAGGGATAGCCGCTGATGTTTGTAAAGCCAAACTTGAGGCTTCTGCGTTTAAAACAGTGCCAGCGCCACTGGTGTTTGTTCCGATATAACCTTGGCGTGTTGTGTTGTTGTAGAAGCCTATGTAATTTTGGTTGGCTCCACCATTCACACGAACAGCCTCAGCTAAAGAAGTATTTACAGCTCCTATTGTTAACAAATTGCTTGCACTTGTAGTGCCGATACCAACGTTACCTGAGACAATCAATCCGTTAGTCGGAGCAGCTGTGTTAGCAAAGGTTCCAGAACCAATAGATACACCGCCACCAACAGATAGTTTGGAACCCGGTGTTGTTGTTCCAATACCCATATTACCACCGGCTTTTAATGTTACTACGGTTGCTACGTTTGTTTCAGTAATAGTAAAGTCGTTGTTGTTTCCACCAAAATGCCATGATTTAGCCCCTGATGTAAATTGCAATTCAGCATTGGTTGCATGATAAAGCTGTAACGTTCTAGATGGATTAGTAAGTCCTATCCCCAAACGGGTATTGGAATTATCCCAAAATAAACCTGTGTTGTTTTGGCTGTATACACCACTAGCTCCGGCAAATACTACTGATCCTTGGGTAAATGCCGTTCCTGTTCCGGTACCGCCATTGGCTACACCCAAAGTTCCGCTACTGATATTGGAGGCATTTAAATTTGTTAAACTGGCACCAGAACCTGAGAATGTACCGCTAATGCTACCCGCCGTTGTGATATTTCCACTCACGTTTAATAAACCACTGATACCAGTCGCTCCCGTTACTCTTAATGCATAAGTTGTACCTGGCGCACTTGTTCCGATACCGACTACACCTTGAATAATCGCACCATTTGTTGGCGGTGTAACCAATTCATAACTAGAACCCAAAGAAATATTTGTTCCCCAAATAGCCGTATTACTCACCCCACCCATTGTTGGGGCTGTAGCGTGTACACCAAATACTGAATTAGGCGTGTGATTTGCAGCATAAATACCTGGCTGAATCCGAATACCAGCCATTCTTGTATAACCATAATCTGCACGGGATGAAGCATTTGTAATATTAACGTTAATACCTGTTGCCCAAGCTTGATACCCTGAGGCATTAAACGTAGGCGTAATGTTAATCGCATTGATAGCCCATCCACCTTCATGAAGTGAATAAACAGGACCATCTAATGTTAATGCACTAAAGCTTGAATCAACTATATTTTTATAAGGAGCACTGCCTGAACCTGCTATACGAGCGGATCCTTTTATAGACACTGTCATTTCAGGTGTTGAAGTTCCTATCCCCAACCGTTTGTTTGTGTTATCCCAGAATAAGTTTGAATTATCTTGGGTATACACACCGCTAGCACCAGCAAAAGGAATAGAACCTTGAGTCATTGCCGTTCCAGTTCCTGTACCACCGTTGGCTACACCCAATGTGCCACTGCTGATATTTGAGGCATTTAAGTTGGTTAAACTAGCACCGGACCCAGAGTGAGTTCCACTGATAGTTCCTGCACTCGTTATATTTCCACTTACATTTAATAAGCCAGATACACCGGCTGCTCCAGCCACTCTTAATGCATAGGCTGTACCTGGGGCACTTGTCCCAATTCCTACAACACCTTGGATAATCACGCCATCCGATGGAGATGCCGTTCCAGCATAACTAGACCCAATTGAAGCTCCGCCAGAAACAGATAATTTTGAACTCGGATTTGTATGTCCAATTCCTAAATTACCTTTGATATACACATTTCCATTACCTCCACTTATACCCATTAACATTGACTCTGTACTATTTTCAAAAATAAATCCGTTACTATCATTTGCATAAGCTCTAAATCGTGCATGATGAGAATTCGATCCATTCACTCCTGTAGTAGCAGTACCTCCTGACAACGATTTAGATGATCCTGAGGTTGACATATACATACCCCAATCAGGGTTAGCCAAATCCCATAGATAAATACCTTTTGTTGTACCCCCATCTACTTGGCCTTGTACTAATACCTTCCCGCCATAGGCTTGTACGTCTGTACCTATAACTAATCCTAAATTTGTTCTCGCATTTGAAGCCGTTGTAGCGCCAGTTCCGCCTTGAGCCACGCTTAATGCCGTTGTTAATCCACTCAAACTTGTAATATCGCTGTTAGCTCCACTTTTTGCTACACCCAAGGCTGTTCTTGCGTTAGCTGTAGTTGTTGCGCCGGTACCTCCGTTGGCTACACCCAAGGTACCACTGCTAATATTTGACGCATTTAAGTTCGTTAAGCTGGCACCCGATCCAGAGTGTGTTCCACTGATAGTTCCAGCACTTATAATGTTCCCACTCACGTTTAATAATCCAGATACACCCGTTGCACCAGCCACACGCAACGCATAGGTTGAACCTGGTGCACTTGTTCCGATACCTACCACACCCTGTACAATCGCTCCGTTACTTGGTGCTGCAGTAGACGCATAGCCTGACCCCACAGATGTTCCACCAGCAACGCTTAACAAGCTACCCGGCGTTGTCGTCCCCACACCCAAGTTACCTCCAGCAGGTTGAAGACTAAGAACACCTGATGGGTATGCTCTTAAAAAATCCTGAGAGAAGATCGCATTATACATAAAGAAACTGGAATCCGTATTTTTCCCTATCTGATATTTATACACACCGGATTCTTGAAAATTAAAGTATGCTTGTGAGCTTGCTGCCGTTTGATTAAAATTAATACCGCCATGAGTTGTTAAATTTAAATCGATAGCCATGACGTGAGAGCCTGCAGTTCCACCAGGAGCTATAGTCAGTTTAGAGGTAGGTGTTGTAGTACCAACTCCCAATCTCCCGTTTGTATTATCCCAGAATAATCCACTGTTATTTTGGCTATACACACCGTTAGCTCCAGCAAATACTACCGAACCTTGGGTAAGAGCCGTTCCTGTTCCGGTTCCACCTTGAGCTACGCCCACTGTAGACGTACTTACTACACCACTTCCATCTACACTTAATAATCCACTTTTCAAATTGCTAAAGGTTACAGTTCCAGATGTTTTGATATTGCCACTTACGTTTAATAATCCTGTTACTCCAGCTGCACCAACCACTTTTAATCCGTAGGCAGTTCCAGGAGACGTTGTCCCAACACCAACGTTTCCAGCTCCTGATACATAAAGGTAACTAGCTGTTCCACCATTATTTTGAATATTCATAATAGGATTTGTTGATTGTGAACTACCAGCAAAAACAGATAAGGTTCTTACGGATGCCGCATTTCCCCATACGGCTGAACCGCCCATAGACACATTACCGTTTACAAATAATGTTGGTGTGCTTGTGTTGTTTGCACCAAAAAATTCAACGTTTTGAGGTGTACCACCAGAGCCATTGCTATAGTTAACAACCATTACAGCACCCGCACTTAATAAATCGTTAGCGCCACCACTGGTGTTAAAACGAATATACCGTGAAGAATCATAATAAGAGTAAATACCTGCAGAGCCAACGTTAATATCCCCTGCAGAGCCCGCAGCTCCAGTTTGAACATACTTTCCATTTACTTCTAGTCTTTGTGTAGGGGTTGTCGTCCCAATACCCACATAACCCACATCATCAATATACATACGAGTTCCCAGTGAACCAGCCGCACCTGTTGCAAAGAATAAACGACCATTTCCACCAGCTTTGATATCAACACCTATACGTGCTCTATCATTTGAATCAAGAGAAGTAGCCGCAGCCCCTGAAGATCCATGACCAAAACCTATCCACCATTGGTCTCCAGCATTATTATTTCCATTAAGTAATTTTAATACACCTACAGATGATGCAGAATCATAAACAACTAACTTTGAGCTTGGAGCTGAAGTTCCAATTCCCAAACGTTTATTGGTATTATCCCAGAAGAAATTAGAATTATCTTGGCTGAATGCCCCACTAGCCCCTGCAAAGTGTACGGATCCTTGCGTCATTGCGGTTCCGGTTCCGGTTCCACCTTGAGCTACCGTTAATGCCGTTGTTAATCCACTCAAACTTGTAATATCACTATTTGCACCACTTTTTGCGACACCTAATACAGTTCTAGCACTTGCTGTTGTCGTTGCTCCGGTACCGCCGGCACTTACGCCAAACGCGCCACTAATCGCAGATGTTGGGATTGTAGCACTTACTGTCAATGTACCTGTTCCACCTGATGTTTTAACATAACCGTTTGTACTTAATCCACTAAAGGCGATTGTTCCACTTGAACTAATTCCTGTTGCCGCAGCAATAGCACCAGAGCTATTCACTTGGAATGGACTTCCACTACCTACAGAAAATAATGAAGCCGGAGCTATATTGCCTACCCCAACATTTCCACCTGCAAGAATGGACATTAACATGCCTACGTTTGAAAATCCAAAATCGATACGGTTTGAATTTGATCCTGAACCCACATATGTAAATTGAAAATCGGCAGAGTTTTTAGCCGAACTATCTTTCCCAAATTTAAACAAAGTTCCATCTGTTGTATTTGGTGCCAAAAACTGTGCAATTAAAGGCCAGCTTGTTCCAGCATCGCTCACATGAAGAGTTGAAGATGGATTAGTCGTCCCTACACCTAACCGTTTATTACTACTATCAAAAAATAAGCCACTGTTATTTTGGCTATAAACACCGCTAGCTCCTGCAAACACAACAGAACCTTGAGTAAAGGCTGTATTTGTTCCAGTACCACCTTGAGCTATAGTAACCGTTGCCGTACTAACAACACCGCTGCCATTCACACTTAAAATCCCGCTCTTTAATGAGCTAAAGGTTACAGTTCCTGCTGTTTTGATGTTGCCACTTACGTTTAATGAAGTGGTAATTCCTGCTGCACCATTTACAAATAATTTATAAGAAGAAGGTGCTGTTGATGTCCCAATACCTACCGTACCTGAAGTCCCTACTCTCATTCTTTCAATTTGATTGGTAAAGAAAATAAGAGGTTGACTTGTCCATGTCGCCATAACCATAGCATCTTGAGTATTGTTAGCCATGCCGATTCCGTCTTGTCCGATATAGCCATCCGCATTGTTTGCAGATTTAAAATGGATAACGTTTCCGTAAGTTGTTGCTCCCTCTTCTATACGCATTTTTTCTGCTGCACTGCTTTTATATAAATGTAATAAAGACGCTGGCGTTGTCGTTCCAACACCAATTGTTCCATCTGTTTTTATAAATAATCTGTGCGCATTTCCAACAACAAACGCAAACGGATGATTTGTCGTTGTACCCATATAAGGGGTATAAATTCCGCCGCCGGCTGACAATCTTACCGTAACGTTATTATTAGAATCATCTAAACGGATTTGGGATTCATTATCGATTCCAGACACATGTAGTTTTGCACCTGGGTTAGTCACGCCAACACCCAAACGATTGTTAGTCGTATCCCAAAATAATTGGGAATTATTTTGACTGTAAACACCGCTGGCTCCGGCAAACACAACCGAACCCGTTGTAAAGGCTGTGGAGGTTCCAGTTCCACCATTGGCTACGGGGACAACACCCAAGATACCTGTACTTGCATCAACTGTTCCTGCACCCAAGAAGGTTTTCATGTTAGCAGTTGAGGTTAACGCCAAAAAGCTTCTTGCTTTTGGACTTAATGACGTTAAGGCTTGTGAATTGGCTGCAGATGAATAAATAATCGTATCCGCTGCTGTCATATTTACCGCTGCAAAGGATTGTAATAATCCGCTATACGCTTGAACGTTGGTTCCTATGGTTAATCCCAAGTTAGCTCTGGCGTTGGTTGTTGTTGTAGCACCTGTACCGCCATTCGCTATACCCAAGGTTCCACTACTGATGTTTGAGGCATTTAAATTTGTTACACTTGCACCCGATCCAGAAAATGTTCCACTAATAGTTCCTGCACTCGTTATATTTCCACTAACGTTTAATAAACCACCAACACCAGTTGCTCCAGCCACTCTTAACCCATAAGCTGTTCCCGGTGTACTGGTTCCAATCCCTACAGTCCCTTGAATAATCGCTCCGTTATTAGGTGCTGTAGCAGAAGCATAGGCTGGAGAACCCACAGATAAGTTACCTGAAACACTCAAAATAGAACCAGGACTTGTTGTAAAAATCCCAATTCGGCTTTGGCCGCCTTTAATCACAAATGGGAAATTGCTTGCTTGGCTATTATAAATCGCAAAAGAACCTGAACCGACAGCATAGTTTGCACTTCCTCCTACAAGAAGGGAATACTGCTGTTGAGACCCAGTGCTTCCATTCCCAACATCAAATGCCGTTTGCCAGGAGTCATTACCAGTAAAATAAATAGCGCCACTTCCGTAAGCACTAACAACCAAACGGTACCCGTAGCTAGGCGTTGTACCTATCCCCAATTTCTTTTCAGTAGGATCCCAAAACAACATACTGTTGTCTTGGCTGTACACACCATTGGTTCCAGCAAATAACACAGATCCCGGAGTAAATTGTGTAGACGTTCCCGTACCACCTTTTGAAACAGCCAATGTTCCCGTTGTATCCGTTGAAAGATCAACAACGTTACGAGTAGCCAATTTGGACAATCCATTAATTTTAGAAAGTGGCAACAAACCGCTGACATCGTTTCCACTGAGTACAATTGTATTTTTTGTAGCAATACTACCCAAACCTAAATTGGTTCTTGCACCCACTGCTGTTGTAGCACCGGTACCGCCATTTGTTATAGGCAAAATCCCAGTTATATCTGTATTTGCATTTACAGAACTAGCTCCCAAAAAGGCTTTCATGTTAGCTGTAGTTGTAAGGGCCAAAAAGCTTCTTGCTTTAGGTGTTAATGCCGTTAAGGCTTGTGAATTGGCTGCTGCTGAATAAATAATCGTATCAGCCGCTGTCATATTTACCGCCGCAAAGGATTGCAATAATCCGTTATACGCTTGAACATCGGTTCCTATCACTAATCCCAAATTAGACCTTGCACCAGCAGCATCCACAGCTCCGGTACCTCCAGTTGTTACACCCAAGGTTCCATAACTGATATTCGACGCATTTAAACCAGTAAGGTTTATACCAGAACCCGTAAATCCGCCGCTACTCACAACATTGCCACTTACATTTAAACTGCCAGTTACTTTAGCTGAGCCAGCAACTCGTAGTCGTTCAGCATCTGGAGAAGTGGTTCCAATTCCCACATTTCCCGCACCAGACACATAGACATAATGGCTTGAACCATCATAACTTTTAACATCTAAAATTGGAGAAGAGGATTGTGAACTTCCAGCCATAACCGTCAATGTTCTTGCGGAAGCGCCACCGTTATTATCAAAAGTACCACCACCCATAGACACATTTCCGTTTACAAATAATGTTGGCGTATTTGTTGCATTAGCTCCAAAAAACTCCACATTTTGCGGAACGTTTACAGGATAACCACCAAATCCATCACTCCAGTTAATCACCAAAGGTGCCCCAGCACTTAGGAAATCATGAGCCCCACCATTTGAATTAAACCGAATAAATTTTGAAGGTCCGTTATAAGAATAAAAACCTGCAGCCCCTGCGTTAACATCCCCAGCTGTACCACCGGCACCTGTTTGTGTATATTTTCCATTTACCTCAAGTCTTTGTGAAGGTGTTGGCGTTCCAATACCCAAACGTCCGTTCGCATTATCCCAGAATAATCCACTATTATTTTGACTATAAACGCCACCAGCTCCTGCAAATACAACTGATCCTGCAGTCAAGGCTGTGGATGTTCCAGTTCCACCATTGGTTATTGGGACTACACCCAAAATACCCGTTGTCGCATCAACGGTTCCTGCACCTAAGAAGGTTTTCATGTTTGCAGTTGAGGTTAATGCCAAAAAGCTTCTGGCTTTTGGAGTCAATGAAGTTAAAGCTTGGGAATTAGCTGCCGCTGAATAAATAATGGTATCCGCTGCTGTCATATTCACGTCAGCAAAGGATTTTAATAATCCGTTATAAGCTTGAACATCCGTACCTACTCTTAATCCCAAGTTCGCTCTAGCATTTGTTGTTGTTGTAGCACCGGTACCACCATTGGTTATAGGTAAAATACCTGTTATTTCCGTATTGGCGTTTACTGAACCACCCAAAAAGGTCTTCATGTTAGCTGTTGTTGTTAAGGCCAAAAAGCTTCTGGCTTTTGGGGTTAAGTCAGTTAAGGCGTACATCTCTGCCGCTGTTGCATAAATCATCTTATCGGCAACCGCATTTAAACCAGCAATAGAAGCTAACGATCCATTATAAGCCTGTACATTTGTTCCAATAGCTAAACCCAAATTGGATCGAGCACTAGCAGCATCAGATGCACCGGTACCACCAGCTGCAATCCCCATTACCCCACTAATATCTTTAGTTGGAATGGTTGAGACTACACCCAAAGAACCCATAACTTGAGCCGCCTTAACATAACCACCAAAGGCTAAACTTTGAGATTGAATAGACGAACTATTTAATGCTGTTGCCGTAATGGTTCCATTCACATCCAACGCTGTTGTTGGGTTAAAATTCCCAATCCCAACTTTTCCACCATTAATGATAAAGTTATTACCTTGTTCCAACTCCAATTCAATATATTGTCCAGGATGACCCCAACCTAAATAAGCACCACGATTTCCAGCCGTATACCAACCAATCAACGGGTAATGATCTGATGCGTTTGCATACATATTTAGCGCATCTTGATCAAAACGGAATTGAGCTTGACCGGACACGATATGGAAGGTTGAATCTGGCGATGTTGTTCCAATCCCTATATTGGATCCACTTTGGAATAATACGCTTGGATTTCCTAAAAAGGTTTTCATATCCGCTGTTGAAGTTAAGGCCAAAAAGCTTCTGGCTTTTGGACTTAATGAGGTTAAAGCTTGGGAATTGGCTGCAGATGAATAAATAAGGGTATCCGCCGCTGTCATATTTACATCAGCAAAAGATTTTAATAATCCACTGTAGGCTTGGACATCAGTGCCTACTCTTAATCCTAAATTGGCTCTGCTGTTTGCCGTTGTAGTTGCTCCCGTACCACCGTTAGTTATTGGCAAGGCACCTGTAACATCTGTAGTTAAATTCACAACATTTTGTGTCGCTAGTTTTCCTAAACCTACAACTTTGTTTGCAGGAAGGCTTCCCGTAACATCCGTTGTTAAATCGACCACATTTCGAGTAGCTAACTTAGACAATCCAGCAATTTTTGCCAATGGCAATTGACCACTGACATCATTTCCACTCAATACAATTGTATTTTTTGTAGCAATAGAACCCAATCCCAAATTGGTTCTCGCACCCACTGCCGTTGTAGCACCAGTACCACCTTTGGTTACACCAATTGTCGTGGCATTCCAGGTTCCTACTGTAATCGTTCCTACTGTATTTATATTCCCTGAACCTTGCCAAGTACTTAATGGCGTATTTTCGACTTGGTTCAATCCCAAATTAACTCGAGCTTGTGTTGCATCCGTTGCTCCCGTACCACCGTTAGTAATAGGTAAAGCACCTGTAACATCTGTAGTTAAATTCACAACATTTTGTGTGGCTAATTTCCCTAAACCGGCTACTTTAGCAACTGCCAAACTTCCAGTTACATCGTTTACTAAACTCACATTATTTTGTGTCGCCAATTTTCCTAAACCCGCTACTTTAGCAACTGCCAAACTTCCAGTCACATCGTTTACTAAACTTACATTATTTTGTGTTGCTAACTTTCCAAGACCTGCAACTTTTCCTACAGGTAAGGTTCCAGTCACGTCATTTCCACTCAACACGATGGCATTTTTTGTAGAAATAGAACCCAACCCCAAGTTGGCTCTCGCACCAGTTGCCGTTGTCGCTCCGGTACCACCTTTGTTTACACTGATTGTCGTGGCATTCCACGTTCCAACCGTAATGGTTCCTACTGTATTTATATTTCCTGACCCTTGCCAAGTACTCAATGGCGTATTTTCAACTTGGTTCAATCCCAAATTAATTCTAGCTTGCGCTGCATCAGTTGCGCCGGTTCCCCCAGCTGCTATTCCAATGACACCGCTAATATCTTTTGTTGGAATACTAGACAATACACTTAAGTTCCCTTGTAGTTGAGACGCTTTTACATAACCGCCGGCACCTAATGTTTGCAAATTAATTTTACTTAATGGCAATTGGCCAGTGATATCATTTCCACTTAATACGATAACATCTTTTGTTGCGATGGCACCCAAACCTAGGTTGGTTCTGGCTCCGACTGCCGTTGTAGCTCCGGTTCCGCCTTTTGCCACGCCAAACACCCCATTTATGTCACTTGTCGGGATCAAAGTTCCGGCAGTGAACGCATTGGCCCCATTTCCTCGAATATAACCCATTAGATTAGTTGCACCTGTACCACCATTCGACACAGGCAATATCCCCGTCACATCGGAGCTATTTAAGGTGATTATATTTTGAGTCGCCAATTTTCCTAAGCCAGAAACTTTATTTACAGCCAAACTGCCAGTTACGTCGGTTACCAAGCTTACATTATTTTGTGTGGCTAGTTTTCCCAACCCATTAATTTTTCCTACAGGTAGGGCTCCACTCACATCGTTTCCATTTAATATAATAGTATTTTTTGTAGCGATACTGCCCAATCCCAAACTTGCCCTTGCGCCAGTTATAGTTGTAGCTCCGGTACCACCTCTATTTACACCGATTGTCGTTGCGTTCCAGGTTCCAACTATAATCGTACCCACAGTATTAATATTGGTTGACCCTTGCCATGTACTTAGTGGGGTATTTTCTACTTGGTTCAATCCCAAATTGATTCGTGCTTGCGCCGCATCGGTTGCACCCGTACCACCATTCGTTATAGGTAAAGCACCGGTAACATCGGTTGTCAGACTCACAACATTTCGTGTCGCCAATTTTCCTAGACCACTTATTTTTCCTACAGGCAAAATCCCTGTGACATCCGTTGCCAAGCTCACTGTATTTTGAGTCGCTAATTTTCCCAACCCCAAATTAGTTCTAGCACCTGCTGCCGTTGTTGCGCCGGTACCACCCTTGTTAAGACCAATCGTCGTGGCATTCCACGTTCCTACTAAAATAGTACCTAGTGTATTAATATTCGTTGAACCTTGCCAACTACTTAACGGGGTATTTTCAACTTGGTTTAATCCTAAATTAATTCTAGCTTGCGCCGCATCGGTTGCACCCGTACCCCCATTAGTTATAGGTAAGGCACCCGTAACATCGGTTGTTAAATTCACAACATTTCGTGTCGCCAATTTTCCAAGACCACTTATTTTAGCAACAGCCAAACTTCCTACGACATCAGTTGCCAAACTCACAACATTTTGTGTGGCTAATTTTCCAAGGCCACTAATTTTCCCTACAGGCAATGCGCCACTGACATCATTACCACTCAATATAATTGTATTCTTTGTCGCGATAACACCCAACCCCAAATTGGCTCTAGCTCCTGCAGCATCTTTTGCGCCGGTACCCCCTTGAGAGATGCTCACATTAGATGTACCAACCAACCCATTTTCATTAACAGTCAAAACTCCAGACTTCAAACCATTGAACATCACTTGTCCAGAAGCAAACAACTGAGAAAAAGAACCCGTGGCAGGAGAAACCGTGCCAATCGATGTTCCATCAATTAAACCACCCTTAATCATAACGTTACGAGACGATTGAACAGCCATATCGGATAAACCCAAATTCCCTCTTGCTGCAGCTGCCGTATTTGCACCAGTACCACCTTGAGATATAGGGATAACACCAGCGATACTGCCGACACTCACATTGGTCAAACCACTACCATCTCCATAAAACTGCGCCGCTGTTACCGATTTTGCTTTGATATTTCCACTTGTATTAATATTTCCACTCACACCTACATTTCCAACAACATATAAAGGATAAGTCCCCAAAGGAGCTGAGGTTCCGATTCCAACACTATTGTTGGCCAACACAAATTGGCTAGTAGATCCTGAGGTTTTCAAACCATTTTGAGGAACAATCAATGGTCCTGACATTGTGCCGCCAGATTTTGATAAGATGCCTAATCTTTCCATAAGATCCGCTGCACTTGTTGCGTTAACTCCCGTACCACCTTGTTGAGTAGTGAGAGGTGTAGACAACGCGCTTAAGGAGGTAATGTCACTATTGTCACCACTTTTTGCAGCCATTAAAGCCTCTCTAGCTGCTGAAGGAGTTGAAGCTCCAGTACCACCCTTATATAAAGGAAGAATTCCGGCCACATCGTTGCCGGATAAAATCACTACGTCTTTTGTTGAAATTCGTCCTAAGCCCAAGTTGAACCTAGCCGCTACATTGCTTGTAGCCCCCGTCCCTCCTTTATCTATTTGGAGAGTCCCAGCCAAATCTGTAAATCGTGTAGGTAAATTACTCAACCCGCTCCCGTCTCCTACAAAACGAGTAGCAGACACCGTCCCCAACACTGAAAGTTGCCCCGTAATTTTGGCATTCCCAGATACATCCAAAATCGCTTGAGGAGCAGAAACTCCCAATCCTAATTTTTTACCTGGAGCTACATAAATATCGCTTTGGAAATAACTTTTTCCATATAATGTATTGTTTTGATCTGTTCTTAATAATTGGGAGGCATCCACTCCTGAAATCCGACTAGCCTCAAAAGCATAAGGAACAGCCAACATCGCCACACGAGGAGCCATTTCGGGATCATCTTCAACTTTTACACCCAAATAGAGTCCGTTTGAAAACAAAACCGGATCTAGGACAACCAAACTTCCCAAGGATACTGCAAAATACCCTTTATCTACTTTAACTTTGTTATTTCCAGCATACTCTTCACTCCACACCGGACTGCCAGAAACTTGAGATGTATATAAAGAAAAGCGTATCCGATAATACCCATCCAATGGCGCTTTTGTTGCATCCAACAATTTTCCTTGATACGCAATTTGTTGAGGAACTGCAAACGCACTTGTACCTGTTAAACAAACGAAAAAAACCATCAGCAAACTTATGCCGACAGTTTTTAAAAGAGAAACTTTAATGTGTTGAAAAAAGGACACATCATTCATTTTTAGGTACAAAGCTCCTTTGGATACGCGCACAGACAATATATAATTGTACCCGAAAACGGGGTTTTTCAAACAAAAATCATAACCTTAAGCATAGATTGAATATAAAATAAGGCAAGCCTTACCCTATTATTTTTAGCAAAAAGTATTACGATATTTTTTTAGAAAGGTTACGATTATACTTGTATAATCCAATCCAAAAAAGCCCTTTAAAAATTAATTGGGGATCATAGGTATCCAAATCAAGCTTTTTGTTTAAGGTTGCAAGCCCACTTCCAGTTCCAATCACAGAGATTGCAGGATACTGTTCTCTATAATGCTGAATAAAGCCATTTAACATATGGATATGGCCCCAAAATAACCCAGCTTGAACGGCTTCTGTTGTATTTTTTCCATAATGAAGACGCTGATCTTTTACCTTTATTAACGGAATTTTTGCGGTGTAAGAATGTAGCGCTCGAGAAGACATTCCCATTCCAGGCATAATGGCCCCGCCTTGATACACACCTTTTTCATCGATAAAACAACAAGTCGTCGCCGTACCCGAATCAATCACCAAAGACGGTCCTTTATAAAAAACATGGGCTGCAATGGCATTTACTAGCCTATCCGCTCCAATTTGAGAACGGTTTTTAATAGCTAATTTTGAATTTTGAAATAAACGATGCGTGACAAACACACTTGGAATAGGCAAAGCGTTGATAATACTGTCCATTTTGGGAACAACAGAAGACACCACAATAGATCGGCAGTCTTTTTTAACCACATTAGATATATGATCAGGAAATTGAGGTGTAGGAATTTTTTTGGAAACAAAGGTCTTGGGGAGCTCGGGCTGTGAAAAATCACAGTACCCATATTCAACAAATGAATTTCCGATATCAATAAGAAGGTCTTTTCTCGCCATGATAGCCGTATGATAACAATGCCCAAATAAATTTACAAAGAGATTAAGGAGCGGTAAGATAGTCGGAGCCAAACTTCCGAAAGGGATATGTAGTTATGACTAAAACAATATCTGAAATCTCATTGACTGATGCCATCCCCTCTATTCTTCACAATCTCGATACCTCCAATTCACTTCTAAAAGACTTTGCCCTTCACTTCCTGAACGCCGTTCCTTCCCGGTCTATTCTGTCTCAAAACCCAGAATTTATAGCCCAGTTTATTGAAAAACGTTTTTCTTTTTTCAAGGAAACACTGGAAAAAGGTGTAGAAAACGGAAAAATCAAAGTTTCTGATTTAAACAAAAAGCACTCCTTCCAAAAATCCATGGAGATTATTTGCCCGGATGCCAACTATATTATTATTACGCTGGAAGCCTTGTTTAAAGAATTTGGCATTCCGGTCACAAAACTCTTCCACCCTATCTTCTCTGTTGAACTTTCAAAAAACAAATTAACCTCGATCAAACAAGCCACCATTAACACACATCTTGTGTCTGTGATTTATTTTGAATTTGAGTTTTCAGGCAGCAAAGCCGATTTACAGATTTTTGAAGAACGTGTTCATTTTCATTTATCAGCTATTCAACATGCGTTTCAGCAACAAACACCTATTCTGGCCAAACTATCTGATATTAAAGAGGTTCTAAAATCCAATACCTTCACATTATCAGAACCACTTGAAGAATGGACAAACCTTTTAGACTGGTTAAAAGCCTCTAATTTTTCGTTTTACGGCTATGCCGAATGTACCCATCAACAAAACAATGTATCGCTGCAAAACGGCCTTGGCATTTTATCTCAGGATTTTTTGAATACGGATTTATCCAACATCGAAACTATTTTATTGGAACACAACATTAAAAGCTTACCTCACAGAGAATCGTTTCAGTTCGATACGATACGCGTAAAAAGTCCGCTTCAACGTTTTGAAAACCTGATGCGTCTCAGCCTGATGGTTCAATCCAAAAATGGGGATATTAAAGAATATATTTTTATTGGATTATTACGCAGAAGTTCCTTATTCGTAAAAAATATCGAAACCCCAATTATCCACTTAAAAATGCAGCATATTTTCAAAGCGAAACATATGCTTCCCGGAAGTTATGACTATACGGAAGTCATTCGTATTTTCACGTCTATTCCAAAGTTTGAGCTATTCAGAACACCTGCAGATGAACTTTTAAGCATGGTTGAAGACCTGCTTTCCATCACAAATCCAAATCGGGTGTATTGTTTTTCACGGTCAAATTCTCACCGTTTAAGCTTGCTGGTTGTGGTGCCTTATGGCTTATTCAGCAAACAAAACATCACTGCCATTAAAGACTATCTTCAAAGCTTTATTCCTCATACCTCCATGGAAACACTGGAAATCAGAGGTGAAGAAAAATGCAGGCTTCACGTTCATTTTGATACGAAGGAAAAACATCCGAAATCACCGGATTGCCCGGCTTTGGAAACCGAAATCAGAGACCTTATCAAGCCTTGGGAAGAATCCTTAAAAGATGAGTTAAACAACTTCGAGCTAACTCAAAAATATACCAATGCGTTTCCGAATCACTACAAAGTGATTCGCAGCGCTCAGGAAGCAGGTACGGATATTACGATTCTTGAAAGTTTATCCGACACCAACAAAACCGTTTTCCGCATTACACCGTTTGAATTTCCAAATTCTGCGTTATCAGGAAAAGCCTCCATATTATCTATTTATTGCAAAACAAAAATCGACCTGATGACCGTTATGCCGATTCTTCAAAACTTCGGCTTTCACGTGTTTGATGAAATTACCACCAGTGTTGGCCCTCAGAAAAAAGCCTATGGCTACATTCACTCGTTCAGAGTGGTTGATGAAAACTCCAAAAAAGTGGACGAAGCTGTTTTTGAAGCCACTTTAGCCGAACTGTTTGCCAATATTTTTAATGAGAAAACCACAAACGATCCGTTAAATCGTCTGGTTTTAAAAGCCAAGTTGAACTGGAGAAGCATTGCCGTTCTGCAAATGTACAGAAACTATCATCTTCAGCTCACCCCTATTTATTCCAAAGACAAAATCAACTCAGCCCTTATTTCCTATCCAAAATGTGCAAGCCTGTTATGGACCTATTTTGATACAAAATTTGCGCCAAATCCTCAACTTACTGTTGAAAAACGGGAAGCGGCTCTTCAAAAAATCGAAAAAGACTTTTTTGACCACCTTCAGGCGGTTCAGGATGTATCGGATGACCTTGTGTTTAAAAGTCTATTTAACTGTCTTGAAAGCACCTTACGCACGAATTTCTACATTCCAAAACCGGAATCTGAAACCTTTATTTCCATCAAAGTATTATCTAAAAATGTTAAAGTCATGCCAAAACCGGTTCCATTCAAGGAAATTTTTGTGTACGACGTTGGAATGGAAGGGATTCACCTTCGTTTCGGCCCGGTAGCCAGAGGCGGTTTGCGCTGGTCAGACAGACCTGATGATTTCAGAACCGAAGTTTTGAATCTGGTTAAAACCCAGCAGGTTAAAAACGTTGTAATCGTCCCTGTCGGTTCAAAAGGCGGATTTATTTTAAAGAAAAAAGGACTTGGGAAAGAAGAGCTGGCTACAGAGTCGGTGAAGCAGTACCAGTTTTTTATTAAAGCGCTTTTGGATGTGACCGATAATGTGAACTCAAAAGGTAAAGTGACGCATCCGGAATCGGTTGTTTGCTTTGACGGTGAGGATCCATATCTGGTTGTAGCAGCAGATAAAGGGACGGCGAATTTCTCTGATATTGCCAACGAGATTTCAGAATCGTATGGGTTCTGGCTTGGGGATGCGTTTGCATCTGGCGGATCAGTGGGATATAACCACAAAAAAGAAGCCATTACAGCTCGTGGCGCCTGGGAATGTACAAAGCTGCATTTCAAGGAATTAGGTAAGGATATTTTAAAAGAATCTATTACCGTAGCCGGTATCGGCGATATGTCCGGAGACGTTTTTGGAAACGGCATGTTGCTTGGCAAATTAATCAAATTACAGGCTGCTTTTAATCACATGCACATTTTCCTTGATCCAAATCCAAACACGGAAACCTCTTATGCAGAACGTAAACGGATGTTTGATCTACCTCGCTCAACATGGCTGGATTACAACCAAAAACTGATCAGTCAGGGCGGTGGTATTTTTGAGCGTAAAGCCAAGGAAATTCAACTTTCTCCTGAAATCAAAAAAATTCTTGATATTAAAAAAGATGTGGTTACCGGCGAAGAACTGGTTAAATCCATCCTAAAAATGAACGTGGATTTACTGTGGTTCGGAGGTATCGGAACCTACATTAAATCGTCGGATCAAACCCATCAGCAGGTAGGGGATCAGGCCAATGATGCCGTACGTATCGATGCTCAGGAATGCCGGGCACTGGTTATCACCGAAGGCGCAAACCTTGGCGTTACCCAAACCGCACGTATCGACTTCAACAAACATAACGGACACCTCAACTCTGACGCCATCGACAACTCTGCCGGTGTAAACATGTCCGACTACGAAGTAAACATCAAAATTCTGCTTCAAAAAATGCTAACAGAAGGCAAATTGAAATCTGTTAAAGAGCGTAACAAGCTGCTGGAAAAAGCTACCGATCAGGTATCGGAACTGGTATTAATCAATAACAGAGGTCAGCACGCTCTGATCTCAATGGACACAGTAAGATCCATCAAACAATTCCAACCGTTTAATGTGCTTATTCAAAGCTATGTTAACCAGGGTATTATTGATGCCAAAACAGAAAATCTTCCTACATTTTCAGAACTTGAATTACTGGCAGCCTCAAAAACGCCATTAAGCCGTCCTGTTTTAGCGGTTATTCAGGCCTATGTAAAAATGGAAGTCTACAATCAGCTGGTCAAAGACGCCAAGTTGCTGGACAACCCGTATTTCTCTCCGATTTATAAATCGTATTTCCCTGAAGTTTTCTTAAAGGAATTTGGAAATGAAGTAGAAAAGCATCATCTTAAACATGAGATTTTATCTACCCTTCTAACCAATCAGATCGTTAATCAGGCAGGCTCTACCTTCTACTTCCAGGCTCAGGAAATGACAGGCAAATCGGTTGGCGAGATCACAAAAATGTACCTGATTTTAAATGATGTTCTGGATTTTTCAGCATTAAGAGAAAAAGTGCATGCCGAATCAGAAGCCATGGAAGACAGCTACGAGGCACTTATCAAAATCGATAAAGGCCTGTGCAACCTGGTTATTGATTGTCTGCAAGCCAATGTTGTTCTTAAATTCAAAGACATACCGGAGTATAAAGCTCTATTTAAATTATTGTTCAAAACAGTAATTGGAAAAGATCAGCAAACCAGACTGTCACACTGGACGCAAAAAGGGTTTTCTCAAGCCACATCCCAGCAGCTGGTTTTTGCAGGATTGCTTCCCATTGCAGCCGATATGTTGTCGTTGAATCTTACAGCGAAACTAGATCCGACTGTATCTACAAAACTGATTCAGGGCATCAACAAAATGTTCCATTTTGACTGGGTGAAACAGCATCTTACAGCGCTGGATCTTCACACAAAAGATGATAACGAGCTTAGAAACAGCTTATTGTCTGTTGTGGAAGACAAGAAAAGCACATTAACAAAAGCTATTTTAAAATATGGAGTGGGACAGTATATTTTAGAGCATCCTGAAAGCAGTATCTCAAAAGAATTAAACACCGCTTTAAAAGCCTGTTTCCCTCAAACTTTTGACTCTTATTTTAAGAAGATTCACGATTTACAACACCATGGCAGTGCGGTAACCTTAACAAGCTTATCGGTAGCCTTAAACAGATTAACTGTTTAGTCCAATAACACGGAGAGGATGACTCATGACAACCATGACAACCACAGATTATAAAGTAAAAGATATTCAATTAGCCGAATTCGGAAGAAAAGAAATTACCATCGCAGAAAAAGAAATGCCAGGACTTATGGCCCTGCGTGAAAAATATGGCAAGGAAAAACCTTTAAAAGGAGCTAAAATTTCTGGGTCCTTACATATGACAATCCAAACAGCGGTTCTGATTGAAACGCTTGTAGCCTTAGGTGCGGATGTTCGCTGGGCATCCTGCAATATCTTCTCTACACAGGATCATGCGGCTGCGGCTATTGCGGCAGCAAACATCCCGGTTTTTGCCTGGAAAGGTGAAACTCTTGAAGAATACTGGTGGTGTACTGAGCAAGCCTTGATTTTCCCTGATGGAACAGGTCCTGATCTTATCGTTGATGACGGTGGAGACGCTACGTTATTAATCCACAAAGGTGTTGAAGCTGAAGCTAATTCAGCTATTTTAAACGAAAAAACAGACAACAAAGAGTTTCAAATTATTTTGAACCTGCTTAAAGATACCATTAACAGACATCCTGGCCGTTGGACAGCTATTGCAAAAACCATTAAGGGTGTTTCCGAAGAAACGACAACAGGCGTTCACAGACTGTACCAGATGATGGAAGAAGGCAAATTGCTTTTCCCTGCGATCAACGTTAACGATTCTGTAACCAAATCAAAATTTGATAACTTATACGGATGCCGCGAGTCCTTACTTGACGGTATCAAACGCGCAACCGGTGTTATGGTTGCCGGTAAAATCGCTGTAGTCTGTGGCTACGGAGACGTAGGAAAAGGCTGCGCACAATCCCTAAGAGGATTCGGAGCACGGGTTATCATTACTGAAATCGATCCAATTTGCGCCTTACAGGCAGCTATGGAAGGCTACCAGGTTGATACTGTAGAAAATTGTCTACCTTTCGCTGACATCTACGTGACAACAACAGGTAACAAAGACATCATCACAATTGAACACATGAAAAACATGAAAGATCAGGCTGTTGTATGTAACATTGGTCACTTCGACAACGAAATCCAGGTAGATCGTCTTATAGCACTTCCAGGTGTTAAACACTTAAATATCAAACCTCAGGTAGATCAATACACCCTGCCAAACGGTAACAGCATTTTCCTTCTTGCCGAAGGTCGTCTTGTAAACCTTGGTTGCGCCAGCGGACACCCTTCATTTGTTATGAGCACCTCATTTACAAACCAAACCGTTGCACAGCTTGAACTATGGCAAAACCCTTATCAGATCGGTGTATACACCCTTCCTAAGAAATTAGACGAAGAAGTTGCCCGTCTGCATTTAGACAAACTAGGCGTTAAACTAACCAAACTGTCTACAGAACAAGCCAAATATATCGGCGTTCCACAAGACGGCCCGTACAAACCTGACCATTATCGTTATTAAGGACAATAAGGACACTTCCTATGGGTACTTTTTCTAACATTCTTGATCCAGCCATTTTATTTTTCTTTTTTGGAATTGCAGCATCCCTGTTACGTTCAAATCTCGAAATTCCTCAACCCATAGGAAAATTCTTGTCTCTTTACTTATTGCTGGCCATCGGATTTAAAGGCGGCGTAGAACTGTCCCATTCAGGCATTTCAGGCTCTATTATCATTACCTTCCTACTGGCCATGGGCATGGCCTTACTTGTGCCTTTATACAGCTTTTTCATCCTAAAACAAAAACTCAACGTCTTTGATGCCGCAGGTATCGCCGCAACATACGGATCCGTCAGTGCCGTTACCTTCATTACAGCTACCGTATTTTTAGAAAAACAGGGGCTTCATTTCGGAGGTTACATGGCCGCCGTTCTGGCCATGATGGAATCACCGGCTATTATCGTAGCACTGGTTCTATCCAACTGGATTAGAAAAAAACAAAAACCTGAGGGACAAACTACAGATGTCGTTTCAAATCAGCCTCAAATGAAAATCAAGGATATTTTAAAAGATGCCTTTACAGACGGGGCTCACATGCTGCTTTTAGGTAGTATTGTGATTGGCATTATTACCGGCCATCACGGTCAGGAAATGCTTGCTCCTCTGACAAAAGACCTGTTTAAAGGTTTATTATGCTTCTTCATGTTGGATATGGGTCTTCTTGTTGCAAAACGGATGAAGGATATTAAAAAAGTAGGATTTTTCCTGGTTGGATTCGGCATCATTATGCCAATAGTTAATGCAAGTTTAACCGCCTGTTTAAGCTATGCACTGGGATTACCTATCGGCGATGCATTTCTGCTTTCTGTTATGGCCGCAACAGCATCATATATTGTTGTACCAGCCGCTGTCAGACATGCAATCCCGGAAGCCAATCCTACGTTATATTTCGGCTCAGCTTTAGCCGTTACGTTCCCCTTCAATGTCATGATCGGGATTCCTCTTTATTTCAATCTTATTTCATGGTTATGGAGCCGTTAATGAAAACTGTTAAACGTCTTGAAATTGTTATTGATTCTATTCATTCAGAAGAAATTTTTGAGGTTCTTGATCAACACGGAATTAAACAATATAACCGAATCAAGGAAATCTGGGGTAAAGGGGATCAATGGGATGGAAGCGATGGATTTTTATCCGAAGCCTTTCATCAGGAATACATTCTTGCTGTTTGCCCATTAGAAACCATAGACACCCTTACAGAAGCCTTAAAACCCCTCATTACTCGATATAACGGACTTTTACTACTTACAGATGCAACAACACTCGCCTAACATTAAAACACTTTCTTTTGGATACAAAGCCCCCTGCGGTATTGTAGAGATTGAAGAATCTGATGCCGGGATTGTATCCATGGTTTGGAATAATGACATAAAGCCCTCAACACCAACCTTCTCATCCGGTCAAACGCTGGTTAAAGAACTTGATCTATATTTTGCACATAAAATTCGCACATTCTCAGTCCCTTTGCATTTCACTTCAGGCACGGTTTTTCAACAAAAAGTATGGAAAGCACTGGAAACAATTCCTTTTGGGAAAACAGCGTCGTATAAAGATATTGCAGAAAAAGTAGAGTCTCCAAAAGCAGTGAGGGCTGTTGGTAATGCCAATTCAAAAAATCCATTCTGCATTATCGTCCCCTGTCACCGTGTTGTGCAGCATAATGGGAGTTTGGGTGGGTATGCTGGCGGGTTAGACGTTAAGCGATTTTTGTTGGAGTTTGAGAAGAAGGCTTAATCTTCACGCTATGAAGGTTAAGAAACAAAATAATGTAGTTCTCGACGTTATGTACTTACTCGTGTTGACCAAAAAATAAAGGCAGAAAAAATGCAACAAGTTCAGCACGACCAGATAAACCGGATTTAGCATATACCGAGGAGGCTTGAGTTCGGACTGTTTTTTCAGTTACATAACGCATACTGGCTATCGTTTTTGTTGGATACCCTCTTAGTAAGCAGATTGCCACCTCCTTTTCAGCCTCAGAAAATTTCCATGTATTGAACTGACGATCAATTAACGACCTTGCACTCTGAAGGTATTTTTCGGATTCCTTCTGTAACAACTCCACTTCTATCTTAGTTTGATCAAGAATAGTTTTAGAGTAAAACAATCGCTCAGATAGGTTGAAAATCCTATACAGCATTCCCATGCTTCCTATAAACGTTAACGCAACAACAACACCCTCTATAAAGAGATGTCGTCCACTTGTTTTATCCAAACTTTCACCCCAAAAATCCACTAGTACAACTCCAAAAACAAGTAAGAGGAGACCGGCTACCAGTAAGATTTCGAAATATCTATTAATAAAAAATCGATTAATCATCTTTAGTTTCACGTACATTTTGTTGGACTTGCGCCGTTGGAGAATTTAACTCAGAATGCCTGATTTTTCCACCCAAATGAGCTGTCACACCCAACATGGTCACAGATAACAAGGAAAATACCACTGCTCCAAAGTAAGCAAACCTATAAAATCTCGTTTGATTTAAAAGCAACGTAATAGCAGCTAATACCCCAGCAGATAACGTCAATATAAGTGCCGCCTCAGCTGCAGACTCATGAGTTTCAATTCGATTTTCAGAAATACCAGGTAAAGATTTCACTCTTTCTTCTGCCGGCTCTCCAGTCAAAAAAGCCGGTAAAACCGCTAATGCTAATACCATCAACACCGCTAGAGATGTCTTTTTCATAAAATCATTCCGATAAAAGAATCCTATTCCCATAAACAATAAGACCACCGGCATTCCAATCACAGAAATATGATTGAAAATCAGATGTAGTTGTACCGCCATTTGTGTCTCCTTCTCAATTTTATTGAACACATAATGTCATACTTTTCTTACAAAAGTATATAGGACAAACGACTGAAAAGAAGCCTAAAACCAGACAAAAAACCAAGGAAAAGAAATGTTTTTTAAATACAAAACAACCCTAGGTAGGTAAAAATATATAGTTATTCTTCTTCGTAATGCTTAACATACTTCTTCAACAAATCCCGAATATCCTTATGACTGCGGTCGAAAGGATGTGTAAGTGTTTCCCGAAATTCAGAAACCACAGAATCTAGCTCCTGGATGGAAAAGCCATCATTTCCCTGAGCTACGAAGACTTTTTGATGTTGAGTTGAACGCGTACCTTCTTCAGCGGTTAGAATTTCTTCAAACAGTTTTTCTCCGGGGCGTAAGCCAACAAATTCGGTATCGATGTCTTTGTAGGGTTCCAGGCCGTGGATTTTAATCAGTTCTTCGGCCAATTTTGTAATTTTAATGGGTTCGCCCATATCGAGGACCATGACTTCGCCACCTTTGCCGATAATGGCAGCCTGAAGTACCAGGGAAACGGCCTCGGGAATTGTCATAAAATAGCGTTTCATATCTTTGTGGGTGATGGTCAGAGGGCCACCGTAACTAAGCTGTTCCATAAACAGAGGAAGGATACTGCCTCGGCTTCCCAACACGTTTCCAAAACGCACAGAGACAAACTGGGTAGACCCATTGTTATCTCTGGAGTAGCCGTTGTAGGCTTTGCAGATATACTCGGCCATGCGTTTGGATGCGCCCATAATACTGGTGGGGCGAACGGCTTTGTCGGTAGAAATCATGATAAATTTTTGAACATGATGAGAAACAGCGTGTTTTGCAAGAATTTCAGTGCCGAACATATTTACTTTAACAGCTTCCGTCACATTCCACTCCATCATAGGAACATGTTTATAGGCTGCAGCATGGAAAACCAGATGAGGCTTAAATTCATCAAAAACAGCACCGACCAAACGGTCATCACGGATATCCCCTACAATAAATTCGATGCGTTTTTTCTCCCCGAATAAATGCGGATAAAGCCGTTTTAGCTGAAGATTTAATGTATGCAAATCGGTTTCATCAATCTCAAATAAAACAATGCGGCTGGGTTCAAACGCACAGACCTGTCTTACAATTTCAGATCCAATCGATCCACCTGCGCCTGAAATAAGGACGCACTTATCACGGACAAAACCTGAAATCTCATCATAATCCACATCTACTTTTTGGCGGCCAATCAAATCCTCAATTTTTATATCTTCCAGGCTTTTAATGGTGACATTCGGCTGATGAAAATCATAAATGCGAGGCACCACTTTAATAATGGAAATACCGGCTTCTTTGGCCAGGTTGTAAATATTTCTAAGGATTTTAAAATTCAGGGATGGAATCGCAATGATAACAGCTTCGATATTATGCTCTTCAATTTTATCCTGAAGCAGTTCTGTTCCACCTTCAACTTTAATACCGTGAATACGAATATTTTTCTTCGTGGAATCATCATCCAAAAAAACCTTGGGATGGAAGACAGAGTGAGGCTGTTTCATCCAGTCTCTCACGATCATTTCGCCGGTATTTCCAGCGCCGATAATCAGGGTGGACATCCCGTCTTTAAATCTTTTTTTATGAGAAAAAATCTCCAGATATACCCGTTTTGCAATTCTGACACCGGCAATCCCAATCAAAGAAATAGAGCCATTTACAATCACCAGTGACAGTGAAAAATCCAGCTCAATCGAATACAGTCTTAATAGAATTAGCACCCCATACAACGTCATGTTTGAAAATAACAAGGCAAACGATGTATTGATAAATTCCCTTAAACCCACATAGCGCCAGGTAATGGTATAGAGCCTGAAATAAGACAGCCACCCTATCGTTATAAAGCAAATCAAACCTAAAAAAAGAAACACATGTAGTGGAGAAATAAAGAAATGGTCGTTGGTATTAAAAAAAGTACGCAATGAAAAAACATACACGGCAGACAAGACAATGATGTCCATCAAAAGAAAGAAAAGTGTACGTTTAAGCTGCTGTGAAACTGTAGTAACCATGGAAAAGAAAAGTATATCAAAAAACCAAAGATTCAAGAATAGGCTCAACAGAGTTTGATTTTTGAGTCATAATACACCCATGGCAACATTTTTAGTGACAGGATGCGCAGGATTTATCGGAAGCCGGCTGGTGTATGCCCTGCTTCGTCAAAACCATCGGGTGGTGGGGTTGGATGATTTTTCAATCGGATCAAAAACGGTGCTGGCTGATGCGTTAAAAAACCCTTTATTTACACTCATTGAAGGCTCGATTGAAGATAGTGAGATGTGCAAAAAAGCCACAGAAAACTGTGAGTTTGTACTGCATCATGCGGCCATAGCTTCCGTACAGGCGTCTATGGAAAATCCGTTAAATGCCCATAATATTAATGTAAACGGCACCCTAAACATGCTGATTGCCTCAGAAAAAAACAACGTAAAACGATTCGTTTTCCCCTCATCAGCTGCCGTGTACGGAGATGCAACGATATCGCCCAAACACGAATTACTTTTACCAGAACCCAAGTCACCTTATGCCGTACAAAAACTGACAGCTGAAGGCTATTGCCGGTATTTTGCGGAACACACGTCACTCAAAACCATTGTATTTAGATATTTTAATGTGTACGGACCTGGGCAATCGCCCACATCTCAATATTCTGGTGTGATTTCAAAATTTATTGATGCCTTTGAAAAAAAATCGCCCCCAATCGTTTATGGAGACGGCTCACAGATCAGAGATTTTGTGTTTGTGGATGATGTTGTAGCAGCCAATATCCGCTGTTGTCTTCAGGATATTCCTCATTTTGGACTGCCCATGAATATTGGGTCGGGAAAACCGGTATCTTTAATGATGTTGATTTCCGAGCTTCAGCAGCTTTTTAAAACAGATTTAGCACCGGTATATCAACCATTCAGAGCTGGAGATATTAAAGAAAGTCTTTCCGATATTGGATTTGCACAAAAACAGTTTGGATTTTCACCGTCTTTTCAGCTCAAAGACGGGTTAAAACAAATTATCGAAAGCCATGGTGTGCTTGAATAAGGCTTCTACTCCAAGATATACTTTTAGTAAGTTTTAGAATTGTTGTAACATTTTTTCGACAATTCCTTCTCTCATCTAATTATTCTAAGGAGACCATGCTATGAATTCATCAGCTCAAGCAGCTACTCAGACACCGTCTGTACCTGCTCGTAAAATTCCTTTTTTTAACTACCCGCAGCTTTATTTATCGGATAAAGAAAACTATCAACGCATTTTTGAAGAAGTAGGAACCAGAGGCGCATACATCCTTCAAAAAGATCTTGAAGCGTTTGAAAAAAACGTAGCCGCATTTACCGGTGCCAAATATGCGCTTGGCGTTGCTGACGGAACAATGGCCATTTCATTGATTTTGATGGCAGCAGGCATTCAGCCAGGAGATGAAGTTCTGTTTTGCTCGCATACCTTTATTGCGACGGCCAGCGCTATTCATTTTGCAGGAGGAACAGCCGTTCCCGTAGAATGTGGACCTGATCATATGATGAATGCCGACGATATCGAGCACCGCATCACACCGAAAACAAAATTCATTCTGCCAACACAGGTTAACGGACGTTGTTGCGATATGGATAAAATTCAGGCTATCGCTACCAAACATAAGCTGCAAATCGTTGAAGATTCTGCACAGGCTTTGGGATCCCGTTACAAAGGGCAACATGCCGGAACATTTGGCATTGGCGGTACGTTCAGCTTCTATCCGGCCAAAACCCTTGGCTGTTTCGGAGACGGTGGCGCAGTTGTTACCAATGATGAAACCCTCTACAAAAAAATGGTGGCCTTACGTGACCACGGCCGTGGCGAAAACGGAGATATCGAAATGTGGGGGCTTAACTCTCGTCTGGATAATCTTCAGGCTGCATTTCTTGATCATAAACTGACCTCATTTAACGACGTTGTTAAAAAACGCCGTGAGATCGCAGCTCAATACAATCAGGAATTATCTGCACTACCGGAATTACACCTGCCAGTAGCTCCTGATGCACAGGCAAATCATTTTGATGCCTACCAAAACTATGAAATAGAAGCAGAAAATCGGGATCAGTTAAAAGCTTACTTAGCTGAAAATGGAATTGGAACCATCATCCAGTGGGGTGGAAAAGCTGTTCATCAATTCAGAGCATTAGGCTTTAAAGATTCTCTACCGTTTACGGAAAACATGATCTCAAAAAGCTTACTGTTGCCTATCCATCCATTCCTTACAAAAGAAGATGTAGCGTACATCTGCGCAACCATCAAAGCCTTTTACAAAAAATAAAACGGTTAGAAATAGCTCCTTATACCCCAAGGTTTAGGGAGCTATTTTTCTACAGCAGGAAGAAATACCATAAACTGCGTACCCTTCCCTAAAACACTTCTTACCTTAATTACACCCTTATGATTTCTTACAATTGTCATAACCGTAGACAATCCCAATCCCGTACCTTTTGTTGATTTTGTTGTAAAAAATGGCTCAAAAATTTTCTCGGCCACTTCCTTTGGAATGCCTGGGCCTGTATCACAAACCTGAATGCAGACATATTTTCCTGGAGATAAGTCCTCCAGATACTCACTATCTTGCAGAGTTACATCCTGATTGCAGGCCGTAACCAGCAAAACACCGCCCTTATTTTCCATGGCATCTTTGGCGTTTAAACATAAATTCATGATCACCTGGTGAATCTGCACCACATTGGCATGTACATTCCAGATAAAATCAGGAATATCCAGCTTAAATTCTATTTCAGAATCTGTAACCTGCAGCACAATTTCCCGTAATTCCGTAATCAAAGGCTGCAAAGAAAAAGTTTCGTATTCCTGATCCATTCCCCTCACAAACGACAGCAAATGCCGAATCAGTCCACCACCACGTTTGGCCCCCCGTTCCATCAGCTCTATAGCCAGCTTGGACTGATCATCGCTGACCTTCCCCAATAAAAGCCGGGATCCAACCATCACCGTAGATAAAATATTGTTTAAATCGTGGGTAACACCACTCATGACCAGGCCCAGACTTTCCATGCGCTGTGAACGAAGTACTTGTTCCTGCAGCTTTTTTTTCTCTGTAATATCCGTATGAAAAACAATGGCGCAGGGGGTTGTTCCATCTGTCACTAAAACCCAATGTGTTTCAAAAAAACGTTCTTCCTCAGAAGAAACCGTGTATTTAAGTTCGCCAACCCAGTTTTTTTTGGACAGCATCACTTCAAACGCCTGCATAAAACGTACACGTTCATCATCAAGCATCACATCAAATAAAAATCCCCGGCTATAAATAATGTCCGAAAAATTAATCTGCGGAAAAATATCAGCAAAAGCAGCATTAACAAAAGTCAGCTGGAACTGATCATTTACAACGTAGACGGGTAGCGGAAACAATGAAAGTGAAGACTTTAACGTTGCGAGATCTTGAAGAAGTACAGAGTTGGAAAAAGAAAACATAGTATCCTTAAAATAACTAATACCAATAATGTTATACTACCGCTGCGAGACTGTTTATTAAGTTCTATTTTGTGAGTCACTACTATCAATAAAAAAAAGGGGTATTAACGATTATACCACAGACAAACTCTATACAAAGCGTACCAAACCTTTTATACTGGTCGCCATGAAAATTCACGAATATCAGGCCAAAGAAATTTTAAAAAAGTACGGAATCCCTGTTCAGGACGGCGTTATTATTGATAACGTTAACCAAGCGGAAGCTGCCCTTGAAACAGTCTATAAGGATTTCAATACCCAACAAGTCGTTATTAAGGCCCAAATTCATGCAGGGGGCCGTGGCAAAGGCGGTGGAGTTAAATTTTCGCCTAGCAAAGAAAAAGCGCTGGAAAATATCAAAAATATTTTAGGCATGCAGCTTATTACTCATCAAACTGGACCAGAAGGTCAGCACGTTAAAAAAATCATGATCGCCGAAGCGATAGATATCGAAAAAGAATTCTACGTAGCCATTACGCTGGACAGAAGTTCAGGTAAAAACGTGGTAATGGTTTCAACAGAAGGCGGCATGGACATCGAAGAAGTTGCAGCCAAAACTCCTGAAAAAATCATCAGAGTATGGATCGAACCCGGATTCGGACTTCGTCCTTTCCAAGCAAGAGAACTTGCGCTTGCTTTAGGTTTAGAAGGCGACTTGTTTAAACAAGCTGTTCCTTTCTTTATCAATTTATATAACTGCTACATCAAAACAGACGCATCTATTGCTGAAATTAATCCCCTAGTTGTTACAAAACAAGGAAAATTATTAGCATTAGACGGCAAATTCAATTTTGATGACAACGCCCTTTACAGACATGCCGATATCGTTGACATGAGAGACGAACATGAAGAAGATCCAACCGAAGTAGAAGCCAGCAAATTCAAGCTGAACTACATTAAGTTAGATGGTAACGTTGGCTGTATGGTTAACGGCGCAGGCCTTGCCATGAGTACCATGGATATTATCAAACTTAAAGGCGGCGAACCTGCAAACTTCCTTGACGTTGGTGGCGGTGCAAACGTTGATACTGTAAAAAATGGTTTCAGAATCATTTTATCTGATAAAAACGTTAAAGCTGTATTGATCAACATTTTTGGCGGAATTGTGCGTTGCGACCGTGTTGCAAACGGTATTATTCAGGCTGTAAGCGAACTGGATCTTAATGTTCCGGTTGTTGTAAGACTTGAAGGTACCAATGCCATTCTTGCAAAAGAATTACTCGAAAATTCTGGCGTTTCCATTATTGCAGCAGACTCACTTAGTGATGCAGCTGAAAAAGTGGTAAATGCTGCTTTAAAAGGATAAATCATGGCCATTCTTGTAAATAAAGATTCAAAAATTATTGTTCAGGGTATTACAGGTTCCGAAGGTTCTTTTCATGCTCAGCAATGTCTGGAGTATGGAGGAAACGTTGTAGGTGGTGTTACTCCTGGAAAAGGCGGACAAACCGCTATCGAAGGTAAAGTTCCGGTTTTCAATTCGTGTAAAGAAGCCCGTGAAAAAACAGGCGCAAACGTATCATTAATCTTTGTTCCTCCGGCTTTTGCTGCGGATGCCATTATGGAATCTGCTGATGCAGGTATCGAAGTAATCGTTTGTATTACAGAAGGTATTCCGGTAGACGACATGGTTAATGTGTATGCCTATTTGAAAAACAAAAACTCCCGTTTAATCGGACCAAACTGCCCAGGACTTCTAACCCCTGGTGAAGCTAAAGTAGGGATTATGCCTGGCTTTATTGCTCAAAAAGGCAGAATTGGCGTTATTTCAAAATCAGGAACTTTAACTTATGAAGCGGTACATCAGCTTGTTAAAGAAGGATTGGGTCAGTCTACCTGTGTAGGTATCGGCGGAGATCCTATCATCGGAACAAAAATGATCGACCTGCTTAAAATGTTCGAAGAAGATCCAGAAACCGATGCGATTGTTATGATCGGCGAAATCGGCGGATCCATGGAAATTGAAGCTGCACAATACGCTAAAAACAACATTAAAAAACCAATTATCGGATTTATCGCAGGTCAGACAGCCCCTCCGGGAAGACGTATGGGTCACGCAGGTGCTATCGTTTCCGGGGCAGATGAATCTGCTGCAGCGAAAATGAAAATCATGAGAGAATGCGGCATCCACGTTGTAGACTCTCCTGCTGACATTGGAAAAACCGTAAAACAACAAGTTACAGCTGTTGCCAGATAATAATGACCACCAAAAGGGTCTTTATTGCTGCAACGCGGCAAAATGACGGAAAAACAAGCGTTTCTGTAGGGCTCTTCCGGGCTCTACAGAAACGCTTTGGTCGTTTGGCCTACATGAAACCTGTTGGCCAGCAATACAAAATCGTTGACGGCGAAAAAATTGATAAAGACGCCGTCCTTTTCAAAAAAGTCTACCAGCTCAATGATCCCCTCCCCTTAATGAGCCCTATTGCTGTTCCATCAGGATTTACGGAACAGTATATTATCAATCCTCATAAAGAGTTTTTAAAAGAAAAAATTCTCAGCTCTTTTGATGCGTTATCCCAAAACAAGGATCTTGTCGTTGTCGAAGGAACTGGTCACGGCGGTGTTGGATCGGTTTTTGATACCTCCAATGCGGACGTGGCACAGTATATGAACGCCCCCATCGTACTGGTGTCTTTAGGCGGAATTGGAAGAAGCATTGATGAAATCCTGCTTAACAAAGCGTTTTTTGAAAGCAAGGGCTGCACGATTATCGGGGTCGTCATTAACAAGGTACAGGAAGATAAGCTTGAAAAACTCACCCCACTTCTTCAAAAAAGTCTGGAGAGAAATAATCTGAATTTATTAGGCATGATTCCATACGCCAACATGCTGACAAAACCCAGCCTGAGAGAGCTATGTGGCGATTTAAACGGCCAGGTTTTATGCGGAGAAACCGCTTTATTAAACTGCGTGGAAACCTTTGTGATCGGAGCCATGCTGCCTCACGATGCCATGCGTTATTTTACACACAACACGCTGCTGATTGTACCTGCCAACCGTGAAGATTTAATGATGACAGCACTCTGCGGAAAACTGCTTGGACAGGAAGCCCAATATAGCGTTTCTGGCGTTATTTTAACCGGAGGTCTTCCGCCTCATGACAGTATTTTGGAGTTATTCAGAAAAAGCAATATTCCCATGATTCTGGTAAAGGAAGATTCGTTTAACGTTGCTACCCAAATCAATAAAATGTTATTTAAACTCAAAGCTGATGAAACTGAAAAAATTACTATGATTCAAAATCTTGTGGAACAACACGTGGATGTTGATAGAATCTGTAAGGCACTCTCATGAACCTGACAGCGTTATACGGGCCTATTTTAAATGATTTAATCAAGGTTGAAGCGTTAATCAGTGCTAACCTTCAATCAACCCGACTTTCTTCCCTTCTGGAAGTAAACCAGTATATTTTGCAGGCCCCCGGAAAACGGCTTAGACCAACGTTATGCCTTCTGGCATATAAATCCCTGTCAAAAACCAAAGACGTGCCAAATTCGGTCATACAGATCGCTTCGGCGTTGGAAATGCTTCACATGGCATCCCTGATTCATGACGATATTATCGATCATGCGGATATTCGGCATAATCAGCCGACGGTGCATCGGAAGTACGGGCAGGAAATTGCTATTCCGCTGGGAGTTTATCTGTATTCGCTGTCGTTAAAGGAAATTGCCAACGCCGGGAATTTTGATGTATTGAGACGTATCAGTCACACCGTAAAAATATTATGTGAAGGTGAAATGAACCAGATTTTTGAACGCGGCAACATCGAACTCAATTTAAAAAAATATTTGATTATTCTGAAAAAGAAAACGGCTATTTTGTTTGCAACAGCCTGTTATAGCGGCGCTTTATTAAGCGGCAGTACCAAAAAAGAAGCTTTTATACTGAAACATGTCGGGCATTGCCTGGGCATGCTGTTTCAAATCGGAGATGATATTCAGGATGTTATTGGAACAGATGATAAACTGGGTAAAAAAGTAGGCCAGGATTTTGAAATGGGAGAATTAACGCTTCCATTTTTACTCACCCTTGAACAGCTGCCTGATGCAGAAAAAGAAACCGTAGGTCAGCTTATCCAAAGTAAAGATAAATCTGTATTTCCGCTGTTAAAGGAAAAAGTGTTTCAGACATCAGCGCTTGAGCAATCCAAGGCACTTGCAACAGCCTATATCAGCCGTGCGGAAGAGCTGCTTCAGTCTTTACCAAAATCTGAGGGAACTGAACACTTTTTACAGCTTATCCAAACTGTCGCTACCCGTATCATCCCCAAATAAGAGTTACGCCTTCTTTTTTTTAGGCTTTGGCTCGGGAACGTGGGCAGTTGTGATACTGAAAAGTTCGATCATCCAGTCCTGATCGTCCCAAAGATCTTCCTCAATCACAAACGATGGTTTTGCACCTGGATAAGCGGGGCCTGTTCCACAGCGTCCATCCAAAAATATGCTGCCCTGATCCGTTATTTTGAGGTATAAACGATCGTCACAGACAAGCGCGACTACTTTTCCTTCACAATAAAGTGCATATTCTCCGAACATTTTTCTTGAAGAAACACCCAAATGAGCTAATTGATCTAATAAATAATCGATAGTTTGCTGTTGTGTAGCCATTATTGTTGAACGACACGCATCATATCAAAAATTGGAAGGTAAATAGCCAGGGCAATAAACAGTACCATGATACCCAAAACAGCCGTTAAAATAGGATCGAGTTTGGCTGATAAACGCTTCATGGAAAAACTGATTTCCCTGTCTACAAACTGAGACAGTCTGGCTACAGTTTCTCCCAAAGTACCCGCTTTTTCACCCATGGAAATCGAGTAGGAAATCAGGGGAGAAATCATATCTTTATGCTCTAAAAGCGGGCCTGAAATACCCAGCCCTCTGGATACGTCTTTACGCATGTCCATGATAATGCCTTTTAAGTACACATTAGAGGTTCCGTCTTCCAATACTTTTAACGTTTCCAAAAGCGGAACTTTATTATTCACCAGAATATCCATCCCTTTTAAAAACCGAAGCATTAAGGTTTGTTTAACCAGCTTCCCTACCAGCGGCGCACGAATAATATGCGTATGCACAGTTAATTTTCCCTGATCCGACCGATAAAAAGCCATCCAGGCACCAGCAACAACAGCTACAACAGATCCCATCAACAACGAATATTTTGAGAAAAGAGAGGATAAGAAAAAGAGAATCTGAGTAGGAATTGGCAACGATACTTTGGCCTGGGCAAAAACGGTTGTAAAAGTAGGCGCAACAAAAATCAAAATGACAATCAACATGGCCGCACCTACCAGAGAAATAATCAGCGGATACAGAAAAATCCCGATAATTTCTTTTCTGAGCAAATTAATACGCTCCATATACTGACCAATATAATCTAAAGTTTCGCCAAGCTGACCTGAGGCTTCCCCTGCTTTTAGAAGCATAGGATAAAAACCTGGAAAAATTTGAGGATGATTTGAAAACGCCGTGGATAAAGACTGCCCGCTTTCAATCTCTACTAAAATATCTTCCAGACAGCTTTGCAGCAGCTTGTTTTCTATTTGTTTGGAGAGTAACGACAGCGAATCTTTTACCGTTAGGCCTGACTTCACACAACTGCCGAAAAGCTGGGAAAAACTGACGATATCGTCGGGGGGAACGGTGCGCTCCTGTACAAGCAGTTTCCATAGCGATGGTTTGTCGATTTTTATGGAAAGAAGGGTGATACGTTTACGCTTGAAAAAACTTCTGGCCTGATTAATATCAGTGGCCTTGATTTTTCCGGCAACCAGTTTGCCTTCCTGAGATTTATAGGTATACGAAAAAACTTCCATGACGGTTAAACATCCAGTACTCGTGAGATTTCATCAATGGTCGTTAATCCGGAAATAATTTTTTGCAGCCCGTCATCCAGCATACCTGTCATGCCTTCCTGAATGGCCACCTGTTGAATTTTTTCAGAGCTGGATTTTTCAACAACCAGTTTTCTAACCTCTTCGGTTAAAGTCATGACTTCAAAAATACCGATTCGGCCTTTGTATCCGGTCTGATCACAGTTTTTGCAGCCTTCACCTTTATAGAGCGTAAAGCCTCTTGGGATACGTTTTGTAAGTTCATTAATGATTTCAATATGTTTATAAGCCGTGTATTCATCAGGAGAAATAGGTCGTTTGCAGCTGGAGCATAACATCCGGACCAGACGTTGACCCACAACGCCGATAATGGAACTGCTTAATAAAAACGGTGCAACACCCATATCGGTTAGACGGGTAATGGCACTGCCGGCGTTTCTGGTGTGAAGCGTGGTGAAAACCAAGTGACCGGTTAAGGCCGCCTGAATGGCAATGGAGGCCGTTTCATAGTCGCGCACCTCACCCACCATGATGACATCCGGATCCTGACGTACAATGGCGGTTAGACCGGTTGCAAAATCCACTCCGATTTTGGAGTTTACGGGAATCTGATTAATGCCTTCCAGATTGTACTCCACGGGATCTTCAATGGTAATAATATTTTTATCGGTAGTGTTGATACGGCTTAAGGCTGAATAGAGCGTAGATGTTTTTCCGGAACCGGTTGGTCCGCAGACCACAACAACCCCGGAGGTTGATCCTATCAAGGTTAAAATGCGTCTGAAATCGCTTTCGCCAAGGCCCAGCTTGTCTAAAGACACAAAGGCCCCAGATTTATCCAAAACCCGCAGAACCATCTTTTCGCCGTTAATGGTACGCACCGTAGACACCCTGAAGTCGATTTCTTTATCCCGGTAAGGGAAGGAAATACGGCCGTCCTGAGGTTTTCTTGTTTCAGTGATATCTAAATTGGCAAGGATTTTTAAACGGGACAGAATCGCCGATTCCAGTTTCTTCGGCGGAGACATCACGTCTTTTAACAGGCCATCGATTCTAAATCTGACCTTTAAAACATCTTCTTCCGGTTCAATATGAATATCCGACGCTTTTTCAATAATGGATTGTCTGATAATAGTTTCAACCAGCTTGGCAATCGGTGCTTCCTGAGCAATATCAAAGCTTTCTTCCTCCGTGCCTTCACGGTCTTCAATCAGGTGGATACCCATTTCATAGAGACTACTCATGGATAAATCGCCTTCCTCGTTTTTACCGTGGAAGGAATAACAAAACGTCAGCAGGGATTCGATACCGGAGCGCAAGGTAATAATAGGACTGATTTCCAGCTTCGTGATCATGGCCAGATCTTCCATCAAATGAATATCAAATGGGTTGGTGATCGCCACGCTTAAGGTATTTCCAAGTTTAAACAGAGGCAGCACAAGCCGCTCTCTCGCAAAGGCTTCAGGGATCGTAAAATTTACCCGATGGTCAATGGTTGCTTTATCGATAAGTTCAAAAGGCAGGCCAAGCGCTTTGGATACAATTTGAAGAAAGTCTTTTTCAGGCATGATTTCCTGCTCAAGAATAACAGAAAACAACGAAGAGCCCTGCTCTTCCGCAACAGAAACCGCCTTATCTAAAGACTGAGGAGAAATGCTATGTGATTCAGCTAAAATCGCATAAAGATGAGGAGGCAATGCGTCTCCTAAGCTTTAAGCGCGGTTAGAGCATCTACTTCCGAACCAAAAACCTGAATTTTAGAAGACATTTTTGTAATATCCAAAACACGTTTTACATCTTTGGTAGGTGCTAATAAAACAAGCTTTCCACTTTTTTGAGCTGCTTTTTTATGACCTTCAAACAAAGCCCATAATCCAGACGAATCAATATAGGTAACCTGCTGCATATCCAGAATGACTTTTACTCCGGCATCTTCAAAAATACTGTTCATAAATTCTACAAAATGAGCCTGATTTTCAATATCCAGTTCCACCTGACCCGATACGGAATTATCACTTTGATTGTACTCGGCACCCACTTGTACTTTTAATAGAGAAGGCGCGATTTCTGACTTAATAATGTGCATAAACTTACTCTCCTTTTTCAGGATTTAAAAACTTTGTTAAATGGAGCTCAGTTCCAATTTTGATATTTCTCTGATAATCGACCTTATCCATTATAGAGTGTATCAGAAAAACACCCAAGCCTGAACCTTCCAATTCATCCAAATGTTCTTTCCCTTTAGTAGTTTTTTGATCCATACCTGGACCAAAATCTTTAATAACAACTTCAAGTCTGTCTTTAAAAATAAAGAAGCTGAAAATAATATCCCCATGCTCACTCCCGCCGTAAGCATGCTCAATAACATTAGCGTGAGCCTCGTTAATTGCTAATTTTAGATTAAACAGGGCCTCATCATCAAATCCCATCTCCTTCCCGATAATGTCGACTTCATCACGAATACGCTTAATATGCCGTTTTGCGCTATCAACTTTAATCCGTTTAAATTTCAAAGGCTCGTCATCATTGACGTTCGATTCGTCAATTTTCATAACAACCAGGGTAAGATCATCATGTTGTTTGGCTCCTAACGAGAACTTTTTGACCGAACTGTAAATAATATCCACCAGCTCCGAGGCTCCGGCTTTCTGGTTTTTCTTTACAACGGACTTCAACATCTGATGGCCAAATTCCTGACTATCCGTGTTTCTGGCTTCGATAATACCGTCCGTAAATAACAACAGAATGTCATCATTGGATAAACGAAGGCTTTTTTCCTCGTAATCGGATTCGGCAATACTGCCCAATGGAAAACCAGAGGTATCCAGGTTCGAAAACTTGCCGTTTGAAAACAACATCGGAGGTTCGTGTCCGGCGTTACAATATTTAAATACGAGGCTGTACGGATTAAACACACCGTAAAACAGTGGCACATATTTTTTAATAACAGGATCGCGATACAACAGATAATTTAAACGTTCCAAAGCCTCTTTTGGGGAGGAAATGGCGTATAAATGTGTATGCAGAATACTCTTCAACATCGCCATAAACAGACCGGCAGGCACACCTTTTCCGACAATATCTGCTAAAACAAATCCAATATTGCCGTCGTCGAGCTCAAAAAAGTCGTAGTAATCGCCGCCGATTTCTCTGGCCGGGATGGAAATAGCTCCGAATTTGGCACGGTTAAGCTGAGGCAGTTTTTCAGGAAGCAGCTTGGTTTGAATTTCATTGGCAACACGAAGTTCCTGATCCAGCTTCTGTTTTTCAAGGGTTTCCTGATACAACAGCGCATTGTGAATGGCCGTTCCAATCAACGAGGTAATGGCTGTTAATGTTTTGATATCATCCTGAGTGAGTTTTTGCTCGCTGTAGCCACATTTTCTGGCAATATTAATAATCCCGATCAGCTCGTTTTTGACAATAATCGGCACACACACGTAGAAATCCAACAGAATTTTTGCATTCGGATTAACTTTGGGATTATGCAGATAATCTTCAATAAACAACACATCATGGGTACGAATAACGTAATCTGTTATGGTTTCGCCGGTCCTTAAACGATAAGACTGACGCACTTTATCCGGGAAATTGGAATGCACTTTTGTTTGATAAATTTTATGAGCAAGCAGCTGAATCGATCCCATTTCCGAGTCAGCAACGTTCAAAATAAAGTCCATAATAACCGTTAAAAGATTATTAAGATCCGTAATCGATTTGATAATGAGGTTCACCTTGGACATCACCTCAAGACGTTGAGCCTTAACCCGATTTACCTTATGCAGCTCGCTGAAATCTCTAAAAACCAAAACGGTACCCAGACGATTATTCTCATCATCAGCAACCGCCGTAACGTTCACCAGCAGGATTCTGTTGTTGAAATGATACTCCTGATTGATACTGTTTCGATCTTCTTTAATACAGGCCTGAAACAGGGAATAAAGTCCCATGTGCATAAAGGTTTCTTCCAGCAGCTCCGCCGTCACTTTTTGAGATTCCAGGCCCAGCAGCTCTACAGCCATCGGGTTAATGATTTCAAGTTCTTTGTTCTCGTCAAACATCACAACGCCTTCGGCCATGCTGTGAATGAGGGATCCGATTTTTGATTTTTCGAGTTTTTTAAGGATTTTTAAGCGGCCCAGATGTGAAGCCAGCTGATTGGCCATCGTATGTAAAAACGTCATTTCATTGCGGCCAAAAATATTTTCAGCCGTCGAGCAGATACTAAGCATGCCCAACACTTCTTCTTTAAAGATCAGTGGAACATTGGCAAAGGATTTTAAATGTAGCGGATTAAGGTGGGTTTGAGACGGTTTGAACTGACTTTCTGTGGATAATCGCACTTTTGAGGCATCGATCATGGTTCTGACGAAGGGGATGGTTGCGGCAATAATATTGTGCTGGATGGATTGAATAAAATCCTGATCGCAGGGTGAATTTACCCGTGTGATAATTTCACCGCCAGGTACAAAATCCAATAAATAAATCGAGCCGATATCGTAGTGTAAAACCTTGTATAAAGAATCCATCACCAGATTCACAATCTGATAATAATTCAGAGAATAGCCCAGTGCATTTGACGTATCATATAAAACGGTAAGCTCTAAAACACGGCGTTTTAAATCTTCTTCGTCTTTTTGGATGCGTTGTTTTAACTGATTTTTATCGGAAATCAGGTTTTCGATACGCTGATGAATGAGATAATTATCTAGGGCAATACCAACGTCTTTGCAAAAACGGCTGGCAAGGTGAAGCTGATCTGTAAAGTTTGGAAGCTTGTTAATGGCGGTCTGGTGTTCCCAGTTATGGATGAAAACAGCACCAAGAATCACATCTTCTTCGGAGATGAGGATTAAAAACAGACCGTCTTCGGCGTATTCAAATTTTTCGGTGTCGGATAAATATTGATCCTGATCCAGCCACGGCTGACGGGAACGGCGGTCTACGTAGACATAGCGGTCGGAATCGGTGAAAGCTTTGACGCTGAGCCTTTCACTAACAACGTTTAACAACCAACGGCGCTCGGAATCGGGAAAAGGCCAAACGCCATTTTGGGGAAAAATGGTTTCGATTTCATTATCACTATCAAACAGATAAATACTGACATTCGTTTTGGGGAAACAAAACATCAGTCCTGTATAAAAGTGTTCGATAATCTCTTCTTTGGAGAGGACTCGTTCTTTGAGGGTTTTTGATAAGGTTTCGAATTGTTTTTTGGTTAGTCTGGATATCATAATTTAGTCTAATGCAGGCATCTTAAATATTTTTTCAACAATCATTAACACTTCTTCCACATCAAATGGTTTGTAAACGACACTGTAAGCACCGTTATGGAAAGCGTCTTTCAAAACATCTTCAACAACATAACTGGAGAGCATGATAACTAAAGATAAAGGGTTTTTTTCCATCACTTTTTTTAAGGTATCTACCCCTGATATTCCAGATAATTTACAATCCAAAAAAATCAGATCGGCTTTATAACCAGAGTCCAAAGCCGATAAAAAGGCTTCTCCGGTTGGATAGATAATAACGTTATGCCCAGCCTGCTGCAAAATAAACTCAAAGATTGAATTTACCGAAGGGTCATCATTAACAACAGATATTTGTTTTTTCATAGGAAATAAGATTGACTTGTTATGGGTTAAACTTAGTTCATTTAAACACCCTAATATGGGACTGTCAATTTATACGGATAAACCTTATTTTCAGCACGTTTTTCAAAATTATACAGGGCTTGTGATTTTGGAAGAAAACAACAGTTGCTTACTTAGTGCCGCAACAAACACAATAGCCTGAGCCAGCACTATACAGGCTCCTGATGATCCGTTAATAAAATAGCTGATATAGGTTCCGGCCAACGCACTGATACAGGCCGATACAATCGCCACAACCACCATGGAATGAAACTGTTTGGTCAGCAAAAAGGCGGTGCATCCTGGAATAATCAGCATAGCCACGGTTAAAAGAACACCAACAGCCTGCAATGCCGCTACAACAGACAGAGAAACTATCGAAAAAAACAGCAGCCTCAAAAATCCAATCTTCATCCCTATGACTTTTGCATGTTGGGGATCAAACATCAGTGTTAAAAAATCAGCTTGCTTGATCATCAAGAGAATCAAAGAAATCATGGATAAACCCAAAGCCACCGTTATTTCATGACGGGTTAATCCCAATAAATTGCCAAATAAAATATGATTTAAATGAATATCAGAATCGATTTTTGAGAAAATGACCAGGCCCAAAGCAAACATACCTGTAAATACAACACCCAAAAGCGTATCTTCCTTAACCCGAGTATGAGGCTTTAACCATCCCGAGGCATTTGCGCTGAATAATCCAGCCAGAAATGCTCCTAAAGATAAAGGGATTTTAACGATGTAAGCAAGCACAACTCCAGGGAAAATCGCATGCGAGATAGCGTCGCCCATCAGGGCCCAGCCTTTTAAAATCAGGTAGCAGGAAATCCAGGCCGCAAGTGCGCAGATCAAACATCCCACAACCATGGCATTGGTTAAAAACGCATACTGAAACGGTTGAAGTAACGCATTAAGCATGTTTTTTCCTCAACAAGGTTGTGGAGGCTAAAACTGCAAAAAACAAACAGGTTTGAAGCACAACAATACAACCGCCGGTGGATCCGTTAAAAAAATAACTCATATAAGCTCCAAAAAATGAGGTTAAAAGACCTATCAGAGAGGACAGCCACATCATTGTTTTAAACCGGTTGGTCATCAAATAGGCTGTAGCGCCTGGCGTGATTAACATGGCCACAACCAGACAAACACCAACGGTTTGCAGAGCAGAAACCGCCGTAACTGATAATAAAACCAGCAAAAGTGTATGAAAAAATCTGGGGCTTAATCCGATGGATTTGGCATGGTAGGCATCAAATAAAACTGTCATTAAATCTTTCCACTTTAACAGTAAAATAAAAACCGTCACGACGGACACTATCAGCATATGTTTAATGTCTTTGGGGGACATCCCTAAAATATTTCCAAAGACAATTGTTTTTAAGCTCAAATTACTTGGAAAAAGTGAGAGAAGCAATACACCCAACGCAAAAAATGAGGTAAAAATCACACCAATAATGGCATCTTCTTTCAGACGTGTTTTTAAGGTTAAAAATGAGATGGCACTTGAAGCAAAAATCCCACTAAAAAAAGCACCCAAAGACAAGGGAAGTCCCAAAATATGAGCAATAGCCACACCAGGAACAATGGCATGAGACAAAGCATCACCCATCAACGACCAGCCTTTTAAGACAATAAAACAGGATAAAAGCGCACATACAATGCCAATAACGCTGCTTACCCAGATCGCCTGAGTCATGTAGCTGTACTGAAACGGAAGCGCAAGAAAATGTGTCATGGATTTTTAAACCGTTTCGGGGAGATGGGCTGTCCGTCCTGATCAAAAATAATGGGATCTTCATCATCACTTAAGATATTAAAGACATTACTTTCATCCTGATCGGAATCGGTGTGATCGATATGAACGGTTCTTAAAGCGCCTCCGAAGGCTTTTCGGATATTCACTTCTGTGAAAGCCGACTTGGTTGGGCCAAAGGCGATCACCTTTTTATTGATGATGACGACATGATCGCAAAAGGTTGGAATCGTGCCCAGATCGTGGGTTGAAACCAGAATGGAATGGCCGGAATCACGCAGTTCTTTTAAGAGAGTAATAATAGATTCTTCTGTTGCGATGTCTACGCCGGTAAAGGGTTCATCCAATAGCAAAATATCTGCTTTCTGAGCCAGGGCCCGAGCGAGAAACACCCGCTTTTTCTGACCACCGGATAACTCGCCGATTTGACGGTCTTTAAAACCATCCATCCCTACTTTTTTAAGGCTATCCATCACAATATCAATGTCATGTTTTTTAGGCAGTCTCAAAAAATTCATATGGCCAAAACGGCCCATCATCACTACATCCCAGACCAAAATGGGAAAATTCCAGTCTACATCTTCATTTTGCGGCACATAAGCCACCGTATTATTTTTTTGGGAGGTTTTAATATCGGTTCCTTTAATCAAAATCTGCCCTGTTTGAGGTTTTACAAAATCCATCAAACATTTAAATAAGGTCGATTTCCCACTTCCATTTACACCAACCAGCGCACAAATGGAGTGAGACCCTACCGTAAAAAAGATATTATCCAACGCATGGTGACCATTCGGGTAAACTACAGAAACATCTGAAACGTGTATATGTACGGAATTCGTCATTTTTGAACTCCAAATCCAGTTAAAATTGTTTTTACATTATACTGCAGAAGTTTTAAATACGTAGGCGCAGGACCCGAGGCTTCCGACAACGAATCCACATACAAAATACCACCAAAAGCCGCCCCGGATTCTTTACTGACCTGACGCTGAGCCTTGTCGCTGATCGTACTTTCGGAAAACACCACCGGAATATTAAAATGCCGAATAGTATCGATAGCATGCTGGATCTGCTGAGGCGTGCCTTCCTGATCGGCATTCACCGGCCATAAAAACAGCTCCTGAAGTTTGTAATCGCGGGTGAGATAGGAAAATGCACCTTCACTGGTAACCAGCCAACGCTGAGAGGCCGGAATTTTTTCAAGGTTTTTATGAAGCTCTTCATCGATAGCTGATAGTTCTTTCAAATATTTTTCAGCATTTTTGAGGTAAGCATTTTTATTATCAGGATCGATATCAATCAACGCATTTCGGATGTTCAGCACATAAATTTTCGCATTTTTAGGCGACATCCACGCATGAGGATTGGGTTTATCAGCATAAGGCCCTTTTGAAATGCTGATGGGTTGAATACCCGTTGAACAATCCACGCGTTTTACGTGATTTAAATTGGACATGAATTTTTCAAACCACCGCTCGAGACCAAGGCCGTTGTTTAGAATCAAATCGGCAGATTGGGCTTTGATGATATCTCCGGGTGTAGGTTCGTATTCATGGATTTCAGCACCGGGTTTGGTGATAGAAACCACTTCGGCTTTATCGCCTGCGACATGTTGAGCCATATCGGCCAGAATGGTGAACGTGGTCAAAACCTTTTTTTTGCCTTGATTTTTAGAAACAGACTCGCTGGAAGACTGGCCTAAAAATTTAAAGAAAAAGACTCCGGCAACAGCAATCAGCAGCATTAATAAAAGATATTGGATACGAGACTTCATATGAGTATTCTCCACAATCACAATGTAGTATAAACTTAAATATGTAGCTTATGCTACATTTAACATTCTAGACTGTCAACTGGATTTTTGATCTAATACTATTCATGGAACAAAAAGAATCCGTATCGTTTACCAAAACCAGAACCGAACACTCGACAGAAATCGCCGAAGATTATGTGGAAGCCATCGCCGATCTCATCGAGGAAAACGGCGAAGCCCGTGTTGTTGAACTGGCAAAAAAACTGGGTGTCACTCATGTGACCGTAAACAGAACCTTATTACGCCTAAAAAAAGCAGAGTTTGTTTCTACGCAACCTTATCGATCCATTTTTTTAACGGAAAAAGGATTAAAACTTGCCAAACAATGCAAGCAGCGACATGAGATTGTAAAAGGGTTTTTAATGAAAATCGGGGTTCCTGAACATATTGCGGAACTGGACGCAGAAGGAATTGAACACCATGTAAGCCCGGAAACACTAGCCATTTTCCGAGCCTACACAGAGAAGAAAAAAACTAAGCCTTAACCGTAAGTGCTTCTAAAGCTGCTTCGTAGTTAGGTTCCTGAGTTGTTTCTGGAACTTGTTCTGTATATAAAACAGTGTTGTTTTCATCCACAACAATAATTGAACGAGAGCAAAGCCCTTTTAACGGAGACCCTTGAAGCTCTAATCCATAATCAGTTGCAAAGCTGCTGCGGAAAGCAGACAACGTTTCAACACTGGTGATACCTTCTGCACCACAAAACCGTTTTTGAGCAAACGGAAGATCTTTTGAAATACAAAGAACAACCGTGTTATCCAACCCAGCTGCCTTTTGGTTAAACGCACGAACTGAAGCCGCACAAACGCCAGTATCAAGACTTGGGAAAATGCTTAATACTTTTTTCTTGCCAGCATAATCAGCTAAGGTTACGTCGCCCAAACCGTTGTTTACCAATGTAAATTCAGGAAGTTTGCTTCCTTTAGCAGGAAGGTTACCTGATGTTTCGGTAGGGGTTCCTTTAAATAGAACAGATGCCATAAAAATCTCCTTGATCTAAAATATAACGTTGAAGAATAAGTTTAACATGGATCAGAAAGCTGAGAAATATTGGGATTTTTTTGAGGCTAAAATGATGGAAATATGCAAATCTATACTAGTAGTGTAGAATTGCATATATGAATACAAAACTAACGATAAAACGCAAATATTTCAAACAACTTATTGAAGAACGCGATCGTCCAGAAGTATCGATATTAATAGGTCCACGACAAGTTGGTAAAACAACCTTATTAAAAGAATTAGGGCACTATTTTTCAAATAATAATGAACGCGTTCTGTATTTAAATCTTGAAAATCCTCTTGATCTTCAGAAGTTACCACAAAAAGAATCTGAGCTTATCAAATGGCTAATGGATTACCATATCTTATTAATCGATGAACTCTATTATATAAAAAATGTATCGCGTATTTTTAAAATCTTAGTAGATGCAGGACATGAAAATAAAATCAAAATTTATGCATCCGGATCATCAGCAACAGATATTCACACACATATCGAAGAAAGTTTAGCCGGAAGACGTTTAATTACACAAATTTTCCCCCTTACTTTTTCTGAGTTTAAAACAGCTTTTTCAACTAAATCAGAATCAGAAATTTTCGAAGAATTTTTGATATTTGGAGGTCTACCAGGACTTTTACATGTCCATCAAGATGAAAAGCCAAGGCTACTTCGAGAAATGCTTGAAACCTACATTCAAAAAGATATTAAATCGCTTGTGAAAGAAGAAAATATTCGAGCCTATAATCAATTATTAGTATTATTAGCTCAACAACAAGGGCAACTCGTATCTGTAAATAGTTTAAGTAAAGATTTGAGTTTAAATGCAGCAACAGTTGAAAAATATCTGACTATTTTGGAAAAAACTTACTGCATTTATCGCATTCATTCATACGCAAGAAATCTTGCAAATGAACTCAAGAAATCACAAAAAATCTATTTTTATGATTCTGGAATTCGACATATAATTTTGCAAAATTTTTCTCAGCTTTCTGAAAGACAAAACATAGGGTTCCTTTTAGAGTCTTTTGTACTCACAGAAATGTTACCTAATTGCCCTCCCCAGGCACAAATTAGATTTTGGAGAACACGCAATCAGCAAGAGCTTGATTTTATTATTGTGTACAATCAAGTTCCTTACCCAATAGAAGTCAAAAAAGATTATCAGCCTAACTTTCAAAAAACACTCACCAATTTTAAGTCGTTTTTCAAAAATTACCCGGAAACACCTTTTGGAACCATTGTTTCCCAAAAAACTGGAGAACCAATTTTAAACAAAGACCCTGAAATAAGACTGCGCTCTTTTTTTGAATCTGAGAATTTGATTTTAAAAAATTATCTTTTGGATTTATAGAGCAATATATTAAGAAAGATTACAAGATTCGAACCTTGAAAAAATCCAAAAACCCTCCTAGTATGAGCAATCATGTCTGCTATCCAAATTGAAAATCTTAAAAAAACATACGGAGATAAACTGGAAGCCCTAAAGGGTATCAGCCTTACCGTAAATGAAGGTGACTTTTTTGGTCTTCTTGGGCCGAACGGAGCTGGAAAATCGACGACTATCGGGATTTTGTGTTCGCTGGTAACCAAGACGTCCGGAACCGTTAAAATTGGCGGATATGATATTGATACGCATTTAAATGAGGCTAAAACCTGTTTAGGAGTTGTGCCTCAGGAATTTAATTTTAATATTTTTGAGCCGTGCTGGCAGATTATTGTAAACCAGGCCGGTTATTATGGGGTGCGGTCGAAAGTGGCAAAAGACAGAGTTGAAGAACTGTTTGAGCAGCTTGGATTAACAGAAAAACGAAACACACCTGCAGGCCGATTGTCTGGAGGATTAAAACGCCGGTTGATGATTGCTCGTGCGCTTATTCACAAACCTCAAATTCTTATCCTTGATGAGCCAACAGCCGGAGTAGATATATCCCTTCGCCGTTCTATGTGGAGTTTTTTAAGTGATCTTAATGAAAAAGGCACCACCATTATTTTGACGACACATTATCTTGAAGAGGCTGAATCGTTGTGTAAAAGTCTGGCTATTATCGATAAAGGTCAGATTATTGCAGAAGGAACAACGCAGCAACTGCTTCAACAACTACAATCTGAATCCATTATTTTATATACCAAAGAATCCATGACTCAGCTTCCAACTATTCCAGGTTTTGCACTTACAGCAAACGATGCCCAAAGTTTTGAGGCTGAACTGGATAGAAATCAAAGTGTAGCCGACCTCATTCAGGCGTTATCCGCACAAGGATTGACGGTTGATCGTGTCAAAAACAAAGCCAATCGTCTGGAAGAACTTTTTGTAAAGTTGGTGAAAGGATAGCTATGTTTTCGGTTCAATGGGTTGGATTTTTAACAATCGTCAAAAAAGAAATGGTTCGGGTTTTTAGAATCTGGACTCAGACATTGCTTCCCTCTGTTGTTACAACAACTTTATACTTTATGATTTTTGGGCATTTTATCGGATCCCGTGTGGGTCAGCTTCATGGCGTGCCTTACATTCAATTTATTGTTCCCGGACTCATTATGATGTCTGTTTTAACCAATGCTTACGCGAATGTATCATCCTCTATTTTCAGCGCAAAATTTCAGCGCAACCTGGAAGAAATGCTTGTTTCTCCGCTCACAACGTTAACCATTATGCTTGGGTTCATTACAGCGGGGGTTCTAAGAGGTTGCATCGTAGGCCTTTTGGTAACAATGGTATCGTTATTTTTCTCGCCAATGGTCATTCAAAACCCCGGAATTGTCATTTTAACGATTCTACTAACCTCTTTCCTATTTTCCACGGCAGGTCTTTTAAACGCTGTTTTTGCACGCAAATTTGATGATATCGCTATTGTTCCAACCTTTGTTCTAACGCCACTGACCTATCTGGGAGGAGTTTTCTACTCAGTTCATTCACTGCCGGCTTTCTGGCAGAATGTATCGTTACTAAATCCGGTTTTATATCTGGTTAATGTGTTTCGATATGGATTTTTAGGTTTATCAGATGTCCCAGTCATTCCTTCTCTTTTGGGATTATTCGGGGTCTTTATCATTCTGTGGGCCTGCGGTTACTATTTACTGCAAAAAGGACTTGGAGTCCGCCAATAACATGACTGCCATTCGCCTGTCCTGTGTATTTGGTGCGTTAAGTGTGATTCTTGGCGCATTCGGAGCTCACGGGCTACGCGAGATTTTATCTCCTGATTTAATGGACATCTACAAAACAGCCGTTTTATATATGATGATTCACGCGCTGGCTTTATTAGGCTCGGGATTATTCTCCCTGCATTACCCACAAACATCCAATACAACAGCGTTTTTATTTACGGCTGGGATTCTGTTTTTTTCAGGCTCATTATTTATACTCTGTTTAACAGGCTTACGCTGGCTTGGGGCGATCACACCAATTGGCGGAATATTGTTTATTCTGGGGTGGATCAGTTTTCTGGTCACAACATTCAAGGCAAATCGGGCTGAATAATCATGCTTAAAACCTTAGCTGTTTCTCACCCATCGCAGCCAACACTTCGGGATAACATGGGGCTGTACGATTCACCTCGGGTCAAACTGGTTATAGAAACGCTTGAGCAAGCCATGAAAAAAGGGCTTAGTGGAAAAGCACTGGCTGAAGCCATCTTACCGGTAATGCTAATGAATTATGGAAAAATAGAGTTTGAAACTGCAGAAAAATTTTTTGGACAAAATATCCAGTCTATTCTGGATGTAGGGACAGGATTTGGACCTGCCGGTTTATTTTTTGGGTCAAAAGGACATTCAGTTTTAGGTCTTGATATTCAGGATGACATGATCCACACCGCAAAAAAAGTTGCAGAAGCCTGCGATGCCGGCGAAGATGTTCGGTTTTTAAAGCAGGATATTTTAAACTTCAATCCCACCACTCTTTTTGACTGTTTTTTATCCGTATTATGCCTGCTGCATATCCCTGAAAAAGAAAAACTTGGAGAAAAACTGGCCTCTGTTTTAACCACTGGAGGTAAAGGTTATATCGCTGATTTTTATAAAAAAACAGACGATCATGTTGTTGACCATCTACTAAAAACACAGGTAGCTTGCCCGTCTTTATTTACGGCTGAAGCTTATCAAAATCAGCTCGCACCTTTTTTTGATGTTCATTTTGAGGATGTAACAGCCGACTATTCCGTATTTGTAAAACAGCGGTTAGAGTTGTATCAGCAAAAGCCGGTTGAACAGCAAATCCCGCAGGTACTCAACTTTTTTGTGGTTATGAACACGCTTTTCGGAAACGGTGTACCCGAAAACGCACAAATCGGAGGCTGCAGGATTTACCTTACAAAAATATAACGCTTAGAGAAAATACTCGATAGCGTCCTTTTTCTGTAGAAAATCAGCAATGGCTTTTACGGCGCTGTCGGTATCCGTAGGCTCGAGAATCAGATCGGGTTGATATTGGCCCAATGGATTTTCACCCACAACGATCGTTGTCATATGATGAGGTGTGTTTAATACTTTTAACAACTCGGCCTCGCCATCATCCAGCTGGTAAACAGTAGAAATGAGAATAATTCCCGCATCCGTAAATAAATGCGCTGTTTCTCCAAGATGCTGAATAAACGCATCCCGCTCTGAGGCTTTGTAATCCGAATCCAGTCCATGTGTTAATCCGACAAAGTAAACCTGTTTATTAGCCTTAAATAAGGCAGATTCCAGGGCTTTTGCAATGTCAACAATCTGCCCTTTTTGGGCACTGGTCAGCACAATAAACTGAGGACGCTGAGCCGATTTTTGAGACCGTTCGGCACTGGAAATGGCACTTCTCTCAAGCGTTGTATCCCGTTTCTCCAACAGCGCTTTCACGGAAAACTGATCCTGACTTAGGGCCTGGGTAATAATACCACCGCCTGCAATCTCATAGTCGTCCACGATAACAAAACGCCCGGTTTCTTCGATGGCAGAGGCCAAATCAAAGGCAAGAGGTTTAAAGGTTTGCAGGATACACTCGGCAACCTCATGCCTGTCAATTTCCTTTTTATGATGCTGGCTCAGCTCAGACGCATCCATCACGCTGAGTATCTCTTTCAACGTCACCGATGTATGCGCCGTTCCCAATTTAAGTTTATAGGTTTTGTTTTGAGTCATCGGAGTTTTACCCAGCCAGAAAATGCTGGCCTTAAAAGAAGACGAAATAGCCGGAGCAGGATCGGATGCCTTACACATCAACTCTCCCGGCTTGATATAAATCTGGGTATTTAAGGTAAAACCGGTTGCATATCCGGATGAAATAGAGTCGCGCTCGTCCGCATTAAAGCTTTCAATTTTATGAATGGAGGATGTTTTTCTTGAGGGATAAAACACCACTTTTTCACCAACCGAAATAGACCCTGTCTGAACGGTTCCGGCCACGATACGTCTGTCATCATTTTTTTCTGTAAATTTATAGATGTCCTGAACTGGAAAACGAAACGGCTGCTGCTCTTTTTTGGCTTCTTTTTTAAAGGCATCCATTTGATCCAAAACAGTTAATCCAGAATACCAGGGCATTTTTTCAGATGTGGTAACAAGATTATCGCCATCTCTGGCAGCAATTGGAACAAAAGCTACAGGCTTCACATTAATATTGGATAAAAACGCCGTATAATCGCTTACAACCGTGTTAAAAACACTTTCGCTGTAATCAACCAGATCCATTTTATTTACCAACACAACAATCTGTTTGATACCCAGCAACGACAGCATAAAACCATGGCGTTTGGAGTTTTCCTTAATGCCTTCCTTGGCATCAATCAACAACAAGGCCGCTTCGGCACGGGCAGCACCGGTAATCATGTTTTTCAAAAATTCGATATGCCCAGGCGCATCGATAATGATGTACGAGCGTTTTTTGCTTTTAAAAAAGCTTCGGGCCGTATCGATGGTAATCCCTTGAGACTGTTCGTCTTTTAGGGCATCCAGTAAAAAGGCATATTCAAAAGGCTTGGCGTTTCGCTCGCACATGGCTTTTATCTGCTCGAGTTTGCCTTCAGGAAGTGAATCCGTGTCCGCCAGAAGACGTCCAATCAACGTGCTTTTTCCGTGATCCACGTGACCGACAATAACAATGTTCATTTGTTCATTTTGAGATAGTAGTGTTGTATCCATTACATGTATCCTTCACGGCGAAGTGTTTCCAGACCACCGCCATCTTCTTTGTCCTGGGCACGCCCGGAACGTTCTGCCACTTTAGAAAATTTGCCAGAGCGGAGTTCGTCTACAATATCGTCTACGGTTTTAGAGGTTGATTCCACAGGCGTTGTACATGGGTAACAGCCTAAGGAACGATAACGTTTTCCATCACCCTGATCAAAATATAGCTTGGTAATTGGAATGTTTTCACGTTGAATGTATTCCCAGATATTCAGCTCCGTCCAATCCAAAAGCGGATGGATTCTGACATGGGTACCAGGGGCAAAATCGGTTTTGTATTGATTCCACAATTCCGGCGGCTGATCCCCAACATCCCAGTCGCTACGTTTATCACGAGGTGAAAAGTAACGCTCTTTGGAACGGCTTCCTTCTTCGTCGGCTCTGGCACCTACGATAACCCCGGTGTAAGGTTCGGTATTGGTATCTGGAACATAGTCTTTTTTGGAATGGTCCATACGTTTGCGCGGCCACTCTCCGGATAAGGTGTGTTTCAAAGCTTCACTTTTTAAATATTTGCAGCAGGTTAACCGGTCTACGGCACCATCGGGGAAGGTTTGTTTGTTATCCAACGCCCATTTATTTTGTCCCACCACCATGTTCAAGTTCCATTTAAGGGCAAACTCGTCACGATAACGGATCATTTCAGGAATTTTATAGGAGGTATCAATATGCACCAACGGAAACGGCACGTGCCCAAAAAACGCTTTTCTGGCCAGCCACAGCAATACAGTGCTGTCTTTTCCAATCGACCATAACATACAGAGCTGCTTAAACTCACGATAAGCTTCTCTTAAAATATATACACTTTGGGATTCTAATTTATCTAGATGATGCATCGTTAACCTTTCACATGCAGCCCACATTCACGGCTGTCGGGATTTTCCCACCACCAACGGCCTGAACGAATATCATTACCCGGTTTAACAGCCCGAGTACAAGGAGAACATCCAATGCTTGGAAATCCAAGTTTATGAAGTCTGTTAGCTGGAATTTTATGCTCGTGGATATAATCCCAAACCTGTTCTTCTCGCCATAAAGCCAAGGGATTTAGCTTCACAATGTCATGGGTATCGTCCCATTCCACATGCTGAATATCAGCACGAGTCACACTTTGAGAACGGCGCAAACCGGTTACCCAGCCCTTTGCCATACTTAAAGCACGTTTCAAAGGCTCTACCTTACGGACGTGGCAGCATAATTTTCTATTCTCCACGCTCTCATAAAACAGGTTGGGTCCTTTTTCACGTACCATGTCTTCAACCTCTTCGTGATTGGGGAAATAGACATCGTACTTAAAGTTATAAGTCGCGGATGTTAACGCCATAGCCTCATAGGTCTCGTCATGCAGACGGCCTGTGTCCAGAACAAAAATTCTGGCCTGTGGATTGATGGTGATCAGCATATGGGTTAACGCCTGATCCTCTGCACCCAGACTGGATGCCAGGGCCAGCCCTCCCCCAAGCTCTTTTGAAAAGTATTCCAAAATCTCCTGGGGAGAGGCGTTTTTAAACCGCTCGTTTAGGTCGGTTAGGGTGTCCTGGTTCATTGTGATACCCTCAGGTTTTCTAAAAAAGATTTTAAATTCAAAAAAGACGGATGTACAAAACTGTTATCCCAAATACCTTGCTCAGCAGCTTCTCCAAGCTTATTTACAAACTTTTTTTGGGTAGATAAAAAAGCTAAAGTTTTTGATTTTGAGAGATTAGATGGTTTCTCAGACAAACTATCTACACATGAAAAAAAGCTATTCACACAACTCATTGCGGGATGTTCCTCTAAAGATTTCAAAAACAAATCTTCAAGCATTCCTGATTGTTGAAACCCTGGCAGGATAAAAAAACCAACGTTTAAACGTCCAGATACAAAAACACCAGGTTTATCAGGACAAGGTAAATTTAATTTTTTAAGTAAAGACTGAATACTTTTTAAAGTGTCTTCTTGAGATACTTCTGCATCGCGTATTATAGCTAGTGTTTCCAAATTTTCCTTAGCCGCTTCTATAACAGTAGGTAATGCAAGAGGAAATTTATCTTTCCCTCCTACATTTTCTATCTGGACATCTGTTATTTTTAAAAATTCCAAGTACTTTTTTAATACCCGAGCTTCATCTTGCCCTTCAACAGCTAATAATGTTTTATAGTTGATTTTTACTGGACTCATCGAATTTCCCAATTACTCTCCAGTGCGGTTTTTAGCATCGATGAATCATAAACAGACGTATCGTGATTTTCTCCTTTTTTGAAGAGTCTAAAGACGCTTAAGTCTTCATTATTTTGGGAGATCTCTGATAAAGCATTCAAACAATCTAATGAATGGGTTGTAGCAAAAACCTGAACATTATATTTTTTTGCAGTTTCAAAAAGAAGTTTCCAAAGTTTAATTTGAGTAAACACATGGAGTCCGTTTTCAATTTCATCAAGAAGTATAATTCCATTTTCAGATTCAATAATTGCAAGTAAGTATATTATCGCTTTATTAAAACCATCTCCCATAACTTCAATTGGAAGCATTTTTTCGCCACCTAAAGCACATAAAAGACTTTGTTTTGCAGAAATGCTAATCTTAGTGAGTGACGGCTCAATAATTTGCAAACTCTTAAGAAGTTCTTCATCTCTTTGTTGCTCTATTAGCTTCCCAAATGTTTGTACCGTATTGCTACCTATTCTCGGTCTAGAAGATGCAAAAAATCTACAATAAACCTCTCTTATTTCTTTTGCAGGTGGAGTTAATTCAATAGGTTTTTTAACTACTTCTGAGATTCTTGATAAAGATAGCCCGTTCTGGGATATCGATTCAATTTTAATTGTCATATTGTTTGAAAACTCTTGTACAGAACCATTACATTTTATTGATCCTTCAATTTCAAACGTGTCTAAAGGTGTTATCGTAGAAGCTTTATCAAATTCCGAATTGGCTAAACCAGATCTAACAGCTTTTACTTTCAATTTTTTTGTGACTTTATTATCTTTTATAAGGCAAAATGAAATTTCTTCATTCGTGTTTCTTCCAAAAAAAAGTGTGTCTACATAGTAACTGATTTCATAAGGAATATTTCTAAGTTCATTAATAACGGATAAAAGCCTAGGGTTATGCGGCGAGGACATCACAAACAACGCCTCCATCACCGACGTTTTCCCAGAGTTATTCCCCCCAACAAAAAGATTAACCTGTTTAAGGCCGTCTAATTGCAGGTGTTTAATCCCCCGGAAATTATCAATGGTGATGGAGTTAAACATAGATGTTAGACATCCTTCTTCTGAATCAACACTTCCCAGTGAGGACCCACTTGCTTTTGCTCAAGAATCGCGTGGCCTTCAAGTTTTACGGAATTCGGAACGTTTTGAATCGGTTCGCCATCATCCAGTAACACTTTCAATTTTGCGCCAGGATTCAAGGTTTCTAAAACAAGTTTTGTTTTAACAAAGTTCATTGGGCAGGCAACCCCACGGTAATCTTTTTCAGTTACAGTTTCAGCCGCCGATGCTTGAGCAGCATCTGGAGCCGGGATTCTAAATTTCAAGGAATCATCCATGCTTTTGTAAAGTTCAATAACCGTATCGGCTAAACGAATGATTTTTTCTTTATGGTTTATAAGCTCGCTTTTAATATTCAATTTACCTAATGTAACTACATCTCTGAATTCAGTAGGAACAAGACCGGCTTCGATAAAATGTTTATCAAAGTGTTCAAAGGCCTGAACATCTGTTTTGGAATCTAATCCACGGGTTACAAGCAACATGCGGGAGGCCGCAAACAGGATATTGTATAGCGATTGCTGAACATCAGCAGCTTCGGTTTGAGCATCCAGGGCTTTACGGTTGGTTTTGATGGCTTTTTCGTCTACTTCGATCATGTCGAACATACCAGCCGAACATTCTGCAGTTCCAAGTTCTTCAAGAGACAGGCGTTTTTTAGCACCCCAATCCACATAGTAGCTTTCGTCTTGAGACGCATCAGGAACATCTTTGTATTTTTCACACAATTCGTTGATTTTAGCTTTACCTTCGGCTTCAAGATACTCTTTAAAGGTTGCAAAGGCTGATTTTTTAGGAATATAGGTTTCAAGGAAATCGTGCATAAAGTTCGGGATGTCTTTAGCTGAAATTTCATTTACTTTTTCAGCATATTTGGTTTCGCCTGGTTTTCCAACTTCGGCACCGGCAAGAACGTTATAAGCTGGATAAATATCTCCGCTTTTACGGCCAACTTTTCCAAAGAAACCGATGTCAGCAATATGGTGCATACCACAAGTATTTGGACATCCTGACATATTCACACGTAAATCACTGATCGCATCCAGATCAAGGCTGCTATTGGTTAATTTATCGCGGATAGCCGTAGACAAACCACGCGGCAGACAAATACCAAGTTTACAGGTTTGAGCACCGGTACAGTTGATCATGTTGCCAATAAACGGAGCTTGTTTCGCTAATGTGTGCTGCATGCTTTTGATGACGTTGTACAAATTTCCAATATATTTTTCAGGAATATTACGCAAACGGATATTTTGAGCACGGTCACAACGGATTGTATTTTCACCAAACTGATTTAAAAAGTTGCACAGCTTGTATGCATCTTCTGTTAATAAATCACCTAAAATCAGAGGTAATTTTACAGAAACAAGTCCAGCTTGTTTTTGAGCATAAATGTAGCGTTTTTTCCATTGCTCAAATTCAGGTGTAGCCACGGTTTCTACAGCAATACCAGGATCTTTAGCTTCATTTGGAATATTAGGTAATACAAGATTCAGGCTGTCATCATGGGATATTTTGTCATAATCTTCGTGAAATAGTTTTACAAATTCATCACGTTCCAGTTTTTTCCATAAAAACTTGATTCTGTTGGCATAACGGTTACGTCTGTTGCCATGTTTATCGAACATGGTTTTGATGGCTCTTGCAACGTGGTATACACGATTTTCAGGTATAAAATCGAATAAACGATGACCTACCATCGGTTTTGCGCCCATTCCACCTGCACAAAACACCTCAAATCCTTTTTGACCGTCTTTAATTGTTGCTACAAAACCCAGACAGGTAGATTGAGTATAAGACGTATCTTTATGACTGTTTGAAAACGCAATTTTAAATTTTCTTGGGAGGTTCCAGGAATCTTCTTCGTGAATTAAACGGGTAGATAAAGCTACAGCATAAGGATCTACGTCAAAGGCTTCATCTGTAGTAATTCCAGAATCTACAGAGGTTAAAATGTTACGAATTGTATTTCCGCCACCACCTTTGGTGCTAAGACCTACACTGTGTAACTCACGGATAACATTCATAACGTTTTCGATTAAAACATCGTGAACCTGAACCTCTTGTCGAGTGGTAAAGTGAACTTCACCTGATCCGTATTTTTTTCCAACTTCAGCCGTTTTAATCAGCTGATCAGGGGTAATGCCGCCTGCCGCGCAACGAATACGCACCATATAGGTATGAGGCTGACGTTGTTCATAAATACCATGAGCAACACGGATCGCTTTAAATTTAACAGGATCAATATGACCATCTACAAAGTCCTGAATATCACCTTCAAACTGGTTTTGCTGTTCGATTAAAACTGGCGGGGTTTCGTAAAAACGCAACATAAATGTCTCCTTAAATACTTTCTATAACAACAGATTCAATCTGCACTTAACCATCCTCTTTTTTAACAGTAAAAGCCTTGATATCCGGCTTTTCCAGCATCAACGATACAATAATGTACACCATATTTGGATCATTGAATAACCGAATATCTTCCTCAGATAAACGAGCCGGCGACTCGGGGTGCGAATGATACACCGCAACCAGGGTTTCCTGGGCATTTCTGGCATCCTTCAACACCGCAAACTGTTCTTTGGGATCGAAGGTGAAATGTTCGGGGCTGTTATCGATATTGGTCATGCGATGGAATCGTGTAACGGTTCTGCCGTTACCGGATAAATACCCACAGGATTCAATCGGAGCAAGACTTTGAGCATGCTCTTTCAACTCAGACAAAATAGCTCGTGGAATCTGAATAGTTGTCATAAATATCCTTAATGCTTTTTAAGCTCGCAAACAGGCTGTTCGTAGTCGATAAGCTCTGTAATTCTAGGCGTTGCCGAACAAACCGCACAGTTAGGATTCTTTTTAAATTTTACATGTCTAAAGTTCATGTTGGCTGCGTTAAAAATTAACAGTCTATTGGTTAAAAGCTCACCGGTTCCTGTAATAAATTTCAAACATTCTGCCGCCTGAATCGTGCCCAGCATTCCGGCAATAGCACCTAAAACACCAGCCTGGCTGCAGGTTGGAACCGCATTTTTTGGAGGTGGATTATCAAAAATACAGCGGTAGCATCCGGTATCTGGTGTGTGGGTAAACGTCTGGCCGTCAAAACGCAGGATTCCACCGTGAGAATACGGTTTTTTCGCGATAACGCAGGCGTCATTAATCAAAAATTTAGCTGAAAAATTGTCGGTTCCGTCAATCACAAAATCATAGTCTTTAATGATATCGATGATGTTGCCGGAATGAACCACATCTTCATAAGTAATAACGTTAACATCCGGGTTCATTTGATTGATTTTTTCCTTGGCAGACTGTACTTTCGGCTTTTTCACATCAGCCGTAAAGTGAATCACCTGACGCTGCAGATTGGATAAATCCACACGGTCGCCATCAATAATACCCAATGTGCCTACTCCGGCCGCTGCCAGGTACAGGGCAATCGGCGCACCAAGACCGCCAGCTCCAATAATCAAAACTTTGGCCTTTAAAATCTTTTCCTGACCGGCTCCGCCAATTTCCTTAAGGATAATATGTCGGCTGTATCGTTCAATTTGCTCTTCAGTTAAATTCATTTGGTTTCTCCTTACCAGACACTACAACGTGTCTAAACCTTGTTTAAAATCGTGGATAAGATCATCGATATGCTCAAGTCCGATGGAAATGCGAATCATGTCGTCCGTCACACCGGCTGCCAGTTTTTCAGAATCCGTACAATCATGAAAAATCGTGGATGAAGGATGAATAACCAGCGTTTTGGAATCACCCAGATTGGCCTGATTTTTTGCAATTTTAAGCGTTTTAATAAGCTGATAACATCGATCCTTGGTTCCCAGACGAATAGTCATTAAAGCCCCGAATTGCCCGCTATACTGAGCTTTTGCAAGTTGATGATAAGGACTGGAGGCAAGTCCGGGATAATTAACAACCTCAATAGCCGGATGTTTTTCAAAAAACTGCGCTAAAGCCAACGCATTCTGGCAATGTTTGTCCATTCTTAAAGTCAACGTCTCAAGCCCGACAAACAACATAAACGCATTATGAGGCGATAACGTATGCCCCACGTTTGAAAGCATCCATTTTCTAAGTTTAGAGATAAAAGCGAACTGACCTGCTGTTTTAGCCGCATCCTGAATGCCTTTTTGATTAAAAGATTTCCAGTCGAAAAGCCCCATATCGGTGATAATGCCGCCCATGGTTGTTCCGCCAAGCCCCATATATTTGGTAGCTGATTGAACCGTAATATGAATACCCAGCGATTTTGCATCACACAAATACGGACTGGTTAATGTGGTGTCCACAACGAGTGGAATATGATGGGCATTTGCAATATCTGCCAAGGCTTTAAGATTTGGAACATCAATTTTAGGATTTCCAATACATTCCACAAAAATAAGCTTGGTTTTAGAGGTGATCGCAGCTTTAAATGCCTCAGTATTTTGAGGCTCAACATAATGTGTTTTAATGTTAAAGCGTTTTAAATCTTCAAAGTAATAAAAGGTTCCACCAAACAGACTAGATGATGACACGATTTCTTCATCAGCATTCACCAGAGTCTGAACAACGGCAGAAACAGCTGCCATTCCCGATTCTACAGCAATACTGGCCAGCCCTTGTGATAATGTCGTCACCTTTTGTTCTAAGGCCGACACCGTTGGATTGGATATACGCGAATACACATGGCCATATTTTCGACCACGAAAAACATCTTCCAGCGCCTGGGGATCAGCGTACGTATACGATGCTGTATCGAAAAGAGGAAGACAGGACGCACCGGTTTTTGGATCGGGTTCATACCCACTATGGATGGCTTTGGTTTCAAAATTCATGAGGATCTCCTAAGAAAATAAAGTACTTAGTATGCTCCGCCGCCCATGAAGTATAAAAATTCGATATCGTCGCCGTTTTTTACCTGAGTTGTTCCAAAAAGCTGACGGTCCAGAATATCGCCGTTATACTCAACGGACACCATTTCCGGCATCTCAACATTTTTAAGTTTCAAAAGCTCAGTAACTGTCAAAGAATCCTGAGAGAGTGTTTCTTTTTGACCATTAATACGAATTTCCATAATCAGCCTCCTATTATTTATATAAAGTTGTACTTAAATAACGCTCACCAAAATCACATAAAATTGTAACGATCAGCTTCCCTTTGTTTTCCGGTCTCTTTGCAAGCTGTGTGGCCGCAAATACGTTTGCCCCGGAAGAGATACCCGATAAAATACCTTCTTCATGCGCTAACCGTCTTCCCATAGCAAGAGCCTCGTCGTTTGTTACCGTAATAATTTCATCAATAACAGATTTATTTAGGTTATTAGGAATAAATCCGGCACCAATTCCCTGAATCATGTGGGGACCTGGCTGACCGCCAGAAATAACCGGTGAATCTTTGGGTTCTACAGCAACAATCTTTACATTGGGATTTTTCTTTTTAAGAACTTCACCTACGCCACTGATGGTTCCACCTGTGCCAACACCGGCCACAAAAATATCAACTGTGCCATCGGTATCAGCCCAGATTTCTTCAGCGGTTGTTATTTTATGAATCCCAGGATTAGCCTCGTTGTTAAACTGTTGAGGGATAAAAGAATTTTTAATGATTTTAGCCAGCTCTTCAGCTCTTTCAATGGCACCGCGCATTCCCAAATGGGCAGGTGTCAGTTCGATTTGAGCCCCAAAAGCCTTTAACAGCTGACGGCGCTCCAAACTCATGGACTCGGGCATGGTCAAAATAACCTTATAGCCCCTGACAGCAGCTACAAAGGCTAAAGCGATACCTGTATTGCCGCTTGTGGGCTCGATAATTGTTGTCTGACTATTTAAATGTCCAGCCTTTTCAGCCGCTTCAATCATGGCAAGTCCTGGCCTGTCTTTTACAGAGGCGCAGGGGTTAAAAAACTCGCATTTTCCTACAACAGTGGCTGGGGCCGAATCTGTTACTCTGTTTAATTTTACAAGTGGGGTGTTTCCAATTAAGGCGGTTAAATTTTCTGCAATTTTCATAAGGTTAAACTCCTTTTAAATACTGTAAATCAAGTGTTTTTCTAATCGCTGATAGTCTCTCAACACATCAGCCAGGGTCAGGGAAAAGGCAGATTTGATGTCTTCATCCGCGCGTTTCCAAAAAAATTCCAGAGGCCCCGTACATCGCTCACAAAGCTGAGACGGTCCTTCCAGACATTCCAACACCTCATATACCGTAACCTTTTCAGGAGACTTTGCCAAGATATAACCACCCTGACTGCCTCTAAAACTGGTTACAAATCCGGCTTTTTTAAGCTCAACCAAAACCTGTTCCAAAAAATTTTGAGGAATCGCATGACTCTCGGCAAGGGCTTTAATCTGCATGGGCTTTGCCCGCTCGTACCGGGATAGCTCGAATAATGCCAACAAACCATATTTAGATTTCATAGAGATGCTTAACATAACAATTCCTATCGATTTACTTGACATTAAATCAAGTTCAATAAAAACTGTCAAGAAAAACAATCTAGCACGTCATAGAACCGGCTATAGCAGCACTGTTCTTATCACCAAAAAACCGCCCCTGCTTCGCAAGAGCAACCTGATCCAAATGCGAAGTCATATTTAGAAACTGAAGATCTGCTTTCTTCGCCAATTCTGTCCATACATCCACCATATGATGATTATTGTTCACAGTAAGACCACAGCAACTTTTTCCTTTTTCCGACACTTTGATACGACATTTGGGACGGATTTTTTTCACAACAGACAAACAGGCATTTTGTTGAAAAATCTGAAACTGAGCCTCTCTGTCCAAAAAATCAGAACCCACTGCACCCGACAGAAAAGTCGACGTTCCGCCATTAAAATAAAAAACCTGCGTAGGCTTTACAAAATCAAGCATACGAATAATGGAATCTTCGGCCACACTGTTTTCTCCCAATTTTGAAAAGGCGCCGATATGAAAATAGCCACCAAGCCTGTTTTTTTCATTATAAAACAACAAGCCCGGACAACTGATATGCATATCCGAACAAATTATCATTTTATCCAAACGCCCCACTACACCCTGATTCATTCCTATAAAAACCACGGTTTTCCCCTGAATATCTGCACCAACACCCGTATCCAGACCTTTGTCCCTACAGGAAGCAAACTGAAATTCAGTAGTTGAAATAGCCATTTTCTTTAAGCTGGAAGAAAAAAGTTTAACATGATGTATAGAAAAAAAAGGATGAGTCCGACCACTCTCTTTAGGTTTATGACGAGTGTCCAGGGAGGGTTGAATTTGCCTATACTTTTCCTGAAGTTCAGCAACCTTATCTAAAAAAACCTTTTGGGAAGAGTCTTGTACATTGTATTGAACAAACTCCCTAAGACAAGCCTGAAAATCTCCTTCCAAATCATGAGGACCCAAAACACGATTTAACTTTACACATTCATACATCAACAGACTTTCGAGCATCGACGAAGTTACGTCTGTAGGACTACTACATTGTAGCTCCTGAGCGCACTGTATTAAATTTTGAACAATCGTTTTTTTAGAGCAATCTGGATCCAAGGCTAAGGCTTTTAATTTTAAAATCTTTAATTGAAAACTATGTTTAGGTAGAGTTTTGAATTGATGGGCCTGCTTCATCACCTCTACTTGCTTTAAAAGATGGTGAGACAAACGTTTTAATTGTGCAGGGTTTTGTTTTGGATTCAAAACGGCTTTTTCCCAGGCCAACTCTATAATCGCCACATTTTTTTGCCATACATCAGAAGGATCAGATGGCGTTACTCGAGATAAATGTCCTAAAAAAGGAGTTTTTGAAAACCAGCTTAACATAATAGTGGTTATACCCAAAAAATCTTACAATGAAGCTCTTATACGATTAAGCGGCATTTCTCTTTTTTTTTTGATTCTGAGTGGAAAACTCGAAGTGTTCAGGTTTTATTTTCTCCATCAAAGATAGCCATTCCCGTCCCCACTCCCTGTTAAAGTCAGAAACATCCATCACGCCGGTTAACGTGGATGTGCTGATTCTAAATGGCTTTCCATCACTATCAGGATCAGGTTTTCTGGCAAAAAAGGTCACGTACAGCTTTTTATCACGCATTAGGTAGTCGGCATTAAATACGATGGGTTCTTGCTGACGAATAGATTGCTGATTCAAAAAATCCTGAAGAAAACCCGTCAGTTTTTCGAGATAGTCATCAGAAAAAACACCATTGTTTCCTGAACATTCAAACTGAACAACCCTGGCACCGGGATGTTCGATAGAAAACAAACGTATATTTAGACCGGTATCTGAAAGCGGAACACTAACCTTTGGCAGCTCATATACGGGAGGCGTATGAGCAGCATCATTGAGTAACACATGGATATGATGAACCTCGGGCATGGAGGCTCCACCATTTTCGGAATTCTGGTAGCAGCGGTACCCGGAAACGGCCAGCCTAAGCGCACTTGAAACACCATGGGTAATACTATTATTTTGATAAGGATCCGAACTTAAAGCGAGGTAGTGCATGTCGGAAAAAATGGGAAACAAATTTCGAATAATCAGTGTTTCTTTTGACGGAGTTCTAACATCCAAAATCATCTGATCTAACGTGAGATTAATCCAAGCTGGCCATGAAATATTAGCCGGAATGGCTGTTTTAGTTGCAGGTTGAAATGAACCTTGCTTCATAACAGCTTTAAAGGATCCACCCGTTGGCGGTCTAAAAATAGCCTTCACATGTCTGGGAGAAGTTAATTCCGCCGGAAGAGGAGTTGGATGCCCCCTATGACCTCTATTACACAAAATGGCAATAACCGTCATAGGCTGCTCACCAAATAAAACAGGAAACGTAACACGAAAAAAATCTAAGCGAAGTGGTGGCCCATAAACAGGAAGCTCGAGGGATCCCTTAGAAACCACTCTAAAGGGGTGAGTCGGAAGACTGGAAACTTTAGTAACCGTATCACCAACAGCATCAAGAAAAGATTGCAAAATGTTTAACGGATTAAGTACAGAAGAAAGGGAAACAACCTTATACTGAACAGACATGGTACACCAACGGACTTTCTACATGAGATGAATGAGATATGTACCCTTTGAAAATAGTGTAGCTCAGGCTTTAAAAAAAACAAACCGTTAGGACGGTAAATCGTGCTGGGTTTTATGAAAATCCAAAAGTTTTTTTGCCTGGCCAGGATTAAAATCTTCAAAATCCACCTTAAATTGAATATAAGACGGAACATCATAGATACCAAAAGCAGCTTTACTACCTGAGTCTAAAGTTTGAAATTGTGAGCACAAATTGTCGTATTGACTGGCAACAACATGATCTTGAGGTTGTGACGGAACAACAAAGCTGGAACTACCATCAAAGCCCACCATCATCCACTCTTGCGAAGAGTCTCGACTCAAGGCGTTGCTCAAAGCCACTTTTATAGGATGCTGACCAAGAATTCTCGACAATGCACCCCATTGCGCCAATGTCGGATCAAGTTGCTTAAAAGACATTGCAAAATCAATAAAATCCTGAGTTCCAAACTGTGCCTGAACAAAATTGGCACAAGCGAGTATAACATCTCCATTAGGTCTCGATTTGCTTAACAGGCCATACACAACATTAACCATAACATCAGATAGAGGAAACCCCCGGCCACCACAATCATTGTTCAAAGCTGATAAAATCTGACTGGCATCTGCAGGCTTTCTCAACAGATCATTTACACAGTGAGAAGCCCGCTGCGTAATATCAGCTGTCTGACCTAAAAATCCTTTTAAATCCAAGTCTAATTCGCTTTGAGGAAGAGAACCCCCATCCCCCAAACCTAAAAGTTTAGACGCTTTTTTAGAAACAGATGCAGCAAGGATTTTATAAAACATCAAAGCCTTAGGCTCTTCCGCCTAATTCTTTTTCCAACATAATCAGACCCATTGTATTGGTTCCAATCATATCCAGTTTTACTAAAATATCTTTTACCGTATTTTCTTCTTCAACCTGTTCGGTTACAAACCAGCCTAAGAACTGTTGAGCTGGGTAATCTTTATCTTTTACAGCCTCATCCATAAGACTGTTAATACGTTTTGTCACACTTTGTTCGTGGCCAAGAGCCGCTTCAAACACAGCTTTTACCGATTTCCAGGTTGCTTTTGGTGCTGGGATAGCCGGCACAACCACACTTCCGCCTCTATCTACGATAAAGGTATAAATTTTCATGGCATGAACGTATTCTTCCTGTGCCTGAACACGCATCCATTTCGCGATGCCTTTTAAATTTTTCTCCTCAAAATAAGCAGACATGGCCAAATAAACGTGAGCAGATTCCAGTTCAAATCCAAATTGGGTATTTAATGCTTTTTCAAATGTTTTTTTCATATAAAATCTCCTTTATAAAACTATTTTTTCAAATTGAGCTACTGATAAATAGCGCTCATTAACATGCGACAAAAAACCTAAACGATTATTTCGTATGACTTCATTATTATCCATTACTAAAACTTTATCAAAATATTGGGTAAACAGCTCGGATAACCAATAGAGATGCACAAGATCCAGTTTTTTTGGCAATCCTGAAACCAGCTCATACAGCTCTTCTTCAATAGCCTCAGAAAAATGGGAAGCATCATACTGAGAATTCGCAGCATTTTTACTTAGACGATTAATACGAACAGCAGTTTCTACGAGTAGTTTAAAGGCTGGATTATACTCCTTATCTTCCGCAAGTTTTTTAGCTACATCTTGAGCCTCAAAAAAAGCAAAACAGGCGTTATCCAAAACAGCCGCAACAACATCGTGAGGATAACCGTGAGTATCTTTAAAAAACTGAGCAATTCTTTCCTTTGTAAACTGACGGCATTTATCTTGATTGGAGGTTGTGTTTAAGGCTTCAAATCCAAAATCCAGAAGGGCAAACAACGAAACATCTTTTTCTTTATGGTCAAGTTGAGGATTATTAGACCCCTCCAGTATGTTAAAAATTCCATAAAGTGCACGTCGAACACCCCAAGGATCCTGAGATCCAGTTGGTATTAATCCGTTTGAAAAACAAGCTGTGATAGTATCGATTTTATCAGCCAGGCTTAAACAAAAACTGATGTGGTTAGTAGGTTTTACAAGTCCATATTGCTGGGCAATCGCATCACGAATTTCAGTATCAACAGGGTTACCAGCCTCAACCTGTTGAATTGAATAATACTTGCTACCCATAATTCCTTGCAGGTTTCCAAATTCATACACCATATGAGTACTTAAATCAGCCTTACATAAACGAGCCGCTTCTTCCAACTTACTAAGATCAGGAGGATTAATACGAAACTTAAGATGCCCAGCAACCTTTAAAGATAATTTTTTCAAACGCTCAACTTTATCCCACATCGTTCCAAGGCCTTTTTGGAACGTCGTTTTTTTAAGTTTTTCAAGATGAGTTTCAAGCGGGATTTTTTTATCTTCTTCCCAGAAAAACTTGGCATCATCGAGGCGAGCTTTTAGTACTTTTTGGTTTCCAGAACGGATTACATCTTCATTCTCGGCCGTTACATTTTCAGCCATAATAATAAAACTATTGGTTAATTTATTATCTTTTAGGATCGGGAAATATTTTTGATTTTTCACCATAGATTCGATTAAAACTTCCTGAGGAACTTCCAGGTAAGCGGAGTCAAAAGAACCTTTTATAGCTTTCGGCCATTCTGTCAGCCATACCACTTCATTTAGGAGTTTAGAATCAATACCTACTAAACTGTGATTAATTTTTCTTAATTCATCTTTAATGATGTCCGAACGTTTTTCAGGATCAATTTCTACATGTACAGCCCTTAAGTGATCGAAGAATGCATCAGAAGCCGCTTCGATTTGAACAGGTTGTCCATGGATAAGATGCTCGGTTTTTGGATTGATACTCAACATGCGGTGACCGTAACTTTGACGACCTGCATTGATTTTAAACAGCTCAAAAGGAAGAATGTCCTTGCCTAAAAGACTTACAACCCAGTGAACAGGCCGAATAAAAGGCCCCTGATTATCTCCCCATTTCATGGCGATGGGAAGTGGCAAGCTTAAAATCGTTTTTTTAATCAATTCCGGTAGTAAATCCTTAGCCAATTCCCCGCCCGATTTTTTGTAAGCAAAAAGATAGGATTTCCCTTGTTCGTCTTCACAAAACACATCCGATTCCTGAAGCCCAAAGCGTTTCACAAATCCCAACCCGGGAGGCAACAACGCCCCGTCCCCATCCATAGCAATAGAGGTCAAAGGACCCTTTATTTTAGCGGAGGATGCCGTACTGGTTTCATTAAGCTGGGAAATCAATACACCAAAACGTCTGTAGGTTCCAAATGGTTGAAGCCCTGAAAATCCAAGATTCGCTTTTTCGAGGCTGTTTTTAAGACCTTTTTCAAGGTCTTCCAGCAAGGTATCCATAAAACGGGCCGGAATTTCCTCGCAGCCGATTTCAAGCAGGTAAGGCATGGTACTCATGACAAGGGCTCCAAAGAGGCTTCGGCACAGGCTTTGGCCAGTTTTCTGATACGCAAAATGTACTCGGTGCGTTCGGTTACGGAAATGGCGCCTCGGGCGTCAAGCAGATTGAACAGGTGCGAGCATTTCAAACAGGCATCATAGGCCGGAGCGACCAGGTTATGCTGAAGGATGTCTTTGGTTTCCTGCTCGTATAAATCAAATAATTGTAATAAACGCGGGATGCTGGCATGCTCAAAATTATAATAACAGTGCTGAATTTCAGAGGTTTTATAAATATCCCCGTAGGTAACTGTTGTGTCGCCGTGCTGCTGCCAGATAATATCCAGAATGCTGTCTTTTTTCTGAATAAACATAGCCAGACGCTCGATACCATACGTAATTTCTACGGAAATAGGGTTAAGATCAATCCCGCCGCATTGCTGAAAATAGGTAAACTGAGTCACTTCCATCCCATCCAGCCACACTTCCCAGCCCACACCCCAGGCTCCTAAAGTGGGAGATTCCCAGTTGTCTTCAACAAATCGAATATCATGATTCAGACGGCGGATACCCAGATTTTCCAGGCTTTCCACGTACAAATCCTGAACATTTAACGGAGACGGTTTTAAAATAACCTGAAATTGAAAATAATGCTGAAGCCGGTTCGGATTGGTGGCATAACGCCCATCCGTAGGTCGTCTGGAAGGCTCTACATAAGCCACGTTCCATGGCGTTGGCCCAAGCACCCGTAAAAATGTATGCGGACTCATGGTTCCGGCACCTTTTTCGGTGTCGTAAGGATGTACAATCAAACAGCCTTTTTCGCTCCAAAATTGCTGCAGTTTTAATATAATTTCCTGGAAGGTCAACATGGGTTAAAAATTATAGCCCAAGTTTATGCTTTAGGCTACTCAGGTTCATGGTTACCATATTGAAAAACACCTGATACGGATCCCGAATTCCGTCAAACGGCAACGCCTGACACATCGTGGCTGGAGGAGCATCGGTTTTAAAAATCATGACCTTTTTCAGCCACCTGAACCGGTTAATATACGCCAGCCTGTTTGTATCAAACGTATGATTTTTAGGATAGTGAAGAATCAACATCAGGTTAAATTGTTTGGCAAACTCATGCACATCAGGCAAAAATTCCAGCTCCCCTTCCCGAATCTGGTAATGAAGACTAACCTGTTTGTTTTGCCTCAATAACGTATAAACCATGGCTTTCCAGTCTTCGAAACCGTTTTCACCGGTAATGGATTTGAAAAGGTCTTTATCTGGACTTGGAAAATAAATGTGAACAAAGTCGATTTTTGAGATCAGCGCGATATGCTCGGGTTTTACAGCCAATCCGTTTGTCCAAACAGCCGACCGCTTTCGATTTGACCGTATAAGATCCAGTAACGGGCCAAGTTGTGGGGATAAAAACGGATCGCCTCCCACAATATGAATCAGCTGTTTCTTATTAAAAAATTTAAACAGAAGCTTCTTCTGAATCAGCGTTTTCATATGGTCGGAATAGCTGTCAGCCTCTGTTTTCCACAGCTCGCAAAACGTGCAGCGCAAATTACAAACCGGCTCAAGAACAATAAACTCTTGCGAAAAAGAAATCATATAGTATATATTTTTTATTTAATATTATTTTTTAACGTCATGGAGATAATCGATGCAAAAACTCACAATCGACCATACTACCATCACCTGCAATAACCATACTCTACCCGTTTCCGTTTATCAATTTCTAAGTAACGAGAAAGTTCAAGCAGAAAGTCTGCATCATATTCAACCCAACATACCGCTTCTTTTACAGTTTTCAAAAACAGTATCCGTACATCAAAAACAAGCTATAAAATCTTTACTTTTGGATAAAGGCCATTTTCTATATCTTGATTGGCTGAAACGAAAAGTAATACTGGCCAGCCTCATTATTCTGATTGGATCAGGAATTATCGGGAGTGTGTGCATTAGCCTCAAAAATAAAATGCAGAATGAGAAAATGCAACAGCAAAACAATCCCAAAACACCTCGACATACTCTAAATGAAACCTATCAAAACAACACCATTTTAAGCCAAACTGCCGAGTTATTATCCGCACCAGGAACCATCGAATTAATCTCCGTCACCCCTCAAAAAATCATCGTTAAATCGTTTGTCAGCAAAGCAGACTGGGATGCCTGGGTTCGTCATATGGACGCCCTGTCTTTCGGAAAAAACGTCACCTGGGACACCTCCAAAAACATCATTTCAGATGAATTCAGCACCATTTTTTTAATGGGAGACACTCGTGGATGAACTGTATCCGTCATTAACAGCACTCGCTGCATCCATTATCATCGGACTTTACTGCATACTCTACCCGCTTTACGACATTTACGAACTCAAACATGAAAAACCTCCAGTCATCGTAAAAACAGAATCTTCACCTGAAAAAAAATTATCGTTACTCAGGTCAGTATGTACGTATACCTACAATCCGACCTTAAAAGAAGTCTGTATCGCCATTCCTCAAACAGACCCTGGCGTTTTTTTTAAAACTCTGGATGACACCTTTAAAAGAATTCAATTATCGCCAGTTCAAGCCGTCGTTGTGCCCGATAAAGGAGGTTTGCTTTATGTTCGATTTAAGTAAAAAAACAGCCCTTTTTTTAGTGATGATGTTTATGATGATTCGACCAGGAATCAGGATAGAGGCCCAACCTGTCATACGATACGAAAACAAGTTCAATTCCGACCTTATTTCAAAACTCAAACAGGAAAACCCGTCACTTTCAAACAAAGGAACCTCCAAAATCATTCATTTAACCTATGCAGATCCCAAATGGGTTGCCGATGCGTTAAAGCAACTTTGGCCATCACTCGTCATTGCCACAGATACAAGAACCCGATCTCTAACCCTGATTCTGGAAGATGGATTGTTTCAAAAATTAAAACCCATCATTCGTGCCTGGGACAAACCTGGTCCTCAACACAGTATCGAAGTCAAAGTGATAGAAATAGACTCTAAAACCATCAAAAATGAAACTGGCCCCCTAGCCCGACTTTTGGATTCTACACAGCTACTTCAGGATGGATTTTCATTTTCATACGACATTAATTCCGAAATTTCCGCCATGCTGGATTCCGGCACCGCAAAACTGCTGGCAAAACCGGTTCTCACCACCATTGATTTACAAAAAGCTGTGGTACGCGTAGGCGAAAAAGTACCGTATCTCACCCATATTATCCACGAGAAATATATCGCCGAAGAAATACATCAGGTAGACACCGGAGTCGATTTGGAAATTCTCCCAAGAAGCGTATCCGAAAATCAGGTTTTAACCGATATCCAGGCCAGGGTTTCCTCCGTAAAAAACTGGGAAGCGCTAGGCAGTAGCCGGTATCCAATTTTATCGTCCCGCTACGTAGAAACCCATGTCGTTCTTAAAAAAGGCCAAACGTTAGCCATCGCCGGCCTTTACGACGAACAGGAAAAAGAAAGCAAACAAGGCGTTTTAGGCCTATCCGAACTTCCATTTATCGGCTTTTTGTTCACATCCAAACAACAGGAACAGAAAAAAACAGACATCGTCTTTCTCATCACCCTACTATAAAAAAAGAAGCTCTCGAATAGGGGGGGATCTTCGAGAGCTTTTTTTTTACCCAATTTATACCTGAAAACAGGTTTTATTTTCCAAACAGTTGTGGGTAGATCTACAAGAATTATAAATGAAAATTGTTGTTTGTCAATTCTACCTAAAATGAGCGTAAAGACACCTCTACATTTTGATTCAAAAATAAAAAAATCACTAAGGACAAACCATGACTAAAGACATAACAAAAATTGACCATTTGAAAACAAAAATCCATACCATTCGCGGTGTCAAAGCAATTTTGGATAGAGATTTAGCATATTTATATCAAGTAGAAACCAAAGTATTAAACCAAGCTGTGAAAAGAAATTTCGATCGATTTCCAGAAGACTTTATGTTTCAAATTAACACTTTAGAATTCGAAAATTTGAAGTCACAAATTGTGACATCAAGCTGGGGAGGAACAAGAAAACTACCTTACGCCTTTACAGAACACGGGGTAGCGATGCTGTCCTCTGTACTTCACAGTGGAATCGCCATCGAAATTAATATCCGAATTATGCGGGCATTTGTGGAACTTAGAAAATCGATTTCAATTAATCCTGAATATGAACAGCTTAAGGAAAAAATTCAGCGGATTGAATCTCAAATGGAAACTATGGCGACTGGCAATATGGTTGATGGAATACTCCTTGAGAAAAAACTGGCGGTTATGAATGCGGATATTCGTCGGGTTTCTGAAACGTTAGATGGATTTCAGGATGGTTATATTGTGATTAAGCGACCAGAGGATGGGTTGGAGAAAGGCTAAGAAAATTTATGAGAAAAGAACTCCTTAATCTTTACACACAGAAATTATACGCCATTGACGGATATACGCTAAAAGCGTACATTAAAAATGAATAAATTTGAATGGGATGAAACAAAACGAAATTCAAATATCAAAAAACACAAAATTGACTTCATTTTAGCCATTCAGGTTTTTAACGATATAAACCGTATTGAATGGTCCACAGAAAATAATGGAGAGATCCGAACCATTACCATTGGTAAAATTCAGGGCGACATAATCATTATAATTTGTGTCGTATGGACAAAAAGAGGAACAAAAAAACGCATTATTTCTGCAAGGAGAGCCAGTCAAAATGAAAGAAAAACATATGAAGGATAAAACAAACTGGAACGCTCTAAAAAATATGACTGAAACAGATATAAAAACAGCCGCAAAATCAGACCCCGACGCCCCATTACTTACTAATAATCAACTTAAACAATTCAAACGTGTTAATCCGGTAGAAGATATTGATGTTCAAAAGATCAGAAGCAAACTGCATCTTTCACAAGAAAAATTTGCACTCTTTTTTGGTGTAAGCAAACGAACTATTCAGGAATGGGAGCAGCATAGAAAGCGACCCAATGCGACATCACGAAATTTTTTGAGGGTAGTTGAGTATGCTCCAGATGTTGTGCAAAAGGCATTAGAGAAAAAAAGTAATTAATTGGGTGAATGAAGGGCTAAATGGTGTAAAAACAGCTCGACATTATGCTATTTAAAACACTATAGAATATTGAGAATTAATATGGGTACAGCGTGGACATATCAATAAAACGTGTCCATAATTCTTATATTTTTGGACACATTTCACACAAATCACCTATCTCCTTACCCTCAGTCCTTATCCTTATCAAAAATTGTATGGAAATTCTTTAGCTTTGAAATACAAAAAGGAGAAAGGGGAGGAGAAAGAATCAAAAATTTCTCTATGTTCAATTTTTGATGGTGGGGCAATCAGGACAGAATTACGCTCCTAATCGGCTGCTATTTTACATTAATTTGTATTCGAAAGTGTTAAAAGTGGCCTAGTATAAACTTACACTCATGTTGTTTCTTCGAATATTACGGCATAAACTTTCTGATCCGGATTCATAAATTCTACAAAAACTAACACCCCATTTTTTCCAGGAAAAAGCCAAATTACATGCTGATTAAGCAGAGTTTTTATTTCCTGAATCCATATCTTCATTTTTTGAACAAAAGTATCAAGATCTATATTTTTTCCAGAATACGGATTCCAAGCATGCAAAAAATCTTGGGTTTCCTGAAAAACAGATTCTAAATCTACTTCTAAGAGAAAGCCTTCTGTTCTTTGCTGCAAGTGGCTTAATTTTCCATTGCTGAAACTACAAATTTTGGGTTCAGGATAATATTTAGGATTAATTTTTCTAATACTTTCCAGTATCTTAGTAAAATTCCAGTCGGTAGCATAACTTTTTCTTTTCTCTTCGTACTCCTTTCGATGAGCTGTTAGAGAAGAAAATGCTATTAATTCAAATATTTTTCTAAATTGAAGGCATAAAAACTCAATATCCGTAAACATCGACATGGTCTTATGGACACTTGGATTCAAAAGAAAATAGTCAATTATGTAGACTCTTTTTTTAATTTCTTCCATACAATCACAGTATTTTGACAAATCTTTTTGATTGCTCATTTTTACCCCTTAAACAACTCAAACAACCGCACATTCAAAAACAAATTCTCCCGCCCAATTTTCTTTGATGAAAGAACCCCAATTTGTTCAAGCTGATACAGATATTCCGAAGCAGTTTGCCGCTTTACAATCCCTGCATCATCCAGAAATTTAACCTTACAATAGGGCTGTTGAAATAGAACTTCAATCAACTCTTTTGAATAAATCCGAGGCAACTCATTTTTTATTTTCTCACGAACTTCTTTCATCAAAGATTGAATCCCTTGAATCTTTGATATGGTTTCTTTTGCTGAGTATTCGATACAAGCCAACATATACAAAATCCAAGGCTCAAAGTCTTGTTCAAACGTCACACTACGCAATAATTTGTAGTAGGATTCTTTATTTTTGATGATGTAGTGGCTCATATAAAGGATCGGCAAATCCAAAAGTCCCTGTTGAACGAGATATAGAACGTTCAGTATTCGCCCTGTACGCCCATTACCATCGTAATAAGGGTGAATGGCCTCAAATTGATAATGAATCACCGCCAGTTTAATCAATGGGTCAATATCATCTGAATGAATATAATCTTCAAGATTTTTTAATTTATTTTGAATAATTTCTCTCCCAGAGGGAGGCGTATAGATTGTATCGCCATTTATGGCATTTTTTAGCGCTGTTCCAGGCAAGCTTCTTATGCCTGCATTATTTTTTAATAACTCTGCTTGAATGGCATTGATAACATTGGTGGTTAGCAATCCTCTATCCCTAAGTAATGAATGTCCTTGCCACAGGGCACTTCGGTACTGCATAACTTCTTTTGCTGCAGGGCTTAGCTCTTGATCTGCTAGAGAAAGAGCTTGATATAATTCATCGGTAGTAGTAATGATATTTTCTATCTCAGAGCTGTACTGGGCTTCTTTAAGACTCAAGGTATTAATGAATATGGTTTGGTTGGGAATGGTTTGAGCAAGCCCTTTTAATTCGCCCAACGCTTTATTAGCATTAATAGCCGCTCGTAGAATGGCTTTTGACTCGATATCTTGTTTGAGGGGTAGCTCAGGGAGCTCATTATAGGGCTTTTGGGGATCGATTTTCATAGAAAAATAATATGTCGATGCGATCGACATGTCAAGATATCGTGTCGATTTTTATTAAAAATTTCGACATATCTAGACTGGTGGGCCCACTAGGACTTGAACCTAGGACCAATCGGTTATGAGCCGAGTGCTCTGACCAACTGAGCTATGGGCCCTTATAAAGACCGCCGGAGAAAACCCCTCCGGCAGCAAAACAGAGAACTATAAAAACTCTCTAAGTGAATCGATTGTATCGGGCTGGCGAAGTTTTTCGATAGCCTTGGACTCGATTTGTCGGATACGTTCGCGGGTAACGTTGTAGATCTTACCGACTTCTTCCAGTGTTTTTGGGACACCGTCTTCAAAACCGAAGCGAAGTTTTAGTACGCGTTCTTCCCTCTCGGTGAGTGTAGATAATACCTCATTTAGGGTTTGTTTTAAAGACTCGCGGACGATGTTTTTTTCTGGGGCGTCCTGGGTTACGTCTTCCACAAAATCGCCTAGAACACCGGATTCTTCTCCTACCGGCATTTCTAATGACAATGGGACTTGTGAAATACGAACAACCTCTTTAACGCGTTCCAGAGAAACACCGGATCTGTCCGCGATTTCCTGTTCGGTTGGTTTACGTAGGGTTTCCTGCATTAACTGACGGGAAACACGGCGAAGTTTGTTCATGGTTTCCACCATGTGAACCGGAACACGGATGGTTCTGGCCTGGCTGGCAATCGCACGGGTAATGGATTGGCGAATCCACCATGTAGCATAAGTGCTAAATTTAAATCCTTTTTGGTAGTCGAACTTTTCTACCGCTCTGATAAGCCCTAAATTACCTTCCTGAATTAAATCAAGAAATAAAATTCCACGGCCTGTATATTTTTTTGCGATACTTACAACCAATCGCAAGTTAGCAATCGTAAGGCCATTTCGGCAATCTTCGTCGCCTTCTAAGATACCTTTGGAAAACGTTACTTCGTCTTCCCGTTTTAATAATTTTATACGGCCGATCTCTTTAAGATACATTTTAACGGCGTCGTCCGCACCCACTTCATCAGCTGAAGCAATAATTTTTTCTAACTGACTGAGTGTAAATTCAGGTGATTCAGTTTCTTCGGCTGAAACTTCTTCCTCTACTTCGTCTACTATTTCTTCTGCTGCACCTTCTGCTTCTTCAACATAGGTTAATGCACCTAAAATGCGTTCTTCTTTAAGAGTTGTCAATGTGAGCCTCCTTAATCGGATTGTTTTATCGTTAAGGTCGGTGAAGTAAATCTTTTAAATCTTCTAAAAGCTTTAAAACCTCTTCATCCTTTCCCTTTTGCTCAGCCAGCATGATGCTGGTTTTAATCTCTTTGACACGCTGCTCAGTTTTATAGGCAAGAAGCGTATGAACACAATCCATTCCGTCTCTTTCAAACAAAAACGAGGGCGACACATCATCACCTTCAACAAGAATACAGCTCAAACGATGTTGTAAACCTGGATCGGGAATCTGCATAACGAGTAGTCTGCTTTCGGAATCACACTCCTTAATGATAGCCGCTAACTGCCGAAGGTCGTCAGATATAAAATCTTGTGGCGATATCTCCTGAAAAATTCTACTCCTGTAGTGTAGGGAAGTAGCCATCAGGAAAATCAAAAACTCCTCGGCTTTATTAAACTTATCTTTCTTTTGAATTTTGGGGAACTTAGTTTGAGGTGAATTGTAACGCAGATTATTGAGCTTGACAAGCACACTTTCCTTGTCCACATTAAAGACGTCTGAAATACGTTTAATATAATGACGTTTTATAAGAGGATCAGGCTCCTTTTGAACGAGAGGAAGCAGCACGGCGAGATGTTTGGACACATCCTCAACCTGGCCTGTCCATTGGGCAACCTGGCGGCGAATCAAAAATTCCAGACTGGGGATGGCGTCTTCAACGGCTTTTAAAAATTGTTCTTTTCCATTGTCGGATAACAGCATTTCAGCGGGATCTTTACCAGATAAGGTGACGACTTTAATCGTGAGGTCAAAAGGTCTTAAGGTATCGAAACTTTTTTCGATAGCAGCCTGACCGGAAGCGTCTGCATCCAAAGCGAGGTAGACAACATCGGTTTCGCGTTTGATTTTGGCGGCCTGTTCGTGGGTAAGCGCAGTACCCATCGTTCCCACCACGTTTGCAACATCGGATTGATGGGCAACAACCACATCCATATAGCCTTCCATCACAATCACATAGCCAGCTTTTCTAATCGCTGATTTCGCCATGTGCAGGCCGTACAACAGTTTTCTCTTATTAAATAATGGGGTTTCTTCTGTATTTATATATTTGGCAGCCTGAGCAGACTCGTCCAGTAAACGACCGCCCCAACCGGATAGACGCCCTCTGTCATCAAAGATTGGGAATAATAAACGTCCCCTAAAACGAGAAACCCAATCGCCAGATTCAGCTCGAAAAACAACCCCAAGCTGAGCAAGAGTGTCCAAAGACAGTTGTTTTTTTTCGATAAAAGACAATAAATTTGGATTGGAACCGCCAAATCCGATATGAAACCGTTGTAGCGTATCCGGTTTTAAGCCTCTGGATAAGGCGTAACTTTGTGCCGGGCTGTTTGAAAGTTGTGTTTCAAAAAAGCTGCCAATATCGGTCATTATCTCCCAATAGGCTTTTAAACGTTGCTCTTCCTGTGTGATAAACGCCGGTTTTTCTTCATGAATAACCTCGATACCGGCTTTTTGCGCGATATGAACAATGGCATCGGTAAAGGACAGGTTGTCGACTTTCATGATAAAGCCAATATGGTCGCCGGAAGTCTGGCATCCAAAACAATGCCACAGGTGCTTATCGGGGCTTACGGTAAAAGAGGGTGTTTTTTCAGGATGGAATGGGCAAAGACCGATATAGTTACGACCTCGTTTTTTTAAGGTTACATAGTCGGAAATGACAGCCACGATATCATGATAGCCACGGACTTGCTCAACGGTGGATTGAGCAATCATCGATTAATGATTCACCGCAGAGGCGGGTTGAAGCAATCCTAATTTCTCTAAAATACCTTGAATGGATTTATTTTCTTCAGGAGTAGTTTCAACAAGAGGAAGCCTCACGCTGCCTACGGAAAAGCCCATCATATTTAAAGCAGCTTTCACCGGAGACGGATTGGTTGTAATAAACAGCACCTCAAACAGAGGCAATAATTCTTTTTCAATACTGTAGGCTTTGGCTTTATCGCCGCTCACAAAGGCCTGCATCATCTGTTTTAGACGGGCACCCACACAATGTGAGGCGACAGACACTACGCCACAGGCACCTTGCTCCATAAACGGTAAGGTTAAGGCATCATCGCCAGAGTAAATCATGAAGTCATCTGGGGTAAGCTGGCGAAGTTTTTTCACCTGTTCCACGCTACCGGCAGATTCTTTAATACCTACAATATTAGGAATTTCAGCCAGACGAGCTACGGTTTCGGCTTCCATGTTTCGGCCAGTTCTACCTGGAATGTTGTACAGCAAAACGGGTAAAGATGTGTTTTCAGCAATAGCTTTAAAATGTTGATAAAGACCTTCCTGGGACGGACGATTGTAGTAAGGAACTACCTGAAGTGTGGCATCAGCACCCAGCTTTTCGGCTTTTTGTGTGGATTCTATAGCAGTCGCGGTACAGTTTGAACCTGTTCCGGCCATAATTATCGCTTTACCTTTAAAAGCACTGGAAACCTCTTTAAACAGATCATATTCTTCGTGATGAGACAGCGTAGGAGATTCACCGGTTGTACCAGCCAGAACAAGGGTATCCGATGCCTGAGTATCGATTAAGTATCTTGCGATATCCAATGATTTTGCGATATCCACTCGTTTTGAGGCATCAAAAGGGGTAATCATGGCTGTAATGAGTTGTCCGAATCTTGGCTGGGTAATCATCTATTCTCTCCTTAAAATCTAGCTGTCTAGAGGGTCCGTTTGAAATAATACCACAGGTTCAGTTTCTTGAGAGCCTGAAAGCGCAGGAACCTGAACATCCCGAAGACGGCGTTCGATGGTTCTGGATTTTCGGGCCGCATCTTCAATGGTATTTCCGGCTTCCTGTAATTTTTTATGCGTTTTTTCCAAAAGATCTCCAAATTTTCCGAATTCCGTTTTAACACTGCCCAAAAGCGCCCAGACTTCGCCAGAGCGTTTCTGGATCTGCAGCGTACGGAATCCCATTTGGAGGCTGTTCAGCAAAGCGGCCAAAGTGGTTGGCCCCGCCACAAGGATTCTGTACTCGTTTTGGAGTATATGTGGCAATTCCGGGCGGCGGAGAACCTCGGCGTAGAGACCTTCTACGGGTAAAAACAACACCGCAAAATCGGTAGTATGCGGCGGATCGATATATTTGTCGCGGATAGATTTGGCCTGCAATTTAATATGAGATTCCAGTTGTTTTACCGCATCATCCACCTGATCGGGGTAAAACTCCTGAGCCTCTAACAACCGCTGGTACAAATCCTGAGGAAACTTGGCATCCAGAGGCAACCAACACGGCTTGTCGGGATCGGAACCCGGAAGCTTTACGGCAAAGTCCACCATATCCATAGACCCTGGCCTTGTGCGAACCTGAGCCGCATATTGCTCGGCAGATAAACACTGCTCCAATAAATTACCCAGCTGAATCTCACCCCAGATCCCTCTTGTTTTGACGTTGGATAATACTTTTTTCAAATCCCCCACCCCTGTTGCCAGCTGCTGCATCTCACCTAAACCCTGATGCACTTTTTCAAGGCGGTCGCTAACCATCTGAAAGGATTCTCCCAACCGTTTTTCAAGCGTGGCATGCAGCTTTTCATCCACAGTCTGACGCATTTCTTCCAGTTTTTTTGCATTTTCTGTTTGAAGTACACCCAAACGCTGCTCCAGAGTAACCCGAATGGATTCCAGCTCTGTTTTTTGCAAGGCCGACAATTCTGTCATCAATTTTAAAACAGAGTCGTTTACGTTTTTTAAAGAATGAGCCTGTTCATCACGATTTTGTTTAAATTGGTTGGATACATCCTGTTTCAAGGCATCAAGCTGATGAGAAAATACGGCTGTTTGAGTAAGAAAAGGACGAAGTGTGTCATTAAAAGAAGCAAATTGTTTGTGAAGAAAGATATAAAAGCCAAAACCGGCTACACATAAAAAAAGGAGAAAGAAAAGGAAAAGAAGTACTGACATAAATTAAAAATTGGGGTGAACGATGGGGCTCGAACCCACGACCAGCGGAACCACAATCCGCTGCTCTACCAACTGAGCTACGTCCACCACAAGGGACTACGTTTATACCATAGACAACCCAAAATATCTAGCACTGGGACTGAGCAAAAGGGATAACTGTCGCTAAAATCTCTTTCATGGAAGGAATGCGTTTACCAAGATAATCAATCAGATTATCACGGCGAACAGGATCAACGTAGTGAGCCAGGAACAGGTAAGGAGCAACAATGTAGTTTAAAGACTGAGGATTTCCGTGAGACAAAACGATATCATCATCGGTTGGATTTAAAGCTTCCAAAGAAGCTGCTGATCCTTTTGTAAAAATATAATGCAACGGTTTTAAAAGGGCCCCATTTCGATGAAGAGCATCCCGGTTTGCCCCGGCATCAACAAGCATACGAATAGCTTCATCAAAATCCATGGAGGCAGCCAAATGAAGGGGGGTAACAAACTGTTGATCTACACCCTGGTTCACATCAGCTTCAGGGAAAGATAAAAACCGGCTTAAAAGGGGGATGGATTTTAACACAATGGCAAAACAAAAAGGCGTTACACCCTCTGCGAATTTAGCATCAGACTTTGCTTGAGGAAGACCTCGGACATTCAACAGTGTCGGATCAAATGTGGGATGATTCACCAAAAGCAAGGCGATGGCAACTGAGCCCATCCTCAATGCAAGATGAAGCAGGCTTTCGTGATTTGAACTTATCGCATTAACATCTACTTCAGAAAATCCAAGCAGGAACCGTACAACCGCTTCATTTTCGCAGTATACGGCTAATCGAAGGGGCGTAATATCGTCTCCCAGTTCTGGTCGGAATGGACTTTGGACATCTCTGTTTTGCTGAGTGAGTAATGCAGGATTGAACCGTTCATGCGTACAAAACATTTGCAACAGCTCTACATCATTAAGCTGTACAAGAACATGCAGGAAATTCAAGCGATTAGCACCATGATTCATATCAATTTTAGGGAATAACGCTTCAATAACCGCCATGTTTTTATGTCTAAACGCCAAGATCATTAACTCTTCCAGTGAAATTCTTCGAGAGGGTTCAAAACTGAGTTCTTGGACACGTAAAAACACATTGAACACCTCAAGGTTTCCATAGGATGCCGCCCAAATCAAATTATCTCTTACCGTTGCACTAAACGCTTCTTCTGTCTTAGGAATCCGCCATAAAGTACTGTGGCTGGCTCTTAACTCGGCTAGAGAGCGTAAAGCATGAGCATTAAGACTATGCGTCTGCCTGCGTTTTGGTTTTCTAGGGACGGCAGACTTTCTGTGTTTATGATTAACAAAGCTTGCAGAACTACGTGCTGCACCAGATGATTTTTCATCAGACGCAATACCCTCTTCCTGAGGGAAAAGGCGTGGAAAAGTAGGCCTTAACGTGTAAACATCCTCATTAAACGCTAAAATACCTATACTTTTTAATAACTCGGGTTTGGCCAAAACTTTATCTTCAAGCTTACAGCAGGCATCCCTATTCAGTTTTGAAGCAGAGTGATACAACACCTCCAACGGATATTTTTCAAGAAAAAGATAAGCAGCAACGGTAAACCGTTTTACATCCGTCTCGTGTTGAAGATAAGCCGCACAAAGTTTAGGGTTACGACAGGATAACAACAAGGTCGGAAGTTTAGTGCCATATTGTCCAATAAGCTGCTCAAAATGATCGGTGCAATATTGAATAACAAAAGGCTTATTCGCATCAATCAGGGAATGAGAACCGAAATAGATAATGGCGTTTGCCAGCATATTTTTTTCAGAAGAAGACAAATACCCTGTCATCTCCAAAAAATCACCATGAAGCATGATAAATGGGAATGTTTCTGTCAGGTTATTCACAAACAATTTAGCCAGCGTTTTTTTCAACCGAGGATCTGTGTCATCCGCATTAAATATATTCACACATTCCGACAACACTCTATCCAAAACCAAACGGCTGCTTGCAAAAATTTTTGCATGAGAATATAGTCCCGCCTCTTTTGCAATATAAAACTTCCCTGAGACCTCCGAGATTTTATAAACGGATTTTGGAGAAAGACTGCCTATCCATTCTTTCACTGACGCTCTAAAATCGCTGGTTTCTGCAGAAAAACAAGCTGATGCCGTATCCTTTGACTGGGAACCTGGGAGTGTCAGAACCTTAGGCAATGGGACAGCTGCAGGAAACAGTAAAAAATTTGAGTTCAAACTATTGAGTGCAACTTCGGTTAAACACTGTCTTAAAAAAACCTGATGTGCCGCATCGGAATGGCCTTTGCTGCCTGGAATTTCCATCCCTAAAATCCGAATTTCAGTGTTATCTCCTGATTGTCGAGTCAGTATGTAAATACGAGGCTGTTGATAACGTGCCGTATGTATTTTTATCTTATTTAGCGAGATACGTTGCAGTGCCCATCCAGGAGGCAACTGAACAGTCGTAGGATAAGGTTCGTAAGAAAAAAACCTCACTGCCTGTATGCAGGATTTTAAAACATCAGCAGCTGCATGAGGTAAGGAATGGGAAAGGATTGAAAGACTTTCAGAGATATTAACTCCAAAATGGTCAAAAAACACGGAACCGAACATATCCAGAACTGGAACAGTTGTTCTGCACGATACAATTTTCAGCATTAGTTTTATCCCTAAATAAACGTGATCGATTTCCACTATTATCGGTCAAACAACAGAAAAATTGCAGAACTTAAACGAAGCCTTATGATAAACTTATTTAAAAAAAGGAGACTTCGACATTGTTCAAAATAATAGCCTTAACTCAGGAAGCCAGCGTTTTTTTTAACGGACTTGGAAGTGAGTTTACCCCACCACATGTTTTCAGAATGGAAGCCGAACGTCGAAGTCAGGGCCTGCCCGTTTATAATTTTAGACTTGGAGACATCGACAAAGGACTGAATATTGCACCGGCTTTTAAAAAAGGCATGGCGGATGCACTTGAAGAACCCATCGTCTACGGAGCTTCTGCCGGGCTACCAGAACTTAGGCAACTGTTGGTAGAGAAATTCCGCAAAACGTTTAATCTCACCGGAGACCCTTTAAACGTTTGCGTTGGCCCTGCAAAATCCTTTATTTCCAAATTGATTTTAACCTTGCTTAATCCTGGAGACAGAATGGCCTTATCCGCCCCCAATTATCCTATCTGGGAATCATGGCTGGGCACAGTAGGTGCTGTAAAATCACCTTATATATACCGTCCCGATCACACAGAATCTTTGGATATCGGGTCTCTCGAAAAAGCCCTAAAAGGTGCAAAATGCCTGGTTATTAATGACGATCACAATCCAACCGGCATTACATTTTCCAGCAAAACCGTTAGTCAGATCATGGAACTGCTGAACAGGCCTGAAAACCGGAACATTCTGGTAATTGTCGACATAGCCTATCATGCTGTTCGCTATGAGGGAGTCAGTAATATTGCCCCACTTATTCAACTGATTATGGATCAAAAACGTGGCGCAATTATATGGTCATATAGTAAAGAAGGCGCCATGACAGGATCTCGGCTGGGTGCTTTGGCTTTGCCCAATATTCCATTACACAGCTCATCCTCAGAAATAACCACGCTGTTTCAGGCCATCTCCAAACTTCAATCCAATGTGGAATCCTGTCCACCAGGGCCCATGCAAAAAGCTTTACTAAGTGCGTTAAAAGATGAAGAAGGCTCTCAACAAACTTTACACGCCAATAACAAGATTTTAAAAAGAAGACGTGATGTTTTAAGCGACAGTTTATCCCAAATCCCCGGAATTCGGTTTACAATCCCAAATTCCGGCTTTTTCTTTTGGGTAGATATAACAGATCTTTTACATCAAACGAGACTTGGAACCTGTGAAAATTTTCGATGTGTCCTTCTTAAAGAAACGGGTATCAGTGTTGCTACACAGGATCAATTTGGTGCTGATTCGTCGTCTGGTCAAACATATATTCGGCTATCATTTTCGGGAATGTCTGAGGAAAGTATTCAGCTTGCAGGAGATCAGTTTAAACAGTGGTGTGATATGAAAACCAGGTTACGAACTTGAGTGCTAAAAGTTAGACAGACTGTCGAAAACCATCCAGAACACCCTTATAAAAATCTGCTTTTTCTGACTGAACAAAAACCTGAACAGTAGACACATTAACCGGTGAAGAGGCAACAAACGTGCCATATTTTTCAGGTTGTCGCAAAATATCAGGATACGGCATTACATCGGTTAAGGAGGAGTAAACGCCTGCCCCGGTTAAGCGTTCGATAATCTCTCTGGGACATTTATCATAGGTCAAATACTGAGATACTTTCCGTGCCGTTCTAACCATAACAGCAGGAGGCCCTTCGGAATGACTGACAGAATCAAAAATGGCACCTTTAACATCAATGGGAACCAATGCTGCCATAAACAAAACATGGGTTGGAATATGAAGCGGATTACTACCGGAGTAGTTAGGGTGAACATAACTCAGATCTTTTGCATCGGAACAAATAAAGCGGAACTGCTGTTTATTAACCAGTCCCAAGTCATGAAGTCGGTCGATCAGCTTTCGTGAAAGCGCCAGGGCTTCAGGATCAATATCAATCAGATTAAATGTCCAGTTGCTAGAAAACATGCTCAGTAAAAGGGTTGTCATTGGCAAGGCTCCACTGCCAGGAAAGCTGATATGAAGCGGCTGCTGCGATGAATACCCGGCTCCTATTACACTAATCATAAACCCTTCGGCAGCTACAGCGGCCTCATAAAAATCAAGATTGGGATATGGGGATAAAAAAGCCTCTAATTTCAGAACTTTTCCAGCCCGAATACGCTCATCCTGAGTAGCATTTGTCGGCAATGTAATGTCTCTACAGTCCAACACAGAGCCCAGGGGTTTTTGAAGGGCCGCTTCAACCACCCGTTTCTCAAAATCTCCTTCAGTGACACCTCGTAATTGCTTTAATTCAACAGAGCGTGCCCTAAGCTGAGGATCAGTTTTAATCGCTCTGTAAACATCATAATAGTCCTCAGAATGGATTTGCCGGATTAAGAAACGAGGCTCAACAGCCAGATGCATCACATTCAAATGCTGTTCCGGGTTCGCAGGTAAACCTGTAGTTTGTGCAAATACTTTATATTTGCTTAACAACGAGGTAGGACTCTCATCAAATGTTTTCTTCAAAAAAACATCTGGGGCTAAACGCTGTTGCATTAATTTCAACCGGCTCGGGTCAGTCACCAAAGGCCTGAATCCAGGCTTATTATATGTGCTAACAACACAGGGTATACTCTGTGCATTACTCATCTTATCTCTCCCTTTATTTATATTACGTACACAAAATCCAGAACCCAAGTATTACCCAAACGCATACCATCCCTTTATTGGCATACAAGGAGTCTAAGGCAATTGTTAACAAAGGTCTGGCGACCACTATGTTACACACAATCGCAATTATTGTACAAAAAAATATTTTAACGGATAATTGTCAGTTTTCCGGTTTTCTTGGATTGACCGTCCGTAATCAGGTAAATATACACACCTGAAGCCACATCTTTTCCATAACTGTTTTTACCATCCCATTTCCATAAACTTATACCAGGGCTAACCTCTCTTACAAGTTGACCAGAAATTGTATAGATTCTAATAACACTGCTATTGGTAATACCGCTAAATGTAATTTGACCATCTATGGTTCCATTACTCATATCACTGTCATTTGGAACCCATGGATTTGGATACACAAGCACACTATCCAACGAGCCTACAAATCCGATGGATTGCGCTAATCCCCAAACACCGGTTTTATCGATGGTTACAACAACACGGCTATTTTCAACATCCATTGCATATTTAACAGCTGGTTTTTCCCAAACGCCTTTTGAGCTATTGAAGAACACCGGTGTTAATGTTGCTTTATCCACATCAGAAGCAGAAGCATTGAATGGAATGCCCACTTTAATATCAAAACCTTTCAAGTCTATTTCAGTTGCGATGAGGTTATCAAAACTCTTCGCATAGATTTGATAGATACTCTTTTGTAGAGAAGCAGGCATCGTTAATGATGGATCATCGAAGCTGAATGTAAAGGCATCCTGCTGTGTGCTGACACTTAAGCCTGTACGTGATGCGTACGCTTTTGGATCAAGCTGTTTGGAGAATAATCCAACCATGTTTGCAGGTAATGAGTAGTAAGGTTGAAGGATGTCTCCGCCAGACTTAGGCGCAACAGCACCAAGGGATGCGATGGAAATCAGCGTTTGACCGGACAGAGTTCTATGATCCCAGATCACACGGGTAGATTCGTTATACACGTCATCAGTTACTTTAAGGACGATATCTTTATTGGCAAGATCGAAGTTGGTGTTAAAGTATTTCCAAGTATTGTTGTTGTACGTTGCCACGTATTCGGATGCACCATTCACAAGAATTTGAACAGTAGCATTAGCTAGCTGGTTACCGTTAATATCCACACGCCATTTTCCGTTGGTAAAGGTGGCTTCACCGCTGGTAATGAGGTTAGTAGTTGGTGCTTTTGTACGTAAGGTTAAGCTGGCAGTCATGGTGCCAAGATTTTTCGCAAGGTCCCAGGCCTTTAAGGTTAGAGCATTAGACCCTTCGGACAAGGCGGCGTTATCTCCGCTAATCACGGTTTGAACGGTAGCCCCCTGAGCCACAGTTCCACCGGATGCAATGACCGTGCCACTGCTGTTAACCCATTGATAACTGGTTAAGGCTCTGGCTGGCGTCCACGACAGGGTAGCCTGAGTAATGCCCGCCCTGATAACACTGGACAGGTTGGCTATCAACGGATTGGAAGGCGAATTGACAACGGTTCGAGACTGATTCGTCAGCGTCAGACCCGGAGCCCCTCGTATAAAGTTAATATTAATGGTGACAGAGCCAGACTGGTTGCCGGATCGGTCGGTGAGGTAAATACGACCTGTTGATTTTTCAGGATAGATGAAAGCAGAGAATACATCGGTACTGGTAAACCCAACCAGCTGAACACCGCTGTACCACACGGCTGAACCCACTTCTTTATTACCTGTAACCTGGAAGTAGTTTGCGGAAGAAATAGCCTCAAAAATACCTGTAGATAGATTACGAACCAGACCTCTCGTGTTTAACGTAGGGCTTGATGGAGGTGTCGTATCCTCAACAATGGTAAAGGTTTGATAGTTCGATGTATTGTTGGTCTGATCTACAACAAAAATATTGTAGGTTGTTGTACCTCTTGGGTAGGTGATGCTGAAACTCCAATCCACATTGGATGTAACTTCCGCAATTTTTGTAAACGATGTCGAAATGGTTCCGGCATTGTTATTAATGGATTCAAGATACACTTTATAACCAATGTTATAGTTGTCCCCCGTTGGTTTTGATCCATAAAGAACCCGGGTATTTCCAGCGTCTTCAACACGGTGTTTGGTAGCTTCGTTCAACTCTTTTACATAAACGATGCTGTTAAAGGTCACGATTTTAAAGGCTGTGGTATCCACGTGGAATTTGGTTATCCGTGGAAGAGGATCGCGGTAATCAAACTGAGTTGGCGAAAACTTATTGGATGCGTAAACAGCCCAGTAGTAGTTACCATCCGGTAAACGGGTGTTGTAATTGGTAAATGTTGAAGGCTGCCAGCCGGAATCGTATACAGCAGCACTGTCGATATTGGTTGTAGGAGCAGGAGCAAACCAGCTGTCTACCAACCAGATTTTCAAACGGTGGTAGATGGTATCGCCGTCAGCATCTGTTGAGTTTCCCCAGGCCAATGATACGTTCGTTGTACTTTGCCACGCATCAAACAATGGCAGGGATGGAGAAATAAGTGTCGGACGACTGTTAACACGGAAGGACTTGGTCAGCGGCGTTCCGGTTAAATATTTATCATTCGGATACACCAACACGTTTAAAGTGGTACCTTCCACAGCCGAGCTGAGGTTGAAAACGTTATAGGTTACAGCACTGGCAATGGTACTGGATACTGTCACCGTACGGTTATTGGTTATAGAGGTATACACATAATTATATAAAGGCGTATTTTTATAATAATTTAAGGCCGGAATATCGTTTTTAATATACTCACTTCCCGTAACATTCAGGGCCTGATTATTCGCATAGCCAACGTCCGCATAGCCGTTTGTAAACACTCTCAACGTATCAGACACCATCAGCTTGGTTGGGAACGGCGTCGTCGTTTGAGAACTGATGGTTGCAATACTTGGGGTATCATTCACCGCATTCAACTGAACAATAAACGATTTTGTTGAAGATTTTGGATTTGGCGTATACGGCGTAAAGTTAATATGTTCGTCTTTATCCGTTGCTAATACGGTAACATTGGCCGTGCCAAAGGCATTAGTTCTAGGTATAAACGTGATTCGCTTAGCGGCTTTATCAAACGTATAGGTAAAGAAGTTGGACGTAGAAACAGTTACGGCAACATCTATATCCGAATAAGCATCCTCAGGATCAGTAATACCCAGATCCACATCCCAGTTTCCTGAATCTTCGTTTCTGACCTGTGCAGATACAGTAGCTATTTCAGGTGCATCGTTTACAGGTTTCCATACCAGTGTCACGTTAACGGTCGTTGATAATGGATTCGGAACATAAGGCACAGGATCTGCCGCAGAGAACAACAACAGCGGACGAGTATCCGTATCCGTTAATTTCAAGGTAATGTTAGTTGTTCCATATCGGTTTGAAGACGGAATTAAGGTGATAATGTCATCAATACTTCCCTCACCTGATTTTTGAACAATAAATGTACTGTTATAACTGGCCACACTCCATTTCAGGCTGTTGTTAAATGTTGGCATTTCATCTTCATTTTTATTATCATTTTTAAAGGCATGCAGGTTAAGTACAATTTTATTATCTTCCGTTGCCGTAAATAAGGTTGGAACGGATGACGAAATAATCGGTGGTTGGTTAACTGGCCATACTCGGATTTTAAACGACTGAGCCGCCTTGGACAGGGCACCTTTATTATCAGAAATATTAATGGTTACAGGAAGGTTTCCATACCAGTATTGTGCAGGCTCAACCACAATGGCATGGTGACTGGCCGCATTACCCACCGTAATAGTTACATCTTTAGACTCGAATTTGCTGTGAAACTCGGAATTAAACGGAATACTGCCAACCTGATACAACGCATTGCCACTAACCGTAACAGTTAACGAAGACAGCTGGTCATCCACATCATCAATAAAATCATCGAGACGAATAGCCGCAGATTTTGTATTTTCATTAATTCTAAGGTTATACACAATGTCTCGGGTATCTGGATTTCTGTACAGGCTTCCATCCGTCACATCCGATCTAAAGAACGGCGGATCGTTCACAGCTGTTAGATGAACACGAATATCTTCTGTCACCGTATTTCCATCACGGTCTATCAGTGTCAGCTTAATAAATCCGGTTTCTTTCCCGTAACGGTTTCCAGGTAAAATAGGCCCGCCCAGATACTCCCCGGTATTCGCATTCGGCGACACAATATACGACAACATGTCCTGATTTTGACTGGTTTTTTGGACGTAAACATTTTTCAAAAGCTCTTCACTGGATTTATAAGGATTTTCAAGCTTGGTATAGGTAGAGGCTCTCCAGTACAAATTCTGACCAAAATCGTTCGCACTCCATTTATAAGACGTGATATTGGTACTGGATGATATATCTTCCGTACCTCTTAGTGTATCCAGTTTGGATAAAATAGCTCCGGCATTCACAATACCCAAAACCGGAGGCGTACGATTAGGCGTTCTAGCCAGAATGGAAGTTGTTACCGTTTCATTTCCAGCCTTATCCCGAATCGTCAGACGAGAGACATACCAGGTATTATCTGTCTGATTTGGCAAACTCACCAGCGAAGTTTCAGCCCCTTCATTTTGCGTCACCCATTTATTTTGGGCATCCAAATTTGTCCATTTAAAGGCCAGATAATTTTCAAGCTCCTGGCGTTCGGCATCAGAGACAGATCGATTAAACATTAAAACTTCGGCAATATCCCCAGTAAAAAAGTCGTCTATGGCATTAAAGGCCCCAATAAATAACGGGCTTTGGATCACACCCTCCTGCCGGGTATCGATCTGTTGAACACCCACAAACTGGCGGTTCACAAACAACTGTTCCTGAAGATCTTTCCAAACAAGAGACAGTACATAGGGTTGATTTTGAGCAAAAGCATAGGAAAAAGATTGAGGCGCCTGCGTGCCACGTTGGGTTAAAACGGATGACAAATTCCCACCTACAGAAAGCCCCCAAAATGGCGTTCTATCCTGAGACAGTCCCACTAAAGCCGGATTAACCGAACGGGATTGAAAGCCAGGTTTAAACACAACAAATACCGAACCAGACACCCACTGTCCCCTGGCTTTTGGAGGAACACTTAAAAACTGGCTATCACCGGTAAAACGCACCGAAGAAACCCCTTTTGACCAGGTTTCAACATCGGGCTGCTGACGGGTATCCTCCTGCACAGCATCATGGCCGTAACCACTTTTATCCATCCAGCGGCTAAGCTTGTTGTTTAAATAAACCAGACTGGTAGTATCAGCCGCATCGAGCCACAGCCTTAACCCACTAAACAGTTTCGGATTTGTTCTATTGGAATCCAGCTGAACAGAAATGGAAAGCGTGGCAGGCAGGTTATCGGAAGCACCCCATTTATAATTCAATGATCCCAATCCAGAGTTCAGCATCTGACCTAAAGCCGTTAAATTTACTGTTGTTACCTTTGGCGCTTCGTTATCAACAAAAAAAGATTGGGTATGAAACCAGGCTCCCCAGCTTAAACCGTCAAAGGCCCGTGCATACAACTTAACCAAAGCTCCTCGAGGAATCGGGGAAATAGTATCCCATCTCACACCCCAGCCGTCTTTGGGGTTTGTATCCACACCCAAATTTACAGTCACACCATCAATGTTGGCCCTAAATTCCATCTGAGTCACAATAATGCCGTTCTGGTTACCACCCAGATCTAACGTGCGACGGCTGTAAGGCTTAAACCCGCTTACGGAACTGATTTCCGAAGAAATATGAAGACCATGAATAATCCCGCTTGAAGGAAGATTGGCTGTTGTTACTTTTGTGGATTGGCTTTGCCCCGTAAAAATAGGCCCGACAGATTGAAACAACACAGACGTATTGGAAGAGGATAACAACCCACCGGCGCTATAGTCGGAATTTGAGAGCTCATACTTAGACGACGATGAGGCTGCTAGCAACCTCAACGACAAAAAGCTCAAACAAAATAACGCCAAAAGTAGTTTTTTCATAAATATTACAGTTTCATACCAAACCCTAATCGGTAACTTTGACCTAAATCCTTTGTTGGTTTGTACGCAAAATCAATAGAAAAGGTATCAAACTGAAAACCTAAACCCATTCCAAGATTCGCAATACCGCCGTAAGTGGTATATCCCGCTCTAAAACTAAGCGGATCGCTAAGTGCTATATCAACCCCTGCACCATAGTATACCTCATCATCCTGAGGACTAACGACATCGGCATAAAGTGTAACCGGCCGATCTAAAAACTGGGATTTGGATTGAAGTCCAGCACGGATTAAAAAAGGAAGAATGGCTGTATCTGCGATATAAACGGGTCTTGTAAGAGAGATATTGTTAACAGCAAAGCCTAAAGATAAGGATGAGTTAAGCGCATACAGCACCCCGGCATCCACACCCATGGCTGTAGCGGTATTGGAATCCAGCGTCTGACTGATATATTTAACACCCACACCAAAATCCACATCCCCTGACCGTACACCATAAGCCAGTTTTAACTGATAGCCTCTGTTTTCAAACGTTCCAATTTCACTACCGATACTTGGATCATTCGTATTGATCGTGCGGGATTGTTTACCCAGATCAATTATCCCAGCCTCTAAACCAAAATTTCCAAACGGTGTTGGAAGCCCTGTATGAACCATCTGATAGGAAACATCCTGAATATAGCCCAACTGCTGCATATTAATTTCAGTTCGACTTAAGGTAGCAAGAGACGCAGGGTTAATGGTCATGGCAGCCAGTTCGGTTCCAGCAGTCATGGCATTACCGACAGATTCCGCTTTTACAGAAGAGCTAAGTTTGGAAAAATCCATGGCAGTGGTTCCAACATCCGAAGACGCAGAAAAGGCCACCGATTGACTTAAAATCAATAGGAGCAGTACCAAACCCAGATTAAAACGTGTAAGCACTGTCATAATTTCCTCCCTAGTCTACCATTTCAATCATTTCCCTAAGAAGCTTTTTTTTAAACCTTTCACCCCAATAAAAAGCTATAAAATCAAACCTCAATGGAACTTTTTCGATGCCAGACCAGACTGATAATCAAACCACACTGTAAAACTATGCTACAATGCGCTGAACATCTATGTTAAAAAAACTTTGTATCACTCTCTTTCTTTTTCTTTTTATGGCCTCAGGGCTTTATGCACTGACATTTCCGAAACCTCAAGGTTACGTCACAAATACTGGCGTTTTAACAGAGGAACAGGCTCGTGGATTAGCCAGACTGTCTACGGAACTGGAGCAAAAAACAGGGATTCAATGTGCAACAGTAATAATGGAAAGCATTGACGATACGCCCGTTGAAGATGCCGCTCAGGATTTATTTAAAAAATGGGGCATTGGAAAAAAAGGCAAGGACAACGGGGTTTTATTTTTAATTGCCTTAAAAGAAAAAAAAGCAAGAATTCATGTGGGATATGGACTTGAAGGCGATTTGCCGGACGGAAAGGTTGGGGCGATTTTAGATAAGGACGTGCTGCCTTATTTTAAAAAAGGTGAGATTGAAAAAGGCGTTATCAGTGGACATCTGGCCCTGGTTACAACCTTAGCTAAACTGCACGGAGTAGAACTCACCGGCGTACCTAAACGGCAGGTGTCTCAAAAAAGCGATATTCCTGAGTGGGTGCAGCTGCTGATGCTGATAGCCCTGGTTCTGTTTTTATGGAAAGGAAGAGGTTGGGTGTTTCTGCCACTTATTTTCATGGCAGGAGCCGGTTTCGGCGGCCGCGGACGGGACGGAGATTCAGACGGTTTCGGCGGATTCGGGGGCGGAGACTCGGGAGGTGGTGGCGCAAGCCGGGGATGGTAGGGAACTTAATCCCACCGTATACTGTCACAATACAAACTAAAGATTTATTAAAGTTTATTAAAAAACAAGGAGTTTTTCATGGAAGGTTCACCAAAAAAGTCATCGCTTATTCTGGCTATCAGTGTTGGAGTTATTGTTGTTATATTGTTTGGATTTCTATCGATCCGCAACTCGTTTGTTGAAAAAGATGAAACCATCAACGCCTCTTGGGCACAGATTGAAAATCAGCTGCAACGTCGTTCTGATTTAATTCCAAATCTGGTTAACACGGTGAAAGGTTATGCCAAACACGAAACAACCATCTTTACGAACATCGCCAACGCAAGAGCCCAGCTTGCCGGAGCAAAAACGCAATCTGAAAAAGTGGCTGCTGCACAGAATTTTGAATCAGCTTTATCCAGACTTCTTGTCGTGGTTGAGCAATATCCAAACTTAAAAGCAGATCAGCAATTTACACGGTTAATGGATGAATTATCTGGAACAGAAAACAGAATTTCAGTTGAACGCAAAAAATATAACGAACATGTTCAGGATTACAACTTAACCATTAGACGATTCCCTTCAAATCTTGTTGCTGGCCTTCTTCATTATGAGAAAAAAGCCTATTTCAAAGTTGAAGAAAAAGCTAAAGAAACACCTAAAATAGAGTTCTAAACGTGACATCGGTCAAATATGGATTTATCGGCTTTGGGAATATGGCCAAAGCCATTTGGATGGGGATGGAAAACAATGGGTTCGCCTCCCCTTCCGAGGCGGCTTTCTTTACGCCGAATCCAGAGTCTCAACAACAGATTCAACAGGCGTTTCAGCTTAATTTCTTACCGCTAAACGAGCTTGTTTTATCGTCTGACATTTTATTGTTTTGCGTTAAGCCCCAGCAACTTTCAACGGTTTTGGAACAGCTACCCCCACTTCCTGAAACAACCGTGATAGTATCCGTTCTGGCAGGCACACCGATAGCGGCGTTTGAAGCGGTTGCGCCCCGGTGTCCGATTATCAGGGTTATGCCCAATACGCCGGCCACATATGGCGAAGGGGTATCGGCACTGTGTTATAATCAAAACGTTAAGCCGGAACATCGGGATATGGCCGTATCGCTTTTTAGCCAATGCGGACTGACCTTATCTGTAGATGAAAGCCAGATGGATGCTGTTACAGCCATCAGTGGCAGCGGTCCGGCCTTTTTGTATCAATTATCAGACATTATGATGACCATTGCTCAGGAACACGGTATCGATTACCAAACAGCCTTAGAAATGTCAGCACAAACGTTAATCGGCGCAGGCCACATGTTATTAAAAAGCAACAAAACAACAGAAAAATTGATCTCGGAAGTACGGTCTCCAAACGGAACAACCGAAGCCGGGTTAAACGAATGGTCAGCACAGCAGATAGACTCTCGACTCTCTTCCGTATTCAATGCGGCCATTTCACGCTCGAAAGCTTTAGGATCTTTACAAAAAAAGGATTAGAATCATGGTATACGTTATCTTAACAAAATTTTTCGATTTATTTTTTCAGGCCCTTTATCTACTTTTGATTATTCGGGTTGTTTTATCCTGGATTCCTCACAACGATTCCCACCCTATTGTTGAAAAAATCTATGTATTGTCTGACCCTCTCTTAAAACCGTTTCAAAACATTATTCCAACCTGGAGAATCGGGATAGATCTGTCTCCCATTTTTGCGTTTTTAGCGATAGGGATTATTAAAAAACTTATTTTCACCTTGCTTCTGTGACCCTGACACAGCTTACCGTTAAAGTGGTTCCTCTCTCCAAAAAAACCGGTTTTTCAGGAAAAATGTCGGATGGAACCTATAAAATCAAACTCACCCAACCTCCTGTTGATAATAAGGCCAATGAAGCCCTGATGACGTTTTTATCTCATATATTGAACCTTCCTTCTCATGCAATAACCTTGATTTCAGGCAGCACTCAAACCAAAAAACGACTCTCTATTAAAGGAAAAACCCTGGAAGAAATTGACCATGCATTCAACACCGTTATTCTCTGAACTGCATCAGGAAAAAAATCCGCTTCACTCGCCGTTGGCGTATCAGCTGGCGCCTCAGAATTTTGATGAGGTTATTGGGCAGCAACATCTGGTGGGGAGAGATAAACCGTTACGGCGTTTAATTGAAAAAGATACAGTGTCCTCGATGGTGTTGTGGGGGCCACCGGGGTGTGGAAAAACATCGCTGGCGAAATTAATAGCGACACATACGGCCTCTCAGTTTATTGCATTAAATGCAGTGTCAGCAAAATTATCCGATATTAATCAGGCCAAAGAAAAAGCCAAGCAACTGGCTGGCACAAAAAAAACATTATTATTTATTGATGAGATTCACAGATTCAGCAAAACCCAGCAGGACGCCCTGTTGCCGGATGTGGAGAACGGACTGTTTATTTTAATTGGAGCCACAACGGAAAACCCCTATTATTCGGTGAACCCCAGTCTTTTATCCCGATGTCAGGTTTTTGAGCTGCAACCGTTATCCGAAACCGAGCTTTTAGCGGTTTTATCAAATACCCTGGCCTTTTTGAAGACACCGTTTCAACTCGATGAGGAGGCAAAACTGGTACTGTGTCATCTGGCGGCAGGCGATGCACGAAAATTAATTGGCTTGATAGAGCTGGCACATCAAACGTTTTCAACACAGGAGAGCGTTACAGCCGAGGATATTCAAAGCCTAGGGCAAGGCCAGGCGGTGGCTATCAACGAGGATCAACATTACGACATGATTTCCGCGTTCATCAAAAGCCTGAGAGGCTCTGATGCAGATGCAGCTCTGTATTGGATGGCGCGGTTACTGATGGGCGGAGAAGATCCGAAGTTTATCGCCAGGCGGATGGTTATTTTCGCCTCGGAAGATATCGGCAATGCGGATCCCCAGGCCCTGGTTGTGGCCACAGCGTTGATACAAGCCGTGCAGTTTATCGGTATGCCGGAGATTCGAATTAATCTGGCACAGGTTGTTACTTATCTGGCTACGGCACCTAAAAGCAATGCGTCTTACACCGCCATCGATGCCGCTATGACTCATATCAAAAATGGGCATTTGTATGCGGTTCCGAAACATCTCAAAACAAAAGCCTATAAATATCCTCACAATTATCCGTTTGCCATCGTCAAACAAGCCTACACCTCAGAAAAAAATCCTGTTTTTTATACGCCCAAAGACATCGGATTTGAAAAAACCATTTTGTCCCGTCAGGAGTTTATAAAAAAGCAACTTGGCGATACACTGTCACAGCCATGACAACCATTTTAGCCATCGAAACCTCCTGTGACGACACCTCTGTAGCCGTTGTAAAAGACGGTCAGCATATTTTATCTAACATTGTGTCCTCACAAATTAAATCTCATCAAAAATTTGGCGGCGTTGTGCCCGAGCTAGCCTCAAGGCTGCATGCCGAAAAAATCAATAAATGTCTGGATCTGGCTTTAACGGAAGCCAACTGCAGTTTTACAGATATTAACGCCGTTGCCGTAACCTACGGACCAGGGCTGGAAGGCTGCCTTTTGGTAGGATTAACCGCTGCAAAAACCATCAGTATGAGTTTGAACATTCCGTTAATTGGCGTGAATCATTTACAGGGTCATATTTATGCCAGTTTTTTAACGGAGACCCCACCCTCTTTTCCGTTTATCGGCGTGATTGTTTCAGGTGGACATACCGATCTGGTGCTGGTGAAAGATCATTTTGAGATCGTAAAAATCGGTGCCACACGAGACGATGCCGCCGGAGAAGCCTTCGACAAAGTCGCCCGGGCACTGGAGCTTGGATACCCAGGCGGCCCAGTTATCGAACAACGTGCCTTGCTTGGAAACCCAAAAGCATTCGCCTTTCCAAGAGCCATGAAACATCAAGGGTTGGAGTTCAGCTTTTCTGGGCTTAAAACAGCGGTTATGCAAACCATTTTAGCCTTAAAAAAAGAAGGAAAAGATCTCCCTATTGATGATTTATGCGCCAGTTTTCAGCAGGCTGTTATCGATGTACTGCTATCCAAAAGCATGGAGGCCTGCAAACAATATAACTGCTCTACCCTTGTCGTTTCCGGCGGAGTTACAGCCAATCAAACCTTAAAAAAACAATGGCAAACCGTTTGCGATTCCAACCAGATCCACCTATATTGCGCACCGCCAAAACTGTGTACAGACAATGCCGCCATGATCGGTGCGGCTGGCTATTACGCCTTAACGCATCAGTGTTTTCCAGAGCTTCCTTTAGGGGTGAATGCCAATCTTAACATTACATGCTTTCGTTAAGTCCCCAGCTTAAACTTCAAACAGGGATTCAGCTTTCTGCGGCATTAATCCAAACCTTAAACCTTACTCAAAAAGCTTATCCTCAGTTTTTGGATCACATTCAGCACGAGATCAACGACAATCCGTTTTTGGAGGCTATTCAGGAAGATCGTTTGTTTTATCCTCAAGTTTCAGCAACGTTGCCGGATAAGGACATTGCACATTCCGGTATAAGTCTGTACGAAACGCTTTGCCATCAAATTGATATGCTGGCTTTGACTGATGTTGAGAAAAACATCCTAAAAACAATGGCTGAGCATCTGGATAAAGACGGGTATTTACGAGAGTATGCAGCATTAAAAAGCAAATGGGCAGCTCAATTTCACATCACAGAGCGAAAGCTGGCTGACTATCTTACTCTCTTACAAAGTCTGGAGCCTGAAGGTGTTGGCGCAAGAACTCTGCAAGAATGCCTGCTTATTCAGGTTCGACACCATCAATTTGAGAATCCTGAACTGGTTCAGCTTCTAAAAACCGTCATTACGTCTTATCTGGATTTACTTGAACCTGATTCTTATGAGGTTTTGGCAAAAGAGCTTGGAATCACCCTCGATGGGGTAAAAGCGTTAGCCCAGTTTATCAAAGAAAACCTCACCCCCAGACCTGCTGCTGCCTATGACAATACCAACAAACAGATTCTGGTACCGTCATTGGAAGCTGTACTCGACAAAAACACGGTCACCATCAAAAATCTCGAGCAAGAGCAGGGATTAAAACTCGGGCTTTCTTCTACCTACAAACAGATGCTTACACACCCGGATACCGATGCAAAAACCCGGACCTTTTTAAAACAACAGCTTCAAAAAGCCCAGGAAACCCTCCTGACTGTTCAATCCAGGTACGCTCAGCTTTCAAAAATTGCCAGTATTCTGGAGGCAAAACAAGCTGCATTTTTTTTACAGGGAGCTGCGTTTTTAATACCGTTTCCTCAAAAGGAGCTGGCCGCAGAACTTCATGTATCCATCTCCACAATATCGAGGCTGGTTAATCAAAAATATGTTCAAACGCCTACAGGTCTTGTGGATTTAAAAACATTATTTCCAAGAGATTTTTACGGCCACACCAAACAGCGTCTTCAACGCATTATTCAAACACTTCATAAGGAAAATCCAGGTCTGACGGACGAAGCATTCAGGCTCAAACTTAAAAAAGACTTTGGGATTTCCATGGCCAGACGAACGCTAAACAGATATCGATCGGACTTGAAAAAACCATGACACATTTACAAGTTTGGGATCATCATTTTGACGATCCAAAAGCACATTTGGACTTTGAGGAAACCTTGCTGGATCACTGCGAATCTACGGGACAGGCGCATATACGGTTTTGGGAATCGCCATCGTATTTTGTGGTACTTGGTCGATCCAACAACCCGGAAACCGAAGTAAATGAAGCCTATTGTGCTGAACACAACATCCCGGTTTTACGGAGATGCAGCGGAGGCGGAACGGTGCTTCAAGGTCCAGGATGTTTAAACATCGCCTTGATTTTACCGATTTCAGCCGACTCTCATTTAAAATCCATTTCATCCACCACGTCATGGATTATGCAGCAACACGCCGATGTACTGAACAAACTGTTGGGCGAGGTCACCATTAAAGGCGTGAGTGATCTGGTTTGGAAAGATAAAAAATGCTCGGGGAATGCACAACGGCGGAAATTAAAATCCATCTTATTTCATGGCACGTTTTTATATGATTTTGATGTATCGAAAGTACCTTTAACCTTACAAATGCCGTCAAAAGCGCCAGATTATCGCGAAAATCGGGATCATTTATCGTTTGTAACCAATATTCCGCTTTCACAGGAAACGCTTAAATCAGAGCTTTTAAAACAATGGAAGAAAATACTTGGAAAAAAATTAATCTGAAATAAATTTCCTTTTCTGCCGATAAACCAATAGTACGAACTAAAACTTACAGAATAGACTTCTTATGAAAAAAATTCTTGCATCGCCTGCAGACATCCTTAAATTATTACTTGAAAAAATAGCCTTAGAAGACGGGGAAGGATTCAAATCTGCCAACCTCACTTTGTTAAGGATTCTGGTTAAACAACAGGGCTGGGAGGATGTTGAAGTACCCGCACATCTTCCATTTAGCTCTCCTCTTATGAAAAGCATCATGGGGGAAGAAACACTTAAACAAATTCAGAACCTGTGGGCTCAGTTTATGGATCAGCTCTCAGACTCACCCACCCTTTCAAAAAAAGGGGAAACGATTTTAAACCAGATTCAAGATAGTATCGCACTCGGTTTCTTGTAGAGGTTTCGGAACAACACAGACAAAAAATCCAGGACTGGATCAACAACACAATCCCTAACGGTGGATTTATCATTACGAGAAGCACCGGCCGGGAAGATTCGGATACAAGCAGTAACGCCGGAGGGAATTTAAGTGTAGCCTTTGTACCACCAACTGTAGAAGCCGTTATTGAATCCATGAAAAAGGTCATTACCTCGTATTTCAGCCATCGATCAGTTGGAAACCGTATTTTGGCAAAAGATCCCGATTTAAGAAATCCAGATATTTTCATTCCAGTATTTATCCAGGAAATGGTTGGAGACGGAGACGCCAGATCGGGAGTTATGTTTATAGAGCCCTTACATACACGTATTCAAGCGGCCTTTGGAAATAACGAAGGCGTTGTAAACGGAACTGTAACGGTAGATTCCTACACCGTTCGACACAGTGAAGAGGCCCTGGTTCATACGGTTTGCCTTCCCAAAAAACACATGATTGCACCTGTAACAACAGAAGGAGAAACCCGTTTAAAAACGGTAGATGTTCCGAAATCAAAACAAAACACACGTGTATTTAGCGATAGTCTTGTCTATCGATTAGTAGAAATCGGAGGAGCTATCCGAGTGTTCTATGGTAACAAAGACATGGATGTGGAATTTACGGTTGTTAGACATAAACAAACAGGCAACCCTAAAATATATCTGTTACAGGCAAGGCCTTTAAAAGCTGAAGTTGCAGCACAGCCGCCATCTTATTTGGATTCAGGATTTGTTGCAGGCAACACAAGTGCCATAACCGGACAGGTCGTTTTGGCTGGAGGATCATTTGTTCGTACAATTCAAGCCGCAGACCAGGCCTCTGCAAGAGAAGACCTGCATCTGCTTTATAAACAGTTAAAAAGTCTTAATGAGCAGCAGCTTGCCAAAATGCTGGCGGGTGTTGTGTTTAGAATACCTCCGGCTTTATCACATACGGCAGTTTTGCTTCGTCCGATGGGAATTCCCGTAGTGGCGCTTCCTGAGCGTACCAGTTTCACCCAGGTAAAAGAGAGGTTTCAGAAGGCAGGACAACAAGCCGTTGCTGTAGATACCCAACGAGGTGTGATTTTAACAGCAACCCCGGAAGACATTCTGGCACATACACTAAAAGGCTTCACCTCCTATCCGCTTCCTGATGCTTTATCTGTTTTTTTAACCGATTCATTTAGTACACCTATCTCTTTAGAAAATATAGCTAGACATCGTCAGATAGCAGATATCCTGGAAACGTTTGATGCTAATATGACCAGCTTAAAAGACAGGTTATCAGGAAAATACAGTGTAACCGGGACATTCGAAATATTGATTGAAAACTTAAAATCACAATCCGATCCTGAGCTATTAAAAGCTGTTGCGTTAGCCTTGCTTGTAAAAGTAGAAAAAGCCGTACTTTATGCCATGAAAACTCAACTTCAGGGTAGACAGTTTATTGGGGATAATACGGTCAATATGCTAATCGTGGCAGACAATATCCGTGAAGTTATTCAGTATGAACTTATACCCGTTCTGGAATCTCCCCGAAATTCTCTTGAGAGACTTTATCCGATCAAATTTTTAGAGCTTCTCATCTATGGATCTACTTACCCAGGGTTAGAATCTCGTTCTATCTTTGGCGTTTTAAGGCATATCAAGGATGATTTAGCTGTTTTGCAACAGCTTGATCCAGCCAATTTCAAAGGAGAAAACGGAGCCGTTAAATTTCAACTAATTAGACTTGGTTTCAAAACAGCTCTAAAGCATGAAACAACAGGAAGACAGTGGAAAATTTTTGTCCTGGGAGCCAAAAATGAACTGTACAGGGTTAAAGATCTGGTCGTAGAACTCGGTAAATTAAAGTTATTTGAATACTGGCTCAATGTAGTATTTGCAAGGGAAGCTGAATTTCTTTTCTATCCGCTGCTGCCTGTTTCCTATAAGCCGGCAGCGCCAGCTTACCGGGGTAACCAACCGCCGCCGCCGCCTCCACCAGCAAATAGGACTCATACCGATAATGGCAGTTCAGGACCTTTAGTTACACGTATTCCAACATTACATACACCTATGACAACTATGGGAAGAGTATCTCCTCCTCCTCCTCCTCCGCCGGCAACCATGAGCCCAAAAGAAAAAGCCCTATTAGATCTTTTTTTAACTCAGGTAGCTGATCCTAAGCTTAAAACTGTTTATGCGTTCATGTCGGAAGCAGAGGCCTGGCAAACCCGGTTACCCCAATTTGAAACAACCTCTGGATTTTCAGATGCTCTAGCTGATTTAACAGTCTTTATGAACACATATATTGGTCATATAAATACACTTAATTTGAGAGAACTTTCCAGCCTGTTACTGCTAGCTGAAGGACAGCTTATGGGGAAAATAACAGAGGTACTGGATACTGCCGTGAAATACCTCAAAGGCAGCTCGGAATTTGATGCAAAAACCAAAGCTCATCATGTTGCAACCATGTTACAGCTGTACTCAGACATGGTGTCAGCAGCAGGTGAGATATGCACACATCTGTACTACAAATTCAACTCTTTTACGCATAATAACCTTGAGATCCGCAAACAGCAAATTGGGTTCACCACTTATTTTAAATTCCTCATGGAAGGCATTCAAAGTTTTCAAGATAAAGCAGTCTCTCCAGGATTTCAAAATCTTAAAAGCTGGATAATGGCTGATCTGGAAGGAGATCTCCCTGTAACATTTTCAAAAATAGGACATTCAGATAGAGCAGTTGAGCAAACTACGATAAGGGCCATTTATCCCAATGCTCAAACAGACACCCGTTTTTATGAGCAACAACTGGAACCCCTTAGCAATTTTAATGCCGAACTCATTTTACCAGGAAAACGCGTTGACATTCTGGACGGGGCCAGATTTCCACTGACCCTGGAAGAATATTTTACGATTTTTCATCAAATTATGATCTATCTTCAATCAATCGTTTTGAGATCTGGAGGACTGGATATAACTATCGTTCCAGAGAACATAAGTCAGCTTATTAATGCCCTGAATCTTTATCCTAAAGTAGAATTCACGGGAGTAGAATTAAACAGCCCCTACTGCAGTATCCACATGAATTATCCTATGCAGGCCCATTCTGCTCAATTGACCTTTACTTTTGATACCCGCAATCTCAACCAGTTTGACCTTGGCATCGTATGTTACGGAGCAGATGAACGGTTTCGCTGGGATATTGTTGCTGCAATGGTGGGCTTCACAACAGAGCAACTTTCATTAAAACTAACCGACTTTAAGATCAACTATGATAAACTTCAGACCATAAGCTGGACGTGGACAGTCTCTCCAGGTGAAGATCAACACTATTTTCTTAGAGAACTTGGAAATTACATTCACTTCACATTTAACACGACAACCTTACAAACACATGGCGTTCTTATTTCACATCGAGGAAGAGTACCTGAAGTTATGACCCAAGACGAGTTTGACAAGCATCTGGCACAGGGCCATTTCCCGGAAAAGTATGGAAAGGAAACTACTGGGCCATTCTGGGTTAGATATGATCTGCTTCGTTTACTGGAAATGTGGAGTTCGTCTACCAATAACAGAGAAACTACAGACCTTACAGGTACGCTATATTGCAGCGGTGCAAATCCCCCTGCTCTGCAATGGCATACGTTTAGCACTGATTTTTTTGAACGGGCTTTATTTTTTGGAGATCTTTTATTAGCACGCTTCATAAAAGAAGAAAATTGGGAAGCCGCTTCACGATGCGCACAGGGCATAGTGCGAGGGATTGAAAAATTTAACTGCCCGGACAATGATTACAGAAGAAAAGCTGTCAGTTTAAGAGAACTGGCAGAAAAAACGTTAAAACTCCCACAAGTAAAGGAACTTGAAATTCGTGTTTAAAAAAAACTTGCACTTAGTAAATTGCCTTATAGAAAAAATGTTGTTAAACCTACTGCCAGTACACTTGCTGTCCCAGGCAAGACTTCAAATTTAACCCGGAGTACATCTGGAGATAATCTAAAAGCCTTTGGAGCAGCCCTTAAACGAACACTTTCTGGAGATAAGCTTAGAAAAGAAACCTATACCCCACATAATTTCCATTTTATACGGGCCCCACTTGCAGGAATGGCCATGCCAGGAAGCCGCCCTAAAAATCCTTTCGATTTTAAAGAATTAGAAAAGAGTCTGGCGTTTTTATATCAACAAGGCATCAGGGTTATCGTTGCTTTAGATTTCCAGAACGCTCAAACAATCAAAACCTTATGGAAAGAAAAAGACGGTACCAGTCATATACATATTGGACTGCAAAACTGTACCATTTCAAACCAAACACTCTGGGACACTTTTTTTTCACTTATTCAAACAGCTCAGGACAATCATCAAAAAGTAGCCGTACACTGTGCCGCCGGAAAAGGACGTACAGGAATGATGTTGGCCGGATACATTCTTAAAGAAGCCATAGACCAGTCACAACCAGATTTTAACAATACTGAAAGAAGTGTAACCGTAAAGTCTTTTGATTTTACCGATCAAACAACACCTGTAACCTATCAGGTAACACCCTCCGTATGGCTTGCAGTTCAACAGGTAAGACTAATTCATGATCATGATGCCGTAGAGTTTACAAATCAATGGGAAGCACTAAACAAACTGCATGATGTATTGTTAGCAAGAAAATCAGAAAGTTCTATAGCTGTTTAACCGTCATCCTAAAACTTTGCTCGTGACGATTCTTCCAGCTGCAATCTGATAGATTTTAATTCGGATTTGGTGAGGGGTTTCAACCGGCCTTCGGCAAGGTCACCCAGTTGAATGGGGCCAATCGCCAAACGGATAAGTTTAACAACCGTATAACCCAGCTGCTCGAACGCCCTCCGAACAATGCGATTACGCCCTTCACTGAGGGTTACCTGCAGGATTTTAGGTTCAACCCAATCAATATCCGAAAAAGCAAAAGGCCCATCATCCAGAAAAACGCCAGATAACAATCTGGCAATATGGTTCTTTGTAATTTTATGGTTTAAATGCACTTTATACCGCTTCGTCACATGAAACTTTGGATGCGCCACAGCATTGGCAAATGTACCATCATTGGTCAGCAACAGAAGTCCGGTAGTATCTCTATCCAAACGTCCAACAGGATACACATGCTGAGGCAAATGTTGGATAAAATCCGCTACAGTCCGGCGTTTATTGGGATCCTGTAACGTGGTAATCACATCCAGAGGTTTATTAAATTTATAATACACAAGCTCGGGCACCACAGGTTCAAGTTTAATTCCGTTTACAACAATATTATCTTTTTTCAAATCCAAAGCCATTTTTAAGTCTTTGGCTGGATTTCCATTTACCATAATTTTTTTGGCCAGTAAAAGTTCTAAAATCTTACGGCGTGATAACGATGTATTTAAGGCAATAAAACGGTCTAAACGAAATGAAGCCATCAGCTTTTCTGCCTTTGCTGTTTAGGTGTAATAATGGCTTTTCCCGGCTGACCGGATAAAGTCACATCTTCGGTTAATAAATAAGCATTTACAGAATCTCCGGTTAAAGTCAGTTCTGGAGACGCTATAGACACAGCCCCATTGCCGGCCAGAATCTGAGAATCGTTATTCCAGTCCAGTTTATCCGCACGGATATGATAGGTAACCGAATCCAAAATCCAGTCCACATCAGCCTGCCTGAGGTTCAGATGTGCATTTTGAAGCGAAATCCAGGCATCAGGAGATCGTAATTTCAACTGGGGAACCTTGCCTTTAAAATACGATCCCGTCATATTTTTCAGATATGCCTTTCCATCAGCCTTATCCACAGTCGCCTGATCCGATCGAATTTCCCAGGTCAAACGGCCTTTTTCAAACTGTCTAATCACAATGTTTTCAAATAAAAAATCAGGGGTATTTGGTTTTTTGGGAGGGCTTTCGCTGATATCCGGCACCGTTAACGACAAAGTCACCAAAACAATCAACGACACCACAAATCCAATTAAAAGCGGATATTTAAATTCCTTATGCTTCATTTATTTTTTCCGGGTCAGTGCTTCTTCGGATTTCAAGCGGCCTACCATCATCAAATGGCTGAACGCTTTCATGTAATCGCCTTTACGACGGTATCCTTCGGCAATCAAAAAATGGATAGCCGTTGCATTAGGCTCGATTGCCAATGCTTTTTTTGACCACTCCATACCTTTGTCAGTATTGCCACGTTCACCTTCAACAAGGCCTAAAAATCCCATGGCCCACACATGCTTCGGGTCAATATCCAACACCTTTTTAAACGACTCTACAGCTGCATCCTTGTTACCTGCAAAATAATATCCGAAAGCCAGCTTAAAATGGTTTCGCCATTCCTGAGGCTGTGATTTTGTCAGTGGCTCGTATTTTTTTATCACTTTGGATGAGTAGTCTTTATCATATTTGGGGATGCTTTTTAGAAGCTCCCACCCTTTTTCAATTTGTCCCGTATACGCATAGGCCATCGATAGTTCGAAAATGGTATCTGCAGAATTTGGATTTTGCTTATACTGCTGCTCGGATAAAGCCACATCAGCCTTCAATTCGGCAGGAATCTGATAAATTTTTGCAAAAACAGGATGACCAAAACCTAAAAGTAACGCAACAGCCATTATCACAACTTTAATCATAAATAGTCCTTTAAAAACGGCCTGTGGGAGACACCCATTCTTTTTTTAACACAATCAAAAAAATCGTCCAGAATGCGTGAGCCTGAGGTTTGAATGTTGGAACAACAACTGAAATCAGACCATAAAATGAACTCAAAATCAGTACAAAAACACCTAAAAGTATACGATACAAATGGGCAATCAGACTAGGATAATGTTTATAGGCAAAATACAAACCGCCACGATATCCTTCAATCAACGCTTTCGGACGATGAAAAGCCGTGGACTGCCCGCCCAGATGGATAATGCGGACATCCGTACACATCAGTAACAACAGCTTTTGTTTTACGATGCGTTTAGACAAATCCAGATCCTCGGTATAAAACAGGAAATTTTCATCAAGACCACCAAGGGATAGATAAAGGGCTCTCTGGATTAAAAAAGCCGCTCCAACCAAAAATTGAGGACGTCTGGGATTAAACTGGATGGAATGATCAGCGTTTAAAAGGATTGGAGAACATGCTCCCAGATACGATTGTGATTGTGCAAACCCAAGAAGTTTTTCCAGAGTATCGGGTTCAAAAAGAAGCGTATCGTTATTTAGTAGCCACAAAAACTCGCCAGTTGCCAATTGTGCCGCCTGATTATTGGCTTTTGAAAAGCCTACGTTGTCGCTGTTTTTAACAATGGTAAGCGGATAACCCTGACGCTGTATGGCATAGGCATCGTCCAAAGACGTGTCTGCAGAGGCATTATCAATAAGGATCACATCAAAATCAAACGACGGCTTTTGCTGAAAAATACTCTCAAGACAGGGACCTAAAACGGCTTTCCCGTTGAAGTTGATAATGAGAATACTCAGCACCATGTGTTAGATAATTTCTGCAGTTTCGTAAAGAGGATTAACCAGGATGCCCTGTTGTCTGGATGTGGTGACAACAGCATGATCCCAAAGGTGCTGTGTTCCATTTTTTACGGAAGGCGACGAAATTTCCCAGATCAGGTATTTTTTCAACGAATACACACTAACACCGGTTTTTAGCCGAATACGCTCGATCGTAGCGTCATGGTTCTGAGGTAGCTGAGACGCCACCTGTACCAGCATGGACTCTGACGCATTAAAATCAGGTATTTTATCTAAAAAAGCAGCTTCTTTATTCACATTCACCAGAATAAAGGAATTTTTAAGTACAAAATCCAGGTTTTTCTGGGCCGTTTCCTGAGAATCGGCTTCGATGGCAATCTCCCATTTTTGGAAACGGCGGATACGGGTAATATCGGTTTGACCAAGAATTTCGGTTAAGGCTTCATAGGCAGACAGTGCGTGTAGATCTGTGTTTTTTAAGGTCGTAAAAAGTAAAAATTGAAAAACAGCCATTATACCGTCTCCCTTACTGATGCCAACATGGCGTGAAATAAAGGAGCCCAGGGTCCAGGCAATACAGGAGACAGATTTGTAAACGAAGCCTGTTTTCTGGCTGACCAGCTGCTTTTAATGGAAAAAGGAATCTGTTTTAAAAAAGCAGCACGCTCGGGGTGAGGCATAATCGCCATAACATTGCCTTTGGTGTTACTGATTCCAGCCGTATTATACTGCGCGCCATTCGGATTAACCGGAAACGCCGATTGCTCCTGTCCACCGGAGCTGCAATATACAAAACGGGTGGTGTCTGCAGGCAATTCGTCTCTAAAAACAAAACGTCCCTCGCCGTGATTGATTGGAATAGGAAGAACATCGTCTTTTGAAAAACCAGCTGTAAACATATTCGGCTTTCCAACAGGTTTTACAAAAACCCAGTCGCAGATAAATCCAACCGGTTTGTTGTCTCTGGTATTGGGGGCCATAGCAGCTTCAAGCTGATAATCCCCTTTGCTGTTTGGGAAAAAACCGGCTTCGGCAAGAATCTGACAGCCGTTACAAATACCAAGAATCGGTTTCCCTTTGGCATCGGCGTCCTGCAATACGGACATGATGGGAAGTTTTGCTGCAATGGCACCTGCACGGATTCTGTCCTGAAAGGAAAATCCTCCGGGGACGATGTAGGCATCAGCGTTTTTTACCCAGGAATCATCGTCATTCCATCTGGAAATGCGGGCATCAAAGCCATAAAACTGAACGGCTTCCAGGGCTTCATATTCGCAATTACTTCCCGGAAACTGAATAATAGCGAGGGTTGGTTTACTCATCGATTAATATCTCTCTCTACGTTAATGGCCGCAATCATACCGTCGGAAACAGCTGTGGCAATTTGTCTGATTTGTTTGGAACGGATATCTCCGGCTGCATAAATGCCCTTGATGTTGGTTCTCATATATTCGTCGGTAATGATGTATCCGTTTTCATCGGTTTGAAGGGAAAGAGACAAAATGTTGGTAGACGGAATACGGCCAACATATACAAAGATAGCTTTAACATCCAGCCATGTTTGCTGATGGGTTACGGTGTTTCTTAATTTAATTTTTTCAAGTTTATCGATTCCAAAAGCATCTACAAGATCCGAATGCCAGATAATCGTAATTTTAGGATTATTAAGGATTTTTTCTTTCAGCATTTTTACAGCTTTTAAATTATCGGAACGATGAATCAGGTATAAATGGTTTACATATTCTGACAAATAATCGGCCGCATAACAGGCACAGTTTCCACCGCCGATAACAGCCACTTCCTTACCCTGATAAAAAGCAGCATCACCCTGAGCATAATAGGAAATGCCCCGGCCCAAAAACTTGGTTTCAAATTCAGCATTAATTTTTTTAGGATCAAGACCTGTAGCAATAATCACAGCTTTTGTTTTATAAAAACAGCCCATATCCGTTCTAATCACCTTGTGATCATCTGGGGAGTTCATAATATCTTCAACCACTTCACGGCTGTAATAAACCGGGTAGTCTTCTACGTGTTTTTCCATCATCAACGATAAATTATCGCCTAAAATACCATGAGGAAATCCAAGATAATTAGACACTTTATAACCCGTTGAAGCCTGACCTCCAGGCAACGCACGTTCTATAATCAATGTTTTTAGCTTTGCACGACCCGCACAAATAGCGGCCGACATCCCGGCTGGACCTGCACCAATAACGATCAGATCGAAATATTCTCCATCATGAGGTTTGAGCTGGTGTTTTTCAATAAGGGTTAATTCCTGCATAAAAGTTCCTTATTCCGGAGATTTCTCTAGGGTATCGGCTGATAAACGCAGCTTACTTTTTCCAGTACTTATAAATTGATTACGAATCAAATCGAGCATCAAAGTCAGTCCTGTTACCTCATCATGGTTCTGCCACGCATGGGGATTAATGGATAATATCATTTGTTTCGATTTTATAAAATATTCGGCCTGCTCGGATTCGGCCCGGATATCATTAATGGTTAATTTTACAGCACCGTTTGCAATCAGTTTTTGTTGGGGAATATCATGAGTAAGTTCCCTGGATGTTACGGTTAATTGTCGGTGTTTTAACACAACATCATCCTTAACACTGATTTTTTGAGCGTGAGATTTGTACAAGGCCTCTTTACTTTTTATAACCATATCGCCCTGACTGATCACCACATTCCCGCTTGCAGACAGTTGTCTTTTTTTTCCGTTCAACTGAAATTTAGCCGATGTAATCGTGATGGGCTTTACAGGTTCCGCATGCAAAAAACCTATGAAAAATGTCAAAATCAGGCACAGATAAGGCAGCAAACGGATCATTTAAACAATCTCCGTTTCACCATGCCGCCCATTGTATCGTTAATGCTTTGCTCAAACACAAAGGCTGTTTTATCAATACGTTCAACAGCCGCTTTAATTTTTGAGATTTCAAGGCGGGTTACAATGGTAAATACAATATCCATATCATCGTTCATATGTCCTTTTTTACCATAACCGCTTTTTCCTTTATAGATGGTTACACCCCGGCCCATTTCGTTGGTCAGCATGGTTTTTATAACAGCACTTTTATTGGAGATGATGGTCACACCCGTATATTCCTCAATACCGTGGACAATAAAATCCACACTTTTTGATGCCGACAAATAAGTTAAAACCGAATACAACGCAGATTCTACACCTAAAATAAAGGCAGCCACCGTAAAAATAATCACGTTGGCTATCAAAATAACATCCCCAATACTTAAAATCGTTCGTCGGCTGATGGTCAAAGCCAGAACTTCCGTTCCATCGATAACACCGCCGCCCCTCATAACCAGCCCAATTCCTGCACCCAGAAGTAACCCGCCAAAAACAGAAATCAGTAATTTATCGGTAGTAATGGTGGGAAAATGAATTAACAATACAAAGCAGGCAAGTCCGATAATGGCACCCAGTGTTTTGATGCTGAACGACCAGGACATATGTTTCACCCCAAAGGTAATAAACGGAAGATTCAACAGTACGATAAAAATAGAAACCGGAAGGTGAAGTGTTTCGCTTAAAAGCAACGAAATTCCGGTAATGCCACCGTCAATAAATCCATTCGGAATCAAAAAGCCCTTTAACCCGAGGGATGCACAAAAAACCCCTAATACGATAAGGAAAAATTCAGATGTATATTTATAAAGCGGAGTAAAATGCTTTTTTGCCCGATAAAGTTTCCGTCTCACCTACAGCCAGAACCTTTTAATCAATCCATCCAGGCTCCATTTTCCGGCACCTAAAACAACTATCACACCAAATAATAAAATATAATCCATTTCCTGAAGCCCAAAAAGATCCACCATTGTATGAAGCTCCTGAAGCTGAGCTGTTAAAATAGCCACAACCATAACCCCAATCAAAGCAAGCGACATAAACCTGCTGGCAAAACCAACCACGATTAAAAGTCCACCTACAAATTCGGTTAAACTGGCAAAAACAGCATTAAAAGCCGGGAATGGGATTCCTAATTGAGTGAAAAAATCGATGGTTTCATTAATATGAACCAGTTTTCCCCAACCGCTTTGAATAAAAATAATCCCCAAACAAAAACGCACCAAAAGCAACCATTCTTCCCTGCGGCCATTAACAAAAGATAAAAGTCTTTGAAATAAAAGTATCATAGGTGTAACCCTTTCACGAATTGGGATGAATCAACCATTTTTTTTCGACACATGTTGCGCATAACTGCTGAACACATTCTGCAGAGATATCATACCCTTCCGATTCCAAAACGGGAACAATATCCAGCATCCCTGATAACGACTGTCCCATTTTAAATCCCTGTAAAAGCCGATACTCTGCATACGTCACCGGCTCTTGCTGAACATCAAAATCAGAATCCCGGTACATCACCATATAGGTTGGAGCAGGCTCGGGAACATCAGAACCAGCTTCCCAGTCCAAAATGGGATACGACGTGGCCAGAAGCAAAGCAGAAGGCTGCAGAAACAGTGTGACCTCTGTAAAGTTTTGCTGTTGTTGAGAAGACAGCTGTTGAGGATTCAGCGCAGGCTCTTCCCCTAAAAAATAAAGCGAGGCTTCTGCCCAGTCCACGGCTATAAGATCCAGCACAAAAAGTCTGTCCGCTTCATCATAATGATGCATAAAAAAAGATGCCACATTCTGGCCTAAAAAAAACAGGGTATAGTGTGTGGATGGATAAGCGGTTAAATAACGTTCCATCCAGCTTTCAAAAAGGTCATCTCCGAAGTAGGCATATAAACGAGGATAATCCTCCTGCAAGGATTCCAGACACCGAGGCCAAAAATCTCCAATATAAATATCCAAACGCTCGTCTGCTGACAGATGTCTCGATGGCAGTAAAAAGGTGCTGCATTGCGCATGTTTATCCTCTTCAGGTAAAGAGGATACGGCATCAGCCATCCAGGATTGTATCGTTAATAACGCTTCAGGAGGTTTTGGTTCCAGAATCAACCGGGATCTCCGTAAGAGCGCGCTGCCATAATTGCTTTGCATAGGAAAGCTCGGCCAGCAGCTCGTTTAATGGTGGGATTTTATCGTCACGTTCAATCATAACAGACGCATTCTGGAAACGTGGGACGGCTTTCATGTACAGTTCCCAGACTTCATCCCGAATCGTGTGATCGTGGGTATCCAGAATATAAGTGCCTTTATCTGTATGTCCTGCAATATGAAACTGCACAACACGTTCGGCTGGAACGCCATTTACAAAATCCATTGGATTAAACGTATGATTAAATGAGGACACAAAAATATTATTGATATCCAGAAGAATGCCGATATCAGCTTTTTCAGCAATATCGCTGATAAACTGCCATTCTGTCATCACAGAATCCTTAAACTCAACATAGCTGGATACATTTTCCAGCAAAAATGGCTTTTCCATAAAATCCTGGATAATTCGGGCGCGGTCTGCCACATAGGCAACCACGTCAGGAGTGTAGGGAAGAGGCATTAAATTATGCAGATTAAAAGAGTTGTATTTACTCCAGCACAAATGATCCGAAAACCACGGCGGATCCAACCGTTGCACCACTTTTTTAAGTTTTTTCAAATAATCCCAGTCCAATGGATCGGCACTTCCAATAGACAAAGAAACCCCATGAGGAACCATACGGTAACGCTCTCGAAACTGATCGAGATAATATAAGGCTCTACCGCCTTCCATCATAAAGTTTTCGGAGATAATTTCCAGCCAGTCTACTTTTGGAGATTCTTCAAGTAAATCAGAGTAATGGGAAGGACGAAGACCAAGACCAAATCCGAGAGTCGGAAGTTGGGATTTAATGTTTGAAAAAGAAAAGGTACTCATAAAAAAAAAGAGGGCAGGATTTACCTGCCCTTCTAACCAGCTTAGTGAGCTGCTTTTTCTTTACCTTTTGTTTCTTTAGCGTCTTTTGCTTTAGCATCTTTTGCTTTAGCAGCATCTTTACCTTTGCAGCTGTGTTTACCTTTGCAGCCTTCTTTGCCTTTGCAAGCTTCTTTACCTTTACAACCGTTTTTGCCTTTGCAGCTATTTTTCTCTTTCTGAGCTGTTGCTGCTGGCTTTTTTGTTTCAGTTGCGCCTGGTTTAGTCGCTTCTGGTTGTGCAGCCATAGCAACACCTGTCATTAGGAAAAGTCCAGCTACTGATGCAGCCAATAAACGTTCTTTTTTCATTTCAAAGACTCCTTAAGGAAATATTTTATAAGAATATTCTGCTCGATCACCCAATGAAAGTCAATCTCTCCGTCACCCCGCCACCACAAAAACCCCATATCACAAATCTTTACCTGCGCAATTTCTCGCGCAGGGAGTGTATTCCAAATACATGACCGCAGCGAAAATTGTGCAGGTAAAGATTTGGTGGCGGCGACTAGATTCGAACTAGTGGCACCACGGGTATGAACCGTGTGCTCTAACCAACTGAGCTACGCCGCCAGAAAAACACCCCAAAAAGGACTCTTATTGTAGAAAGATTTTTCTATTTCAGCAAGCTTATTTTAAGCCAACCTATTTTATCGCCCCCTTCAAATGATCCCTCACCCGGCCATCACTCAACACAATCACATCAAACCGAGACGGCGGCTCCTCCGAATAAAAACGCATCATATAATATCGGGCCGTCTTCAAAAGCTTTTTAATCTTCGACGGCGTAATGGCCTCCAAAGGATCCATCAGGCTATTCTCTTTATACGACTTAACCTCCACAAAAACCAGCGTATCATTGTCTTGAGCAATAATATCAATTTCCCCATATTTAGATGTAAAATTCTGCCTCACAATAGAATAGCCCTGAAGCTGCAGATATTCCAAAGCCTGCTCTTCTCCAGCCGTTCCCAGCTGTTTAGATAAAAGTCCCATTAAAACAGCTTCTGCTGCTGAGACACGTTAAAGGTTTTACGGTGGACATCACTAAACCCATACTTAAATACTGCCTCCATGTGGTCCTGGGTTCCATAGCCCTTATGTTGTAAAAATCCGTATTGGGGATGAGCACAATCCAACTTTTTCATAATGGTATCCCGTGTTACTTTGGCAATAATGGACGCCGCAGAAATGGCAGGCACCAAAGCATCTCCCTTAACCAGGGTTTTCACTTCATACCCAGGCAAAGTCGGTGCTTTATTTCCATCCACAATCACCGTAAATCCAGAGGGATCATCGTCCTGCCCCAAAGCCTGCACAGCCCGTTGCATGGCTAACAGTGTGGCCTTCAGAATATTGAGTTTATCGATAAGAATATGATTCACAATTCCTATACCAATGACAGACCCTGACGCATTTAAAGCCTCGTAGGCTTGCTCGCGTTGTTGGGCAGATAACACCTTGGAATCGCTTAACAGAGTAAGTGGAAAATCCGGAGAGAGAATCACAGCCGCCGCCACAACAGGACCAGCTAAGGCTCCTCGCCCAGCTTCATCTACACCGATAACAGGCTTATCCGTCACAACGTGTTAGCCGTTGTATTTTCGGATAATCAATACTCCGTTATGTCCGCCAAAACCAAAGGAATTGGACATAACCACATTAACATCAGCTTTTACAGCAACATTAGGGGTATAGTTCAGATCACAAACTGGATCAGGATTTTCAAGGTTAATCGTAGGAGGAATCATTCCGTCACGAATAGCCAGGGCCGATGCAATTAATTCGATGGCACCTGCAGCACCAAGCAAATGGCCTGTCATGGATTTTGTAGAACTGATTTTTACTTTTTTAGCATGCTCGCCAAACACATCTTTGATAGCAAGCGTTTCATTTTTATCGTTAAGATCGGTGGATGTACCATGAGCATTGATATAATCAACATCCTCAGGTTTGATTCCAGCGGCTTTTAAAGCCATGCGAACCGCACGTCTTGCACCCTCTCCCTCAGGAGCTGGAGCTGTGATGTGATAGGCATCTCCGGAACTTCCGGTACCGATGACTTCCGCATAAATTTTTGCACCGCGGGCTTTGGCATGTTCGAGTTCTTCGAATACCAAAACACCGGATCCTTCGCCCATTACAAACCCGTCGCGTTGACCATCAAATGGACGTGAGGCACGTTGTGGTTCGTCGTTGCGCTCGGATAAAGAACGGGCTGCACAGAAACTGGCAAGACCCAGAGGCGTTACCGCAGCTTCGCTTCCACCGGTAATCATGGCAACCGCGCTGCCCTCTTGAATAAGACGGAAAGCGTTAGCCATAGAGTGTGCCGCTGATGCGCAGGCTGTTACAGAACAGGAGTTAGGCCCTTTGGCACCGGTTTTAATGGAAACCAGACCAGCAGCCATATCGGCAATCATCATAGGAACCGTAAACGGACTGATACGAGCAGGACCTTTGTCCTTTAGCGTATTGGCCATTTCTTCAAGGATTTCTATGCCGCCGATACCTGAACCTACTTCAACACCAATATCGTTAGCTTCGGCATGAACATCCAGACCTGAATCTTTTACAGCTTCTACAGCGGCTGCAATGGCTAATAAAATAAAGCGGCTTGTACGGCGTGCTTCTTTTTTATCCACATAAAGTTCAGGATTAAAATCTTCAACCAAAGCTGCAATTTGCGTGGAATACTGACTGACATCAAAGCGATCTATCTTTTTAACACCGGATTTTCCGGCTAACAATGATGCCCAAAACGACTCCAATGTTGAACCTACCGGGCTAAAAACCCCCATTCCTGTTATAACGACACGCTTCTGAGTCACTCAATATTCCTCCAAACTGATTTTCAAACTTATTTTGTGTGAGAGATAATATAATCTACTGTTTTACCAACTGTTGTTAGTTTTTCAGCATCTTCGTCTGCAATTTCAGTTCCAAATTCTTCTTCAAGAGCCATAACTAATTCAACTGTATCTAAAGAATCTGCACCTAAGTCATCTGTGAAAGACGCTTCACGTGTTACTTCTTCTTCAGAAACACCTAGTTGTTCAACAATCACCGCTTTAACTTTTTCAAAAACTTCACCATCTGACATATACAAACTCCTCCTTAAAAAAATTAGCTATCTTACATTCTCATACCGCCGTCAACACGGATAACTTCTCCTGTGACATAGGCTGACAAGTCCGACGACAAAAATAATACTAGATTTGCAACATCCTTTGGAGTACCCAACCTCTGCTGCGGAATACTTTTTATTATATTATCAAGGTATTCCTTAGGTAAAGATGCAATCATGTCCGTATCGATAAATCCGGGCGCTACAACATTACAGGTAATTCCTTTGACACCGTATTCTCTGGCAACAGACTTTGCAAATCCCATAATCCCGGCTTTTGCAGCTGCATAATTGGCCTGACCGGCATTGCCCATCAATCCAACTACGGAGGCTACATTGATAATCCGTCCGTGCTTCTGCTTCATCATCGGGCGTAAAACGGCCTTTGTGGCAAAAAACACAGAATTCAGATTGGTTTGGACAACATCTGTCCATTCCGTATCGGAAAGACGAATCAGCAGGTTGTCCCGGGTGATTCCGGCATTGTTAACCAGAATATCCAGGCGACCGTACGCTGTTAAAACATCTTTCACCAGACGGTTTACATCTTCGGAATCGGCAACGTTGACCTGAAGACCCATCGTTGTGTTTCCGGTTTCCTCGGAAATTTTTGCGGCTGCCGCTTGTGCAGACTCCAGTTTGGTTCCACAACAGACAACCGTTGCACCGTGTTCAGATAAGACTCTGGCAATTTCAAACCCGATTCCCCGAGAGGATCCCGTTACCAGCGCCACCTGACCTTCTAATTGAATTGGCATTATGATTTCCTTTCCTTAACTTGTTTTCCCCCCCAGCAAATGAGATGAACACCCCAGGTAAATCCGGCACCAAATCCAACCGTTAATAATAAATCACCCTCTGTTAAACGGCCTTCTTCTACCGCCTGACATAAGGCAATAGGAATAGACGCCGACGATGTATTTCCAAACTGCTGAACGTTTGCAAACACCTGATGAGACTTTAATCCCAGTTTATCTGCCGCATAATTAATAATTCTAAGATTAGCCTGATGCGGAATAAACAAGCCAATATCACTGACCGATACGTTTGCCTTTTCCAAAACCGACTCTATAGCCGGAATCATTTTATCAATAGCCACCTTAAATACAGCTTTACCATTCATAAATATAAAATGTTCTTTGTTTTCTACAAGAGACGGGGTTAGAGGATTTCTGGATCCGCCACCTTTTACCATCAAAATATCCCCATAAGCGCCATCACTTTGAAGCTGAGAGCTGATAATGCCATAACCGGACTGTGTTTTAGATAAGACAACGGCACCGGCACCATCACCGAATAAAACACAGATGCTTCTATCTGACCAATCCAGATATTTGGATAAACAATCTGTGGCTACAACCAACGCATTTGTGGCCTGACCCGTAGCAATATATTGAGAGGCAACAGATAACGCATAGCTAAAACCCGAGCAGGCTGCAGATACATCAAACGCCATAATCTGTTTAAGCCCCAGACGTTGTTGAATTAAACAGGCATTAGATGGAAATAAAGGGTAATCAGGGGTAGTTGTCGCAACAACAATCAAATCGATATCGTCTGTTTTTAAACCGGCATTTGCGATAGCTTTTTTAGAGGCTTCAAATCCCATATCCGAGCTTGAAACAGTGGCATCGGCAATATGTCGTTTTTCGATTCCGGTACGCTCTACAATCCAGTCGTTGGAGGTGTCCACGCCCATGGCAACGATGTCATCATTGGTCACCACTTTCGGCGGCACATACATGCCAAGGCCTATAATCCCAACGGATTGTTTCATGATGATAAAGCCTCTGCGATTTTCCCTACGATATCACTTTCAACCGTTTGTTTAGCAGTACGAATCGCATTTTTAATAGCCACTCGTTTGGATTTTCCATGCGCAATAACCGACACACCGTTAACACCAAGCAACGGAGCTCCGCCGTATTCCTGATAATCAAACCGTTTAATAAATCGGGTCAGTGCAGGCTTAAGCATTAAAATTCCTATTAACGACCGTAGAGAGGATTTTGCTTCCGTTTTAAAAAAGTCCAGAAAAATACTGGTGACACCTTCTCCAAATTTTAACAGGGTATTACCCACAAATCCATCACAAACCACAACATCGGCTTTTCCAAGTAAAATATCTTTACCTTCAACGTTTCCAATAAAATTAATTTCTGAGGTTTCTTTTAAGACAGGATAAGCCTCAAGTGTGGCATGATTTCCCTTGTCTTCTTCCTCGCCAATATTAAGTAAGGCAATACGAGGACTTTCTTTTTGAAAGATCATTTTTGAGAAGTAATGACCCATAATGCCGAACTGAACGAGGTGTTGAGGTTTAGAATCTACGTTAGATCCCATATCCAGCATAATTAAAGGATCAACCATTGTAGGCAGAACAGTGGCGATAGCAGGCCGCTCCACACCGGGAATACGACCTAAAGTTAAGGTTGAGGCTGCCATAACGGCTCCGGTATTTCCGGCAGATACGAAGGCATCGGCTTTGGCGTCCTTAACCATATTTAAACCAATTTGAATGGACGAATTTTTCTTTTTTCTAAAGGCTAAAGAAGGAGATTCAGACATCCCGACAATATCAGGAGCATGAATGATTTCAGACTTGTCATGAGGCCAATCGGAAAACTTAGCTACTTCAGCTTTTACTATGTCTTCAGGGCCGACAAGGAACAAAAAAACATCCAGCTCTTTAATAGCCAGATAAGCTCCCTGCATAACCTCCCCTGGCGCATGGTCCCCCCCCATCACGTCAAAGGCTACTCGGATCAACTAGCTTTCCTTCTGAGTGTCCTTCGATTTGATTTGAAGTACCTGTCTGTTTTTATATGTACCGCACTCTTTACATGCAAAGTGAGATAACCCTAAAGCACCACAACTTGGGCAAGGGCGAAGGTTTGGGGTTTCGATTTTAAAGTAAGCCCCTTTAATACGTTTTTTTGATTTTGAGCGTCGCTTTTTTGGAACTGGCATATGATTATCCTATTAAACAAAGTTTATCTTGTAGAAAAAACAAGGCCCCTCATAATAATAAGGGGCCTTTTATCTGTCAAGGTTGAGCGTAAGTTCAGCCTAGATATCGTAGTACATCATAAATTCCCAAGGGTGAGGTCTTAAATCAACAGCCTTTACCTCTTTGGTCATTTTGTATTCAATCCAGTTTTGGATAACGTCTTTTGTAAAGACATCGCCTTTTAATAAGAAGTCATGATCTTTTTCCAGAGCTTCTAAAGCAGCAGCTAAAGAACCAGGAGTTTGAGGAACTTTTGCAAGCTCTTCAGGAGGTAGATCATAGATATCTTTATCAAGCGGCTGGCCTGGATCAATTTTATTTAAAATTCCGTCTACAGCTGCCATTAGGATAGCTGAGAAAGCAAGATATGGGTTGCAGCTTGGATCTGGACATCTGAATTCAAAACGGCGGGCTTTATCCGAATTTACAATTGGAATACGGATGGAAGCGCTGCGGTTTCTACCTGAAAAGGCCAAATTAACCGGAGCTTCAAATCCTGGAACCAGACGTCTGTAGCTGTTTGTAGATGGGTTTGTAAACGCAAGTAATGCCGGAGCGTGTTTCAAAATACCGCCAATAGCATACATGGCTGTTTGAGATAATCCGCCATAGCCGTTTCCTGCAAACAGGTTTTGTCCATCTTTCCAGATAGAAAGGTGAACGTGCATACCGCTGCCGTTATCATTCCATAATGGTTTTGGCATAAAGGTTACGGATTTACCGTATCTGTTGGCTACGTTTTTAACAACGTATTTAAATTTCATCATGGTGTCGCCCATATGAAGCAGTGGAGCAAAACGCATATCCACTTCACATTGACCGCCAGTTGCCACTTCATGGTGATGCGCTTCCATTGGAATGCCCATGTCCTGAAGGGTAAGTAACATTTCGCTACGGATATCCTGATGGGTATCGGAAGGTGGAACCGGGAAATAACCTTCTTTAAAGCGAAGTTTATAGCCTAAGTTTGGCGCTTCTTCACGGCCTGTGTTCCAGCGTGCTTCATCAGAATCGATAAAGTAGAAACCCTGATTTTCTTTTTGATCGTAACGGATGTCATCGAAAATAAAGAATTCAGGTTCAGGTCCGATGTAGGCGGTGTCGCCAAGTCCGATAGACTTTAAATATTGCTCTGCTTTTTTAGCTACGTTACGTGGATCTCTTGTGTAATCCTGACCAGTTACCGGGTCAGAAATAGAACAGGTCATTACTATTGTTTTATGTGTGAAAAACGGATCGATAAACGCGGTTGTCGCATCAGGTTTCATCAACATGTCAGACTCGTTAATTGCCTGCCAGCCTCTGATACTTGATCCATCAAATCCTAATCCATTTTTAAAAAGTCCTTCATCTACTATCGCTGCAGGTATAGAAAAGTGTTGCCAAATCCCCATAAAATCTGTGAAACGAAGGTCAACAATTTGAACTTCTTCACGTTTAATAAACTCAACAACGTCTTGTGGGGTTTTGAATACCGCCGACATAAAGAATCCTCCTGAATGAAGCAATTTTTAAAGTAAATGAACGCTATTAACTGTATCGGTTTTGAAAAAATCTGACAAGTTTTTTAAACGGTGCTATACTCAATCCTTCGATTTTAAACTTAAAAAATAGGAGCAGACATTGGCCAGTAGCAAGTTCTTTTTTTCCAAAATACCAAGCATCCAAGTCATTCGTTTTTTTGCAGTATTTTTTGTCATTATTACCCATGCTATATCACGAGCAATGCGTCTCTACCCAAACCACGTCGTCGAACAAAGCTTTCTATATAAAGGAGCTGTATTAAGCCACATTGGGGTAGATTTATTTTTTATTATTTCCGGCTTCATTATGATAACAACTCAATATGAAAATTTTGGAAACTGGAAAAACATATTAATTTTTCTAAAAAAAAGAGTGATTAGAATTGTTCCACTATACTGGATATTAAGCAGCCTCGCACTTTTTCTTCTCACTTTTTTCCCTTATCTTTTTTCGTTCGGACAAAAACCTCAGCTTCTTTGGGCCTTATCTTCTTTTTTGTTTTTACCGGCAACCTCAAGTGCCGGGGATGTTTTTTCTCCCATCTTAGGACTAGGATGGACATTAAATTATGAAATGTATTTTTACATTATTTTTGGACTAATACTGATAATGCCCCGTTACTTAGCTATTTCATTTATTACGCTATTTTTTTTAGCATCAGCTATGTTGAGTACATTTTTTGAATTTTCGTCACCTTTTTTAATACAATCAACCAGCTGGATTTTGTTAGAGTTTATACTAGGTATTTTTTTGGGACTTCTATATAAAAAAAATGTTAAGCTTCCTAAGTTGATAGGATTATCTTTAATTGTTTTAGGAAGTATTTTAATTATAATAACACCGTTATTTTTACCGGATATCACATCTTTTAAAAATCTTGAATACGGACTTCATACATTTCGATTTTTATTTTGGGGGATCCCTTCCGCTATTACTATTAGCGGATTTATATTTTCGTTTCCATATTTTTTAGCAGGAACCTGGCTGGAGAAACTAGGAAATGCATCCTATTCTCTTTATCTTATTCAAGCTTTTTCTTTGCCAGCAACAGGGTTATTGCTAAAAAAATATATGCATATGAATCTTGATAGCAATGTATTTATTAGTCTGCTAACACTGTGCACCCTATGTTTAGGGTACACACTATATATCTATCTCGAAAAACCACTAACAAGCTACCTTACAAAAAAACTTCTGTAAGGCTGTCTTGTTTCTCTAATAAAAATTTGTACTAGAAACCGTAGCCTACTGACAGCGAAAGGGTTCCGTTTTTCAAACCTGTAGCATTTTTATAAACATCCTGAATACCAAATTCGTAACGGGCATCTGCACTCCATGCGAAAAAGCGGTAGCTTGCACCTAGAACAGCTCCGTAATCAAGGCTGTTAAATGAGCTGGAATCCTGACTTATTGCGCCTGAATCTTTTCCAGACAACAAAATGGCCATATAAGGACCTGCGTATACTGAAAAATCTAATAAAGGAACCGGTTTCATTTTCACTAAAACAGGCACTTCCAGGTAGCTGGCTTCAGTAAGTCTGTTTACACCACTCATATCAACGTTATTTCCTTTTTCAATGTATAAACCTTCTACCTGAAGATCAAACAATAAAAAGCTTTGAGACACATATCCGCCTAACATAATCCCGCTTCGTGATGATGTATTTCCAATTGATGACGAACCCGCAAACGATGATGACGTAAGCCCAGCTTTTACGCCCATATCCAACGCAAAAGACTGAACAGCCAAACAAAGGACAAAACCAAGGGCTAACCATTTTTTCATAACAATCTCCTTATTGCTGCAAAATCATTAAGAATTGCAACCATTTTTCTTGTAATGTGAAGTCTATCTTCTTATAGCAAGATTTTTAATAAACCTCAACTCCAAGCATAAATTGACCGTTTAAGGTATTCCATCTGAAGAAGGTTTTCCAGCAGTGTTGGGAAAAACCTATACCCATGTCGGCAGTTACAAGAACGCGTTGTTCCAGGGCATAGCGGGATTCTCCGAATATCTCAAAACCGGAAAAAACCTGACTGAATCTTAAGCCAAGTTCATCGTCTTCCACAGCGTACTTACGCTCGAATTCAAAAGGGCTGGATCCGTACTTTAGTATCCGCTTTACAATCCATACATTGGGATTAAATACTGTTTTCCAGGTTCCTCCCACTTTCAACCAGACACGTTGCCAGGTATCGGCGTTGTCATAAAAACGACTGTCATGAACAAGGCTGGTTTGACCCTCTATGGTTGATGTCAACGCAAAACGTCTTTCGATTTCGGTTTCAGTGTTAAGTGTCCATTTTTGGAGATACTGCCTCGAGCTGTTGCTTTCGCCTAATAATCCACCCTTTACCTGGAGGTTTAAAAAAAAGCCTGTATCAAAAATTGGACGCTGACGAATGGCAACTTCTGCAAACGGTTTTTTATCGACACGTGAATCGTTAATAAGTTCGCCCCAGGTCATGGAGAGGATAAGGTTTTTTAACGGTTGCTGCTCGAAGGTATTAAATTTGGTTAGGAGGGATTTCATCCAGCTCATTCTGGCAGGATCGGAACCCGCATTTTTAGTAGGAGGCTCGATAGGCGAAAAGTTTAAAAAATAACGGACGCCGCCATCCCAGCCATCGTTACCCAGGCTGTGAAGAGACACTTCGAGAAGTTCAGCAGGAGAAAGCCCTTGATGATGGGTAGCTCCAAACATCAGACCGGATGCTCCCAGGTAGCCAAGGTCAACAGTTCCTGTTGATTGAGGTGAAATAAAATAAGGGATTTTACCTTTGATATAAGCACCTTCCCGAGGAGATGATCCGATGGTTGGCAACGGTGTAGAGGTCCCTAATAAACTGTAAGCAGAGTTTCCATATACATAGGTAGGAACCCAGATACCAAAAGGTAAAACCTGGGTTTTAATGTCGTTGTCAAACGCTACAAAAAAGCCAAATTGAGGGTAAACTATGAGAGTTTTTGAACGTACAAGGTAATGAGGATTGGGATCATCACAGGTGGTAAATTCTGCGTTTTTCAAAATCCAGCGTTCTTTTTCCAGCGTTAAAGTTTCGCCTTTAATGGTAAGACGGCCTGCTTTTGAAAACAGGTTTTCTGCCGTTCCGCTGTAAGTAGACATGTTGTAATCAAATTTCTCGGCCTTAACTTCCTGATCATCTCTGGAAATGGTAAAACTTCCTGGGATTTTAATACGTTTTTTTTGGAGGCTGTACTTAAAAACGGAGGTATTTAACGTGGTGCCCTGGTACGCAATAACCACGTTGCCGGTTGCATCCACATTGGCATAATTATGATCGTAAACAACCTTCTCTCCCTCAATCAACAAATCTTTGGGATTAGGGACTTGAGCTGAAACAGATCCTGCAACAAGCAGGCCAGCAATACAAACAGCCAGACGTTTAGAAAGCATGTTCAACGGGAGCAGGAGGCAGTTTTTCCTGAGCAGCAGACATAAATTTGGAGATATCACGGCGGAATACAACGTTCACAGTACCCGTTGGTCCGTTACGCTGCTTGGCAATCACAATTTTTGTAGGACTGGCTTTTTCCTGCTGAGCCTGATCGTAGTAGTCGTCGCGGTGAATGAACATGACCAGGTCGGCGGTTTGCTCGATTTCTCCGGATTCTCTTAAATCGCTGAGCATGGGGGTTTTGTCCTGACGCTTTTCAACATCACGGCTAAGCTGAGACAGGGCGATAACAGGAATGCGAGACTCTTTTGCAAAGGCTTTAACTTCCCGAACAATTTCCGATACTTCCTGAAACCGGCTTTCCACACGCTTTTTACCCGATGTCATAAGCTGCATATAATCAATAATAATAAGCCCGATTTCCGCTTCAAGCTGCAAACGGCGGGTTTTGGCACGAAACTCTAACGGAGAGATACCAGGAGTATCATCAATGTAAAGTGGCGCATCGGCCAACTTTCCAAAAGCAGCATTCAAATCTTTCCATTCATGATCCATCAGATTGGCTGTTCTTAACCGTTTGGAATCCATACGGGCTTCCGAACATAACAACCGCATAGCCAGCTGCTCTTTAGGCATTTCAAGGCTAAATACGGCAACAGGAATCTTTTTTACAACAGCCGCATGGGTAGCAAAGTTCAACGCCAGGGTTGTTTTCCCCATGGAAGGTCTTGCCGCCAAAATAACCAGATCAGATTGCTGAAAACCAGAGGTCATTAAATCCAGATCAGGCAATCCGGAAGGAACACCCAGAATTTTTTCATCATTACCGTAAACGCTTTGAATATTATCAAAAACCGTATTTAAAACACTTTTTAAAGGCACAAAATCGTCGCGAATCTGTTCACGGGACAAATCCATAATTGATTTTTGAGCCGTTTCCAAAACAGCCTGAGCCTCCTGATTATCTTCAAAAGAGTCTTTAATCAGCTCGGAACCGGTGTCGATAAGGCGTCTTAGCAGGGATTTTTCACTGACGATAGCGGCATATTTTTCAATATTCGCAGCGGTTGGAACACTGTTCAGGATTTCTGCGAGATATAAACGGCCGCCGGATTCATCAAGTCCGTTCTGTTTTTTTAATTCAGCCGAAACGGTGACCAGATCCACAGGTTCATTACGCTGATACAACGACAGAATAGCCTTAAAAATATTGGCGTGGGCATCTTTATAAAACGACTCGGGTTTTAAAAGCCCAATAGCCAGGGACACAGCCGTTTTAGACATCATCATCGAACCTAAAACCGACTGTTCGGCTTCTATATCTTGTGGGGGGATTTTATTCAGCATAGATTAAGATAGGGATGTAACGATAGCCTGAGCACCTGGAGGCGGAGCTGGCTGTAGTTCTTCTTCTCTTTTAGCAATTCTAACAAGCTCAGAATCAGCACCACAGAATACAAGCAGCTGGTTAACTTTGTTGAGAGCCGACCTGCGGTCCAAAACAGCAATGGCCGTATAAAAAACCAGTTTAAAATCAATGATAAATGAGCGGTTTTGGATATAAAATAATCCCAATTGAGATTTATAAGGACGGATCAGCTGATGATACGCGATATCCGCATCAGGCTTTCCTTTCAGAATATCGCCTTCGTCGGAGAAAACGATGGAAGCAAAATCGGTAATACCAGGCTTTACGTCCAGAAGGTGGTCTTCTTCTTTGGTGTAAAGATCTACTTCGGATTTCACATTGGGACGAGGGCCAACCAGGCTCATATCGCCAAGAAGAACGTTCCACATCTGGGTAATTTCATCCAGCTTGTAACGGCGAATAAAATGCCCTACCGGCGTAATGCGTCTGTCAGATGCCGAGGTCGATGCCCCGCCTTTTTTATCCGCATTCATAATCATGGAGCGTAATTTAACCATTTTAAACGACGTTTTACCTTTTCCAACTCTGGGAGCAATGTAAAACGGAGAATGAAAATCCTGAAAATAAACAATGAGGCAAACCGGAATCAAAACCGGTGAAAATACAATCAGCACCAGGGCTGACACAACCATGTCAAATAAACGTTTTATCATGAAACTACTACCTTTTGTCTGGAATGTTGAGATTGTTTTAAAGCTGTAACCGAGGCTACGATATCTTTTGCCCATATGTAATAGGCATCTTCCAATGGGCCTGCGGCAGGCGCTGGAATATCGGGTAAAGTAAGACGTTTTACTGGGGCTTGAAGCGTGCCATACAGATGTTCGTAAGCAAGAGTTACTACTTCGGCAGCAAATCCGCAGGTTTTCCAGCCTCCGTCTACAACAACCAGAGACTTTGTTTTAGCCACTGATTTGCAAACGGTGTCCATATCAATCGGTTTGGACGAGCGTAAATCAACGACTTCAGCACTAATACCTTGCTGCTGCAATATTTCAGCAGCTTTTAAACACTCATGAACCATGTACGAAATAGACACAAGGGTAACATCAGTTCCTTCGCGTTTTACGGCTGCTTTTCCAATGGGAACGCTGTATAACTCTTCAGGAACAGCTTCTTTATGACCGTACAGCCATCTGTCATCAATAAACATAACAGGATTGTTATCTTTAATAGCCGAAACCATTAGTCCTTTGGCATCATAAGCACAGGAAGGCATCACCACTTTTAAACCCGGGATATGGGAATAAAGCGCATGAAAAGCCTGGGAATGCTGAGCAGCCTGCTGACCGCCACGGTTAATAATTCCCCAGATCACAACCGGAGATTGAGAGTTACCACCGAACATATAATGCCAGTTGGCAGCTTCATTGATAATCGGATCAAGGGCGTACAGCATAAAATCCATTCTGGGATGCACAACAACAGGTCTCATACCCACAATAGCGGCACCAACACCGGCACCTGTAACTGCATTTTCAGAAACAGGGGTATCGATAATCCGTCTTTCTCCAAATCTTTCCAATAATCCTTTAGCCGTATTACCAACATACCAGGGACTTTTAACCCCTTGTCCAATTAAAAAAACGGAAGGATCCGTTTCCATCATCTGATGTAACGCTTCGTTAATAGCCAGGCTGTAGGCCAGCTCCCGTGGTGCAGTCATTAATTCCCCTCCTTCTGAAACACATAATGCGCCAATGTAGACTTGTCAGGCAGTGGGCTTTGTTTTGCATAATCAAAGGCTTCAAGCACTGTTTTTTCAACCTGTTCACGCAGAGGTTTTAACGTGTCTTTATCTACGCCATGAAGCTGTTTTAAAGTTGTTTCAAGTTGGATTAATGGATCTTTTTCTCTCCATAATGCAATTTCAGATTCAGGACGAATATCGGTATGAGTTCCCTGAATGTTGTCATCAGGGCCAACGTGGCCTCTTAAACGGTAGGTAATCGCTTCGATAAATACCGGGCCAGCACCTGATTTGCAGTGTTCTACAACTTCAAGAGCTTTTTCATAGACGGTCAGCACATTATTGCCATCAAGTTTAACGGATTTCATACCAAATAAGGTTCCGCTGTCTACCAGACTGTCTTTACTTCTGCAGTCATCAAAAGACATATGAGTTGAATAAAAATTATTTTCACAGACAAAGATAATCGGCAGTTTGTTTAAGGCTGCAAAATTAAGAGATTCGTATAAAACACCTTCACCAGCAGCCCCGTCTCCGAAGAAACAAAGCGTTACTTTTTGCTCGCCTTTTACCCAGGAGGCTAATGCAGATCCCAAGGCTAAGGAAATGGTTCCGCCAACAATCGGGGCAGCACCCATCATGCCTTTTTTAGTATCAATAACGTGCATGGAACCGCCTCGGCCTTTTGAACAGCCGGTTTCCTTGCCGAAAATTTCCGCAATCATGGCTTTTAAATCGCCGCCTTTGGCCAGATAATGACCGTGGGATCTGTGATTGCCAAAAAGGTAATCGCTGTCATTTACAGCCGAACATAAACCAACAGCAACGGCTTCCTGCCCGGAATAAAGATGGCAGGGACATTTTACCTCGCCGGTTAAAATAGGGTCGACAAGACTCTCTTCACATACCCGGATGGTATACATTTTTTTATACAGCTCTAAAAGAAAGTCTTTGGTGTACGTCATGATAAATCCTTACTGAGGTAACGTGGCTACTGCAAAAATAACCTTAAAAAACGGAACAGGGCCGTCTGTAATTGGAACAGGCTTTATAGCAGAGGCCTGACCTTGTTTTAATTCGGCAGGAAGAGGTTGCAAACGTCCGTGGAAAAGGCGTTTTAACAACTCTTTGCCTTTCATGGTTTTAGGAATGAGATTTAATTTTACAGCTGTCTTTTTTAGCATGTCGATGGCTACGGATTTTAAACCGCCGTCTTTTTCAACATTACAGTCTGCAAACAACGTGGTTGAAAAGCCTTCAGCATCCAGATTTTTTTTCAAGTCTGATGCTGTGAAATACACATGGCTGTAAGGGCTTGGATTAAAGCCTTCCCATTCTTTATTGGCAGAACCGATAATCAAAGTCCCGCCCGGTCTTAATACACGTTTGGCTTCTTTGAAAAACAACGCTGCGTTTGGAATGTAGTAAATAGCTTCATATAAAATAACAACATCCAGACTTTGATCGGGAAGAGGAAGCGCCTGAGCATCCATTTCGGAAAGGGTGACGCGCTGGCCAAAGTGATTTTTTGCCGCAGCTAAAACCTTGGGGTCCACATCTCCGCCTGTAACGGATTTTGCAGCCGACGCTAATAATCCAAGGCCTTGTCCTGAACCGCAGGCAATCTCCAAAACATCCTTACCGTTGCAATACTCTGCTGCAAACATATATCGGGTATACATACGCTGAATCTGTTCTGCAGTTACGTTATAACCGGTCATTTCCGTAACCGACGTATAATCAATGGCTTGGGCCGTCATGGGTGTTCCTCACTTATTTTTTCAATAGTTTCCACATAGCTGCTTATAATCGATTTAAGCTTACAAGTCTCTTCAAAAACGGTGGAAGCTGCAGCAGACATTTTCTCATATAAGACTTTGTCCGTATAGAGCAACTCTATCTTTTCTTTCAAGTCCTGAACATGTCCAGCCTCATAATTAAAGCCGATTTTTTTGTCCTCAATCAGATTAAAAAGATCGCCTTTAAATGCGGAAACTACGGGCAAGCCAGCCGAAAGATAGGTAAATGCCTTGTTTGGAAACAAATCGGCGTCCTGGGATGTTGGGCAAATACCTACATGGGAAAAAGTGAGAATAGCCTGAATATCTGTATTGGATGTCCACCCTATCAGCGACACGTTGGATAATCCCTCAACCGCTTTTTTAACATCCTCATAATATTGTCCGTTTCCTGCAACAATAAAATGGAATGGTTTATCCAAACAGCGTTTTGCAACCTCAATTAAAATTAGAGGATTATGATAAAAAGCAAAGGTACCAAAAAACAGCACAACAAACTTGCCTTCTGTTTGTTGCTTTAATGATAGTACGGAGTCTGAAAAAGGTTGAACAGGATGATGCGTTTCTCCGCCCAAAAAAAGAACCTGATCCAACGCTGTTTTTGGCCGACCGGCATAGGCAAGCCCCCAGTTTAAAAAGGTTGAGGTTACAGCCAGTAACACCGTGGCATGGCTCATCAGGTAAGTGGTCATATCAAACTCGTGCTTAAAAAGCCGCTTGAACACGGGTCTTAAAAAAGATGGGCAATGGTTCAAAAAGATATCTGGCCAGGGATCCCGGATATCAACAATCACAGGAATGCGGTGGCGGACAGCAAACTGCACAGCCTCGTAGGCGATATCGTGGGCGGGCATGGATACGACCAGAACATCCGGCTTTAGCATTTTTTCAGCCTGTTTTTTAAAGGATTTTGCAAGAATGCGATGATCGATAAACCGCCGCGGAGATACATTGCTTTTATATCCAATACCTTTTAAAAGCTTATACGACAGCTGATCATTTTCATGTAAAAGAGAGTCCCGATCGGCAACCCATGTTTTTGTAAAATGATCAAAACACGACGACCACCACACAACCGAATGATTTCGTTTTAATAAAGCGTCCACCACATGAGCGGTACGCATTTTTTTTGAGGGAGAAAATTTAGGTAAGGGCTCCCCTGTTTGAATAACCCAGATTTGTAGTGCCTTCACAAGAATAAAAACGTTTCTGCAAGTAGTAAAATTGAACGGAATTTAAGAAAAAAGTGTAAATGAGACGATTACATTTAGTCAAATTACTACAGGACACCCAGCGATACTGTTTTAAAAAAAACTTTGCTATACTCCAGACACCATGTCCGATCTGTCATCTATAAAAAAAACAACCCCTGTTTATCTTTTATTCTTTGTTCATCTGATGAAAGACTATATTGTTCCGGGAATTTCCATTTATTTTATAGGAGCCATACCACTTTACAAATCCCTAGATTTTCCGTTCTGGGCCATTTTCTGGCTAACCATCACCGTTATCATTGCTTTAATTTTATTTAAGGTATGGGCATCGCAGAGCAAAGGCTATACGTTTAGACCTCTTTCGGATTTTAGTCAGTATACGATTATCGGATTTTGCTGCTTGGCCTCCTTTGCCGGATATGCGTCAGGTGTTAACGGATTCCGATATTCCAACGAATCGATTGCAGCATCAGGAACTTTTCTCAAAATCTTCTTTTCTTTGTCGTATTTCAGCTGCCAGTTTTTGTTTCTGTATTATTTCTTCTATGACCATGACACCCTCAAGAAACATTCCCTACATAATTACATCAAAAAAGGTGGACTTATAACAGCCTTATTATTTGGGATTAACGGACTGTACACAGCCGTATTAAGTTTTTTAATTGCCATAACACTATTCTTCCCCCGGCTTCTGCTTCCTATTTTTTTCAAGGAAAAAACAACATTTGGAGCCTTGATTAAACGACTCGTTTTTATGAGTACATTTTTTATTTTCCTTATTGCCTATATTCCAACGGTACTTAAAATTGGCGCTTATGTAAAATACGGAAGTACTGTTGAAATGGATAGCATTGATGTAGATAAACACATTGAACTTTCTTTTGCTATTGGCAGAATCTCCCCACATTATTACAGCCTTCTCCACAATCTGGATTTTGGAGCATTTAGCATTAACTTTACAGATATGGCCAACAATCTCAATGAACCACTAAAAAGTTTTTTTTTCAGATTCGACACGCTAACAGGTGGTTTTTTTAACCTGCAAAAACCAGATTATGGCAGTGTAAGTCGGATTAACCTCGAATTAATTGCTGATTATAGTTATAACGAACGTGAAGGAACAGCACCAGGTTTATTTGGAGGTTTTTTCCTTGTATTTCCATTTCCTTTAAACTTTCTATTTGCAGGGCTATTCACACTCTGGTTTCTTAAGATTATGTACAGATTTTTTTATCCGGTGAAACTCCAGCTTACCTTTCTTGGATTTGTTCTGGTTGAATTTTTCACATCCATTTATACATTTTCACCTATCGATTTTCTAACGGTTTTTGATGAAGCCTTTATCATGCTCATTGTCCTAATGATTTTTCAATATGTGTGTATCAAGCCTGTAAAAACAAACCCTGCAATGCCCCTGGAACACCCAGAAATAGCTACGTAATATATTTATTTACCATCATGTAATACGCAGATGTCCTGAAAAACAAAAAGCCACACATGGCAAGCAGGATATAAAATAATCCACCAAAATAAGATCCGGCAAGCAATAAACCTCCCACACAAAACCAGAAGGCAGCATCCACATACAACATGGGTTTAAATAGGTTTTCCCAGTACAAAAGCTGCTGGGGAATGATAATCAAGGTGTACATAATTTGTGAAAAAGCTATAAGAGGCAGGTAAGAAAACTCAACCATGTCCCCGCCTTTCGAGATCATTTTTGCAAAAATTCCGCAGCCAACTCCCAAAATCGTTGAAATTCCCAACGTGATCCAGAATGTTTTGTTTCTAAAAATAGAATCCAGGGTCAGTTTTTTGTTTAAAAAATCCTGGCGTCGAGGCGAAAAAAAGTAAAAATCCATACCCATTTGAATCACAGAAAAACCGGTTACCACAATCATAAATACCGGGAGAATGTCTTTTGAAAACCTCAAAATAAAAATTCTGTCCAGATAGCCAATCATGGTGGACATCAGCAATAACACCCACAACCAGCGGATGTCGAACAAAAATTTAAAGGATTTTTTCAGCGTTTTCCAGCGTTTTTCGACCAGCACTTTTTTAAGTCCGACAAAAAATAGAGAAGGAACACTGAACCCAAAAACCAGAAAGCTAACAACTGATAATCCTAAAATAATAAACCAGGACGGTGTGGATGTTCCCATAAAAAAGAATACAAAAAGGATGAACAGAATTTGAAAAAGTCCTTTTCCAGCACTGAGCCAGCCCCATTTTTCAAAACTTTTATTAAACAGCTCGAAACGCAGGACTTCATCGGCCAGTTTTTCAGAACAGAAAAATAAAACAGAGCACACCGCCACAGAAGCCAATCCGGATTTCATTCCCACGCACAAAGCAATACAAATACCAACAAGGCCCATAATCAGTAAAGAGAAAAAATAATTAAAAAAGGAAAGCCCAACCAGAACCCGATCGTCGGAAAAACGCTTCAGGTAGTAATTGCGGTGAACATCAGCGGAAATAGCCGACATGGCCAGTGCAGAGGACAACATCGCCACGCCAAGATGCACAGAGGTTTTTGTGAGGAAATAATTATTGGCCAGAAACAATAAAAGCGGTCTTGACCCTACTCCGGCCAAACGGCCAAACGTATACACATATTTACGACAAAAATCAGGTAGAGGCAGCATTTAGCCTTTTGTGGTTTTGAGGTAAGGATCGTTTAGAACAGGATCTCCGCAGTAAAGTGTTAATGCGTAACGGGTTCCGGTCTGGATAGGCATACCCCGGTGTAATCCTGATACATTGCAGAGAATAATAGTGCCCTGTTTTGCTGTAAATGTGGTAATTCCCTGACCTTCTTTAGCAATCGCGGTTGCTTCTTCATCGGTAAAGCGGTACTGGCCTGGTTTCATCAGACCTTTTTTAACCAGCGTGGATCTAAACGAACGGTTACGTGAGCCTGGAAGATATTGAAAAGGACCATGATCCATATCCACATCGGATAAATACACAATGGCTTTGAACTGCTGGGCAAAAGGAGAATCAAAATGCCAGCCGCCCCCGGATCCGAGGTTTCCGGTTTTAGCGTAAATTTTTGCGCCTAACACAGTCTTTTCAGCATGGCGTCTTCCCGTAAAATATTTTCTTACGGACTCTAACATCGGGTGATTTAAAAAGGTTTTTCCTACCGTGGAATGATCTTCGTAGTGGAAAAAACGGTAGTCAGTTTTATCGGGATCTACCCAAAAACCATGGGGTTTATCCGGGCGTTCGCATAAGGCATCAATATCCTTGCGGCCTTGCTCACATTCTTCAGGGGATAAAAAATTCTCCAGAACAATGTAGCCGGAGGTATGAAGCGCGTTCAGAATATGAGAAATATCATGAGGTGGTTTTAAAAGAGATTGTCTGAAACAAAAGCGACGTGTTGACTCTAAAATATCATAAAGATAATGCATGTTTTGGTTCATAGGCATTAGTGTACAGGAGAAAGCCAATTCGCTAAAGGGGCGCGTTTGACATGTTTTCCGTCGTAAAAATCCTGAGTGTGAAAACCAAGAGGTTCGGGATCAATTCCGCCGATAAAAGTGATGTTTAATCGATTGGCCACGTCATGAAAATAAGACATTACCGGGAGGATAACAGCATATTTGGGATCGGATGTAATGAGTTTATAAGTGGCAGGATGATAAGGCGGCAGAAGGAACACAACGGTGACGCCGTCTTTTTGCATAAGCTTGAGCAGGGATTCAAACTGCTGCTGCATGGCAGGGTCGATAGCGGAAAATCGGGAAAATTCGATTAAAAGAGGGTTGGCTGCGTCTTTATCGACGTCGGACTGGGTCATTTCCCTGTATTTTTTTCCATAGGAAATGGATCCGTCACAATGTTTGACCTGGGTATCTTCGGTAAAGCGGGTTGTAACGACATAATCCTGCTTAGGTAGATGGCCTCGGTTTTCGGCAAAAGCCTGAAAAGATGCTTGAAAATACGTGGCGGAAAACAACTGCATCACTTTTAGATTTTTCAGATAATCCACATACTCTTTTAAAGGGAGGCTGTAGCCTAAAAACGCCATACAGTCCTTGTAATCGTGAAAATACGACATATACCGCTTTTCTTCGTTATTGGCATTTAAAAACGACGGATCAATCCCGATATAAATGGTTTTTGGAACCTTGTTTTGTTTTCTGTAAAGCCAGTACAGGGCCATCATATCGGGAAGTGTGGCACGGGAAACGCCGTTATTAAAAAAGGAGGAGGTATTTGCCATGACGGAATCTACTTCCATGGTTTTGCTGGATCCAAAAATCACAACCTCTCTTGCCGGGAAGTGTTCAATACATTTTTTTTGCAGGATACGATCATCACAATTACTTAATCCGGCAATGTTTTTCTTGTCGGAAAAATGGCCAACGATGGTGTCGTAATAGGAGTCTGAAACAAAAATTTTTGCTGGATCAACCATAAGATTAACAGCAGCCATAATGGCCAGTATCGGAGTAAAAAAGAATAGTAATTTGAGTATGTTTTTCATCATTAAAACTTAAAATAAATAAATTGATTGGCCGAAAATGAGCCTAAAACCAGAATAGCAGCAATCAAACCGTAATAAATCCCCAGACGAAGCACAACAGGCATTTTACGCAGTTGCTCTCCCAGTGGGAAATGATAGTGGATTAAATCAACGGTTAATAAAAACAAAATACCGGCAACGCCAACCAGGATTTTCCACAGTTTTAAAACATCCAGCAAACCAGCGCCGTGGCTGTTAAATAAGTGCGTCACAATGTAACAGGCATTAGGTAGCTTGTTTGCCCAAAAAATCATACTGAAACTCCATACTAAAAAAACAATGACAGAACTGCAGACATGAAAGATAACCGGATGTATTTTTTTTGAAAGTTTTTTTCGCTGCTTTTGCGTAACTAATTCAAAGACTATCCATCCTCCTTGAATAGCCCCCCACGCTACAAAAGACCATGCGGAACCATGCCAAAGACCACTAACCAAAAACGTACATAAGATACTAAAATAAACAGCGTTTATACCCCAATCCCGGGTTGCAATCGTTAAAGGCGTAAATAAATAATCATTAAACCACGACGATAGAGAAATATGCCATTTTTTCCAAAGATCCGATAAAGTCTTTGCAAAATAAGGTGTGTTGAAGTTTTTAATCAAATCAATCCCAAACATTCTTGCAATGCCAACGGCCATATCAGAATAGCCTGAAAAATCAGCATACAGCTGAAACGAATAGAGTATAGTTGCTATGATCAATGTCATTCCATTAAAACCTGTCGGAGAGGCATAAACCGGACTAACAAGCTCGGCCAATCTATCCGCAATTACTGCTTTTTTAAACAGTCCCCAAAGTACAAGCTGAAAACCAGATATTATTTTTTGCCAATCCCAGTTTTTTTTTGTGGAAAATTGAGGGATAAGCCGGTGGGCTCTCTCGATGGGGCCCGATAAAGCCAAAGGGAAAAACGACAAGAACAAGGCATATTTTCCCAAATGCGTTTCAGCTTTTTGCCCACGATACACATCTATCAAATACCCAACGGATTGAAAGGTATAAAACGAAATCCCAACCGGTAAAATAAGGTTAAGAAGAGGTAGAACTCCGCCATAGCCAAAAACCTGTGAAAGCTGGTTAACATTTTCAGCAAAAAAATTAAAGTATTTAAAAATAAAAAGCTGTAGAATCGGAGCTAGAATTCCTAAAAGAAAAACCACCGTTCGGCGTTTTCCCTGTTGGATTTCAATCCCTCTTGCAAACACATAAGTAACGCAGGTAGTCAGCACTAAAATAAGTACAAAAACCGGTGAGAATGACGCATACACAAAATAGCTGCCCAACAAAAGAAAAAACCATCTCCATGTAAAGGGAACTATAAAAAAAATAGAAAAAATGAAAATAAAAAAGAATAAAAATTCCTGGGAATTAAATAACATTCTGCGCCTGATTCAAAATCGTTTTAGCCATTTTTCGACTAACTGTTCGGCCATGGAGATGGTCAACTCCGCCTGTTACCAAAATCTTCATGGTAAAATCCCAATTTGAATCGATCCTTTTGCAACTTTTACCTGATTTTGGTTCGAAAAAATAAAGGTACATTCGATCATATTCACCGCTTCTGAAAAATGAGAAACAGTCGCTGTAAAATCTAGGATATCATTTAAATAAAACGGTTTAATAAAGTTAATGGATTGAGACAAACAAGCCACATTTTTTATCGGCAGCATTTCACCTACAAAATAAGATAAAAACCCATTCAGCATACTGCCATACATTAACTTACCTTCAAATCCTTTGGACCTTGCAAAAGCATCATCTGTATGTAAGGGGTTTTTATCTAAAAATAAGTCTCGAAAACTCAGATAAAATGCATCACTCATTTCAAATTGTTTTTTAAACTGATCGCCAATTTTCATGACTTAGTTTAATTTTCCAATAATGGAATCGGCCATTTCTCCGACATTTTTAAAGCCTTGAATTTCGCCAGAATCAAAACGAATTTTAAAATGTTTTTCAATAGCGACAACCAGCTGAATATGACTTAAAGAATCCCACTCTTCAACATCGGCACCCGTTGTTTCGCGCTGGATATCCAGATCATCATTATCCAAAACATCTTTAAAAATAGTATTAATATCCTGCATGATCGTGTTAGACATGTGTGTTTCTCCTAATAAAATGAGGTGTTTTTTGATAATCAGAAATTTGCAACTCCCATTGGGTTTCACTCACTGGCTTAAATCCAAAGTCCCTGTACAGATCTTTTACGAGTCCATTTTTTACAGTTGACAGGTACTCTCCCACAATTTTAGCAGATCTGACCTGACTGGCAATAGCCACCATCTCTTCAAAAATGAAGGCTTCCATTCCTCTTTTTAAAACACGGCAGCTCATAATCAGGGTATCTACAAATAAGGTATCGGATTTTTTTTCAAGGATAAACAGGCCGATCAGACCGTGGTTTCCAAACTTATCCTCCAGGCAAAAATAGCGGGTTACAAACGCCGGATTTGAGGCGAGACTGGCAACCTGATCATCGGAATAGCGAACGGTTCTTAAATTGAACTGGTTGGAACGCTGAGTGAGCTGGGCTACCCTGGGAATATGAAAGGCATCGAAAGGTTCGGCAATGGCGACCATGCCCAGGCTTTCGAGGAAGCTTTCAGAACTCGTAAAAGACTCTTCAAAAACTTTTCGTTTGGCTTCTTCTTTGTATTTTTCCGTTCTGACTTTATCTTCTTCGGATGATGAGGATGCCGTTTCAAACAGATTTTGCTCGATTAAAAAGCGAAGGTATTCGGAAGGATCTTCAGGAAGTTCGGGCACTACAACATCGGGCAGGGATTCACGCACCATGTTACGCTCAAACGGGTTGTCGTCGATGAATACCATGGAATCAAATCCGATATTCAAAACGGTCTGTATGCTTTTAATATTATCGACTTTGTTTTTCCAGTTGGCATAAAACAACACAAAATCGTCTAAGGTTAAAACCATATCCGGGTGGCTGGTAAACGGCTCTTTTGCATTTATTTCTTCATTTTTACTGCAAACGGCCAGCAGAATACCTCTGTTTTTAAGCTCTTTTGCCCATTGCTGAACAGCGGTAAAAGCCATTCCGCCGCTGAGGTGTCCAATTTGAATATTTTGAATCCCGTCATCACCTATAATCCCGCCCCAAAGCGTGTTGTCCAGATCCAAAATCAAACATTTGGCAATTTTACCCAACTGGGCCTTCAGGCTATCCCCAACCTGTTTAACCACATGACATAACCCATCAACAGAAAAAACCATCTCCGAGCTGTAATAAAACCGGGGATCAAACATAAATTTATAGCCAAGCTCTGAGGTCAGCAAGGCGATATCCGTGATAAACAAGTCGTTATACCGCTGCGCGAGGTGCATCAAGGCCACGTTTAAACTGCGAATCTGAAATAAAAAAGACTCTGAGGCTTTATTGCTGAAGTTGCCAAAAATGCGGTCATCAACCTCAGAGAAATTAAAAAACAGAACTTTTGAAAGTCCGTTTTGTTTCAGCTGGTTGTACACAGCCTCCAAGTGAGTGGCCTGTTTTTCAGAAAAATCAGACCGCGATGAAGGGTCACTGCCATAAAACGCTTCTTTTAATTTTTCTGATGTATACCCAACAATCACAACATCAGGAGAAAAATGGTAAAGTTCGGAATCAGACTGAAAAACCTGTAGATCAATCTGACTGAATTCGGCCTCATAGATATTAAAATTCAAAGCCAGCTCGTAGCCATATCCTTTAAGAAGCTGACAAAAAATCTGTGTGGAAAAATCCCCTAAAACGGCAATCTTTACTTCTCTGAATGGAGAAAAATCTTTTTTTAGATTTCGTTTTAAATGAACCTGGGAGAACAACATAATTTGAGGCTAATTATACTATAAAATTGCTTTTAACGGAATATGTTTTTCAAGATACTCGTAAACGGTTTCAGCCTCTTTTGCCCATTGCAATGACGATGGAACAGCCTCTTCTTTGAGCAGCTCCCCGGGGAATTTATAGGCCTGAACCGACACCTTGTCGTAAATCACCGACAAAGTCAGCAGCGCCGTTGACATAAACGATACGATTTGAGTTGGAATACTGTCATTAAACAAACCAAATAATTCCACCGGATAATCCAGTTTTTGAACACGAACTTTGGGAAATTTTTCCACAATCAACGCCAGTTTTTCAGGGCTTTCCTGACGATGTGGAATATACACCACGGATTTATCGGAATACTGATCTACAATATGCTGAAATAAATTAAAATAATCATCTGGATTTTTAAGCCCCGGCTCTGCCCCTAAATACAGGATGGATTCATCGGTATAAGTGATGTGAGAAAAACGCTGTTTGAGGTAGGAGAAACGATTGGGATAAAGGGTTTGATGTTTAAACGGGGCAAACTCGAAAAAGGTAAAAAAATCGACAGCTGTTAGATCTGAAAAAAAATGTTGGATCACAATGGAAGAAGTTCCATCATCGATCAAACACTGCTTTTTTTTATCAAATAGCCTGTAAATTGGCTTAAAAAACGGAGAGAAATAATCTCCGATGAGGATGTGGGAAAACCGTCTCGCCATCAGAAAAAAAAAGCTGTACACACCTAAAATTTTAAGATAATCAAACAGGGCTTTCTTTGCACCGCCAATGTAAACCGAACATAAAACGTGTGGTTTTAAATCAGGAAAAATATCCAGAACTTTCTGGATCTGAACACGATTCATATCCGAATAGCGGATAAAAACGGCCCAATCAGCTATCCCGAAAAATCGGACAGCTTCCTGGAGGCACAATAACTGGAGAGGCGACTCTACAAGACCGAGGTATCGACCTTTATCCGTTGGCATGATCCCAGATCGGATGTTTCAATACCCATTTTCCTGAGGCGTCTGTTTTCCAAAGATGAGGCGTTCTGGCGTTTTCGATAACCTCTAAAAACCGCTCTTTTGTAATCTGCATATAATCGAGGCAGTCTTGAAGATAGATTTCGGGATATTCGCCATCAAAACGCTTAATCAGATACAGGCCTTCTTCACGGGTAATATCCCCGTTTCGAATTTCCTGAGCCGTATCGTAAGTACAACGCCCGATGCCAAATTTCACGTAAGTTGTGTAGTAATGCAGCCAGTCGATTTTATCATCGATAGACGAATATTTGCTGTAACTGCCTTCGGTTCTAAAATCGTTGGGAAGAAAATCAGAGTTTTCAATGGAAAAATAATAGGTGCCCTGAGGATGCCATTTGATGTAATAACCCAGGTAATGAACCTCTGTTTTAACACGTTCAATTTCATACGGATTAATAGGCAGATAGGCTTCAAGATCAGCGAGGCTAAAGCCATATTCTTTCATCAATTCTTTTGCACCCACACCGCCCAGATAAATATCATCCAACAAGGATTCTGCTGCATAATATTTGGTATCGCGGGTTGGTTTTTCATTATCCTGAACAGCGTTTCCATATTCGGCTTCGTTTTCACCAAAAACAACCAAAGGAATGTCCATTAACACCGACATTCTTGGCGCCAGGTTTTTCTGCCCAAGAATAAACGGCTGGAACGGATGCGCCAGGTTTTCAAAGGCCAGACGGGTTAAAACCCGGTGTACTTTTTGGTTCGGCCAATAGGTAAAGTTGGCAAATCCGGCACGCAACCAGGTTTCAAAGTTACGGCGACCCACTCGGGTATACAATTGAGGCGGCCAGGTCACTGTTATAGGGTTCATATTGTATTTATATTTTAAAACGTGGGCAGCCATAACGCTGTCTTTCCCACCGCTACCAGGCACGATAACATCAAAACGGCCATCGTTGCGGCGGTATTTATCGCAGAGTTCTGCCAGTTGTTTTTCACGGGAATCCCAATCGATACCGCTTCTTTTTTTCTCGGCAAACCGGCAGGCTTCACAAATGCCGTCATGGTCAAACGAAATCGGACGCTTTTTTTCTCCGGGCTTATTTTTAAATTCAACTGTAGACGACGGACGTTGGTTGTTCATCGTACAGAGTTTGCAAAACTTTACATCAAGCGGTAATCCGTATTTTCCAAATTCTTCAGCAGCCATACTTATAACTCCAAAAAGTTTCTAAAGATTGTTTGACCAGGCTCACGGCTTTTTTCAGGGTGAAACTGAACGCCAAATACATGTTGTTTATGAACAGCTGAAACAAAGGTATGTCCGCCGTATTGCGTCAATGCTGCAACATCACGGTAATTCACCATTTCATAAGAGTGCATAAAATAAAAATCATCTTGAGGTTGAACGCCTTTAAAAAGCGGACAAGTTGAGGTTGTCTGCTGGATTTTGTTAAAGCCCAAATGCGGAAGTTTGTCCCTGCATTCCACTTTTTTCACTTCAGCGTCAATTAAATTAAGGCCTTCGGTAACCCCATACTCAAATCCAAGTGAGGCTAAAAGCTGCATTCCCAGACAAATACCCATCACCGGTTTTGTCTCGGCAAAGGTACGAATCGCCTGAACCACGTTTTTCTGGTGCAGGGTGGCCATGGCTTCGGCAAAAGTTCCCACTCCGGGGATAATCAGTTTTTCAATGTGATCGAGGTCTTTTGGTGACTCAATCAGAACCGGTGTCCAGCCAAAACGGCTAACGGATTTTTCAATGCTTAATAAATTTCCTGCTAACGATAATCCAACTAATCCTACTTTTTTCATGAGTGGCTCCCTGAATTCACAACACGCTTAATGTCGGAAAACGATACTTTTCCATAATGGAGCACGCTTCCAAAGGCTATGCCTGAAGGTTTTACACGAGCAACCAGAGCTTTTATATCTTCCAAAGAACCAGCTCCGCTGCCAGCCACAACCGGAACCGGAACATCAGAGACAACACGGTCGATAAGTTCGATATCAAACCCGCGCTGACGGCCATCTGTATCGACAGAGCTTAGCAGGATTTCCCCGGCACCACGTTCTACGGCTTCTTTAGCCCAATCACGCACGGATTTTCCACTTCGTATACGGCCACAATCGCTGTAACATTCCCAGTATTCGGGCTCCCACTGCTTGGCCTGAATATGTACCACAACAGCCTGAGACCCAAATACCCGAGCCAGTTTATCAATAATGGACGGATCTTCCTGCAATGCAAAGGTGTTAATCACAATTTTATCGGCACCGCCATGGAAAAGCATGGACGCATCTTCCACACTGCGAATGCCTCCGCCAACAGCAAAGGGAACCTGTACCGTTTCAGCCGACTGGCGAATCAAATCAAAAATAATGGGACGGCGATACAGACTGGACACAATATCAATATAAAAAATTTCGTCAGCACCCTCTTGGGAATATTTCTCTGACAAAACATGAGGCGCATCTATTTTTTTCACACCCTCAAAATGAACGGGTTTTACAACAAAAGGAGGTTTCACATCCAACCTGGCAATAACACGTATAGGCATTAAAACGTCCTGACTAAAGAATTATTTTGAGCTCAACACTGTACAACAAAACCAGTAACATCGTCAAATTATGACGTTCTGTTTTACCCTCTAAAAAAGCTTTTTTTCAAATCGATTGGAGTCTTTATTTTTTTAAAAACATCCACGATTTTTTCAGCCGCTTTTCCATCTCCGTAAGGGGAGGTTACGGTTTTCAACATCGTTTGAAACGAAGGAGAATACAGGGTTTGAATAGCATTTTGGATGTCTGCTTTTTCCGAACCGCAGTTGATGATACTGTCCGCCTGCACACGTCCGGTCTGGCGAGCTCCGATATTGATGGTGCCTATTTTAAAACTGGGAACCTCGATAATACCGCTGGACGAATTTCCGATTACACCGTCTACAACACGTAGCACAGACAAATATCTCAACGCACCCAAAGAGGCAAACAGATACACCGGCTTTTCACGGCGGAACTGCACATACTCTTCGAGGATTTTGTTGATAATACGACCTTCGGCATCGGCGTTGGCTTTGGTGAAAATAAGGGTGGTATCGGTGAGAGTATCCAGGGCATCGAGGAGGTTTTTGATATGGGTTTCGGATTCTCCAGGTGATAAGGTTTCGGGATGATAGGTCACAAGAAGATTTGAACCGGATAAACGGATACCCAACTCGTTGCACAAGGTGTCACGATCAAGCAGAGGTAAAGATTTAAAATTATCGATACTTAAAGAACCTACGTTAAAAACTCTATCCGGAGATTCACCAAGCTGCACGATAATGTCTTTGGCAATTTCCGTAGAGGGAAAATGAAGATAACTGAGTTTTGTAATGGCATGACGAAAGGCATCGTCTGTAGCGCCCTGAGTAAGGTCGCCGCCACAAAGATGGGCAACGGGGATGGATAAAATCTGGGCTGTTTGAGCTGCGGCAAGAGCTTCGTAACGGTCTCCAAGTACAACCAGCATATCCGGTTTGAGTCGCAGCAGTGCATCGGAAAAACCGATCATGCCCAATCCCATGGCCTTACAGACACTGTGAGGCGTATCGGAACTGAGGAGGATGTCTACACGTTCGGAGGTATCAAATCCGTCTTTTTCGATTTCACGTACCGTATAGCCAAATTCCGGAGACAAATGGGATCCGGAAATCAACAGCGACACGTTAAAGGATTCTTTTTGAAGCTGAAATAATAAAGGGCGAAGCAACCCGTATTCGGCTCTTGTTCCGGTAAAGACACAGATTCGTTTCATTAGTAATTCTCCAATTCGGAAGCAAGAATCAGATCGTTTTCGTTATACGATGTTTTAGCGGTTTTCCCCAGCAACTCCTCCCAGCGGAAAGGACTAATCCCGGTTCCGGGCCGCTTGCAGATAAGATTTTTTTCCGTAAACACCGTTCCCTGCGGAATAGGCCCGGCCGCCACCACACTTTTCTTCGCAACCAGAGACACTTCCTTCTCCATATCACGAAGCGCCTTGGTGCCGTCTCCCAGCCCAAGCTCTACATGTCGGATCGCAGAAACCATGGCCGCAAACTCGTGAGGCTCTATGGACGCCTTGTGATCGGGGCCCGGAAGCTGTTTATCCAGCGTAATATGTTTTTCTATGCAGGTAGCACCCAGAGCCACCGCCGCTACAGCAATTTCAATGCCTTCGGTATGATCCGAATAACCGGGTTTTACCTGACAAGCCTCCGCAATCGTCATCATGGCTTTTAAATTCACCTCTTCAAACGGACAGGGGTACGCCGTTGTGCAATGCAACACATGTAACTTATCTTTAGGCGTTCCATGCCTCAGCACAAAATCCACCACAAAACGAATCTCATCCAAAGACGACATCCCCGAGGATAAAATCATAGGCTTTTTTGTAGCAGCAATGCGTTTCAAAAGCGGCAGATTGGTTAAATCTCCCGACGATAATTTATAGCGTTTTACATCCAGCTTTTCCAAAAGTTCAAAACTGTCTTCATCAAACGGTGTGGATAAAAATTCAATCCCTTTTTTCTGGCAGATGTCTTTTAAAAAAAGGTGGTTATCCCAGGATAATTCCAGCTTTTTTAACATATCAAATTGAGACTCTTCAGCAGCCGTTGTCTTTTTTTGATACGCTGCCTTTGGAGCCGTTTTTGTAACCAGTTTTTCAGCCTTAAACGTTTGAAACTTTACGGTTGTTGCACCAGCTTTTACAGAGGCATCGATTAAACGTTCAGCCAAAGTCATATCGCCGTTATGATTCACGCCTATTTCAGCAATAATATCTGTTTTCATGATACTTTCCTCGCCGGACATCCCACATAGGTTCCAGCTTCCGTAAGAGATTGAGTCACCACTGTTCCCGCCCCTAGAATACTGTCCGAAGCCACCACCACACCGTGGTTAAGCACCGCCCGGCTACCGATAAAACATCTATCTCCGATGCGGCACTCCCCGTTTATAATCGCTCCAGTTGAAATATGAACATCGTTACCAATAACCACATCATGTTCAATAATCGCACCTGTATTAATAATTCCGTTTTTTCCAATTTTAGCCTCAGAGTTGATAACCGCATGGTGCATAACAATGCTGCCTTCATCAATAAACGCAAAAGAAGAAACAGTCGCTTCAGGAGAAAGTATTGGAGGCAGCTGTTCGCCTTTTTCTTTCAAAAACGCAAACAGTTCCATACGCCGCTTAGGCGATTTTATCTGCCCGATTCCAATAAAAAATGTAAATCCCCGGCCTAAATACTCAGGCAAGTCATCATCCGTACCCAAAACAGGAACGCCCATCACTGTCTGCCCTTTTGGAATTCGGCTATCCAGAATGCCTTTTATCGAAATATCCGGGCACCTCAAAATGACATCCAGACAGGATTTTGCATGTCCGCCGCCGCCTAAAATAATCAGAGGTTTTGAAACGGAATGCTTTAAAATCTCACTCATTCAGCAGCTCAGACCTTAAGCTTTTCCAGGGTTTTTTTATACTCTACCCATTCGCCAATATCCGACCAGGATTGCTCGCTGACAGGATAAACCGCCACTTTTCCACCTTGTTTTTTCACTTCATCCACCAAATGGGTCATGTGAAAAACAGTGTCTGGAGGAATCAGGTCCAACACCGAAGGATTTAAAATATACATCCCGGTATTAATCAGAAAATGATATTCAGGTTTTTCAACCATTTCTTTTAAAAAGCCGTTTTCGTCCAGCTCACAAATCCCATAAGGAATCTGATAGTGTTTTACGGAAGCTACCATTGTGATATCAGCCTGATTATTGTGATGAAGATGAACCAGGTCAGCGTAGTTTGATTTAATGAGAATATCGCAGTTTGTCACAATAAAGGGTCTGGTGATTTTCCCTTTCAAAAACTGCAACGCTCCAGCCGTTCCCAAAGGAACCGGTTCTTCAACAAAGGTAAGGGAATACGGTGGATTAAGCTCTTCAAAATAAGACCGGATAATTTTTGATTTATGATGAACTGTTAAAAAATATTCATCGATGGAATAATCCTGAAAATTCTGGATAATATGCTCGAGGATGGTTTTTTCGCCTACAGGCATGAGAGGCTTTGGTAAAACTGTTGTAAATGGAGCCAGCCGCGTTCCAAAACCGCCAGCCATAATGACTACAGGTAAATCCAGTTTTTCCTTTGTGCGGATATCCGATTCATCATCAGATAAATCATCCCAAAATAATAAATTTTCAATTTTTCGTTGCGCATTTAACACAGGAATACACTCCAGTTTGTCGTCTAAAAGTTTATGTTTGATTTCGTTTCTATCAAACGGATAAGACACCGTGTAGGGATGATCATTAAACACGCTGGCAATGCTGCCTTCCAGGGCACCTCCGGATAAAATCCAGCGCCGCACATCTCCGTCTGTAAGCGATCCTTCCAGACAGCCGTTCTCATCTACAATAAACAGAATCTTGCCGCCTGCCGCATCCAGCTGAGCCATTGCCTGCTTTACCGTAAGTGTTTTTTTAATACAAAATTGCTGGATATTTGTCATGATTTGAGCTCAAATTATAAAGCATTTTCAGGATGATGTAAAATTTTTGATGCGATGGCTTCGGCACAGGTAAAATCCAGCGCAGTATCTACATCGACAGAGCGTTCCGGCGGCATTACGTAGGCATAACCTCGGGTTTTGGACAGAAAAGCATCATGTTTTAAAAAGTAAGAGGTTTTTGTGATGTAAACCGCTCCGTTGAGGCGAAAAAAAGGACCTTTTTGACGTTTGTCGGCGTTTGCAAAATGGGTGAGAGACAACGAATCGGGAACGGGATGACACCAGGACGGCGGACAAGGCGCCGCAGAAACAGACACCACGCTGGATGCCTCTTTTTGCCGATAAAGTTGAACCGCCAGTTGAACATCCTCAGCCGTTCTTAGCGGAGAGGTGGGCTGCAGCAGAATAATCGACTCGAAGGTTTTCCCCTGATTTTTTTTATACCAGTCCAACGTATACCGTACCACATCCTGGGTCGATGTTTTATCTTTCCCCAGTTTTTTCGGCCTCAGCCCAGGCACAAAAGCCCCGTAGCGTTTCGCAACAGCTGCAATCTCATCATCATCGGTAGACACCATCACATCCGCAGAAACTCCGGCTTTTAACCCCGCCTCAATAGACCAGGCAATCATGGGTTTTCCCAACAAAGGCAGCACGTTTTTACGCGGCAACCGCTTGCTTCCACCTCTTGCAGGGATTAAAACGAGGAACTCGGCTGTCATAAAACGCAGGTCTGAACCACATGCTCCGCAAACGGAATAGAGCAGGTAAAGGCCGGAGAAATCGCATTTAAAACATGCACCTGATTCTGATGCTTCACCACCTTAAAATCCATAACCAGCTCGTGATTATCCACATTCACAAGCTGAGGCCGAATCCCCACTTTCAAACACGGCTCCAGATCCTCTGGGGCCAGCGATTGAACCAGCTGTTTAGCATCCTGATAAAAAAAGTGTTTTAAATATTTTTGAGGCTCCGTAAACGCAATATTTCTAAATTTTGGATTTTTACACAGCAGCACCCACTCCCGCCACAAAATACTGAAAGCTTCGGACGTAATGCCTTTCATCCCATGGTAATGCTCTCGCCCAAACACAGGAATAGCCGTCGGCCCCACGTAAACGGATTGATCAATAGTTCGGGTAAAATGAACACCCAAAAACGGATTTCTTAAATCCGGAACCGGATAAATACTGCCTCTAACCAGGTTCGGCTTTTTAAATAACTGATAAATACCTTTAAACGGAATAAATCGATACGACAAACTGGTTCCAAACGCATGCGCCAGTTTATCGGCGTAAGCTCCGGCCGCATTGATAAAAGTTTTAAATTTAAAGACGCCCTGAGTCGTTAGAATTTCATCAGAAGAGGCTACAGATTTAAACGCACAGTTGTAAAAAAATGTGGCTTTTCCCGTTTGATTGAGGTCATGAATAAGAGATTTTAAAATGAGTTTTGGATTAACAACGGCCGTCTCGGGAGAATGCAAGGCAGCTTCGGTTGATTTGGCAAAAGGCTCCAGCTCCTGAAGCTGCTGCAGCGAAATAAGAGAGGCAGAAATCCCATTGGATGTCGCCTGATTGAGAAGCTTATACAACGTTTCAACTTCTGCCTGGTTCTTGGCCACAATGACTTTCCCGGTTTCATCCAGAGGAAGATTTTTTTCTTTACAATACGCTTTTAACCGGCGGTTGCCTTCAAGACAGAATTTGGATTTTAAAGTCTCAGCCGGATAATAAATGCCCGAATGCAAAATCCCGCTGTTTCGTCCGGAGGCATGCACGCCAGATTCCGGTTCTTTATCCAAAACAGCGATGTTAAAATCCGTCTGTTTTGTCAGTGCCCAGGCGATATTAAGCCCAACAATGCCGCCACCACAAATGACGACATCAAAAGTTTTTGAGTTCATGAAAGCGGAACGCTGCTTGGGATATTCACCAGACGATCTTCAAGCCACAGCGTGTTCTCGAGCAAATCGGTCTGGCAGGATTCAAACATGGCCAGTTTATGTAACGGCGTCCAGATTGGGCGTGTCATAATGCCGGCGGCGTTGGTTTCTTTTAAAAACGCATCACGCTCTTCAGCATTGTTTAATAAAACGGCATTGAGCCAGTAATTTCCTGTTGTACCCGCTCTTTCCGTAAAAAAGGTATACGGTGTAGCATCAAAAAACCTGGAATACGTTTCCGCAACACGCCGTTTTTTCTCAAGTAAAACATCCAGATATTCCAGCTGAGCACAGCCCAAAGCCGCATTAATATTTGGCATGCGGTAGTTATACCCTATATCATCATGTGTGTAATGCCAGGGGTGAGGAATTTTGGCCGTTGTCGTAATATGTTTAGCCTTTTTTCCAAGCTCCACATCGTTTGTCACAATAATACCGCCGCCGCCTGTGGTTACAATTTTATTTCCATTAAAACTAAAGGTTCCCAGTTTTCCAAAGGTTCCCAGATGCTGGGATCCGTTATAGCTCCCCAATGCCTCAGCCGCATCTTCCACAACCGGAATGCCATAGCGATCACAAACCGCGATAATCTCCTGAATCCGCGCGCTATGACCAAAGGTATGCATGGGCACACAGGCCGCAATCCGTTTTCCGGAGTATTTGTTATAACAGCCATCTTCTTTTCTAACGGCATGTTGGGATAAAAACGTGTCCAAGGCTTCCGGTGAAAGCCCTAATGTATCCCGATCGATGTCTACAAAAACAGGCCAGGCGCCGCAATATCGAATCGCATTAACGGTTGCCACGAAGGACACGGACTGTGTTAAAACTTCGTCGTCGTGACCCACTCCGGATAGAATCAACGCCATATGAAGGGCCGCTGTTCCATTCACAACCGCAACTGCAAAAGCAGCCCCGGTTTTTTCTTTCATATCCTGCTCAATTTTATCAACAAATTTACCTACCGATGATACAAATGTCGTATCAATACACTCTCCAAGATAGGCTTTTTCCTTACCTAAAAATACCGGAGCGTGTAAGGGAATAAAGGCTTCAGGTTCGTTATAAACCGTGCGGACACACTGAATAAAATCGTTAAACATGCAAAGCCATTTCAGGCGTTGTGTTGTAGTAAGACGGATGAGCCGGATCTGAAATCAAACGCATCGATAACATGTTCAACATTTCATCCACAGATTTTTCAACCGTAAAGATATTTTTAATCGTCATAAAACGCTGGAGTTTTGAAAAATCCACCTGATAATCTCTGGTGTCGCCACCTTCTCTTAAAATATCAATATTTACTTCTGGAATTTTAGCCTGAACTGCTTTTGCAATACGGATTTTTTGATAATTTTCGCCTTCAAATCCAATATTAAAGACTTGATTTTTAAGCCCATCAAACTGACCTAAAATAGCCGTTAAAACACGAGCAAGGTCAAAAACGTGAATGTAAGGACGGTACGATTCAGGCAAGAAAATATCGATATATTTATCTCTAAAACCTTTTAAAGCAAAATCGTTTACCGTAAGATCAAAACGCATTCTTGGAGACACCCCATAAACAGTTGAAAGACGGCCAATCACCCAGTTTAAACCAGAGTTTTGCTGAAGATATTGCTCGATTTTCACCTTGGTATCCGCATAAGGAGACAACGGCTTTAACGGCGTATCTTCCGTTGCAAGCTGAGAGGCAACACCATAATTCGAGCAGGTTGATAAGAAAATAAATCCTTTTACCTGATTAGCTTTACAGGCTTCAATCAGCTGCACAGAATCGGTATAGTTTGTTTTTTGAGTTAGTTCAGGGAATTTGTTACTTGCTGGCTCACCCACAATCGCAGCAGTATGGAATACAAAATCCACACCTTTAAGTAAAGAGTCTATAAGAGGCTTATCGCCAAAATCGCCACGAACAAAATGATAATTTGGATTACTTAAATGCGCCAAAGGAATATCCTGTTTAAACCAAAGAACATCCACCACTGTTACATGATGACCTTGCTCCAACAACATATTTACAAGTACCGAACCTACGTATCCTGCCCCACCTGTCACAAGAATTTTCATTAAAAAGCCTCCGGAATTCTATTTGAAATGAACTAGAGAAAAGTCTAACATTTGAGGCTAATAAAGTAAACGAAAAAAGACGTTAGTGTGATTTTTTTACAAAAGGTATCTGTGATTTTAAACGGCGAATTTCTTCCGAATAAACAGGTACTGTTTTTTGGAAAAATTCAACCAAAAATACGGATAAAATACCAAGGATAGTTCCCAGCAAAAACCCGGCTACCACCATCTGGCCACGTTTTGGCCTGATTCGGGTTTCGGGCACAACAGCAGTATCGATAACCTGAAGCTGGGAATATCCCTTAGCCTCCTCAAGCTGCATGGTTCTGTACTGCTGCAGCAATACCCGATACACCTCTTCCAAATACTTTAAATCCCTTAATTTTCTAATATATTCCTCGCCTTTTTTAGGAACCTGATTGGTAGATAAAATTGGGGAAGATGACGATCCCTGAGCATTTTCTATACGAGACATCTGCGCATACAATTCCCGGATTTGAGACTCCAGCATAGCTCTGTCACTGTTTTTTGCCGTAGCATAGGTTTTTAAAGCGCTGAGCTGAACTTCACGCTGAACAATCTGGCTTCTGATTTGCATAATAGAGGTTATGGAGGCCTGAACCTGATCATCCACTTTAATAACACCGGATTTTTCCTGATACTGCCTTAATTCTGTCTCTGCCTGCGAGAGCTGCTCTTTCACTTTATCGAGTTGATCCTCATAAAACTTTCTGGACTGAGCCGCCTGTGCCGCATTAATCTGAGTATGAACCTGCTGTAACACCTCAATCAATCCATTGGCTATTTTTGCAGAACGCTCTTTATCTCCATCCTCAACGCTGATAGTGATAATGTTACTTTTCATATTGAATTTTGTTTTGATCTGGGCAGACAGCTTGTTTCTGGCCTTTTCCAGGGAATCGGTGTCGTAAACAGACAGCAGCTTCTCCCGATGAATCACCTCATCCAAAACGCGGCGGCTTTTAACCAAGCCTAAAATAAACTCGGAGACATTAAACCCGCCGCCAAGCAGTGACGATCCCATCTGGGAAAACTGACCGCCCAAAGCCGCCAGATTACTGGATTGATTCTGCTGAGATGCAAAAACCTGGGCCACGCTGGCATACATCGGAGACAAGGTTAAAGACAACACAATCGACAAAACGGTTACACTGCAAACAATAAGAAAAAATAGCTTAAACCGTTTAAAAAAAACCTCTAAAGCCTCAAATACTGAGACAATGGCTTGATTTTTAACCGGATTAATGTCGTCAGCCACACGCTACCTCAACAAATACACAACAGTAGCCAGCGATACCGCAATCTGATAGACCGTTTGAGTAATATTCATTATATCTTTCAAGCTTTTTTCCTGTCTGTAATCTTCAGGCACCACGATAATATCTCCAGGCTGAATTTTGGGATAAGACCCTTTAAAAAAGAAAAGAAAGGTACCCGGAAATTTTTCGGAAGAGCCATCCGCATGGTAAACATAAGCATTGTCTTTATCCGCAGTAGGCAGATAACCTGCAGCCTGAGCAATATATTCTTCAGGAGATTTATTTTCGGAATAGGCAAAAGCGCCCTGCTTGTTAAACACTGAGCCCACCACATATACAACTTCAGGATTTTTTGGAATATGGATTTTATCGCCGTGCATCATGGTGATATCGTCTGAAGAACCTTCCATTTTAGACAACTGTTTAAAGTTAAGAGAAAGTCGGCCAAGGGATTTATCCGTTAAAATAGAGTTCAAAAGAAGCTCACGTTTGGCTAAAAAATTTTGATCCGTCATGTTATAGACATTATCTCCAAACGATTTTGCGGCATCCTGCTGAACAAGACGAATATCCGGTCTAAAAAACGATGCCCCTGGCAAATAAGCAAAGGTTGAATAGCCACCAGCACGCTTCAACACAGACGATAGCTTTTCACCTTTTTTAACCGAGTAAATACCCGGAAATCTAACTTCTCCTTGAACCTCTACAGAACCCAATACCTCCCACTCTGGAACCGTATGGACCAGAATCATATCACCAGGCTCAACTGCAATACTTTCAGACACGCTTTGAGAACCGAGTTGTGTTAAATCAATGGTTTTACGAATCACATCGGGGCCAGACTCTGTTACTTTTACCCGGGTCAGTTCCACGTCTTTTAATAACGAATTAGCTACAACACCTCCGGCAAAATCAATCAGCTCCTTCAAACGCATTCCCGGTTTATAGGCATATTCTCCCGGACGATGAACAGCCCCCGAAACCACAACAGAAGACTTGCTTTGAGCAACCGGATAAATTTTCAAAATATCACCAGGCTGAACAGTCAGTTGATCCAGCTTATCAAAATCTGTTTCAAAAAAAGTCTGGCTTTTATTATCCATAACCCGGCCAACTTGCAAACGTCCTTTATAGAAGAAATCTGTCGTTCCGCCGGCAAGGGCAATAACATCTTTTGCAGTTTTTTCTGTATCCAACTCATACACAGCCGGCCGTTTTACAAAGCCCGCTACAGCAATTTGAGGACCAACCGGATGAATATAAACCACATCTTCAGGCATCAAACGCACATCTTTGGACTTATCTCCAAACATAATAAAATCATATAAGCTAAACGTGGTTAAAACCTGCCCATTCCGCTTCACTTCAATTTTCCGCATAGACCCTGATTTAGAAGGCCCGCCACATTGAAACAAGGTGTTAATCAAGGTCGATAAAGACGAAATCTGATACGCCCCCGGCTGAGCCGCATGACCAACCACATACACCCGAATCGATTTTAAAGTAGTCATGGATACGCTTAAATCAAAACTCGAATAATATTGAGACAGCTGCTTCACTAAAAACGGTTTTAACTCGGAATATTGAAGACCTGACACGAACAAAGGCCCGACTTTCGGCAATAAAATACGGCCGTCTCTATCAACTGTAACATCCAGACTGACCTCAAAACGTCCCCATATCAACACTTTGAAGGAATCGCCAGGCCCAAGTATATAATCAGACCCTACAGGCCCGGAGCTTGTGTTTGAAAACGTAGACTCTTCGGAAAAAAACTCATGACCAAACGGTGTGCTGGTCAGCGTCACGTCCAATGTTGATGATGACTGTGAAAAAAACGAATCAAAAGTCGTTACAGACTGCACCGATTTTGATGATGATTTTTTTACTGATTTTTCAGGCGCTTGATCCTGTTTTTGCTCTTTTAAAAGTGAAGCCGTGTTTACATCTTTAGGTGCAGCCAGATCAGTCCCGCCGGATGTTCCAGAATTCAGACTTTGAGCAGCCTGCTGAGCCGACACTTTATAAGAGGTTGGAGATGACGATAAAGACGATGAATTTTCAAGCTGTTGTGAAAAGATAAAAAGAGGAAATACCCATATCAGAGAAGCAAAACCTAAAGCTTTATACAAAAAACGTGGCATAGTTTATCTTTCAAAGTAAAAATGAAGGGCTATCATACACTAAAGCTTTTTCAAATTCAATAAAATAGATTCTAAACAGCTGCATTTTGAACTTGTTCGGCTATCCATTTATACGTTGCATCCAGCCCGATTTTCAAAGGTTGAGTCGGTGCCCAGTTTAATTTTTCCTTGATTAAGGCATTATCAGAATTTCGACCTCGGACACCTAATGGCCCAGGTATATGATTAAGTGACAATTTTTTACCTGACAGCTCCATCACAATATCTACCAGCTTGTTAATGGATACCATTTCATCCGACCCAATATTTACAGGCCCAGTCCAGTCCGAGCGCATCAATCTCAACACACCTTCAAGACACTCATCGATATATAAAAAAGACCGGGTTTGAGAGCCATCTCCCCAGATTTCAATTGTTCCACCATTTTGAGCTTCAGCCACTTTTCTACACATGGCCGCCGGAGATTTTTCACGTCCGCCCGTCCAGGTTCCTTCAGGCCCAAAAATATTATGGAACCGCGCGATACGAACCTTCATGCCAAAATTTCTATGATACGCCAGATACAAACGCTCGCTGAACAGTTTCTCCCAGCCGTAGTCGCTGTCGGGAGCTGCCGGGTAAGCTGACGCTTCCGAACAGTTTGGATTTAAAGGATCAAGTTGATTATATTCAGGATAAATACACGCTGATGAGGAATAAAAAATACGACCGCAGTTTTGTTTTTGGCACAGTTCCAGCACATTCAAATTAATTAACGCAGAATTGTGCATGATTTCAGCATCATGAGCACCTGTAAAAATAAAGCCGGCACCGCCCATATCGGCAGCAAGCTGATAGACTTCATCAAAGGCCTGATTGATAACAGAGCTACACACCTGCTGATCTCTCAAATCACCGATAACAAACTCGTCTACAACGGTTTTGGAAAACTCTGGATAGTGAAGGTCAACGCCTTTTACCCAAAACCCTTCACGTTTCAAACGTTTTACCAAATGACTGCCAATAAATCCGCCCGCACCTAATACCAACGCTTTTTTCATAAAATGTACTCCTGAGGAACTGTTATAAAGCCCAGTCTATCAGCCGATTTATAAGGACTCAAGCGTGATTGGAGCAATAAACGTCCATTGTGTTTTTTTAATGGGATGTTCAAACGACAGATAAAACGCTTCAAGTTTTTGACCACTCGCAGAATGAGTTTTTGGGCCATACACCGGATCACCAATAACAGGATGCCCGATATGTGCCAGATGAACACGAATCTGATGGGTTCTTCCGGTAACAGGTTGCACCTCAAGAATGGTTTTTGTTCGATATCGCTTTAAAACCCGAACCAGAGACTGAGCTGGCTTTCCTCTTTCGATATCTGGAAATGTTTTCATGCGAATAGGATGATGGGGATCTCTACCGATGGGCCTGTCGATTTTGAATTCGTCTTTTAGCACATCGCCACGTACAACAGCCACATATTTTTTAGTTACTTTTTTCAATTTAAACTGCTCAACCAAAGCCGTATAAGCAGCCTCGGATTTGGCGATAACCATTAATCCGGCCGTATCCTTGTCCAAACGATGCACAATGCCCGGGCGTAAGGGGTCGGAACCTGGGGCCAGTGTCATGTAGGAGCCCAGTATCTGAACCAGGGTTCCGGTATCATTTTTTGTTCCGGGATGCACCACCATGCCTACAGGCTTGTAAATAACCGCTATGTCTTTATCTTCGTAAAACATACCCGGAAAACGGACTTTATTATACGGAGATTCAGGCTCTGGTTCGAGAACAGGTGTAACAACGGCTTCCAAAACAACTTTGTCTCCGGCTTTAATAACAAAACCTGGCTTTGTCTGAACAACAGCATTTACGGAAACTCCGCCATCCTGAATATGTTTTTTAGCCTCAGAACGACCTAGCTGTCCATGCTGAGTCAGGAACACATCCAACCGACAGCTTTCGTCAGGAAACAGCTCCATACTCAAGACTTCACGTCAGCTTTTTTAGGCCGACTCATAAAAATATCCAAAAATAAAAGCAGGATTCCTACATCAATACAAAAATCTGCAAAATTAAATACAGGAAAAAACGGCGTAACCACGTAATCGATTACGTAGCCTCTCACCAATCTATCCAAAAAGTTTCCAATAGCTCCAATTAAAAAAATCGAAATGCCCCAACGTCCAATAATCCCGTTCACCAGGTGTTTATAAAACACACTCACCAATACAATAACTATCAACGCAAATGCCACCAAAAACCAGCGTTGATTCTGAAAAATCCCATAAGCCGCACCATAGTTATGAACCAGCTGGAACGACAACAACGAATCAATAGCCACTTTACACTTAAAAAATCCCAACTGATTCTGTGCCCAAAGCTTAATCAGCTGATCGAGAAGCACACCAACAATAATCAGCAGTCTGTATTTCAACGCAAACCTACTTGCTGAAAAAAGTATGTCCCTAAAATAACAAGATGTTTGGCATAATCTGGAGGTAAAGAAATTTTAATAAGATAGGCCACAAAAATCATAATCATCAAAAACCCGATGGCGAATCCAAGGCCTCTTAAAATACCAATAAAAAAGTTAACCAGTAAAACCCGTGTCGGGCTTGCAATAAACAGGGCCAACTCATCAAAATTTGAGGATTGGAAAATAGAAGATAACAGCTTCACGCTAACGTTAAACTCATCCACAATGCCTAATTGTTTGATAAATTTCCGATTGTCCTGTCCAAAATTAAAGTCTTCTTTTTTCTGATCAAATTCCTGTTTGGCTTTTAAGGCTTCCTCAGAAATCACCTGTTTTTTTTGGGATAAATTAGCGATTGCAGCAGCAAGTTCATCATGAGATTGAGACATTAACGGTTCTCCAAAACAGCCACACCGGGAAGAATTTTACCTTCCAAAAACTCCAGTGAAGCACCACCGCCTGTTGAAATATGTGTCATTTTATCTACAAGTCCGGCCTTGGAAATGGCCGAAGCTGAATCCCCGCCACCAATAATGGTAATACAGGAAGACTCTGCCAGTGTTTCTGCCACTGCGTAGGTTCCTTTTGCAAAGTTCGACATCTCAAATACACCCAAAGGCCCGTTCCACAATACGGTACCAGCCTCTTTAACCGCAGCCTGAACTTCGGCAATCGTAGCCGGCCCCGCATCCACCCCAATATGATCGTGAGGAATGCTGTCGATAGACACTATTTTTGAAGGCGCATCATTATTGAATTCTTTTACAACCACCTGATCCACAGGCAAAATAACCTTGGACTGCTTCACTTTAGCCTCTTTTAAAAAGGCATTGGCTTCGTCCAGCTTATCGTTTTCACACAAAGATTTTCCAATGTCATAACCCATTGCTTTTAAGAATGTAAACGCCATTCCGCCAGCAATGACCAGCACATCCACTTTACCTAATAAAAATTTCAAAACACCAATTTTAGAGGAGATTTTTGAGCCTCCGATAATCGCCATCAATGGTCGTTGCGGATGCTGAATCGCCTTATCTAAAAAGGCTATTTCCTTTTCCACCAAAAACCCGGCTACCGCAGGGATAAACGCCGCGATTCCCGCCGTAGACGCATGCGCCCGATGAGCAGTTCCGAAAGCATCCTGTACAAATAAATCGGCAAGATCAGCTAATTGTTTGGCAAAAACAGGATCGTTGCTGGTTTCACCGGCATGAAAACGGACATTTTCAAGTAAGAGACACTCTCCGTTTTTTAACCCGGAGACAGCGTTTTGTACCGCATCGCCCACACAATCCGGGGCCAAAGCCACGTTTTTCCCAAGCAATTCGCCTAAACGTTTTGCTACCGGAGCCAGGGTTAGCGCAGGATCAACACCTTTGGGCTGACCCAAATGTGAGGCCAGAATGACTCTGGCATTGTTTTCTAGAAGATAGGTAATAGTGGGAAGTGCGCCTCTGATACGGGCATCATCAGAAATAACCCCGTTTTCAAAAGGCACATTAAAATCTACACGTACAAAGACACGCTTACCTTCAAGCTGCTGCCGGCTTAAATCTCGGATCGATTTCTTTTCCAACATTATGAAATAGCCTGGATAAGATCTACAACACGATTGGAATAACCCATTTCGTTGTCGTACCAGGAAATCACTTTTACAAGGTTTCCGTTCACCATTGTAGACAATCCATCCACAATCGATGAATGAGGGTTACCAATAATATCCGCAGATACAATTGGATCTTCCGTATATTCCAAAACGCCTTTCATAGCACCATTAGCCGCTGCTTTCATAGCCGCGTTCACTTCTTCTTTTGTAACGCTGCGTCCAAGCTCACAAACCAGATCCACAACAGATCCGTCAGGAGTAGGAACACGCATGGAGGTTCCATCTAATTTACCTTTAAGCTCAGGGATAACAAGGTGAAGCGCTTTTGCAGCACCAGTAGAGGTAGGAATAATAGATAATGCAGCCGCACGTGCACGACGCAAATCAGAGTGAGGTAAATCCAGAATATTTTGATCGTTTGTATACGCATGCACGGTCGTCATAAATCCTTTAACAATTCCAAACTGATCACTTAACACCTTAGCAATAGGCGCTAAACAGTTTGTTGTACAACTTGCGTTAGAATACGCTTGAATTTCGGGCTTAATTACATGTTGATTTACACCTAAAACCACAGTCGTGATTTCATCTTTTGCAGGAACCGTCAAAATCACTTTTTTAGCCCCAGCTTCAATATGGCTCATATAGCCACCTTTTGGACCATTTGCCCCAGAGAAAATCCCTGTCGCCTCAATCGCAACATCCACCCCAAGCTGTCCCCAGGGAAGCTCTTTTGGATCGCGACATGCATAAATCTTAATTTCTTTCCCATTAACCACGATAGCGCCTTCTTTAGCCTCTACCGTCCCATCAAAACGACCATGAACAGAATCATATTTCAACAAGTGCGCCAATGTTTTTGAATCGGTCAGGTCATTAATCGCAACAACCTCTAAATTACTTCTTTTTTGAATGAGTTTAAATACATTCCTTCCGATTCTTCCAAAACCATTGATTGCTACCTTGATTGCCATGATGCTGAACCCTCTCTAAAAAATAGTATAAAAAGCCGCTTTTGAACACAAAATTGAGGCAAGAAAGTATAACAACGAGGTAGAGTTTTTGTCAAATTTTGCAGAGACAGCTAGAATCCAATCCCCTCAAAAAAGAGTAATCCGCATACTATTTTACAAAATCAACATACAAACTCATTTCTCGATGAGGAAGATCCATATCAGGCCCCTGCATCGCACCGGAAACGGAAGCTCCAGGTTTGCTTAAAACAACCCTCGAAAACCCACAATTTTCGCCTATGTTTTTCAATTTTTCAAACGTCCATTGGGAAATATGTCTGTGGATATTGGCAGGATCAAAAGGCAGTGGATCAAAACTGGTTAAAAAACCATTAAATGTGTCATGAGATTTCTGCATAAAATTAGCTTTAGCCACCTCATTATCGGTAGCGCATTCATCAATAAAAGCAGCTATTTGATTATCAGGATTAAAAAGAGGATGCCATGCAAAATAATCATTCCTAAACCCAGCCATTTTGTACATAAACTCTACATCAGGACAGGCAATTCTTAACACACCCTCACGCTTCAACACTCTAAAAGAATCGTCAATAAATTTTTTCACAAAATCCTCTTCAATATGCTCGATAACATGGGAACAATAGATGTTATCTACAGAGTCGCTGGAAGATGGAATAGCCATACTACGAATATCATAGTGAATTCTTGCCTTATCAAACTCCTTACGGGATTTGTAGTAATGCTCGCTGTAGTAGTCTAAACTTTTAAAGCCCTCAATAACATAATCGGCAGCGCCTATATTAAGATTTAGCCCAGTTCTTAAGCGCTTTTGGATAGAGTTAATCCGGTTAACCTGCAGATTAACACCGAAGTCGTATCCTATTTTTTTAATGGCTTTAAGCGTCTCTTTAGCTACTTTTTTCATAACGGATCGTATGACGATAGCAGATTGTGGGAGTTATGGGAATAAAAGTGGAAAAGCTTCTTGTTAAAAAAATCTGCTTACACATCCAATATTTCTTCATAAAAAACCTTGTAATGGTTTATTTCCTAAAAATTCCTCTAAGGGGATACCACAAATATTTTAAGGGCTCCCTCCACCCTTTCACTTTTTGAATTTCATCCAAAATGAGAATTACAGGCGTCGACGCCTCGTTTGTTTTACTAAGAGCACTATTCCACTGGGCTTCAACCTAGGTTCCATCATGTGGCATAGCAGAATCTACCGTTGCCATAACAAATGGCCACGCTAACTGCTGAACAACCTGTTGAGTAGCCGTTGTTTTCCCCACCTGCCTTGGCCCAATAATGACATGAATACCTGATCCACTTTTGGAATAAGTGTGATGAGTTCTAAGGTTAATTGACGATAAAATCCAGCTTCTTCTTTAAGAATCATAGTAAAATGATAGATGAAAACGAGCGTAAAATCAACTTTACTCAATGACTGAGTAAATCAAAAACACACTAATTATGAGTATCAAAAAAACATCTTGAGGATATATTCGATTCATCCCTACGCATGTAGGGAACTCACAGGGACGGTACGTTTATCCATTTTGAGTTCCGGTTCATCCCTACGCATGTAGGGAACTCGTTTAAATGTTCCTTCTTTTGTCCAACCATGCCGGTTCATCCCTACGCATGTAGGGAACTCGGAATTTCTTCACGGATGAATTTGTTTCGAGCCGGTTCATCCCTACGCATGTAGGGAACTCTAATTATGGGAATTGTAGGACTGGAACGGACACGGTTCATCCCTACGCATGTAGGGAACTCGCAATAAAAAGTCATGGGGATGAGGGGGTAGCCGGTTCATCCCTACGCATGTAGGGAACTCGGATGTCAACGGATCAAAAACAATCCCGTCAACGGTTCATCCCTACGCATGTAGGGAACTCCAAGATTAGTTGTTTGTGATTAATCAAGAGAGCGGTTCATCCCTACGCATGTAGGGAACTCAATCGCCTCTACATTTTCCAATTCCTCGCCGCCGGTTCATCCCTACGCATGTAGGGAACTCAAGATACCAGTCCCCATGATCGCAATAACGGTCGGTTCATCCCTACGCATGTAGGGAACTCTCTCCTTGTCTGGGATCTTCATTGAGATATAGAGGTTCATCCCTACGCATGTAGGGAACTCCAACTATTACAAATGTGATATTCCAGCATGGGCGGTTCATCCCTACGCATGTAGGGAACTCTAAATAAAAAATTAAGAAAGGTTTCTGAGATACGGTTCATCCCTACGCATGTAGGGAACTCGTTTGCACATCGAACTATCACCTCCTTTACTCCGGTTCATCCCTACGCATGTAGGGAACTCATCGTAACCCACTCCTTGAGGGCAGATAGCGTCGGTTCATCCCTACGCATGTAGGGAACTCTTTATTTTACATCCCAAATACTTCCCAAGACTCGGTTCATCCCTACGCATGTAGGGAACTCTGATTCGTTTAAAAACTCAAACTGCGTGAACCCGGTTCATCCCTACGCATGTAGGGAACTCCGCTTGAGCTTCGATAGCCTGACGCTTTTTCTCGGTTCATCCCTACGCATGTAGGGAACTCTCATTTCTTACCTATAAATCCGGCAAACTCAGCGGTTCATCCCTACGCATGTAGGGAACTCAGTTACATACCTGACAGACAAGCTTTCAGCTACGGTTCATCCCTACGCATGTAGGGAACTCTGAACCAGGACGTTGTGCAGTCAAAATTTACACGGTTCATCCCTACGCATGTAGGGAACTCTTTCCTCTTTGGAATGTTCTCATATCTGCATACGGTTCATCCCTACGCATGTAGGGAACTCTGTTTGAGGATTTAGTAATGGTTCCCCTGTTTCGGTTCATCCCTACGCATGTAGGGAACTCTGGAAGACTTTGTGAAAAAGTTCAATTTACTGCGGTTCATCCCTACGCATGTAGGGAACTCAAGACTGCCTCATCCGTTCTTTTATCAAAAACCGGTTCATCCCTACGCATGTAGGGAACTCAGTCGCGGCCTTGGTCACACTTTAGCTACTCACGGTTCATCCCTACGCATGTAGGGAACTCGTCTCAGCATCAAGAAGTTTTGCCCTGACGACCGGTTCATCCCTACGCATGTAGGGAACTCTAGAAACACCATTAACTTGACGCTCGATAATTCGGTTCATCCCTACGCATGTAGGGAACTCTGAACTGCCAGAATACCAAGGCTTGGAAAGGGCGGTTCATCCCTACGCATGTAGGGAACTCTTTAGCCCCATATCTGTTGCTGAATCCAACTTCGGTTCATCCCTACGCATGTAGGGAACTCATCGATATTTTTTTGACGAAACTTTAAGCTCGCGGTTCATCCCTACGCATGTAGGGAACTCTCTGCTGCCAGCTTAAAGGCCTCTTCATAATTCGGTTCATCCCTACGCATGTAGGGAACTCATCATGGATGGAATGATTGGAAAAACAAAGAACGGTTCATCCCTACGCATGTAGGGAACTCGAAAAGAGCTTGGGTATACATACCTGGGCTCTCGGTTCATCCCTACGCATGTAGGGAACTCTCTTTGAGCCTAATAGATATTTCAGAGTAAGGCGGTTCATCCCTACGCATGTAGGGAACTCTTCAAAGAAGATTTTAAAAACTTTCAGGAAGTCGGTTCATCCCTACGCATGTAGGGAACTCTGCTGCTCAGATACTGTCCCGTCTGAGTTCTCCCGGTTCATCCCTACGCATGTAGGGAACTCTTTATGTCTTCTATGACAGCAACCATTTTAGGCGGTTCATCCCTACGCATGTAGGGAACTCCAGGGAAAACACGATCTGTTCTTGGGGGTCAGCGGTTCATCCCTACGCATGTAGGGAACTCAAAAGTCCAGAAGAAACCAACTCTCCCAACCACGGTTCATCCCTACGCATGTAGGGAACTCCACACGAAATACTCAGGAGGATACATTATTTACGGTTCATCCCTACGCATGTAGGGAACTCTGTTTTCTTAGCTTCATCAGGATTAATAATCCCGGTTCATCCCTACGCATGTAGGGAACTCAGACCTTGTTTGAGTCAATAGCATCCCAACTGCGGTTCATCCCTACGCATGTAGGGAACTCCTTCCCATTCTTAGCCATAGATGGCATCAATGCGGTTCATCCCTACGCATGTAGGGAACTCACCTGTTCTTTCATCTTCCGTAGTAAATAACCCGGTTCATCCCTACGCATGTAGGGAACTCTTCGAATTTGTAAATCATTTCTAATACTACCTCGGTTCATCCCTACGCATGTAGGGAACTCTATAGGTTCTCCAAAATGTTTATCGATAGTTACGGTTCATCCCTACGCATGTAGGGAACTCTGGGCCATGTATTTCTTCAAATCTACCATCAGCGGTTCATCCCTACGCATGTAGGGAACTCTGGAATGGAGGTATTAGAATGAGTGATAAGTACGGTTCATCCCTACGCATGTAGGGAACTCTGTTCCGGACACGCTCAGATTCGGCGTCATCACGGTTCATCCCTACGCATGTAGGGAACTCCCGCCATCGACCTTTGTTATCTTTCTATAGACCGGTTCATCCCTACGCATGTAGGGAACTCTCCTTTTGAGACCCTTCCACTTGAGGAGATGGCGGTTCATCCCTACGCATGTAGGGAACTCGATATGGCCGACGTAAAAAACGGCACAGAATCCGGTTCATCCCTACGCATGTAGGGAACTCCCTAACCAACTATATAAACGAACACGTAACGGCGGTTCATCCCTACGCATGTAGGGAACTCGACCTTTTTGAGTTTTCTCGCTAATTTTCCCCCGGTTCATCCCTACGCATGTAGGGAACTCAAAAATGGATAGAGGAATTGTTAGCAGTCGGACGGTTCATCCCTACGCATGTAGGGAACTCAGCTTTAGCTACCCCTCAATATCCCCATACAACGGTTCATCCCTACGCATGTAGGGAACTCAAATTAACGAAAACACATACACAATACGGCAGCGGTTCATCCCTACGCATGTAGGGAACTCAGTTAAATAAAACCCTACAAACACCCTAGAACCGGTTCATCCCTACGCATGTAGGGAACTCCGGTTTACATTGATTGAAAGAGAGCCTATTTTCCGGTTCATCCCTACGCATGTAGGGAACTCTCTTCGGGATCTCCTCCAACATCTGGGTGATGCGGTTCATCCCTACGCATGTAGGGAACTCTCTATTTATTCTCATTCTTTTGGCCCTTCTGGCGGTTCATCCCTACGCATGTAGGGAACTCTTCTCTGTTTCTATACCCATCGCCATTAAACGCGGTTCATCCCTACGCATGTAGGGAACTCACTTAATTTTCTACTCAAAGTATATCAAAGATCAAAAAAAATGGCTCGGTGGACAAATTCTAGGGCTTTCAAAACCAGTCCACAGAATAAGCTTCGTCATTATCGGCAAAACCAACATCTGAAGTTTCTTTTGCAAATGAAACCAATTTAATTCCATCCCTTTCGATTGGGATCCTCCGATTAAGCCCTAGGGTTTTAAAATCAAACCCAGAATCATTGTTTGTTTTCCAAGCCATTACAACGTTTCCAGATTCTAATCCGGCCTCAAGTTGCTCCCAGATCATATCTCGTACTCTAGCCGAAACATCTCCAACATAAACCCCGGCCCTCACTTCCAAAAGCCATACAGCTAACCGGCCTCTTAATCGAGGAGGACAGTTTTCAGTAACAACAACTACCACTAGCTCTCTCCATATATCCTATGCCCGTCTTCACCAAGTTGTGGTCCAGCGGGAATAGCGGGTAGCAATACATTTTGTGGAGAATTGGGAGGTTCAAGCTCACTAGCCTCAAGAACTTCTTGGATTGTTGGAATAAGGTAGTCCAAAACTTTTTTCTCAACAAACATGTTTCGACAAGCTTTTCGAACATGACGATCAGGAGAAGGAAGCTTCTCTGCAGCTATTTTAAAGGCAATAGGAACAACTGTATCAAACTTAAAAATATCTGCTATGTCATACACAAAAGATAAGGCCTTTCCATGATGAATAAAACCCATTCCAGGGGAATATCCAGCAGCTAAAACAGCAGCTTCTGTTATGCCATACAAGCACGATGTGGCCGTGCTAAGGCAGCGATTTGTAATATCGCCAGCTTCCCAATCTTTAACATCATAGGATCTCCCCTTCCACGATAATCCATACCGACGTGCCATTTGCTTATAAATTTCCCGGACTCTAGCGCCCTCTATCCCTCTCAATTGCTCGATACTCCGCTTAGCAGGAGGATCTTCACCAAACCGCATCTGATACATTTTTCTTACTACCTTCAAACGAGCCTGATCATCCAGCACTATCTTAGCCTGATACAATAACCGGTCTGTTCGGGCTCCGCCAGGCTGGCCAGCCGAATACAACCGAACACCGCCTTCTCCAACCCACATCAACAACGTCCCCACTTTAGAAGCCAAACCTACTGCAGCATGGGATACTCGAGTCCCTGGCTCTAACATCAAACAAGCTACATTCCCAACAGGAATTTGAATTCGAATACCGGTTTTATCAACCACTACAAACGCCCCATCCAAAACATCAATATTTCCGTATTCTACAAAAATAATAGACATCCTATCTTTTATTGGAATCGGCTTAAGATGAGGCAACATAATTAGCTTTCAGACTGTTTTTTCTGAGTCAGCTTCGCAACTTTTTGAATAGCTATCTCAGTTGGGAGTTCTTCAGGCATAGTCCCGCCAAGTTCTTCAATAGTCTGACGTACCTTTTGACCAACCTCGAAATGAGTTTTATTGGCTTTTTGCTTACCTGTGATTGACTCTCGTTTCAGCTTTTCTTCAGTTTGAGTTGTTCTAAATAAGTTAGCGGCTAACTCTGTACTTCCCATATAATCTAAAATTTGTTGAGACTTCTTAAGACCTTTCTTCTGTTGAATATTTTTTGCACCCAAGCCTCCGTACAACCCCTTGTACCCATGATCCTGAAAGACAGCATAATCTATAGGGCTTTCTACGCCAGCCTTTTTTGCAGCATCAGCAAGATACTTGTTATGAGTTTTAAGCTCATTTCTAAGAAAAAGACGTTTTTCATTTTCTGTCTTTAGAAGATTGTAAGCTTCAGATTCAACAATTTCCTGTTTTCGAGTTTGAACAGCAAAATAGGTTTGGCCTAAAGCTACAATTTCCTTGGAGGGATCTGCATTTTGAATAATCAAATAACAGGCATATCGAGTTAAACGTACGTCATCAATTTTTCGTTTGGCATTCGAACCTATATCAACCATATCGAGGATATCCTCGATATGGTCTGCAACTTCATATCCACTATTTATACAAGCAACCTTAGCTTTTTCAATGACTGGTAAAAAGTGCCTATACTCTGAATATTCTAATACTCTAGCTAATGCTCGCGCCGACCAAAACTCTTGATTTTGACCATTGATTTGCTTTATAGATTCAAAAATAGAAAGGGATTCTTTATCAATATTTGTCATAAAAATAATTTCCTTTAATTTATATTAAAATTAAATTTTAGGTTGATTTTATTTTTTTCACAAGCATGAGGCCGCATCCGAAGGACTTAGCCGGACCAAAGCCATTGAACAAGGCAAAAAGAAACTTCTCTCGATTTGTAATTTCTAACTGCCCATCATAATCCAATGTACTTAATCGAATATCACTTCCTTCTGATTTTGAACCTTTACTTAAACAATGTTGCATATATCTATGCATCAAAATTGTAGAAGAACTAACCAAACTAAAACCACAAGACTCTTGCTTAGCTTGGATCCATTTCAAGCCTTCTTCTTGAACAATCTCGGCCATAGGGGTTTGAATATTCGATTTCCTGTTTTCATACTTTCTATTCATAATCACATCGTGGCGACTTGAATGCTTTTTACCCTCCATTTTTCGAGCAACAGTAGGATTAACGCGTATTCGAAACTGATAAACATCTCCATCGTTAACCACTGGCATAT